>Ga0272441_10004948_pt1 | contig 23615 bp, 42 predicted proteins | sample SSMProp6N_FD_193582 | JGI IMG/M metagenome (GOLD analysis project Ga0272441, IMG submission 193582) | Marine sediment archaeal communities from Little Sippewissett salt marsh, Falmouth, MA, United States - SSM-Prop-6N | ecosystem: Environmental > Aquatic > Marine > Wetlands > Sediment ...
ATGGTATGTTGACTGGGCTGACCGTGAAATGGAAGAAGTTGTTCAAGAAGGACAAGTTGTTAAAGCCTCCTATGACAATGGCACGGTTGACGTAAGCATTTACCCTCCGACAGGCGGACATCAAGGCCTTAAGATACGGAAGTTTGTTGCCGGTACTGCTTCTACGTCGTCACTCGATGAAGTAGACTTCCCAGAAGGCATGAAGGTTCATGTTGTAACCCAAGACCACAGCTACACGCTCGATCATACCGGTGTGTTTAACTTCAGTCGAGAGATCCTTGGCATCTATCTGGTATCTTCCACAACCAACGCTCCTAACAATGCAGTCCTTAACACTGTGTTTGAGCTTATGGTAATGGAGAATGCTGGAACGTATCAGCGGGATCGCTTCAAAGACGATGATGCTAACTTCATCACTCAAAGCAAGATCGTAGCAGGTGACTTCCTGCAGATTGAAACTGGTGATTCTGCTGGCGAATACGAGGTCGTACGCGCTGTCAACGACAAAGAGCTTGAGATCCGCGGTATTTTCTTAAATTTCGAAACTGGACTGACCTATAAAGTCGTTAAGAAGAATCTAACGAAAGCCGAGTCGGCAGAGTGGATTAAGGAAATCAGTGCTGGGTATCAGACTCGCCGCATTACTCACGTATATGCGCCGTATCTTGGAATCAGTGAAGACGGCATCGACATTACTCCGATTCCAGGTTACTACGCGTGTTGCGTGATCGCCGGGCTGACTCAAGTTATGGCACCACAAGCTGGTATGACCAATCTGGCAATCCCAGGCTTTGTGAGAACATACTACACGAGTGACTACTTCCTGGAAAGTCAGTTGGACGAAATCGCATCCGGTGGAACGTTCATTATTGCGCAGCCTAATGAATGGTCAGTGCCTTACTGCAGACATCAGTTGACGACTGATATGGCGCAGTTAGAAAAGCGAGAGCTGTCATGTGTTAAAGACCTTGACTACATGGCTAAGATGGCTCGCGTCGTATTCCGAAAATACATCGGTCGTTATCTGATTAACGAGGAAACCATGACGACGTTATATAGCGTCGGGAACAGCTTAGTTAGCAGATGGAAAACAGATGGGCTTATTAACAACGGTGTCCTGGACCAAATCTACGTGGATCCCTCTCAGAGAGATCGCGTCATCGTCTGTATAAACCTCGAGCTGCCCATTCCTCTGAACTATATCAAGCTGATATTCTACGTCTAATATAGGGGGAAGAGGTAATGGCAAAAGTAACCACAAGTTTCGCCAACTGGAACTTCAACGAACAACATGTTCAACAAAACTTGGTCGGTGGGGACTTCGTTGGGTCGCATACAATTATTATATGCGCCTCTGCCCCACGGCTTCATGATACGGCTCAGGGGTCTAACGCTGGCACTACTACCGGCGGGCAACCCCAGGCCCGTAATGCACCGTTTACCGGCTTCACAAACGAAGTCCCGGTAGACCACAACCAGGAAGGCTTTGCGATTCCGTTAGGCATCGTAGGGACTGTACAGGTACAACAGGGTCGTCAGCTGCAGCAGATTTTTGAAATCGGCTCTAAGCGCAGCTATATCTTGACTGCAAGAAATCTCTGCTCACTTACCCTGATGCGTGTACAATATCATGGGCCTTCATTGCTCCGTATGCTCTATGCTTACTATCCTGATGGTAAGTTTGGGGGCACTAACTACGGCAACGTTCTGAAAGACATGTCTAAAGATGATGACACTTCGGTGCAGAAGATTTCGTTAGACACCAAGTTCGAAGAGCGCCTGCCGAATATTCTCGACTCTCCTGGCTACGACAACTTCTTTATCAACTTATCTTCTGATCTGTTTAGCCAGCCTATGGGCCTGGTTATGTATATCAAAGATAACGTAGGTGACGACGTCGGGGCTGTCTTCTTTGAAGAGTGTCTTGTTGAGAATCATGGCCTTGGCATCACCCAAGACGCTGTCGTTATTGCTGAGCAAGTGTCGATTCGCTGCGAACGTGTCGTTCCGATGCGCGTTAACGTTCGACGCCGAAGTGCTCTGTTTGGTAACTCGTCAGTGCTTAGCCAAGAGCAGCAGAAGCTCGTTACTGGAACTGCTGCTCAGGTCCTGTCTGGTGCTACTGGAGGCCTTGCCGGTATTCCGTAATAGCAACAAAAAAACCCCGCTTCGGCGGGGCTTTTTTTATGCTTAAATTACTTCTTCACAGCTATCTTCGATGAGCTTGACGAGCAAGTCACCATTGACCGTAAAGTCCTTCCAGAAGCCCTCTTTGAAGATATAGACGCTTTCAGCATCGTGAATAAGCTCGATCTTATACTCACCAGATAATCGATCTTCTTTTTCTAGGCGTTCTTTGATTTTCTCAATAAGCCTGAACAGTCGCTTATCGCTGGCTAGCTGAACCCACGGCGCTTTAAAGAAGATCTGGAAATGCAGATCGTTCTCATTAGCAGGCACTTTAAATGTCCACGCACGGCCCTCTTTAGTCTGACATACAATTCCGTTTGTTTTCAAAATTTTATCTCCACTTTCGCTCCAAGCACTCCACCGCCAATAAGACCAAGGCCCAATCCGTTTGTAAAGCCGCGCTGTTTAGCCCGGCGAAGCCTCCATTTATGAGTCCTAGCGTCATCTTCTCGTTTACGCGATACTTCATTTAACTCTTTTGTAAGGCGAACTACTCGTTCATACATTTTGTCGAACTTAGCTTTAATGTCTTTGATCGTCTCTTTATAGAAACCAATCTGCTCGTCTTTAAGGGCTACGATTTTCTCGAGCTTCTTATTTGTTTCATTCCAAGCCAGAAACTTACCAACTTCCTCTTCCGATAACGCATACAGGCGTTTATCAATCTTTTTACCATTAATCTTAACCCCTGGATGCAAGATCTTAATGGCGAAGCAGCTTGTGCAAATTAAAACAAAACTAAGACTCAGGAAAAATTTCTTCAACTTCAAAACCCTCGCTTTCTAAATATTCTTTTACTGCTTCAGGATTTTTCACGTCTTCATTTGTGATCTCCGAAGGCTTATTGTCAATAGCCTCGATTTCAGCTTCGATTTTTGCAAGCGCTGCTTCTGTATCTGAAATAGTCTCATTAGCGGCCTCAGCTTCGCTTGCAGCTTTCGCAGCTTCTTTTGCAAGCTCTTCTCTTCGTTTTTTCTCCTCATCGATTATGTTGTCCTCTTTTTCCGTGTTAACTGCACTGCTTAGTCTCCATAACAGCGCAGTTACGCCGCTTAAAATACCAAGGATTACTAAAGGATTCTCCCACCACATGTAATCACCTCAAATATGTTGGAATATAAACGTCTAAATTATATGCGTTGATGACATCCAAGACGTGCTTGTCAGTATATATTTTACCCGCCGTATCAGACTTCTCTAAGACGCCTTGGGTTGTAACAATCTCTTCGAATAAGAAGACAAATGTATTATATGAATTGACACGCTTCAAATAACCAATTAATTCTGCTCTAGCCGAGGCGTCTATTTGATAAACGTTACCATTAAGTGACGTGATCATGCCGTCTATCAGCGGGTGGCTGCCAACTGGAGCAGATAAGCAGCCTAGATAAAAGTCACTATCGGGCCGCGACAACAGCTCACTTAGAACACCCCCTCCAGAAAAAGCCTTTCTAACATCGTTAAACGCCTCTGGTGGGCTTGCGAAGTCTCCGTAGGTATACAGAGGCACGTCGGTCGATAAGCCCTGCATAGTCTCGTACTGATATAGCTCGAGTATAATCGTTCTTAGGTCAGACTCCCAGCTGAGGACGTTCAATTGAGATGCCATATAGTTACTTATGGCGTTCTGCAGCTCTGCGACTTTATTGGAATGAAACGTCACAGTAGCCGCTTCATTCGCTCCACACGAGGCTGCCTCGCTCGTGCAATACGCGGTTATAGACGCGAGTTTGGCATTAATGTCATCCATCCAGCTCATAGCTAAAAATTAACATATACAAAGCTATCAGTCAATAAAAAAAGACCCGACTGATGCCGGGCCGTAATAATGAGAGGATCTTGGGTTAGGTAGGTTTGCGGGATAAGAGCACAAGCAGAATTTCTTTTAAGTCAAAGGCGCCTGTGCGCACGTGTATCAATATATCAGAAAGTTCTTTAGCTGTTAACCTTTTAATATAATTTATAAGCTTTTTTATGGCAAAGCTCTGTTCCATAGAAGCCTGCTTACAGCCTTGATCGCAATAATTACGTCGCCAAATAGTCTGGTGAGTCTCGCAGCCCCAATAGTCTTTTTTACAGTGCTTGCATTTAAGCCATTTCATCTTTTAACGGGCCTCCCGTTTTTAATCATCCAATTTTTAAATTCACTGCCGTCTTTATCCCACTTGCATGAATGAACATCCGGGTACACATGTCTAGCCTTTATGACACAATAAAGCATGCCGTTCTTCATGCTTAATATGGCACTAGAATACCGGCATAATTCGCACCTAAGATCTGGCTTTGATTTAGGCGCGATGTAATTTTCGTTATATTCATCCCACCATTGTGACATTTTTTAATTGACTCTTCTAATAGCTTATGCTAATTTGAAGAGGTAATCAAATCCTCCTTTCTTAATGGTTCATCCAAGTCCAATTTTTCTTCCTTTTTCTTGCCAGCCCCTACGGGGGCACTTTTTTTAGTCTTCTATTATGTAGACATTGTCTGGCGGCTCTGGGGGGAGACGTACGCATCGGACTTTGAGTTCTATCTCATCTCCAAATACGCAATGACCCCACTTTGTGCATGTATCATCTGGGTAGTGTGGTTTGCTGTGCTCGCATCTTGTGTTTAATAGTCGCTGCTTGTTAGGGCAGCTTGGGTGCTTAGATTTGCAGCATATAACTTTTTCTTTCTTCTTTTTAGCCATAACAACCACTCCTTATAAGGTACATAGGAAATATAATTTTTATAGCTAAAAAAGGGGAGTTGCCGGACCACCCCTTTAACAATGCGTCGAACCGACGCTGGTAAGAATAGGCTTTTTTGGCCCTAGCTCCGCCACCATTCCCACAGAGGGTTGGCAAATATCTGATCCGCCTCCGATGGCCGTGGGGTAGTCTTGGAAGGCTTTGCAGCAGTGATTAAACTGCGGCTACCCCTTAATTGGGCTGTATCCTCGCTCGTTTTAATTGGCTTAACATGTTATAGGTATTACCACCATCACGTATGAAGCTTTCTCGATCACGATTTGTGCCGTTCGTTGGGGGGCATTCTTTTTTTTATAAATAGGGGAGGCGTCGAACCGACGCTTCCATGGATCATAACTCCCTGGGGATACACTCGCTACTGCTCATGTATATACCAGTGGCAGTATCACCAATTCAACGATCTTGGACCGATTTTGCTTTTAGGGTCTCTCAAGAAGCTCAAATCGTTCTCCCCCTTTTGAGTCGAACCGACTCTATTAGGCAGCAAACCGGCAAGTGCCGCCCTTCGGGAAGTTCAACTATAGTGATTCACTATAGTTCTTCGCACCTCGAATCCCTAATTCATCGAGGCACTCTCCCTTTTTGTAAGAGAGCCGGTCGGCCGTCTAGTGGCGTCCGAAACCATCCTCTTACTTGGTAAAGGCGCTGGCAGCCTCTATCTAGACATATAACGCCTTTATCTCGTTGTAACCGAATCACGGCGGGGACAAGAACGCCCCCTACGTGATTACATTTTTCCCCTCTTACGAGGAGGGCGTCGAACCGACGCCTGATGAGGCAATCTCGCCTTTTCGGCTGTTGGTACTGCCCCTTATTACGACCTCCAAACAGCAATCATAGTCGCAGCATTTTACGGCGACGACTCGATAATCTGAGGTATTCTCCTTACTTGGTACTGTCGGCATTCTGTGCTAGTTCGACACTGTGCACAGTTTCAAAATTTTTTTTATCCATTAGATGGAATCGAACATCAGTTGCTCGGGGTCGCTTTCAGAAGTGGTCGTAATTTATTCTTAAACACTATATCACAGGATCCGAAGCCCCGCAATCATAGCGTTTATTACAAAGGCGCGTCGAACCGACGCATAGCTTAAAGCTGTATAGCTTGTAAAAGTTAGCGATGATAACATCGCGAGCTATTACATACGCAGCCATCTTGTTACGAAGATGACTGCGTATATAGGGCTAGTTAAGTGCGTCGAACCGACGCTGTGCTTGTCACTTTTGCAGCTTTCGCCGCGCTCTATAGGTGTGACCCTAGCTCTGTATTTCCGCCTGTTGACACGTGGGTGCCTGCGCAAAATACGTCAAATCCAGACGTACCCTTGGGCTGGTACTTCCCCGACACGCTCGTTGTCAGAGATGTCTCCGTGCTTAATAACCAACACGTTTTTTTGAGCGCAATACTCTTTAAGACTCCAGAGCTTCCGCTGGCCATAGCGTGTGTATAAATACTCAGCTGGCTCTTCTACGTATTTCCAGTCGCCCTTCAATTCTAGGCGCTTTTTCTGTGGTAATTTTCGAAGTTGCTCTGAAGTATGCCGATTACCGCTACTGTCTATAAAGACACACGTAGCATTTCGCTGATATCCGGTAGCGTCCTCCAACGTGGCGTGTTCTTGAATCGAGTAGTCGTCACCGCAGCACGTGCAGGTTACGCGCTCAGGGTTATGCCCGAAGCGATTGTAGAAGATAATCTTGGCCTCCTCTTCAGGGGCCTGGATATAGATATACTCATACGGAGGTTCTTTCGTTCCGCCGCCAGAATGCATATCCATGAAACTAGTCCACGGGATCTGTTTGGCTTTCTCGCCAGGCTTTTTCTTCGACGTAGAGCTCATGGATTAACAGGCTCACCTCCTCGATTTCTTTCGTTGCGTGCACGTATTCTTTATGGGAGTTATACGCGTTGAACATGAATACGGCAGAAAAGAACAAAAACGAATATATATTTTCCCCCCGTGGTTGGAATACACAGCACACCCAAAATACTGACATCAAAACTATGTGCACGTAATACATGCGCTTAGCCCATACTTGATTCATAACAGCCGTCATCAGGACGATACTTATAGCCGAGTACTTCAATGGGATTAGCGTTGAAATCGTTATTTTGATACCACACTCTCCTAGATACTTGACCAGATGATCTATTTCGTCATCAATCTGATCCGGATTCTTCTGACTCGGTCCTAGCAGCATCAGCTTTCACCCTTTCTTCCAAAGAAACGACAAGCTGCTTTCCGCTGACCTTCACCCCTTTAAGTAAATACGTGTCTGCTTCTTTTGACTTCCCGTGTATAAGAAAACACGTTTTTCCTTCTTTTGTAAAGATCAGGCTTGCAAATTTTATATCTTTGATTTCTTTCCTACCGATTTTGATCTTAAGATCCTTCATCTTTGTCTCCCGACAGATAATCAACGATGGCTGAGAATTCTGCCGTGTTGATAAGGGCCCTAAGCAGCTCTTCGACTTTCAAGTCTTTCTTCAGGTCTTTTGCCAGGGCTTCGAGCGCTTTGACTTGCTCTGGCCGAGAGAAATCGTGAAAGGCTTTCGACTCCGAAGGCTTTTCCCGAGCTTCTGCTTCTTCAGGCGTTGGGCTTCCTTCGAAGAAAATTTTTCCGATCGTCCGATACACGTCTGGGTTCATGTAATAACAACCGTCTTGGGTCCTCATAACAAAATGCTCGGTTGCAAGATGATGCAGCGCGCCTTTTGTCTGCTTCTCAGACAGTCCAATGTTGTAAGCAACACTTTGAGCATCCATTCTTGATGGATACTTGCAGCAGCTCAAAGCATACAATGCTTCGATGACGATATCTTTATTCGTGTAATAAAGCTTTAATGTGACTTCGGACTCCTTCAGATCGCCTGGGCCAAGGACGTCGTCTTTTCCCATCAAGATTTTTCCAAATTCCGAGCTTGTTAATTCCATTATTTCTCCCTTTCTATCCAATATTCAAAATACCCATAAGACCAATGATTTTGGTGTTGCAATGCTTTTAAGGCTTCTTCCGCAGCTTTTTCCGTCTTGTATCGTTTGTGACGCGATACCCTCCCTACATCATCCCGCCCAAAAAGGCTGCGTAGATTCTTACACCATATGACCCAAGGATGCGTCCGTTTGGATTTTTTCATTTCGACATCCTTATATCGCGAGACTGCTTTTTGTGTTTTCCGATCTTCCACCATCCTTTCCGCTTATGACTGGGCATCTTGATATAAAGCTTGCCTTTGTGCTCTCGATAATACTGCCGTACGCGACGATTGCAAACAGGACAACGTGCAAAAGGGCCAGCCTCGGTAATAGCATCGTTGAATTGCGAATTTACCAAACGCCAGCCCCCTTTATAAGAGCATTTCTGCGCGTCTTTCATTTCTACCTCCTTAGGATGTTTTCTTGACTCCCCTCTCTTGTCAGAATTTCTCGGATCGTCCATTCCTCTTTAAGACATTTCCAGGACGACATTTCCACACATAACGAATACATTTTTTCCAAATCTTTTTTAACGTGCATTCGAGCTGCTGGGTCATCTAAAGCTTCAAATGCATATGACAAATCGTATGTCGTTTTAGCAGAGGACATCTCCCAGCCCTCTGGCGGAGGAAACTCGCTTAGCACTTTAGAAATATCTTTTTTGCAAGTTATGATAACCCGCAGATTATATTTCATTCATCCTCCTTTTCTTCTAAGGCTTTAATGGCCTTTACAATCTCTTCCGCGCGCGCCTTTATCGTCTTAAGCTTTGTTTCCGCATTTTGCAGATTCAATCGATCAATTTCTCGGTACAAGATAAGTCCGTTATCTCGTACTTTTGAGATCTGCCTTGTGAACAACTGTACTCGGTCGTTTCGTTTGGTGAATCGCATATAAAAAAGAAGGGCGGGCGGGATTTATCGACTTTCGTCTTTACCCGCCGTTGTGGAAAATCAGCCTCGCTGGGGGGCTTAACTGATCATACGCACGCGCTGCGAAACGCCGCCCAAGTTCCCCCTATTTCCGAAATGCCCACCAGCTGTAATGCTGGCGGTACTCAAACGTCTGGTCTAACAAGTGCCAATGTCCTGTGTTGTAGGCTACGTCTTGAAAATACTTAACTGAAGTAAGCAGATCCCAATAGTGGAGCATCCCATCTTTGGCCATACCCCACGGGTCGCTTACTTCTTTGTAGTGGACGAATTCGACGCTGTCTAATGCGTCAAAATCTACATCTCCGGTAAGACTGTTGCAAATCTGATTATTGCGGCTCCTAAACCGCCGATGCCAAATCTGCTTGTCTTTCTTTTCCCCGTGATTATATCCACCACACGTAATCGAATGACACGGATTTTTCTTTCGGCTTCTCGACATATTACAACATGACGAGTTACCCCCTTTTTAATTTTCGATAATCTCTCAGGACTGCCAGTGGCTTTACTGCCTGGCTTCTGACGTTTTTGTTTTCTTCGCCCGTTTTCACGTCATAGCATCCGAGCGTTACACTAGCTCCACTAAGGCCTTGGAAATATTTGATTTGATCTATAACATGCTCCCTCGCCCCAGGTTGGGCTGCGTCGTATCCTATCGTAACTGGAAAAGTTACGATCAGATGCTCTTTGACGTACTTACTCATAACTCCTCCTTTTTGGGATAGTAGTGGTGGGGTAGGATTTGCACCTACGTTGTCCTCGTCAACTCGAAAGTGCTTCGAGCTCAGGCATGATGCTGTCAACACCATATCAGTACTTTACACAAGCGACACACTGACCTGCCCACCGGTACTACCGTCACGCTTCTTACTTTAGACCACTGCCTAGGACCGGACTGTTTCAGAGGCGAGACTCAGTGGTTTCTGAAACGATCGTATCAGCACGGTACGATCCTTCCTGCACTCACCCTCAGCTCCCTATCACCACCAAGTTCAGGAGCTTAAGACATCGAGGATGCTAGTCTCAACGTCACGGGTCACAGGAGTATATCCCAACCCCTGCTATAAAACCAACCCCAGCTATTAGATAGCCTCGTATGGGATCGGCCTTATTCTAAGTATAATCAACTAAGCCTTTTCTGTAAGATTACGAATCTTTTCTTCTATACGAGCTTGCTTACGAGCCAAGACCTCGTCTTTGTGCATGAGGGGCCTGATCTTCCATTTAATGGCATGCCGCTCTTTTTTGACTTTCTTAAGATCGTCCTCATATTCCTTAATTGTTGGCATCGATTTTATCCATTTTTTGTTTAGCGATGTACTTCTGCATATCGCACAAAACGTTGTTAACTTCAGCCCAATTCTGGACCGGAGTTCCGCCCGTGACTTCTGACATCAGTTCACTTATAACCGATCTCGCGCGGGTCATGATAATAGCTGCTTCAGCACATAGTACGGGTGCTTTGGTAGCTTTGCGTTGTTTTTCCAGCTCGTCGAAGAAGGGGTTGTTGTTAAGTTCAGCCTTTGCCATTACTCTACCTCGTTTATAAGTGCCATAATGTCTTCGCTAAGCCCAGCTTGCCATAACTCGGCATCGCCAAGCAAGTACTTGCCGTCAACTTTATTAGGACGAACATACTTAGCCATCTGGCTTACAACATAGCCACCTTGCCCATCAGGATGCGGAACTTCGTAGCGATAGACTACGCCTTCGGCGCCACCGTCTTTTCCGCTAGCTTTAAGCTCGCCTTTTTTACCCATTCGTTGCATGGCCTTTTCGATCGAGATAGCGCCGCCATGATGCAGCATGCGTGGCAATGGAATAGCTTTTATGTCATAACCAAAGACATAATGCCATGTTACCCACCATTTACGAATGATTTGCGCCGTGTGCTGCCAGCACAACCGCTCGCCGTTAAACTTAATATCAAAGATCATAAATGGGGGGCGGCCTGTAAGATCGTAATGCGTGCCGTGAACTAACGGCAGCCACTCGAGATGCAGCGTTCTATGCTCATCGACAAGCGACATAAACGCCAGAGAATGCTTTTTAACATAGGCATCGAAAACGCGATGCTGTCTATACGGCGACGCGCTTGCTTCATAGCCAGACCGGCTTAGCGCTATAACACCATCTTTCCAAGCCACACAGCAGTTCGAGCCGTCGAATTTCTCGAGTACGACGATATTATCGTGCCTCGTGCGCTCTTGCTCGGTAAATTGCTTTGATTGCTGCTCAGTCAAGCCTTTATCAGCAGGGCCCTTACGGCTGCCGACTAAATGCGCAATACTACCGTACGCCTTTCTTCCTAGCGGCTTTTTCAACTTTTTTTCTGTCGGCCTTTGTTCTTCTTTTATGTTTTTCGTCCCACCCTTCATACTTAACCTCCCTTGCGTCTTGCTCTAATCCGGCTTTAAGCGCCAATAAGTTAACTATCGATTTATGTATTAAATTATTCACGCCTTCCGAAAAGGCCTTGTCTTCGATTTCAGACAAAACCTCAGCCATGTGAAAACACGCACTTGCATAGAACTCGAACAATTTAGCCTTTCTTTTTCTTCTTCCCATTCCCTTCCCCCAACATAAGTTTTCTTCGAAGTCTTTTTGCTGCAGATTTCTCTCTACGCAGCTGTATTCCGATTGGGGCATCTTCTACAAACTGCTTTTTGTAGTACTTACGATAATACGTTCGTATTTCCCTTCTTAACACTGCCAAGACTTGCTTATCTGACTCTGGCTTTGTGGCGTATATTTTAACTCGAAGATAAGTATCACCGTCGTAGCTATGTGCCAAGAAACTCTCTAGACGCCACTGAGTGTATTCAGAAAGGCCCGATGCTGTAAGATGCGCTTTTACGCATTCCTCTAAACCACGCATTTGTACATCAACAGGCATTCGATGTCTTTCTGAGGAGTCGTACTCTTCATTAAATAGATACTCACAGCCTAAAACATCTAGGCCAACATGCATTATATTGCCGCGCTCTCTTCGAAAGCTATCTAAATTCACATTACGACGTATAAGTTCATCATTTAAGTCTTTCTCATCCCGCATTACAGCACAAATCACATCCATGACTTCGTTGTTTAATCTTGGCATTTCTCCCTCCTTTCTAGAATTAAATGCATGTCATTTCTAAGAGTTTCTATATTTTGTTTAAGCTTTTCGATCTCATAGGAAAGCTCTCGATTTGCAGCACGCAAGCTTTTTTCTTTTTTACCGCTGCCCTTAAGTAGCTCTGAATAGATATTCAGGCGCTTAATAAGCTCTTCACGAGACATGTTTTCGTATTCACTCATTTTTCTTTCCTGACGTATCGATATAAAGGGGTATGCTGTCGACAGGACTGCTCAGATTAACCGTGTAGTCAATCGTGATTTGTTGCGAGTCTTTATCATACTTTACCGCGGCTATTTGCATCCCTGATACTGATATTTGAGCTTGTGTGTGTATACTTACGTTGTCAATCATAAGCTCATGATCCCACTCAACGACTTTATGCACACCAAGTTTAGTGCTGGGCCAAAATCTGAGTGAGGCACCTTTAAACCTAAACGACTCCCATTTCTTAAGCTTTATCATCAGAATCGCCTTCGTCGATTGACGCATAATCAATCGACACTCCAAGCAGATTTGCGGCATTAGATTGAACTACTTTATTTATAGTATGTAAAGACGCACTGTAATGTTGCGCATAAGAATAAGCCTTTGCAAAAGAACGATACGATGATTGAGGTATTATCATATGAGAGGGAACACCAGTGCCCTTACAAATGAGCTTCATTAGGCGCTCTATTTCAGCATGGGCTTCCGAAGAGGCCCAATCATCGACATAGCAACGCCCAAACCTCTTTTCTGAAAAGGGCATAACAAACTTATTGGTGCGGTTTACAAACCTAAACGACTCCCATTTCTTAAGCTTTATCATGCTTTATCCCATTTAAGATAAGCCTCCCCGGCTTCTTAAGAGTGTTGTTGGCAGTCTTCTCTTCTGCAACGCATTTTTCCCCTAGTTCGTCTAAAATATCTTGCTCAACAGCATCACGAATTTGGTTAAGTACTATTTGGCTAAGATTGACTTCTTGAATTCTGACACTAGGCGCCCTAGGGTCGTAGGGCTCTTCATCAGAGTATTCATCTTCTATTTCTTGAGCTGTCTGAAATAAGCGTGCTTCAAGCCTTTCGACTTCACTGGCTGCTGTTTCTTCTTCTTCTTCTTCTTCTATGCGTTCTGCGCGCTCAGCCTCAGCAAGCCTCACCCTATTCCGACGTTCGTTGTCAAACATGCTCTCATGCTCTTGCATAAATGCTATTGGATTCCAGACAAACTGTTCGAGTGCGTTTACAACTGCGCTGTCTACATCCATTACGACACTTGTTCTTTCACTGTCTTCAAGCCGTGCCTCTGAGTTAGACACAACTTGCTCACCAGGGCAATCATGTGGCCGCACTCGAATTACATACTCTCCACTAGAAGCATCTTGCCACATGTGTAGCGACAGACTTTGAAAGCATACATCGCAGCGAACGCCCTTTACTTCATGACCATCAAACATTAGTGGCATCTGATTCATTCTCCTTTCCCGGCTCTTCAATCATTAGCCGACCTCTTTGGGGAGGCCTTAGCTCGCTAGCGCCTTCGCAATCAGCTATTGACATCGGCATAGACTCAGAGATACCGGTACTGCCAAAAGCTTCGATCGTGGGCATTCGGTCTTCCTCCGGCAAAAACTGATGCTGATTGAAGACGAATATCGCCCCACAGATTCGGCAAATGTATAGCGATCGCTTTATCGTAACGAATTTAGTGTCATCCAACGTTTCACCGTCGAAATCATGCCTGCTTATTTCGCGTATAATCGGAAGACATTCAGCTGACTCTGCCTGATCCCACTTATGTAGGCAGCCGATAATTTGCTTGTTGTCGTCTTCAATAACACGGGACCGGTCTAGCTCTTCGAGCTCTTCATCAAGGGATTCGATTTTGATTTTTGACTTTTCTAAGTCAACTCTTAAGTTAGCACACTCACCCTCAAGGTGGCACACTTCATTTCTGTACGCTATCATACGTTGATCGTGGTAGCGCTTCAACCAGATAAACAGCAACAGACCGCCAAGAACCATCCCAAGTACTCCAAGCATTTCCACTACACTTTCTCCTTTTAAATCATAGAGTGAGGCAGGTTTCGAACCCGCAAGCCTACTCTGGTACGCTATTAACGCATTCAGGATCTTAGGCACTCTTCAGCCGCAACCCTAGGGCGGGATTGTAGGCCTCCAAGCATGGATCACCAACTCCATAGCTCACCCAAACTTAGATAAACTACTTAGCCCATAAGACTAATTCCCCCTACTTTTTAACAGGGAGACCTATTTTAAGCCTAACCGGAAAATCAAGCTCAAGTGTATACGGGTACACCTGCCCTATCTTCATGGCCTCTCCCAGCATTATCGACGTGACACCGTCAACCGTCTTGACCTCCCGCAGGTCCTCGAAAGAACGTTTCGACACAAAACTATCCCATGGCTTTAATTTTATCATGTTTGTGGGAGTTTCATTAAGGCTATTTTGGCATGAGGATTCAAGACGCAAATGCCTTGAAAAGACCTCTTCTTCCATGGCGCGTCTAATCGAAACGCAAATGGAAACACAAGCCCCCAACGCACTCCAATACGAGACCATCCTGGATAGACACCGGCCCTACGAGATGACATACTTTTGTGAATGTTACTGCCTATTCTCCACTCTTCCCATTGTTTAAGTTTTATCATTGAGTTTTATGAGTTTTTGTTCTCTATGCGCTGGAAGCTCAGATACAATCTTATCGCTGCATCCCGTCACTTCTACCCGACGCATATTGTCTTCTGTATGACAGTGCGCATATAAAATCGTCTCTGATTGTTTTAATGCGTTTTTGGCGTAGATTCTGATCTCCATCCAGCCTCCGTTTGAACGGGGACCACCACGCAATTTAGTTTTTCTTCCGTCTATTTCCACCTCGATCCAGAAATCACGCATTTACCCAACTCCTCGCTATAGTCTAAGTACATCGTCGAGCGTGATGCATTGACGGTTGTTATGTTATCATGTGTTTCATAACGACCGCCGCGTTCGTGAATGTGGCCACATAGTATATACCTTATACCATGATCCTGCGCCCACCCGAATAACCCCGGTGTGCCACAGGATTCGCCAGCTCGGTTCTTGTCTAAGATGCCTGCTGGTGGGCCGTGAGAGACCAAGATAGACACTGGCATGTCTTTCTCATAAAAACCATAATCAATCCATCGAATGTTATTGACGCGCTTGTGTATCTCACTTAAGTAATATGTCATGTAACGCCAAACAAACGACAGCATCGGGGCATTGCCGCAGAACGTCCAGCAGAACCCCGTTGCTATCGTGTTAATCTTTGGACCGGCAGTTACAACTGGAGGTGAGCTACATAGATTTATCACTCTTGGGAAGTGCCCGGCAATATTTGTGTTTTCATCGATATGAATATCGTGATTTCCTGGGATCCAGCCTATTGACATTACTGTTTCGTTTTCAACTAAATAATTGCACCAGCGCTTAAACACTTCCCAGTCGCTTTCGCGATCACAAATATCACCAGCAACATATAGCACGTTCGACGGCTCAATTTCAGGAAAGTGGCCGTGTAAATCTGCTACAACGGCTATGTCATGTTTACTCATCGCACTCTATTATCTCCAGTTTTTCGTCATATGTACTTGCGCAGTCTTCTGCTGTATACATTGCTTTTTGAATACTTGCTTTTTCTCGATCGGTCTTTCCTTTTTTCTTAGCACGAGTAGTTCGGCGCTTTTTCAAAGATTTGAATTTTTTGACTGAAGCAAAATCCCACTTTGGCTGCCCTATTTCCATTTTACGCTCCTCGATTCTTTGTTCGAGCATTTTTACACTGAACTCTTTCTCAAGCAGCTCTCTTGCTATTTCAATTCCCAGTACGTTCCCTATCTCTCTGAGATAGCGGTTAACGCTGTTACGCCACGATTCTTCGAAAAGATTCATAACTGCAAGTTCGGTTTGCTGAAAAATATATTCTCGCATGATGTCTTTGTTTTCACCAATAAATTTCACCACGGCCTCGTCAATCCACTCTTGGAACAGTCCAAAAGCCTCCATGCGACGCCACGTTTTTTCAATCTGGCGTTTAACTGCCTGTCCAAGCTCGCAGCGCTCTGAAATATCCCCCCACGAGTCAATTCCAAGAGCTTTTTTTCCCATGGCTTTAATATTTCTCTCAATAAAGTCCTTAAATCCTTCATCGTCTATGGCCCCTTTTTCCACCATAGCAATTCTGTCAGCCATAACTTCATGGAATCGTTCTTTAATAGTCTCGGCCCATGTTCTCATATCTTGTTTTTCAGTAGGCATTTTTTTCTCCTTAGGTAAAAAAAGACGGGTCGAGTAACGGCCCGCCATGTATACAAAAGCTTATTTCACAAGCTTGATAAGCGCTTGAAACTCTTCTGTCTTAAGAAGTGCTTTTACGGCCTCATTGAACTCAAGCTCTTCTTTGAGGCTTTCTGAGATGTCTGTACGAGGCCAGACTGAATCTGACCGGAAGCGACGCCACATGTCAGGCTCGTTTTTCACCATGTGCAGCTCTGCGATTATAATTTCAATGTCTTTCTTAAGATCGTATTCGTGGCGGCGGCGCAAAGCACGAGCACGATGAGTTGGGATTCTCTCACGCTCTAGAAGGCCGTCATTAAACAACGCTGTAACAGCGCCGTTAGCCTGCTGTGTTGTGATTTCGCAAAGCTCTGCAATTTCCTCCAACGTCCTAAACCCAGACACTGTATTGTACAGATTGTAAAAAACCCAATCTTTGAGGGTATCGTTTAGTTCTACACAAACGCGTGTGCATCCATCTTTAAATATTCCTGTCATAGGAAGATGTTCAGCACGGTTGTGCCGATATCTTCTTATTTCTTGACCCAACACTGATGTCCGAACTACTGGAAGTATCTTACCCATTAATCGGCTCCCTTCTTTGTTGCTAATGCTAACAGCTCGAGAACTTTCTTTTCAGCGAGCTTTTCGACAACTTCTTGGATTTTTTCCTCCGTCAACAAGTCATTTATTCGATTCTCGATTCTCTCTGCGGCCCCATGAAGCTTCTTCCTATGTTCGTTGACGGTACTTTTGTAAACTTCTTGCGCCATCTTTAAAGCCTCGACACGTTCCTCGTGAATGATCTCTAGAAAAGCCGCGCGAATGTGTTCTTTATACTCGTCGCTTAACACATATTTCTTTTTGTACCCAGACGACTTTACTTCTTTGATGAACTCTTCTTTAATGCCATCACGAATCTGATTCGCAAGAGTGCCTTTTGAGAACTTTTCTGCGACATCTTTTAAATATCGTCTTGCAAATTCTTGTATGACAGCCCCTTTGATTTCTACTTCTAATTCTGGATTGTCTTCCAAGAAGGCCTTTAATGTGGGAAAGTTTGTGATTTGTATTTTGATAGCCACGCTTTCTCCTTGTGTGGTCCGGAGGGGAGGAATCGAACCTCCCGATACCTTCGGCTGTAACGCCGCTGCTTCACACCACTGAGCTTACTCCGGATGAAAAGAAAAAGCGGGTCAGGCGACGCCCTACAACGCCGCCTTCGCCAGTGTAAGCTGACCGGCAGGTTTGCCGCCCGCAATTTAAACAATACCACCACCGGGAGTTGAACCCGGACCCCGTGAGGGAGCGGATTTTAAGTCCGCCGCGTCTGCCTATTCCGCCATGGTGGCTTGTTTACATTACTTTAACGCAATCGACTTCTTAACAATAACGGACTCGAGCACGCACTGAGGATATATGCGTTCAAATCCATCTTCGCCCGGTAATATGACAAAAGCTTTATTGCCGTTTAAACACTTCTGAATATCACGCCATTTCGCCTCTGTTACAGGCCCAGAAGTGAAGAAAACGTCTCCATCAAGAGTTTCAAGTGAAATCGTAACTTTAGCCTTAGTGCCATTAGTCATCATCCCCCTCCAAAGGAGTGAATACTGCTTGCTGACAAGTATAGCACATCCCAGAGACTTCGAATTCAATCCTAGTACTTTCACCTCTTGAAGCTATGTCCTTCAAATCTATAGGCTTCTCACAAACTGGGCACTTACCGGCCTCAATCAGCGCAACTTTCTCCGGAAACACTTGCATCATAATCTTTCGGTTCATGGAAGTATCTTCATCCTTTCTGTTCTTGCCGCTTCCACGATTCCACTTGCGTCTACGTTCAAGTACAGTTCGCCAGTAGTGACCTTCACAATACATACGCCGTTATCCTCCAAAGGCGTAGCGCACTTCATATAAAGACCTCTAGTCCCGAACTCATCCTCCATTTTGAAGGCGTCTCCTATCTGAAGGTCACTCATCGGCACGTACATTTTGCCGTCTACTATCTGCAAAGATAGCCCGAACTGGCTTTTTGCCTCAGTCTCAAGGTTGTATTCGGAAGGGGGATTATTGCGCCGCACCGGAGGCATGCCGTGCGCAGGCCTCTTGAGGGGTTTTTCTTCTGGGGCTTTTGCTTTTTCTGGGGCTTTCCCCTCTTCGATAAGCATTGGCGTCTCAACACGATTTGCTGACATAGCGTTCCATATATGGCGAAATATCCAGGTCAAGTCTGGGGTGCTTTTTCCACCAATGTTTCTAGGGAATGAGTCTGCGAAGCGATACACATATATCGCCATTTCAACCCTCTCAGGCATTTTTGATGCCTTCATGAGTAGAGCATAATACCAAAGAGATATGTTTTTATGGTTCGCGGTTTTGATGCTGGACAATCCCAGCGACTTGATGATCTGCTTGATAAGCTCTCGCTTAATTCCCCCTTGAATGAGGGCGTTTTCACTGTTGAAGCCGTTCTGGTGCAGCCACCAAGTAAGCATCCTAACGGATTTAGGCTTACCGTCATTCATTTCTACGCCCAAAAATTCGAATTCTTTTGTTGGGAGTTCTGGCATAGGATTGTTGTGCGGGCCCTCACAGAACTGCTCACCATTGAGAAGCTGAATCATTCCGTCCCATACGTTTTGGCGCTCAAAGTATACATGGCCGTCTGGGAGAAAACGCCCGGCCCGAACGCGCATCAATTTTGACATCAGAAGAGCCTTGTCATAAAAAGCTCCCTCTACGTATGAAAACAATCGGTGATAGGGCTCAATCGTTTTTGTTGTTCCGTGCAACAAGTGCACGAAAGGGTTAATAGAATCGTATGACACCACCTGGGCTTTGACGCAGATCTGCGCCGGGTCATCCTTGACGAAGTAAGCCGCTATGAAGTCTTCAAAAGTTTTTTGAAAGTCTCTTTCATAGCCATCTTGGTGTTCTCTTTCATAATTTTCTTGCGGCTGCATTTATTTTCTTCCTTTCATCGCCAACGGGCTGGACCTTTCAAGATCAATACGTCTCCGGCGATATAATCGCGTGGAAACAATACTGATCTGGCAAGCTCTGTGGCTTTATGGTTTATACTTTTGTTTTTGAGTTTTCCCTCTTCATCCATGAGCATTTGGCTGTCGTCGTCTAACGTAATGCATTGTACGAATCCACCTACGAACGCTTGTGCATCCTTTAATGTGGGTGGTTTATCTTCGATAATTTTGATCTTCAAGGCAACCTCCATTTACCATCATAGTAGCTGACCCAATCAAGCGTCGCCAGGTCACTCAGCCAATGCCGTATTGTTTTTGAAGACTTTCCAAGTGCTTCTGCAATTTCAACTGCAGTCGCCCCCCTTTCTACAAATGGTCTTATTAACGCCATTCGTTCTTCATCATTATGGGCAATGCCCTTTTTGTTGCGTCCCTTACGTCCCACGGTGCCTCCTTTTCACAGAATAGAAAAACCACCCCACTCCGGCAGGCTATAATTGACACTGCTACCTAGTACCCGGAGATTTAAAGCTGGGGTGGGGCCATTAGTCCGCATAAGCGAACCGCACTTCTACAGTGGGCCCCCAGGGACTCGAACCCTGGACCATCCGGTTATGAGCCGAACGCTCTAACCAACTGAGCTAGAGGCCCTTAGTTTAACAGTAATTTAGGGGTATTACCGGAATAAGATCAGTCGCTTTAACTGTAAACGCGCCTGAAAATGGGCCCGTTAACTCAGGATGCTCCGGTAAATCATCGTCATGCACCCAACCAACTAAGTAGGTTTTCAGGGCAGACAGCCCATCAAATTCCTGTAGAGAAAATTCTTCTACAAGTATTAGGACATATACCCACCCAGGGTGCCTTTCTCTTGGCCGAACTGCGAGTCTATACTTGCTTGGGTCTTGCGAGTAACGCATCATTGATGCTTTAAAATCTATCTTGCACCTAGGCAAATCAAAACCGCCGTCCCCAATGTTCGGGAACCTATTTTGGAAATGCCTCATTTCTTTATAGGCACGGCCGTCCCCGTCTCGCCACAATGCTCCTGTGTAGTTACCTAACAACCCCACTAACTGGTCTATAAGCAACGAATCCTTCCTGTCTGACCCGGATCGCACTGAGGAGCTTCCTCCAATTGCCGCCAGATCAGCATCCTTCATAAGAACGTTTAAACTTGACTTTGGGATCAGTTTTTCTAATGGCTTAAACATTCCTAATCATACTACAGAAATCATTGATATTTCAAGCTATAACTCTGCTTCTATCAACCTTTCCACAATCTTATCGTAGATCTTCATTGTTATTTCCGAACTTTGAACTCAGGTTGAGAAACGACATCGAGCATTGTGAACTCTTCGTCCCGGCTCCATCTGGTGCAATACTCGCCAGTGCGAAGGTTTACGGCCGCAAACTCATGCGTCTCGTTGTCAGGCGAAACAGCATTGGGCTTCATGCATAGCCATGGGTCGTTTGATTCAAGAAAGACTTCGCCTCTTTCAATACAACGCCCTTCCTTACGCACGTTACCGCTGATGATTTTTCCATACAATTTAGGGTATGTTTTCAAAAGGCTCCTCACTTTCATCTATTCCAGGCAAATCAGGCTGCTTCTTCTCGGCCTCGACCCCTTCTTCGACAGTGCGAAAAATAAACTTTGCTGCTGCAATCAGGCGTTCGGCCATGATAAAAACCATGCTGTCCTCACCAGGCGCTGCGTTTGATTGTATTTCTGCAACTTCTTCGATTGTGATTTGCTGGTCGCCGGAAAAAAACTCACAATCAACAGTAATGCCGCCTTCGTCGTCATCATAAATGCTAATCGTAGCTTTGTGTTTCTCTTCCATAATTGCTCCTTAAGTGGTAAAGAGAAGAGGCTCACCCAGTGAGCCTGGCATCCGGAATACGGCAGCGAGACCAAAGCCGTAGCGCCGAAGCGCCGATGGAGCCCAGGATTTGCATTTGCACACTTCCTAGTTTTCTCCTTTACGGGTTTGCTCACATTGCATGTTTACCGGCTTACGAGTTTACGCGCTTGCAGTCTCTATAATCGCTTAGCATGCGATTACACGTTGTGGACGTGTAATTGTCTCCGCTTGCGGCGGATATAGAGGTCTCGTTCTCCAAGTATCTAGCCTGGATAAGCCCCTTCTCAAATTCAGTCGATCGTCACAGACGTCGTCGTGTTGAATACATTCAGGGCAGAGTGAATCTCCTCCTGAATTGTCTTCAGTTGTTCGAGCTTGGCTCGGAGTTTCTCTTCGTCGAAATTGACGACGAGTTCAACGGTTGGCGCAGCAACGTCGTTTCCGCGCCTCGTGGCAGTCGTTCGTGCTGCGTTGAAATTGCGATGTCTGGCTTCGGCTACCAGCATCAGCATGGATGAAATCAACTCGATCTGAGGACGCAGTACCTTGTCCCTGTAGTGATTCCACTCAAGGACAGTCATCGTAACGCCTTCGATTTCGAGGGCGTTTTCGGCGTTGCATTTGGCCAGAACAGAGCAGTACTTCAAGTACTGCGCATCGAGATCGTGCACGGCCTGAAGTGTCTCCTGGACTTTCTTCTCAGAGCCGTTTTCTCCAAGGGGATCATGGCGGTCCGAGGGCCGTGTCAGGTACTGCATCATTTCCTGGGCTTTTCGGTCGCGCTTGGCGCTGTATTGTTTGCGCCAGTCCAGGAGTTTACACACCAGAATTGTTTCTTTCACTTTGTCTTCCATTTTCTTTTTCTCCCTTTTCACATTTGCAGTTTTGTCGTTAGTCCTTCTTGGACTTTACGACGCGAACACAGAGCGGGCACGGATTCTCGCTCTTCTCGAGCTGTTGGAGTGTCCGAACGACGCTCATTTCTGGAGCGAGGTGACCTCCGCAGGCCAACGCCGTGCGCTCACCGTGGTGGTGTGTGTAATGCTTCCTGATCGTCCGGCGTGGTTTTCGGTTGAGTTTCTCAGACATGATTGCTCCTTTGCAGTTAAAGTAGATTTTCACTAAATCAAGAAAGCGGTGCAATTAAGTGCGTTGCTTTCTCGATACAATCTTATAACGCATTGCGCGTTATTTTTAAGCAGTCGAGGAGACAGGACTTGAACCTGCGGCCTCGTGGTCCCAAACCACGTACTCTACCAGCTGAGTTACTCCTCGAAAGTACCGGACAAGGCTTATGTAAGTTCAATAGGTTTCAGGGGGATAGCCAAAACCTCATTAACACAACGGAAATCCGTGAAAAACACAAGTTGATTATCAGGGATCCCCAATGACATGAGCCACTCATCAAGTTTTTTACTGCAAATGTAATCGTATTGCTCTTTGGCGTCTTCCCCATACTCGTCATAATCACCTGACGCATGAGTTGCATCCACATCAGCCACATATCCTGATATGTGGTGTGCGAAATGCTCAAAGAAACTTCCTTGAAGGCCTTTGTGGGTAACCTTCAGGTATCCTTTATACTCTTCAGGTACATCATCAAAATACATCACATAACAAGGTTTAAAAACAGACATGACATTCTCCTTACTGGTTGTAACAGTGCAGGCCGGGATTCTACCGACGCGATTTGCGGTGCTTTCGCATAGCCGTGCCAGGGCCTACCTGCTGCACAAACATGGACGTGGGCGGAATCGAACCGCCGCTCCTCCGTCGAGTCATCCACCCACTAGATGTACACGCCCGAGATGGGGGCTCTGCTTCCCCCAGGCTCACCACTTTTGCTCGCTCCCCTACGGGCGTTAATTTTTGATTAACGTTAGGTTCCCTGGCAGGTGACGCGCAGTTTCCCTACAACGGAGACGGTAGGACTCGAACCCACAACCCCCCAGGCCGCACCAGCTACGAGCCCCGAATCGAACGGGAACGCCCAGGTGCTCTACCAATTGAGCTACGTCTCCAAAAACCGCCCCACAGCTTTCACCTAAGGGCGGCCGAAAGGAGGCATCAAATGGACAATCATCGGAATGCCATTTACGCCAGAACAGCTGGCGGTCTAGGATTCGAACCTAGGACCCTCTGCTCCAAAGGCAGATGTGCTACCGCTGCACTAACCGCCATTGTATCTAAGCACTGTCGCACTCTTCGTCAGAAGAAACACTTTTTTTACATCTGAGGACAGCGCATTTAGGAGAAACGGGTGATCGAATTACATCATAAACGTTGTCGTATGATATAGTCAAAACATCCGTATGCCCAAAGTCGTGCATGCTTTCAAACTTGGAAGACGGCTTAATGCGCAGTCGACGGGTGTTTTTCCAGTTTTTAACGACGACACACCAGATGTCTTCACATTTTTCTCGTACTTTGACATAATCACCCGAGATCAAATGAGACATGAATTCATCTGTTATTGAGCTGAAATC
>Ga0272441_10004950_pt1 | contig 23611 bp, 25 predicted proteins | sample SSMProp6N_FD_193582 | JGI IMG/M metagenome (GOLD analysis project Ga0272441, IMG submission 193582) | Marine sediment archaeal communities from Little Sippewissett salt marsh, Falmouth, MA, United States - SSM-Prop-6N | ecosystem: Environmental > Aquatic > Marine > Wetlands > Sediment ...
GATAGCCGTCCACAGCGAGATCGGTCGCCTGAGGTCGGTGATCTGTCATACCCCCGGGCCGGAACTCGCCGTCGTGACACCGGCCAACCGCGCGGACTACCTGTTCGACGACATCCTGGACTTGCAGTTCGCTCGGCGAGAGCACAGCCAGTTCACGGCCATCCTGTCCCGGTTCGCGAAGGTCCACGAACTGTCTGATCTGCTCGCGGACGTCCTCGGGGAGCCCGAGGCTCGCGAGTACCTGTTCGCGAACACGGACGCTACCCTGGGCCTGCGCGCGGCGGGCGCCGCTCCCGAGGAAATCACCCGCCTGCTGATCGAGGGCGAGGTCAGCTCCGGCGGCGCTCTCGCGGACCTGGTCAACGAGGCCGGCTATACCCTTCCGCCTCTTCCCAACCTGTTCTTCACTCGCGACTCGGCCGCCGTGATCGGTGATCGGGTGATGGTGGCGTCGATGAAGCACGAGGTGCGTTGGAGCGAGGAGATCGTGGCGTGGACGTTGTTCCGGGCGCACCCGGAGCTCGAAAACGCGGGCATTCTTTTCGACGGTGCGCACGAGCGACGGCTCAACGTGCGAGTGGAGGGCGGGGACGTTCACGTGCTCCGGCGCGACTTGCTGGCGGTCGGAATGTCGGAGCGAACGACGGCCGCGGGCATCGACGCCCTGGCCGAGGAGGTGTTCCGCACCACCGAGATCACGGATCTGGTCGTGGTTCTGCTGCCGGCTCACCGAGCGGCCATCCACCTCGACATGATCTTTACGATGCTGGACCGGGAAGTGTGCTGCGTCTTTCCGCCATACTTCATCGGACCGACCCGCCTTCCCGTGCTGCGGATTCGGAAGGGCGCCGCCGGAGTCCAGGAAGCGTCCAGCCTGTTCAGCGCGCTGGAGGATCTCGGACTCCCGCTCACGCCCATCCCATGCGGGGGCGAGCGTCGGACGATGCAGGAGCGCGAGCAGTGGGCCAGCGGGTGCAATTTCTTTGCGGTCGGCCCTGGACAGGTGCTGGCCTACGATCGGAACGAGCACACCCTGCAGGCTCTGCAGGACGAAGGGGGTCTGAGGGTCATTCGAGGCGCTGACTTCCTGTCGGGTGAAGTGGAGCTCGGTGCGGACGAGAGATTCGTGATCGGGTTCGAGGGGTCAGAACTCGTGCGCGGAGGTGGTGGGCCTCGCTGCATGACCATGCCCGTCCTGAGAGACGAGCCATGAGCGCGGACGGGCTCCGTTTCGCTGCCCACACGCCACTGGTGCAAAGGGCCCTCGAGACCGTGAGTCGCGAGCCAATGGACACGCCGGACCTCGCCAGGGAGGTGTTCGGCCTCATGCAAGCCCCGCCCGGGCTGGCCTCACGCCTGGTGTTCGACCTTCTGGGCGAGGACAGCCGCTTCTCGGTGGATGCGCAGGGAGTGTGGAGACTGGTCGAGAGGCCCGTCCTCGCGGACCGGATCCGGCTGTCGGATACGAAGTTCGCGGTCGTGGACGTCGAGACCACCGGAAGTTCCGTGACCAAGGGTGCGAGGATCGTGGAGTTCTCGGCCGTGTTCGTCGAAGCCGGAGACATCCGGGGCGAATACACCACGCTCGTGAATCCGGAGGCATGGATCCCGGGCTGGATCACGAGGTTGACCGGCATCGAGCCGCAAATGGTCGAAAACGCGCCTCGATTCAGGGACATTGCGGCGCGCGTGCGGGGGGCGCTGGAAGGCCGGGTGTTCGTGGCCCACAACGTGGGGTTCGATTGGAGGTTCGTGGCCGAAGAGCTTCGAATGGCCAATTCGATCCTGCCAGAGGGGCCCAGGCTGTGCACCGTTCGCATGGCCCGCCGTGTCCTGCCCGGACTCCGGCGGCGGGGATTGGACTCCCTGTCGAGATACTACGACGTGGACATCGTCAATCGGCATCGCGCCGGCGATGACGCCCGGGCCACTGCCGTGATTCTTCTCCGCATGCTCGAAGCTGCCGACCGCCAGGGCATCGTCTACTGGGACCAACTCGAGGACTGGATCGCGGGACGGGCCGCCATCGTGCCTCCCCCCGCGGCTTCCGAGGAGGAGTTGAGTGCCTGATCTTCCGATGCTGGAGGGCCGTAGGGCCAGGGTAAGACCGGTCGACGCCGGAAGCCTGTGGCTGGACGGCGGGGCCATGTTCGGCGTAGTTCCGAAGCCGCTGTGGACCCGTCGTGCTCCCGCCGATGACCGGAACCGGATTCCGCTGGCCATGCGCTGCCTGCTGGTGGAGACGGACGGAGCGAAGGTTCTCATCGATACGGGTTTGGGCAACAAGGAGAGCGATAGGTTCAAGTCGATCTACGGCGTGTCCAACGAGGGGAGCCCGACACGCTTGGAATCGTCCCTGGCGGCGCTCGGCGTGGAGCCTGCGGACATCGATGTGGTGGCGACCACCCACCTGCATTTTGACCACGCGGGAGGTGGCACCTCGAGGGATGCGGAAGGATCGGTGCGGCCGGCGTTCCCCGACGCCCGCTATGTCGTCAGTCGAGGCGAGTACGAGTTCGCGCGTCTCGACAACGAGCGGGTCCGGGCCAGCTACATGGCGGCGAACTTCGAGCCACTGGCGGAAGCGGGTTGCCTCGAGCTGGTCGAGGCCGGCGCGGAGATCGTCCCCGGCATCCGCATGGAGCACACGCCCGGGCACACGCCGCACCACCAGTCGATTCGGGTCGACCTCGGCGACGAACAACTCCTTTTCCTGGCGGATCTCGTCCCGACGACGGCGCACCTTTCGCTGCCGTGGATCATGGGGTACGACGTCGAGCCGTTGGTGACGCTGGAAAGCAAGAGAGCGCTCCTCACCCGTGCGGCGAACGAGGGCTGGTGGCTGGCCTTCGAGCACGACCCGTTCGTGGCGTGGGGCCGCGCCGTAGAGCGGCCGGGAGGTGAGGCGGGCTGCTTGCTGACGGACGTTCGTCAACACCCCATGGTCCCGGAGGCCGTTCGGGGCGAGGTGATCGACTATATCCGAGGCTGAAGTCTGCGTGCCCGCGAACGGCGGGCAGTACAACCGGGAGGAGACAGGATGAGGCAAATCGCGATCGCGATGCTGGTGGTGGGGATACTCTTCGGTGGTTTCGCGAAGCCAATGCAGGCACAGAGCGCGGAAGACGAGGTTCAGGCGGTGGTGGATGCCCTGTTCGACGCGATGCGGGCCGCGGACTCCGCGGCCGTGCGGGAGCTGTTTCACCCGGAGATGGATAAGATGGCGACTTCAGGTGTCCGGGACGGAGTGGCGGACGTCGGATTCGGGGCTGTCGCCCGGTTCGTGGAGGCAGTCGGTGGAGCTGAGCCCGGCGCTCTTGACGAGAAGATCGGCCCCGCCGAGATCCGAATTGATGACAATCTCGCAACGGTGTTTACCCCCTTTGCCTTCTACTTCAACGGCAACCTGTCGCATTGCGGCGTGAACGTGTTCCTGATCGCCAGGGTGGGCGAAGACTGGCGAATCGTGGGACTGGCGGACACGCGGCGACGGCAGGGGTGCGAGGAGTGGCTGAAATGAGCGACATGGAGCGGACGGCGGTGATCGTCGGTGCCGCCAGGCTTCCGACGGGGAGATTCCTCGGCGGACTTTCGCCCCTCAAGGCCCCTGAACTGGGAGCACGGGCGATCGCTGGAGTGGTTGAGCGATCCGGCGTGGCGCCAGCCGACATCCAGGACGTCATCATGGGCAATGTGGTGCAGGCTGGGGTGGGACAGGCCCCGGCCCGCCAGGCGGCCATCGGCGCGGGACTCCCCGCGGAGATCCCGGCGATGACGATCAACAAGGTCTGTGGATCGGGTCTGAAGGCCGTGATGCTGTCGGCGCAGGCCATTCGCGCGGGCGACCTCCAGGTGGCCGTTGCCGGCGGCATGGAGTCGATGTCGAACGCCCCGTACCTGGTGCAGGGTTATCGAGGCGGTGTGAAGTTCGGCGACCGATCCATGGTCGACGCCCTGATTCACGACGGACTGTGGTGTTCGTTCGGTCGCTGCCACATGGGTGGCCACGCCGAGTACACCGCGTGGAAGGCGGACGTAAGTCGGGAGGACCAGGACCAGTTCGCGTACGAGAGCCACATGAAGGCGGTGGCGGCCATCGACGCTGGCGAGTTTTCAGCTGAGATCATTCCGGTGGAAATCGCGGGTCGGAAGGGAACCACCGTCGTGGATACGGACGAGCCGCCGCGGCGGGACACCACGGTCGAAGCTCTCGCCAAGCTGCGGCCGGCCTTCTCTGGTGACGCGCCGCCGGAGGTCGAACAGCACTCGGTCACGGCTGGAAACGCTCCGGGGCTGAACGATGGTGCGGCCGCTACTGTCGTCACTTCAGAGGCTTACGCGAGGACCAACGGGCTGGACATCCTCGGCCGTGTCACGGCATATTCGGTCGGTGCCACGGCCCCGCAGGAGCTGTTCTTCGCTCCGGTGGATGCGGTGCAGCGCCTGATGGCCCTGGAGGGCACTTCGATCGACGATTATGGGCTGATCGAAGCGAACGAGGCGTTCGCCGTACAGGCCATAGCCGACGCCCGCCTGCTGGGGATGGACATGGAGCGGGTCAACGTGCGCGGAGGCGCAATCGCCCTGGGGCACCCGATCGGTGCGTCCGGCGCCAAGATACTGACGACTCTCCTGTACGCCATGCGTGACAGGGATGTGGACAAGGGCCTCGCCACCCTCTGCCTCGGAGGCGGGAACGCGGTGGCCCTCAGCGTGGAGAGAGTATGAGTCGAGAGGCAGCACGTTCCGTCAATCCGGCGCTGGCCGGCGCAGGCAGCCGCGCTCCAGGGGTCATCCTCGGCGTGCTCGGCTTTGCCGCGCTGACGGCCCTCGGAGCGCGCCTGAGCGTGGCGCTACCTGGCATGGTCGTGCCCATGACTCTGCAGCCGGTGGCCGTGTTGCTGGCGGGGGCGGTCCTTGGGTCCCGGGCCGGAGCCGCCAGCCAGGTCGCGTACCTTGCAGCGGGTGCCATCGGTCTTCCGGTTTTCGCCGCGGGTGGCGGTGCGGCTTACCTGCTCGGACCCACCGGCGGGTACCTGCTCGCCTTTCCGGTGGCTGCGTGGATCGCCGGACTGGCCGGTAAGCGATCGGGGAGCTGGTTCAGGGCTGCGGCGTGGCTGGGCGTGGCTCTGATCGTGATTCACGCGGGCGGACTCGCGTGGCTCTCCATCCTGAGCGGCGAATCGCTGTTCTCGGCCAGCGCCGTTCGCCCTTTCATCCTGGGCGACGCTCTTAAGATTCTTCTGGTCCTGGCGATCGTTCGCTGGGGCCCGGGCGCGTTGCGCAAGCCGACTTCTTAGCGGGCGTGGGGCGGGGGACGGTCGGCGGGCAGCTGGAACCGGCTGATAGCGAGCCGATAGGGCGAGGCTGGGGTTGGGGGTGGCGGTTGGTTCTGTACGTGACCCTGCTCCTGCTGGCGATCCTGATCCTCCAGGGAGCAGTGGCCGCGGTGGATCCTGCGGCTCTCCGCGAGTTGACCGTGTGGGGAGCCGGTGCGGCGTGCGCCGCCGCCTTGCTCGCCACGTGGGTCATGATGTCCGCCGTGGAGTCGAGACCGCCCGCCTCAGTCGGCCTCGTGGTGAGTGCACGGGCCGCGCGTGACGGGGCCACCGGCTTCCTCTTCGGATTCGCTCTGATGTCCGCGGTTCCCCTGGGCATGGCCGCTGCGGGCTGGCTGCAGCTTTCCGGCCGCGCCCCGGGAACCGCGACGGCCCTGGGGTCCACGCTGTATGTGACCGTGTTGCTGGTTCTTGCGGCGTTGTTCGAGGAGGTTGCGGTTCGCGGCTACGCGTTCCAGGTGCTCGCTCGAGCACGGGGTCCGGCCGTCGCGATCGTTTCCACGTCGCTGGTTTTTGCGGGCCTCCATGCGGCGAATCCAGGGGTGGGCTGGGCGGCCATCGGGAATACTCTTCTGGCCGGGATCTTGCTCGGAATCCTGTACTGGAGGACGCTAAGTCTCTGGTGGGTCACCGGGACTCACTTCGCCTGGAACTGGACGATGGGAGTCGCGGTGGGTCTGCCGGTCAGCGGACTGGATGTCGGGGCTCCGGTGGTCGGAGTGACTACGGGAGGTCCGAGTATCCTGACCGGCGGCGATTACGGCCCGGAGGCAGGTCTGCTGCTGACTATGGCCACGCTCTGTGGGATCGGCTGGGCCGTTCGGGCTCCTCGCCTGTCGCGTGACCCGGCGGTGCTGGCCCTGGGGCCGATGATCGAGACGACGACTGACGGGTGGAACGAGAGGTCCGGTCTTCACTGAATTCGGGTCGGCGGCGACCCGAATCGGAGGGTGCATGAACGCGAGTCAAGTGGATGTCGTGGGTGTGGTGGGCGCGGGGACGATGGGCAATGGAATTGCGCACGTCTTCGCTCTTGCCGGGATCGACGTCATCCTGGTGGATGCGGAGTCCGAAGCCCTGGACCGGGCCCGGTCGAAGATCGAGAAGAACCTCAGCAGGCAACTGTCCAAGAACCGCATAGACGCCGCAGAGGCGAGAGCGGCGCTGGAGCGTGTCCGTACCGAAACCGAGCTGGAGACGCTGGCTTCCGCACCGCTCGTCGTGGAGGCCGTTCCGGAGAATCGCGATCTCAAGCTCGAGATCTTCGGTCGCCTGGATGAGCTGTGCAGCCAGGAGGCGATTCTCGCCTCCAATACCAGTTCGATTTCGATTACCGAAGTCGCCGGATCGGTGAGCCGGCCGCAGCGCTTCATCGGGATGCACTTCATGAATCCGGTTCCGATGATGCAGCTCGTGGAAGTGATCCGGGGGCTGGAGACCGACGACGAGACGACCGAACTCACCCTGTCCCTGTGTCACCGCGTGGGAAAGACTCCGGTCGAGGTCAACGACTTTCCGGGCTTCGTCTCCAATCGGATTCTGATGCCGATGATCAACGAGGCCGTGTACTGCCTGATGGAGGGGGTGGCACAGCCCGAGGCGATCGATACGGTGATGAAGCTAGGTATGAACCACCCCATGGGGCCGCTCGCCCTGGCGGACCTGATAGGCCTGGACACGTGCCTGTTCATCATGCAGGTCCTCCACCGGGACCTGGGTGACGGGAAGTACCGGCCGTGTCCGCTCCTTTCCAAGTACGTGGCCGCCGGCCGCCTCGGCCGAAAGACCGGCAGGGGCTTCTACGACTACAGCGATGCGTAGATCTCTCGCCGGAGCCCACCTGTCGCCGGAGCAGCGAGAAATCCTGCTGATGGCCAGGAAGTATGCTCGCAGGGAGTTGCGCCCGGGAGCCGAGGAGCGCGACGCGAACGAGGATTCCTTTGACCTGGGCCCGATCCGGCAGCTGGGCGAGCTGGGCTTTCTCGGCATGCTGATCCCGGAGGAATACGACGGCCTCGGCCTCGACATGCTGACGTACCTGTACGTGCTGGAGGAGATCGCGTGGGGGGATGCGGCGGTCGCCGTATCCATGAGCGTCCACAATTCTCTTCCCACTCAGACCCTGTTGCGTCACGGCTCCAGCGAACAGAAGGAGCGGTGGCTGAAGCCGATGGCGCGCGGCGAGGTGCTCGGGGCGTTCTCGCTAACCGAGGCGGACGCCGGGAGCGACGCGGGCGCCATCACGGCACAGGCCACGCGGGACGGGGTCGGATGGAGACTGAACGGTTCCAAGATGTGGGTGACCAACGGTGCCTCCGCTGACGTCGTCCTGATGATGGTCCGCACCGACGATCCCGAGGATCGGAAGGGATCCAGGGGCATCGGGGCCTTCCTCGTGCCGACGGAGGTCGACGGATACATTCCGGGTAAGAAGGAACGAAAAATGGGTCTGCGCGGGTCGGAGACGGTCTCCGTTACGCTGCAGGACCTGTGCCTGGGGCCCGAGTATCTCATTGGGGAGCCCGGGCTCGGGTTCCGGTACGCCCTCGAGGCGCTCGAGGGGGGCCGGTTGGGCATCGCGGCGCAGGCGATCGGTATCGCCGAGGCCGCCCTCGACTACGCCAGGGATTATGCCGAGGAACGAGTCCAGTTCGGGCGCCCGGTTTCCGAGTTCCAGGGCATACAGTTCAAGCTTGCCGACATGGCGACCCGCGTCGAGGCTGCGCGTGGGCTCCTGTACCGGGCTGCCCTGGCGTATGATGCTGACGAGCCACGCAAGCGGAAACTCTCGAGCATGGCGAAGCTGAACGCCAGTGAGACCGCGACCTGGGTGACCCGGCAGGCGGTCCAGATCTTCGGAGGCTACGGGTACAGCCGGGAGTATCCTGTCGAGAGACTGTTTCGTGACGCCAAGGTGACGGAGATTTACGAGGGGACCAGCGAGATTCACCGCATCATCATAGCGCGGGAACTTTACCTGGAGAGAGGAAACGACCAGTGAGCACCGAAACCAGCTACGCGGACAAGGTCGCGGAGGCCGTGGAGGGCCGGAGTGAGATGTTCGATCTCATGTCCCGGCACGACCACGAGCAGGTGGTCTTCACGTATGACCCGTCCAGCGGATACAGGGGCATCATCGCCATACACAATACGGCTCTCGGACCGGCCCTCGGCGGTACCCGGTTCTGGAACTACGACTCCGACTACGACGCCCTCATCGACGTGCTACGCCTGTCGCGCGGCATGACGTACAAGGCCGCGGTAGCCGGCTTGAACCTGGGTGGCGGCAAGGCTGTCATCATCGGAGACAACCGGACCTCACAGCGCGAGATGGTCATGCGTGCGCATGGCAGGGCCGTCGAGTCGCTCGCCGGGCGCTACTACACTGCCGAGGACGTCGGCACTTCCGTGGCGGACATGGACTACATCCACATGGAGACGGAACACGTGGTCGGCATGGCCGGGAAGTCAGGCGATCCGTCGCCGGTCACGGCCTACGGCACCTACAGGGGAATCAAGGCGTGCTCGCTGAAGAGTTTCGGCACCGATGACCTCGCGGGTCGGTCCGTCGTCATCCAGGGCGCGGGTCACGTGGGGTACTTCCTGGCCGAGGACCTTCGGGCCGAGGGAGCGAAGGTATTCGTGGCGGACATCGACGGTGACCGCGTGCAGCGCTGCGTGGACGAACTGGAGTGCGAGGCGGTCGGAGTGGACGACGTGTACGACGTCGATGCCGACGTGTTCGCGCCCTGCGCTCTCGGGGCCATTCTGAACGACGAGACGATCCCGAGGCTCAAGGTGAAGATCGTGGCCGGCGCCGCGAACAACCAGCTGGCGAAGTCGCGCCACGCAGCCATGCTGGAGGAGCGGGACGTACTGTACGCTCCGGACTACGTGATCAACGCGGGCGGGTTGATCAACGTCTACTCCGAGCTGGCGGGCTGGACTCTCGAGCGCTCCAAGCGTAAGGCCGGGGAGATCTACTCGACGCTGCTGGCGATCTTCGAACTGGCCGCTGCCGATGGCATCACGAGCGCCGAAGCCGCGGACGAGGTGGCGATGCGCCGGGTACATGCCGTGACGCAGTTGCACCGGACCTACGTGTGAGTGAGATGACAGATCAGTCGATCCGTTCCGGGGAGACGGACGTCGCTCCCTCCTGCGATCACCTCGAGGTCGTCGATCCGGCGATCTTCGCGGCGATCAAGGCGGAAGCAGCCAGACAGCACGAGGGCCTCGAGCTCATCGCGAGCGAGAATTTCGTCTCCGGTGCGGTGCTGGAGGCCATGGGTTCCGTCCTGACGAACAAGTATGCCGAGGGCTACCCGGGGAAGCGCTACTACGGTGGCTGCGAGCAGGTAGACGTCGTGGAGGACCTGGCCCGCGAACGGGCGAAGGTGCTGTTCGGAGCGGAGCACGCCAACGTGCAGCCCCACAGTGGGGCCCAGGCCAACATGGCAGCGTACTTCGCGTTCCTGCAGCCGGGGGACAAGCTGCTGGGGATGGATCTGTCGCATGGCGGTCACCTGACGCACGGCTCACCCGTCAACTTCAGCGGGCGTCTGTATGATTTCGTTCCGTACGGCGTTCGGGAGCAGGACGGGCGGATCGACATGGACGCGCTCGCGGAGATGGCCCGCCGCGAGCGTCCCACCATGATCGTGGCGGGTGCCAGTGCCTACCCCAGGACACTGCTGTTCGAGGAATTCGCCGCAATCGCACGGGATGTCGGTGCCATGCTGCTCGTCGACATGGCGCACATCGCGGGCCTGGTGGCGGCAGGCGTCCATCCGTCGCCCGTTCCGTGGGCTGACATCGTGACCACGACCACGCACAAGACGCTGCGCGGACCGCGCGGTGGTTTGATCCTGTGCAAGGAGCAGCACGCCAGGGCGATCGACAAATCGGTGTTCCCGGGTATGCAGGGTGGTCCGCTCGAGCACGTCATCGCCGCCAAGGCGGTGGCCCTTTTCGAGGCCCAGTCTCCCGCGTTTGTCCGCTACGCCGGGAGGGTCGTGGAGAACGCCAGGGCGCTGGCGGATGGGTTGATGGAGTGCGGATGGAAGCTCGTCTCGGACGGTACGGACACGCACCTCCTGCTCATGGATTTGCGGGAGACCGAACTCTCGGGCAAGGACGCAGAGGAGTACCTGGGCCGGGCGGACATCACCGTGAACAAGAACACGGTTCCAGGCGAAACCCGCTCGCCGTTCGTCACCTCGGGTATTCGGATCGGCACGCCGGCCCTCACGACCAGGGGAATGGGCCTCGGGGACATGCGTGACATCGCTCACCTGATCGACAGGGCCCTTCGATCCGGAGGCGACGAGCGGACACTCGAGTCGATTCGTCAAGAGGTCATGGAGCGGGCGCGGCAGTTCCCGCTGGTCGCCGACCCGGAGACAGGAGCGACGGAAGACGCGTGAGTCGGATCTGCATCGGTCCGCTCCTCCAGGCGGCGCCTTGAGTTCAGTCGAAGGAATCCGCGTTGCAGCGGGTTCCTCGGAGGCGGAGTTCAGGGTCAAAGGTTCCCGATTCATCGCCATCGCGCGCCCGGCAAATGACCTGGCACAGGCCGCCGCGTACCGGGAAAGCGAGCGCAGGCGCTTGCACGACGCCACACACCACGTCTACGCGGCACTTCTGCGCACCGGCGACCAGCGATTCGATGATGACGGCGAGCCCTCGGGTACGGCGGGCCGGCCGACACTGGCGGCGATCGAGAGGGCGGGGCTGCTGGATGTGGCGGTGGTCGTCACCCGGTACTACGGCGGCACGAAGCTGGGCACGGGCGGCCTGGGTCGAGCATACGGCTCTGCGGCGGAGCTGGCCCTGGAGCGGACCTCCGTCAGGACGGTGGTTTCCGGGCGGAGAGTCGTGCTTACCTACACCTATCCCGATACCGGCGCGGTGACGCGCCTCGTGGAGTCGACCGGTGCCCGGCGGCTGGAGGAGCGATACGGGGACCAGGTGGAACTCGAAGTGGCTCTGCCGGCGTCGCGCGTCGCGCATCTGCGGGCCGAGATTGCCGAGGCGACGGCGGGACGGGTCGGGCTGGCGGAGCTGCCGGGCGAAATGTTGCTTCCCTTCGACACTTGACGCCATTTTCAGCAAATTTCTACATTCACGTCCGATGCGGACGGGGCGAAAGTCCCATCCCACGCCGATCCGGGAAGAGAAGGGACGGAGCAGGTCGATGGAAGTGCCGGCGCTACACGAGACGCTGGGAAAGCTGCAGAGGCGCAATCCTCGGTTCGCCGCGGAAGCGTACCTGTTCGTGCTGGGGGGTCTTCATCACAGACTCACCGAGCTCGACTGCCCCCGGCACATCTCGGGAGAAGAGTTGGCCGGTGCCGTGCGCGACCTTGCCATCGCGCGGTTCGGGCTGCTGGCTCGTGTCGTGTTGGAGCACTGGGGCGTACACTCCACGGAAGATATCGGTGAGATCGTCTTCCTTCTGGTGGACCACGGAGTGCTGACGAAGGAGGATACGGATCGGCGCGAGGACTTCGCCGATGTCTTCTCTTTTGAGGAAGTGTTTGAGTCGGAGTATCCCTGGGGAGCGCCCGGGCGGTAGCGCATCCCCTCTCGTGACTCGTCCGGCGGTTTCGGGCGTGTTCGACTGCCATTCCTGTTGCACGTGCTGCCTGCCCGGCTGACTGGGGAGAGGGGTGAGACGTGGAGAATGCCACACGGTTTCCGAAGTGCTTGAGGTGCGATGGCGGACAGCTTCTTCCGCTATCGGATTACGGTCGGGATGGGGCTCCGATCCGGTTCAAGGCCTGGGTGTGCTCGAACCCTGAGTGCGGCTACAACATCCGGATCGACAATGGCGAGATCAGCTTCGGACGGAGCATCAGCCAGTCCCAGAAGTAAGGACGGGGTTCGATGCCTGACGAACATCGGACAGCCGTGAGCAGCGGCTGGGAAGCCTGGGCCTCGGGAGCCGAGACGGTCTGGCTCCCGACAGCCGATGAGATGAGCAATCTCGACCGGGTGGCAGTGGCCTGCGGAGCCACGACGGAGCGGACCCTGATCGAGGCGGCCGGACGCGAGGTTGCTCGCAGGATCCAGGTGCATTGGCCTGAGGGCCCGGTCGTGGCGGTCGTGGGTCGCGGTCACAACGGAGCGGACGCCCTCGTAGCTCTCCGAACCCTGCGCGCATGGGGCCGTGACGTCCGCGCGATCCTGGCAGGCCCGACCCCTCCCGATCCGGACGTTCTCATCGGCTGGGACATCTCTCTGGAGGCATCCGAGTCGCTGGCCGACGCTTGTGCCGGCGCGTCGGTCATCCTCGACGGCATCCTGGGAACGGGGGTGACGGGAGCGCCGCGGGAGCCGCAGGCAGCCCTGATCGCGCATCTCAATCGCATGGCTGTTCCGATTGCGGCGGTCGACGGCCCCAGTGGCGCGAATTTCTCCACGGGCGCGGTCGCGGGGGCATGCGTCAGGGCGACACTGACCGTGAGCCTCGGGTGGCCCAACATCGGCCTGTTGCGGCACCCGGCCCGCGAGTATTGCGGCCGAATCGAGTGCGTCGAGATCGGTTTTCCGCCACCCTCGTCACCGATGGGTGCGCGGGCGATTACCGGCCGGTGGATAGCGCGCACGCTGATCGCCAGGGCGCCGAATGCTCACAAGGGCAGGGCGGGATACCTGGTCCTCGTCGCCGGTCAATCAGGAATGGCCGGAGCCGCGGTTCTCGGTGCGCGAGCGGCTCTGCGCGGAGGGGTGGGCATCCTGAAGGTCGTGGGCGATCCCGCCAACCGGGAAGTCCTGCAGCGTACGTGCCCCGGTGCGATCTACGTCTCCTGGGATGACGAGGACGAATGCGACGGGGCAGTGGGGTGGGCCGGGGCGCTGGCGATCGGGCCGGGCCTCGGTCGGTCGGACGCGCGGAGGAGTCTCGTGGAACGGGTGCTCGATTCCCGTGGCTCGAGACCTGTGGTGATCGACGCGGACGGGCTGAGCGTGTTCGAGGGCGGCATGGATCGCCTGTCGGAGCTCCTGTCCGCGACCGATGTCGTGACCCCGCACCCCGGGGAGCTGGCGAAGCTGACCGGGGCGTCCCTCGAGAGCATCCTCGCCGATCCACCGGGTGTAGCGACGGCGGCCGCGGAAGCGCTCGGCTGCACCGTGCTCCTGAAAGGGTCACCTTCCTGGGTAGCCGAATCGGGGCAGCCGCTGCGAGTGAGTACGACCGGCGGCCCCGAGGTCGCGTCCGGCGGAACGGGAGACGTCCTCACGGGGCTGATCGGTGCTTACCTCGCGGTCGGTATGCCAGCGGCCGATGCCGCTGCGGCGGCTCTGTGGCTGATCGGGGTCGCCGCCGGCAGCTCCCCCGAGCCTTCGGGTCACCTCGCTTCAGACATCCCGGACCGTCTGCCCGGTGTCCGGTCGCGCGTTTCCGATCTGGGGACGCCGCGTGGCCCCGTGTTGTTCGTGTCAGAGCGTTGACCGTGAGTGGCGGATCCCGGCGGACCTCACGCATCGTTCTGGGCCTGGTTCTTCTCACCGCTTCTGGTCTCTCGGCGCAGACGGGCGGCTGGCGCCCAGACGAACGGGTGCTGATCACCGATTTCGGCATCGTGACGGCCCTGGCGAGGTCCCCGGGATCGGTGTACGGCGCCACGACCGGGGGATTGATCATCCTGGACGAGTCGTTTCAGCGGCTTGAACTCCCGATCACGGTAGAGGACGGCTATCCTCCTGTCGCTCCCTCGGCCATGGTGTTCGATCATCGAGACCGGTCGCTGTGGCTGGCGGCCGGTGGGGACCTTCTGCAGTTCGATCCGTTCAGCCGCCGCTTCCGTGAGCGCATCTCGGTGCGTCAGGTGGTAACGGACCTGGTGCCGGCCGAGTCGTCCGGATCCGACCTGTTCGTCAGGATGCGCGGGGAGTGGTGGCGACTGGACACCTTCAGCCGTGACCTGCGACGAGCGGACCCTGGCGCCGTGCTGGCGTCGATCAACGCCAGACCTGACCTGCGGGCTCGACAGGAAGCTCTGCGCGATCCGTTCTTCCTCCAATCCGCCCAGCAGGCCGCTCGCACCTCCTATGCCGGTCCGGTACGAGTTCTCGATGTGATCCCGTCGAGGGATGCGTACGGCTGGTGGCTGGCAACGGCCGGCGAATCCCTGGTGCGCTATGACGAGATCGGTCGGACTGGCAGTCGATCGGCTCTCGGCCCTGCCGGAATCGGGATGGCAGCGATCGTCGCGACGGACAACTCGATCTGGTTCGCGCCCGCAGAACCGCTCGATCGTCGCTACGCGGTCGCGGCGTCGACCACCGACCTTCAGCAGTGGCGTGCGTGGCGGGCCGACTCATCCCGCGCCGTACCCGATTTGGTGAACGACATGCTCGGTTCGCCCGGTGGGATCTGGGCCGGTGGCGAGTCGGGGCTCTACTGGATGGGAGACGGTCGCACGGAGTGGCGGGAGGAGCGGGCGGTCGACCTGTCCTACCAGCCGGTGCTGAGTCTGGCTGCTGCGACGGCGCCGGCGGCCGAAGCGGTATGGGTCGGCTCGGCGCGGGGCCTTCTGCGGGTACGGGCCGCTGGCGGAGGCATCGATATCGCTGTCATGCCGTCTGTTGCGGTAGGGGCGGTCGTCGAGGCCGACGATCACGTGTTCGTGGGGACCCTGCACGGCCTGTACTCCATGCTGGTCCCGGATTCGATCGGGCAATCGGTCCAACCTCGGCGCGTCCAGGGTCCAGCGGCCCTTCAGTCGCCCGTGGGAGCCCTCGCGGCCTCGGGTGACACGGTGTACGCGGGCCTGGACCGCGAGGTTTGGTGGCGGGCGGGGGGGGAGTCTTCCTGGGCCCGGTTGGAGTCGATCGGGAAAGCGCGGGCTGCCGTTTCGGCGCTGGCGATCCGGGGCGGGGTCCTGTGGGTCGGCTCCGCCGCTGAACTCACGGTGGTCGAGGTGTCCGGTGGCGTCGTCGGCCGGTACTCGTTCGGGCCAGACCTCCCTCCCGGACCTCGAGGAGAGACGGCGATCGGGGACATCGCCGTCGTGTCGGGCACGGAGGCGTGGGTCGCCACGCCGGCCGGGGCCATCCGTCTCGAGGTAAGGCATTGAGTTCGCGATCCGGCGGTCCCTCGCGGCCGGGCGAGATGAGGGACAGCCCGGAGTTCGACCGAATACGGTCGCTGATCCAGGCCGTCGCTGCACCCGCCACCCCCGAGGTCGAGCTGGGACCCGGCGATGATGCGGCCATCCTCGATGTGGCGGATTCGGAACTCGTCGTGGTCAGCACCGATCTGTCGGTGGAGGATGTTCACTTCCGCCGCGAGTGGCTGACCTGGGATTCGATCGGCTTCCGGGCCGTCGCCGCGGCGCTCAGTGACCTGGCCGCGATGGCGGCCCGTCCCATAGGCGTGCTTGTCTCACTGGCGATTCCCCCGGAACTCGACGACCGGACCCTGGCCGAGATAGCGGGCGGCGTGGGCGAGTGTCTGCGCCAGCACGGGGCCTCGCTGGTCGGGGGCGACCTGTCTCGATCGTCCGGGCCGGTGGTGTTCGATGTCACGGTGATCGGGGCCGCCGTCGATCCGGTTCGGCGTTCCGGTGCCCTCCCGGGCGATGAACTCTGGGTCAGCGGGCGGCTGGGGGGGGCGGCCGCTGCCGCCGCCGCCTGGTCCGGTGGCCTGGAACCCCACCCGTCGGCCCGCCGGGCCTTCGAGCGCCCGACCCCTCGTCTGCTGGAGGCGCGTCTCCTTACGGAGAGCGCCGAGGTCCATGCCATGATCGACCTTTCGGATGGTCTGGCTTCCGACGCGGCACAGATGGCAGCTGCATCCGGAGTAGCGCTGATCCTGGACTCGGAACGGGTACCTCTGCACGAGGTGCTGGAGGACTGGGCCCGACCGGAGGCGGCGCTGGCGCTCGCGGTGGGCGGAGGAGAGGACTACGAGCTCCTTGCGGCGATCGCTCCGGGGACGGCCGGCTCGGTGGTCCGGAAGTTGGCCCGGGAGTCGGGAATCGGATTCACTTTCGTGGGGAGCGTGACGGAGGGCTCGGGCGTCGCGTGGGTCGGCGCCGAGGGGAAGGGAATCGAGCCCCCGGCCGCCGGGTTCGATCACTTTTCGGCGGAGGTCTGAGGGTTTGGTGCGGACGGCCTGGTTCTGGATCGTCACGGTGCCAGCCACCGCGTTCTTCTCTACCGTGTCGATCGTGGGCGGGCTCGTGCGCGCGCCGGCGAGCCTGCACGACTGGGTTCACCGAAACTGGGGACGGACCGAGCTGTGGGCGGCCGGAGTGCGTACGACCGTGACAGGACTCGAGAACGTGAGCCACACGGCGCCACAGATCTTCGTGGCGAACCACCAGTCGATCTTCGACATCTTTGCGATCCTGGCGTACGTCCCGGCGTCGGTCCGGTTCGTCGCCAAGAAGGAGATGGGCAGAATCCCGATCCTTTCCCTGGCCATGCGGAAGGCGGGTCACATCTTCATCGACAGGCAGGACCGGCGTGGAGCCACCGAGGCCATGCGGCGCGCGGCGACCCGCATGAAACGCGATAGAACCTCCCTGGGTCTCTTCCCGGAAGGCACGCGCTCGCAGACGGGCCGGTTGGGCGAATTCAAGAGAGGCACGTTCGCTCTCGCGATCGAGACCCAGGTGCCGATCGTTCCGTTGGCAATAGACGGTGGATACAGGGTGTCCACTCGGGGACGGATCAGAGCCTCGCGGATGGTAGTGCAGTTGTCGGAGCCTCTCGCCACGGACGGAAAGACCCTGGAGGACCGGGACGCGGTCCTGTCCGTTGTCCGGGCCGACATCTCCAGAATGTTGGAGGCGGGGAGGGCCCCCGCCTCCAAAGAGTGATCTACTGCGTGTCCGGTGTGAAGAAGATGGGTACGCCTCCCTCGGTGGGGGCGATCACCAGGTTGTTCGATCCGCTTCCGACCTCTCCGAGGACCTCGAGGTATCGCCAGTAAAGGTACCGCTGGCCCTGCACTCCGGTGAGGCTCGTAGCAATGATCTCCTGCGCGTCCCTGATGCCCGCGGCCTCGGCCCTCTTCTGATTGGCCTGCTCCTCGACGACTTGCGTCTCGTACGCCTCGGCCTGGACCTGCTGCTCGCGGGCCAGCTTGTTCTCGATCGCCTGCCGGATCGTCTCGGGCGGCTCGATCTCACGTACGAAGAAGTCCGTGACGACGATGCCCTTGGGGGTCAGCCCGATATCCATGAGCTCCTCTATCCGATCCCCGATCGTCGCGCGGTCGCTGGACAGGATGTTCGACGCCTCCACCTCCGCGATCGCATCGCGAACCGCCGAACGATAGGTGTTGTAGACGTAGGAGTGAATGTCCGAAGGAGCGCCCACCGTCAGGTACAGGTTCACCACGGAATCCGGGTTGATGCGATACCGGTAGGCGGCATCGACCCCGATCTGCAACTGGTCTGAGGACAGCGCGGTCAGGCGCTCCGCCGCTCCTTCACGCGGGTACTGGATCTCCCGGGTCGAGTAGTTGGTCCACGACCGAAGGATCGCGTGATACAGGCCCTGTCGATACGGGGTCGAGCTCACTGCGCCGGTAACGGGGTTACGGCGCACAGCGACCTCGTACTCGTCCACGCGATTGAAGCCGAACAGAAACGCCATCACGACCATCAGGATCGCGATGGCGGCTCCGATCGTTCCTGCTTGCTGAAGAAGCTTCTTTATCATGGTCACCTTCCAGAGGATGCGGTCGACAACGGTATTGTCTGTGCTTGCGGCCACACCCAATTTGAAGCACTCGAACGGAATGTGACACCCCGAAACCGATTCGGAAGAGAGACCATGCCCAGGATCAGTGATATATCGGCTCGAGAGATCCTCGACTCACGCGGCAATCCGACCGTCGAAGCAGAGGTCGTTCTGGAAAGCGGAGCGGTCGGACGCGCCGCCGTTCCCAGCGGGGCGTCCACCGGGCAGCATGAAGCCGTGGAGCTCAGGGACGGGGACTCGGCCCGCTATGGCGGCAAAGGGGTGCTGAGCGCGGTGGGCCATGTGAATGGCGAGATACGGAATGCGCTCGACGGGGACGACGCGACCGACCAGGCGGCGATCGACAGGGCGTTGATCGATCTGGATGGCACTCCCAACAAGGGCCGGCTCGGGGCGAACGCGATCCTGTCCGTGTCCATGGCAACTGCGCGGGCGGCAGCCGCCCACCTGGGCATCCCCCTGTACAGGCACCTGGGCGGAGACGACGTGGGTACGCTTCCCGTGCCGATGATGAACATCCTGAACGGCGGAGCACACGCGGACAACAGCGTGGATATCCAGGAATTCATGGTTGTGCCGGTGGGCGCCCCGACGTTCGCCGAGGGCCTGCGAGCCGGCGCCGAGGTGTTTCACGCGCTGAAGAAGAGGCTCAGCGCCGAGGGGCACAACACGGCCGTCGGTGATGAGGGCGGAGTCGCCCCGAACCTCGGCTCGGACCGCGAAGCGCTCGAGGTGGTGATCGAGGCGATTCGGGATTCCGGCTACGAGCCCGGGAGCGAAGTCGCGGTCGCCCTGGACGCCGCGGCGACGGAGATGTTCGATCCGGCGAGCGGCTCGTACGTCTTCGAGGGGTCGGGTGAGCGAGTCACGCTGTCGCCCGATGCGATGGTCGACATGTACGCCGGCTGGCTCGACGCGTACCCGATCGTGTCGATCGAGGATGGGCTGGGAGAGGACGACTGGGAGGGGTGGCGCCGTCTGACGGAGCGCCTGGGAGATCGCGTGCAGATCGTCGGAGACGACCTGTTCGTGACCAATGTCGATCGCCTGAGTCGCGGAATCGAGATGGGAGTGGCCAATTCGATTCTCATTAAACTGAACCAGATCGGCACTGTGTCCGAGACCCTGGACGCGATCGAGATGGGACGGAAAGCCGGATACACCTCGGTGATCTCGCACCGATCGGGCGAAACGGAGGACACGTTCATCGCCGACCTCGCGGTGGCTACCTCCGCCGGTCAGATCAAGACCGGTTCGGCTTGCCGCTCCGAGCGGGTGGCGAAGTACAATCGGCTGCTGCGGATCGAGGAGGATCTGGGCGCCTCGGCCAGCTATCCGGGCCGCTCAGTGTATGTCTGAGCGGGTGCGTCGGTGGGGCTTTCGCGGCCTCGTGGCCGGGCTCCTTTTGCTGGCCGGCTACTATGCGCTCTTCGGGGGCGTCTACAGCGTGTTTGACATGCGGGAGATGCGGTCCGAGCGGGCGGACCTCGTGGACCGGCTCGATTCGCTCATCGTGCGCACCGATTCACTCGCGCAGCGTGGAGACAGCCTGGCGACGGATCCCCTGGCGATCGAGCGAACGGCCAGGGAGGAGCACGGCCTGATCGGGGAAGACGAGGTCGTGGTACGATTCCATCCCGTCGAGGACGACGGGGACGAGGAATCGCCCGAGCAGTAGGGTCTGAACGCCTTCAGGAGGGTGGGGAGCCGGTCAGGCTTACGAACCTTGACGCCCCCCACGTGTAATTCTACTTTGGCCGCCCGATGCGGGGTGGAGCAGTCTGGTAGCTCGTCGGGCTCATAACCCGAAGGTCGCAGGTTCGAATCCTGCCCCCGCTATTGTGGGAGGTGTTGTTTGATTGGCCGGAGATACCTCCGGCCGCAGTTTTTTGGGCAGGGTAGCTCAGTCTGGTCAGAGCGGGGGACTCATAAGCCCTAGGTCGCGGGTTCAAATCCCGCCCCTGCCATCTTCCTTGTTTGTCGGATCTCCAAGATCTGGAGGTCGCGGGTAGTCTCGCGAGCTTCGCCCGCTCGAATGTCTCGCTGCGCTGGACGGCAAATCCCGCCCCTGCTACTTCCTTCTGTCCTACTCGTCGTGCGGCGAGGCGTAGTCTTCGTCGCCCACTCCGGCCGTCTCGAGGGCCGTCTGAAGCTGAGCGTTGCCGAGAGCGTCGTTGTAGTGGAAGTAGACGGGCATCTCGTTCCGTAGCAGGTCCAGGATGTCGGCGTATTGGCTGCGATTGAAGTAGCCTACCCAGTAGGCGCCCGTGTACCGGTTGGCTGGCTTCTGCTGCATGTTGTTCAGGAAGTACAGGTACGTCCGCTGACCTTGCTCCGGCCCGAGCAGAAGGATGATGTGGGGGACGGCGTTGCCCCCGCTGCCGAGCGACGGCGATCTCACGTAGACGGCGTAGCGCTCGATCTTGAAGTGGGCATCCATGCGGGTCCTCCATGGTCGGTTGCGCGGTCGGCCGAACATACTCAAGGCTGTCGGCCCGGGACAGCGATGGGCGTTTGACTCCCTACGGGATCTTTCTTCCGGGATCTTTGTTAATAGTACCGACACACGAAACGAAGAGTCCAATCTGGAGACACGATGCTGATACGCCGGCCCGACGACGTTCGCTCCTCCGAGATCACGCCCTACCGGGTGTACATGAACCGTCGCCACTTCATCGGTCGGTCCGCGAAGGCGGCGGCCGCTGCAGCGCTGGTGCCGGGTCTACTGAGTGCCTGTGACGAGCCGCAGAGAATGGAGGCACGCCCGGCCGCTGAACCCTTAGGCGGCTCGGGCGGAGTTCGCATGCTCTCGCAGGAGAAGGACTGGGAGTCGGTGCGGTCCGAGCTCGACGAATCGCTGACTCCCTACGTGGATGTCACCGGGTACAACAACTTTTACGAGTTCGGGACCGGCAAGGAAGATCCGGCCCGCAACGCCCACACGCTCGTCACCCGGCCCTGGACGGTTGAAGTGGGCGGAGAGGTGGCTCGCCCGGCGGTCTACGATCTCGACGATCTTCTCGCCCCTCACACGGCGGAGGACCGGATCTACCGACTCCGATGCGTCGAGGCGTGGTCGATGGTGATCCCGTGGACGGGGATAGTGTTGGCTGATCTCGTTCGCCGCCTCGAGCCCACGAGCAAGGCCCGGTTCGTCGAGTTCACTACCCTGAAGGACCCGGATCAGATGCCGGGTCAGCGCCGGCGCGTGCTCGACTGGCCGTACGTCGAAGGCTTGCGCCTCGACGAGGCCATGAACCCCCTGACGTTGCTGGCGACCGGCGTGTACGGCGAGGATCTGCCGAATCAGAACGGGGCCCCCCTGCGCCTCGTGGTTCCCTGGAAGTACGGGTTCAAGAGCATCAAGTCGATCGTGAAGATCCGGTTCGTCGAGAAGATGCCCGCCACCAGCTGGGCTGTCTCGGCTCCCCGTGAGTACGGATTCTACGCCAACGTGAACCCGGAAGTGGACCACCCGCGCTGGAGCCAGGCTCGGGAGCGGAGGCTGGGGGAATTCCGGCGCCGCCCGACGCTGGCCTTCAACGGGTATGGCGAGCAGGTAGCGGACCTGTACGCCGGACTGGATCTGAGGCGGTGGTTCTGAGAGGGCGTCTCCCGCGGAGAGACCCGTCGTGACGGTCAACATTGCCCGTCGCCGCAGGATCGCGGTCAAGTCCGTCCTGTGGGTCGGTTGCCTTGCCCCGGCTGTGTCGCTGGGGATCGCCGCGCTCACGGATGGCCTGGGGGCGAACCCGATCGAGGAGATCACGCACCGGACGGGCTGGTGGGCCCTCTTTCTCCTGACCGTCACTCTGGCGATTACTCCGCTGCGCCGGCTTGCGGGCAAGCCGGGTTGGGTGCGCTATCGCCGCCTTCTGGGCCTGTTCGCCTTCTTCTACGCCACGCTGCACTTCCTCACGTATCTGGTCCTGGACCAGTTCTTCGGCTGGTCGTACATCATCGAGGATATCGCCGAGAGGCCCTTCATCACCGTCGGTTTCGCGGCCTGGTTGATACTCCTCTCGCTGGCGGTGACGTCCACCACCGGATGGATACGCCGGTTGCGGAAGAACTGGCAGCGCCTGCACCGGCTGATCTACGCAGCGGCTCTCGCCGGCGGGGTTCACTTCCTGTGGAAGGTGAAGGCCGACGCTCGCGAGCCGGTCATATTCCTGGTGGCGATCGTGGCGCTTCTTCTCCTGCGCGCGTGGGCGCCGTGGAAGAGCCGCGTCGAGGGGGCGGCCTGATGGTGGGGAATAGAAGAAGGCGCCCCGTGACAGGGCGCCTTCGAAGGTCCGGCTTCAATGGGGCGGCGGGTCAGGTAGCGTAGGCTCTACGCCCCGCCGCCCTTCGCATTTTTCGGTGCTCGACCCGCTGAAGGAGGGCTGTCGAACGAGCGCCTTCGAACTGGATCACTCCCTCGATCAACGATCCGTCCTCGCTGAGTTCACCCTTGAAGGAGGCTCCGTGCTCGGTGACCATGCACAGGTGTCCCGCGTCGTAGGAGACGTCGGCCTCTCGTACGCGGTCGCCGGATCGCACCAGGACCATGGCTTCCAGGTGGCCGTCGGCTGAACGCCGGATTTCGAACAGGGGGGTGCTTGCCTGGCTGGTCTCCCCCGGCTGCACCCACTGCCACAAGCCCACGACGTCCCCGGACTCCGCTTCCAGATACAGGGTGGAAGAGGTGGCGATGTTGGAAAGCACGAGTCCCGCAGCGATCGCTGCCACGGACAATAGAGCCCTCAGCCCCTCCCGTCTCCTCGTCTCACCGTAGTACATGGCTTTCCTCACCGTCTCCCCAGTCCTCGCAGTTCCGCTCGCCACTATCGGCGCCGCCTGCCCTGCCGTGATATGAGCAACGGCCGTGCCACGCATGATGGACACGCATAAAGCACTGTCAAATAACGAATAAAATCTATTCATATAAAGTAGTGTGGCAAACCTTGAGCGTCCGCCTTTGGAAGGCAGTGTATCGAAACCGGACACTTGGGCGGCGTTGCCCCTGTTCTTGCCCCGGTCCTTGGCTTTCGGGTAGAATGCCCCGTTGCACCCGGTGTTCATGCGTCGCGCGTTCGGACGCCGGGGCCGTCGAACCCTCGGACGCCGGAGCCTTGAAGTGATACCGGACAGTTTCGTTTTGATTACGATCGTGCTCGCCATTCCCGTGGTAGGGATCGTCGCGGCCCTCGTGGCCTCGCGGATCCCGAGTCGTCGCTCGGACTCCTGAGCCGTCCACTGGGAGCCACCTGCTGCTGCAGCCCGAGACCATGACGGAGACCCTGCCCGGCGCCCTGGCTCCCGGTCCTCTGCCGGCCGCCGGCGATGTGATGCTCCGACTCACCGGTGAGATCAGCACCAAGGGAAGGCGCACGCGTTCCCGCTTTCAGAAGAAGCTCGTCGAGAACCTCCGCGATGGAGTCGAGAGTTCGGGAGCCGCGTGCCGGATTCGTGCCGAGTGGAGTCGGCTGTACCTCCGTGCCGACCAGGAGGTGGACGAGCCGTTGGCCAGGGTGTTCGGGATCAGCACGTTCTCCGCGCTGGAGGCC
>Ga0272441_10004951_pt1 | contig 23611 bp, 25 predicted proteins | sample SSMProp6N_FD_193582 | JGI IMG/M metagenome (GOLD analysis project Ga0272441, IMG submission 193582) | Marine sediment archaeal communities from Little Sippewissett salt marsh, Falmouth, MA, United States - SSM-Prop-6N | ecosystem: Environmental > Aquatic > Marine > Wetlands > Sediment ...
TTACCTGGCGATTGCGGATGATCTGATGGCCCGTGCAAGAAAAGCAGTCACGCATCAAGTCAGTCAGGACTTGTTAAGAAAAAGCTGTCAACATCGCTTGAGAATCGCATGATCGAAGATTCAATTCTGTTGCAAATCTGTTGCAGCAGTGATTTTCAAGCAAAAGCGAGTCGAGGACGTGAGTTGTAACTTCTTGATATGTAAAGAGTAATGAAGCGCGTCTGGAAGGACTCGAACCCTCAACCCTCGGTTCCGAAGACCGATGCTCTATCCAATTGAGCTACAGACGCTTGAGAGATTGGGACTATAGCACAACCCTTTTTTTGTGTCAATAAAGAATAAATTCACGATCCTTTGAAAAAGAGGCCTGCTTTTTTGTTAAGCAGGTTATTTTAAGAATCTGCCGGGGTCGTTTTCGGGGCTGCGTTCTGAGTTCGGGTTGAGATTCAGGATTTTTTTCCGATACAAATATCGCAAGACAGGCCGGCGAATTTTTTGAAAGGGCTTCGCGATGGCCCGGTGGGTGCGGATCAATATGCTGGGCCGCTTTGCGCAAATCTGTTCCTCGGGCGTCAACAAATCCGGTTTCAGTTTCCGCTTATGTTTAAGCAGATGATACAGGTCTTCCTGTTGAAACAGCCCTCGCAGCCAGTTGCACCATTTGGCGGGCATGCACAGGGATATCTGGAAATCGATGACATAGGGCCTGCCATCTTTGCCGATGAGAATATTGCCGCGTTTGTTCAAGTCCATGTAGCAGATTTTCCGTTGATGAATCGTCGTTAAAAGCGTTTGGAGCTGATCGAAAAAATCGTCCGGCAGATCCGGTTTTTCGTCGAGTGAATGACCCTCGATGTAGCGGTACACAATGCCGTTGCGGCCGGATGATTTAATGGTCTGCGGCACCTGATCCAGATCGTCCAGTTGCCTGAGAATGTTCATTTCACGGTTGCGCAGAAAATGCCCGATCCATGTACACGGAATGCCGAAGAAGGATTGCAGGCGGCTGATTTTCAGGACGATTTGCTCGTGGGTCTGTTCGTTGCGATACCGGCCGGTGCAGGCGAAAAAATCATGCTTAAAAACCGTGTCCAGTTGCCACGGTTTTCCTTCGCAATAAATCTGTTTTGGCAAACCTGCCTGGCCGCAGGCGTACATGTCGTTTTTCAGTCGTTTCATGTTTTACCCCTTGATGCAGACCAACGGTTTGAGTTTGGCGATCTTTTTGGCAAGCCCGGCGTTATGCGTGGCCTTGACGACTTCGCTGACGTCTTTGTAGGCGCCGGGGGCTTCTTCGGCGATACCGCGCATCGACCGGCTGCGGATGAGGATGCCGTCGTGGGCCAGCCGCCCGACGACTTCTTTGCCGTGCCATTTCTTGGTGGCGGCGGTCCGGCTCATGTTGCGTCCGGCGCCGTGGCAGGCCGAGCCGAAGGCGAGCCGTTCGCTTTGTTCGGTTCCGGCCAGAATGTAGGATGCGGTTCCCATGGTGCCGCCGATGAGGACGGGTTGTCCGACGTTGCGATATTCAGCAGGCAGTTCGGCATGTCCCGGCCCCCAGCTTCGGGTGGCGCCTTTACGGTGGACGAATAGTTTTTTGGATTTTCCGTCAATAGTGTGCATTTCTTCTTTGCAGGTGTTATGCGAAACGTCGTACAACAGCCGGATATTGGCTTTCGGAGCGACATCATCGAACACCTCCCGCACTAAATGCATCAGGATTTGCCGGTTGGACAGGGCGCAGTTGATGCCGGCGTTCATCGCGCCGAGGTAGCTTTTGCCGACATCGGAATTCAACGGGGCACAGGCCAGTTCGCGTTCGGGCAGTTCCAAGCCGTACTGTTTTGCAGAGGTTGTCATTTTTTTGAGAAAATCTGTGCCGATCTGGTGGCCCAGCCCGCGCGAGCCGCAATGGATGCTGACCATGATGTCGCCTTCATCGATGCCGAAAGCTGCGGCGGTTTCGTTGTCGTAAATTTCGACGACTTTCTGGATTTCCAGGTAATGATTGCCGGAGCCGAGGGTGCCCATTTCGTCGAGCTGACGTTTTTTGGCCTGATCGGACACCTGTGACGGATCGGCTCCGTCCGCGCGGCCGCCGGACTCGATAAATCGCAGGTCATCCCTGAGTCCATAGCCGTTATCGACGGCCCAAACGGCGCCATTGGCGAGCACTTCATCCAGCCGGGAGACCGATAGTTTGAGTTTGCCGGTGCTGCCGACGCCGGCGGGGATTTTACGAAACAGGGCATCGGCCAGCCGTTCCCGAAGCGGCATAAAGTCCTCGGTTTTCAGGCCGGTATGCAGGGTGCGCACGCCGCAGGAGATATCGAACCCCACGCCGCCGGCACTGACGACACCGCCTTGGCCGGGGTCAAAGGCCGCGACGCCGCCGATGCAGAAACCGTAACCCCAGTGGGCATCGGGCATAGCGAACGAGCCGGTGACGATCCCCGGCAGGGAGGCGACATTGGCCACCTGACGGACGACCATATCGTCCATTTCGTTGATCAACTGCTCGGAGCCGAAAATCACGCCATCCACGCGCATCTTCCCCGCACGCTCAACGAGCCATTTGTTTTCACCTCTGCGTTTAACGAGTTTTCTGTCCATAATTTTGCACCAGCGCGGCGGCGCGAGCCGCCCGATTGCGTGACCGAGTGGGTTGCGCACGTTGGCGTGTGGATACATTACCACAGGGTGTCGCAATCGGGGAGCTTGCGCTCCCGCGCTTTTGCTTATACATCCACCACGCATTGGGCGACCCATTGGCCGTCATTATTCTTATACGCTTTCAGTTCCATAAAGGTTGCGGCCTTGACCTCGACCGCGAGTTCATGCCGGTCGGGGTCGGTTTTTTCGCCCCAGGCCCTGCCGGTCAGTGTGTGATTTTCAATCGCCACCTCGAACCGGCTAAAGAGCATTTTACGCACATCCATTTCGTAAATCAAGGTATTGATCCAGTCGGCAAAAAGCAGGTCTTTTTCCTCCCCTTCGCATTCGATCTCGACGCAGTCGATGGACTGCACAATCTCCGGCGAACAAATCACTGCCATCAGTGCCTGCGCACCGCCGGCAAACGCTTCTTCCAGAGAATCCCCGATCCCCCGAATCCCGATATCCGCCTGATGATGAAAATGCTGCCACATAACAGTCCTCAGTCCTCAGTCCTCAGTCTTCAATCTTCAGTCTTCAGAAAAAAATGGGTTTGTTTTTCTTGGGTAGGGTGGGCCGTGCCCACGCTGAACTTATTTTGCATAAAAGACTTAGAGTGATTTTGCAAATTAGAAAATTGGGTTCGTTTTTTCAAAAAAGGTCCACCGATTACACAGATTTTTGGGATTAAGGATAGATATAATATCGGATTTCCTCCGGATGGCTGGATGAATAGGTTCCTCACCCATAAAGGGATTCGGAATGACACACGATTGATTAATGGTAACTGACGACTGTTTACTGAATTGTTCCCCTTCATTTTGTTATGCTCCAGTTTTTATTGTAAATTGTCATTATGTTATCCTATTTCTCGTATTGTACCATTTGTTTTGTGTTTGTCAAACAAAATTGACTGATTAGGAAAACTTTTTGGATGGCAAAAAATTCTTGACAAAATACATTCTGTATGAGATAATTGCAGGCAACTTGGAGTGAGGGACATTTCTATTTTCCCTTGCATTAAAATCAGAGGGTTATAAGTAAAATATTGGAGAGGAAAGATGAAAAGAACCATATTTACAATAATCATAATTGCGATTTTTTTAGGGATATCTTCTAAGGCATATCCGGCTATTTCCGAAACATGGATTAGTAATTTAGAAGAACCTGTTACGTCCAATGGGGGATTTACTACTAAGGGTTGGCTTACCACTTCTTTCACGACAGATGATGCAAATTATATCTTGGACAGTGTAATTGTGGCGGTGGCATATCAGAATCTACCAGTAAAAATTGAGGTTATGATTTATGATGAAATCGAAGGAAAGCCGGGGGTGATTCTCGAAACACTCACTGGAAATCCGGAAGTTAATACTCGTTTTAGAGGAATAGCTCTCACTGATTTTGAAGAAGTTACTGTTTTTTCAAATGGTCTAACTTTAGCACCAAATACTTCATACTGGATTGCTGTTAAAGCAGTACCAAATCCTGGGATATTGTCAAGTGCCGGAATGTGGGCAATCACAAATACAAATAATGCGATATCTGTTGGGTTGTGGAGTGTAACTAACAACTATGGTGTAAGTTTCAATAGTGGAGAGACTTGGTCGACTGGGTCAAATGAGTCGTATCTTTTCAGTGTCAATGCTACTATTTTATCAGAAGCGGTTGTCTTAGTGCCTATCGACATAAAACCAACATCTTGTCCGAATCCGGTTAATGTTAAGAGCAAAGGCGTATTGCCGGTGGCGGTTTTGGGGTCAGATGTGTTTGATGTGAATGATATTGATCCGAATTCGGTGGCGATTCTTGGTGTTCAACCCATTCGATACAACTACGAAGATGTCGCGACACCTGCCGATGTCAATGCGATGCCGGAAGATTGCCTTTGTTCAACCGATGGACCGGATGATTACTTGGATATGACATTAAAGTTCGATACGCCGGTAATCATCGAAGCTATCGGAGAGGTTGAAGACGGCGATTATGTCGTCCTGACACTGACCGGTTTGCTTAAGGATGGAACACCTATTGAAGGAACCGACTGTGTGTTGATTATCGAGAAGGGAAAAGATTAACTTGTTGAAGTTCAGGCAAGTTTTATTCTCGGTTGAATTCTTGTTTCGGACCGTTATCGACTCAGGCAGGATGCCTGAGCTACCTTAATTGGCGATTCAACTTTCTGCATAGGTCTTTGTAGTAGTTTACCTTGTCGAAGCCGAGAAAGCGAATGGGAAATGCGGTTTTATTGTGGTTTAGGGGGTCGTCCAGATCGGTGTATTTGCGGCAAAGCTGGCTGTCGGGGGTGTTGGGGATGGGAGAGAAGTCGCTGAGCATGATGCGGATGCCTAAGCTATGGGCGAATCGCATGGATTCTTCCAGTTGCTGGACGTTGCCCAGCGGGTGGCCGAGTATTTCGTAGGCCGTGATCTGCTGCGGGTCGGCGCCGGCTTTTTTCAGGGACTCGACGGCGGCGGCCAATTCATCCGAGACGACCTTGCCGGAACCGGTTTCTTTGTGAAACGCTTCCGAGCGGCTTTCAAAACCCAGATAGAATGTCTTGAACCCGGCGCGTACCATCACCTCCGCCAGACCCGGCGTGATGAACCGGGCGTGCAGAGCGTTGGGGGTATGAAAATTTACCTTTGTTTTCCGGTCGATGGCCGACTGCAAAAACGACAGCAGGACCTTTTCCGGTTGAAACAGCAGGGCGTCATCGTAGAATGCAATGTTTTTGACGCCCAAACTGATGAGATGGTCCAGTTCCGCAAGACATTGGTCCAGTGGGCGGGTTTGGAATTTTGCATTCGACTGCGGCACGAAACAGTAGCTGCATTTGAAAGGGCAGCCGTGTGTGAGCGTCATGACGGCGGTGTCCAGTTTTGGATACAGTTCCCATGCGGGTAGAGTGGCACGGGCTTCCAGCCCGTGAGCAGAAACCCTGTGATTCTCTGTTGCATTGTCAGCGTCCGCAATCATGGGCAGGATGCCCATGCTACAATCGTCGCCGGTAATGACAACATCGGCCCCCAGCGTTTTTGCATGTTCGGTGCAGCAAGTCGCGTAAAATCCGCCGAGGACAATTTTAGCTTGTGGGCAGAGTTGGCGAACGTCTTCGATGACTTCCTTGTAACCCGGATACCAATAGGTCATCACCGTCTGAATAAGAACGACATCGAAGGAGGCGTTTTTTGTGAGAAAGTCTCGGAAGATCTGTCGCGGGATTCCAAACCGGCGAAAATAGCGGGGGATGTCTTGCAATGCAGGGGGATTGGGGATAACTTCAAACGGATACGGTCCCTTTCCGAAATCGTCCGTTTTTTCTCGAATGGCCGGGTCAAAATCCGGGCTTAGTCGGTCCATGTAGTCAAAAAGACGCAAATCCGCTGTGGAGCGAAGTTGCCCGCCGACGCGGAGCATGCCATAGGGTTTGAGCCAAAAGTCATACGCGGCGAAATCATAAATCGGCGGATTGACTAATAGAATTTTGGGCTTCATAAGCAATTTCTCAAGAACAACAGCGCGGGAGCGCACCTGCCACGACGGGCGCGAGCACGGCGGGAGATCCCCGATTGCGATACCCTGTGAGTTGATTATCCGTACAATTCTACGTTACGCACACGGTCACGCAATCGGGCGGCTCGCGCCGCCGCGCTTTTGTTGGCGGCGTTCCTTTTTTTCGGCCTCGCGTTTGTTTTCGAGCCGTCGGGCCTTGCGGATTTTTCGCACGACCTGATGTTCCAGCCACGGTCCCAATCCCAGCCATTGCAGCGTTCTCGCAAATTTCGCGTCCTTGCCGATGACATAATGCGGTTTTGGTTTTTCAGCGGTTATCACTTTCAGAATCAGGTCCGCGACGTCCTGTGCCGCCCCAGCACGGGGGATGATCTCATCGAACATGGTCCGCAGGAAGCCGCGGTTCCATTCGAACATCGGGCTTTGCCGATTATAAAAGTTTTCGGACTGGTTGGCGTTGGCGCCGATGATTTCCGTGCGATGGTATCCCGGCTCAATGGAGACCGCGTCGATCCCCAGCGGGGCCAGTTCGACGCGGATGGACTTGGTAAAGCCGATGAGCGCATGCTTGCTCGCGGCGTAGGCGGCGTTGAACGGGTGGCCGATCAGTCCGGCCAGCGAGGCGATATTGATGATGCGTCCGCTTTTTCGCTCGATCATCGAGGGGACGACGGCCTTGGTCAGGTTGACGATGCCGAAATAGTTTGTCTCGAAAATCCGCCGCATTTCGGTGTCGGTCTGGTCGAGGAACGAGCCGGTAATCAGGATGCCCGCGTTGTTGACAAGGATGTCAACCGGCCCGATTTTGTCTGCAATATCGCTGATGGAATCCGGGCTGGTCACGTCCAGTTTTTCGATTTGTATGGATAGATTTTGGGCCTTGAGTGCGTCCTGAAGGGGGCCGCTTTTGTCCAGATTCCGCATTGTGGCGATGGTTTCGTATCCGAGCCGGGCCGATCCGACTGCTGTTAACAGTCCAAAGCCGCTGGAGCAACCGGTTATCAGGACCCGTTTGTGACTATTTTGAGTCTTTTTTTCTGTTTCCATAAACGCAAAATTAGATAATTCGGCATAAAAATCAAGGAAAATAGACCATAGCGGGCCAAAAATTGTGGCCGCTTTTAAAATTTTGTCTAAAAAGGGCTTGAAAAAGCAGCACAAATCTCTATAGTTAATAAGCTTTAGAGTTTCAGAGAATAGGAATTATCAGCACAAGACGCTGATCCAAGTGATTCAGGAGTTAAAAATGGCACGAGAATGTTACTTTTTAGGCAAGAAAACGACCACCGGCAGAAGCATTTCCACCCGTGGTAAAGCCAAATATCTGGGCGGTGTGGGTAAAAAGACCACCGGGATTACAAAACGCAAGTTCAAAGGCAACATCCAGAAGGTTCGGGCGATTGTCGATGGCAAGGTCTGCCGGATCAGGGTTTCGGCCAAGGCGTTGAGAATGGGCTTGGTCGTTAAGCCGCCGAAACGGGACTATAAGCCCGCTGAAAAGACCGCCAGCTGAGACAGGGGAGCATTATTAAAGATAGCGATAAGCGAGGTCAGTTTGGCCTCGCTTTTTTTTTGTAACCACAGATTACGCAGATTTCACCGATTATTCTTTTTAAATAAAAGGAATTGGACAACAGCTCATATAACGCCGTTCGTCTTTGTATTAGAAGTTGCATTGTAGTCAGCTTTATTATATAAAATCAGTGTAATCTGTGAAATCTGCGGTTTTTAAGGGGATATAGTTTATGGCGACGAAAATTGATGAAGCACAGGTCCGGCGGGTGGCGATGTTGAGCCGATTGGAACTTTCCGATGCGGAAGTAACGCAGTTCAGCGGCCAGCTCAGTGCGATTGTCGAATATATCGAAAAGCTCAATGAGCTGGATACCGACAACGTTGAGCCGCTTGCGCATTGCCTGCCCGTGCATAATGTCTTGCGGGAGGATGTGCCGAGACCGTCACTGTCCAACGATGCGGCTCTGGCGAATGCCCCCGAACGTGAGGATGAGTATTTTAAGGTGCCCAAAATCCTGGATGATAACTCCGGCGCATGACCCATTTGGAGACTTCAATGAAACAATCCGTTTTTTTATTAAGCACAGCGGTTTTCAGTTTGATTGCCGGGTGTAATGACGCGCATAATACTCAAACGAATGGTACTAAAATACCGCAGACCGGTCAGCACTCTGCCGTTTTGTCTCGCGAAGTATTGCTGGAACTGGACTATTTGATCTACCTGCCCGAAGATTACAGCAAGGAAAAAGCATGGCCTTTAATGGTTTTTCTTCACGGAGCCGGAGAACGCGGTCATAATCTGGACTTGGTAAAAAAACATGGCCCGCCGAAACGTCTCGATCAAGGCGAAAATGTGCCCTTTATTATTGTTTCGCCCCAATGCCCAACAAACCAATGGTGGCCCAACCGGGTTGAACATGTGATGGCCCTGATTGATGAAATTACCGAAACGTATCATGTTGACAAAACCCGGATTTATCTGACAGGCCTGAGCATGGGGGGATTCGGTACATGGGCAATCGCCAGCGCTTACCCTGAACGGTTTGCCGCAATTGCTCCTATTTGCGGCGGCGGTCAGCCGTATATAGCAGGCAATCTCAAAAATATCCCGATATGGGCGTTTCACGGAGCGGATGATCCTGTTGTGCCCTTGGTGCGATCACAGGAAATGGTGGACGCCGTCAATCGCGCAGGCGGAAATGCCAAGTTGACGATCTATCCGGGTGTTGGACATAACTCCTGGACCGAAGCATATAACAACGACGAACTTTATCAATGGTTCTTATCACACTCGAAGAAACAGGATTAAAATGAGTACACTCAAAGAGCTGCGCGGTCAGATTGCGGGCGGACAGACTAAAAGTGTCGAAGCCGTGTCGGAAGTGTTTGAACGCATTAAGACTATCGAACCAAAAGTAGGGGCTTATTTATCGTTGTATAAGGATCAGGCATTGAAACAGGCCGAGGCGGTGGATAAAAAGATAGCTGAGGGGCAGCCAGTGGGGGCTTTGGCGGGTGTGCCGATTGCGATCAAGGATAATATGTGCACCAGCTTCGGGGCGACGACGTGTGCGTCGAAAATTTTGGAAAACTTTCATGCTCCGTACAATGCTCACGTGGTCGAGAAATTACTCGCCGCCGATGCCGTTATCATCGGCAAATGCAATTTGGACGAATTCGCGATGGGGTCCAGTACCGAAAACTCAGGACTCAAGCAGACCAAGAACCCGTGGGATACGTCACGTGTTCCCGGCGGCAGCAGCGGGGGTTCAGCCGCGGCGGTTGGGGCGGGACTTTGCAGCGGGGCGCTGGGCTCCGATACCGGCGGCTCGATTCGACAGCCGGCATCATTCTGCGGTGTTGTCGGGCTAAAACCCACGTATGGCCGGGTGTCACGGTATGGATTGGTGGCCTACGGCTCCAGTCTGGACCAGATCGGACCATTGACACAGGATGTGACGGATGCGGCACTGCTGCTGAATGTGATCGCCGGACATGATGAGCGGGACAGCACGTCGATTTCCGAAGACAAAGCTCCCGTGAAAGATTATCTGGCTGAACTCGAAACACCGGTTGATGGCCTGAAGATTGCCACTGTACCGCAATTGAATGCAGGAGCAGATGCATCCGTTCAAAAAGCGATTGAAACTGCATTAGAGGTGTACAAGTCCCAAGGCGCGGAGATTGTCGAGATTGAAATGCCGCACTTTGATTACGCCATCGGAGCCTATTACGTGATCGCAACGGCGGAGGCGTCCAGTAATCTGGCTCGGTTTGACGGGGTGCATTACGGCTACCGCAGCAAGAAGGCGAACGATTATGTTGAGGTTTATTCCAAGTCACGCGATGAGGCGTTCGGTATGGAAGTGAAGCGACGAATCATGTTGGGCACGTATGCACTGTCCAGCGGCTACTATGATGCGTATTACCTGAAAGCATTGAAGGTTCGCAACCTGATTCGACAGGATTTTACCAAGGCGTTTGAACAAGCCGACTGCCTGATGATGCCGGTCAGCCCGACGACGGCGTTTAAGATCGGCGAAAAAACCGATGATCCATTGCAGATGTATCTGGCGGATGTTTATACAATCGCTGTGAATTTGGCAGGTGTGCCGGGGATCAGTATCCCCTGTGGCTTTGACGAAAACAACCTGCCGATTGGTTTACAGATTATCTCTGGACCGTTCAGCGAGGATCGATTACTGCGTATCGCCCGAATGCACGAAAAACAGACAGACTGGCATACAAGAAAACCGAATATTTAGCCACGTATATTTCGCCACAGAGGACACAGAGGATTTAGAGAAAATATATTGGAGAATAATAATGGTTGTAAAAGATTATTTATTGTTATTTTCACCATTAATTGCTGCTGGCCTTAGTTCTTATTTAACATATTTATTTGCTATAAAATCCAAGCGTCAGGAGTCAATATTAAAATTCAAAGAAGAAAAATATTCAAATCTATTGATACTTCTACAAGGTTTTATTGGGAAAACAGTAAATGCAAATACAAAGAAGAAGTTTTTTGAAGAACAATATCGGTCTTGGTTATATTGTTCAGATGATGTCGTTAAGGCGATAAACCACATGGTGAAACTTGTGATTGATTCAAAAGGAAACGATCCTGATCGAGAAGTCGGAAGAAAAGCTGTCGGCGACATTGTGCTTGCTATGAGAAAAGATTTACTGAAAAAGACAGATTTGACATATAAAGAGTTTGTTTACACTGATGTGATTTAAACTCTCTCTGCGTCCTCTGTGGCAAAAAAGGAATAACTTATGACGTCACAATACAAGATAGTTGTTGGATTAGAAATACACGTTCATCTTGCTACGAAGACCAAGATTTTCTGCGGATGCGAGTTGGCTTATGGGGATACCGCGAATACGCATGTGTGCCCCGTGTGTCTCGGAATGCCGGGATCGCTGCCGGTGATGAACAAGCAGGCGTTGGAATTTTCGATTCTGACCGGGTTGGCGTTGAACTGCAAAATTGCTTCGTTTACCAAGTGGGACCGCAAGAGCTATTATTATCCTGACCTGCCGAAGAACTATCAGATCAGTCAGTATGATTTGCCGTTCAGTGAGCATGGCTATATCGAAATTCCTGTCGGCGACAGCACAACCAAAAAAATCGGCATTATTCGTGCCCACCTTGAAGAAGACGCAGGCAAAAATACGCATACGTTGGGTAACTTTTCGGCGGTTGATTTGAACCGTGCCGGCACCCCGCTATTGGAGATCGTGACCGAGCCGGATATGAACAGCCCGGAGGAAGTGGGGGCACTAGCCCGCGAGCTTCAGCGGATCGTTCGTTACCTGGGGGTGTCCGAAGCAGACATGCAGAAAGGGCACATGCGGTTCGAGCCGAATGTGAATCTGCATATCGAACGTGACGGGCAGATATTCAAGACACCGATCAGCGAAGTTAAAAATCTTAACAGTTTCCGCGCCATCGAACGCAGTATTGCGTACGAGGCCCGGCGGCAGTACGCTGAATTTATCGAGACCGGCAAGACCCTGCAGATGGGCAATAAAAGTACCTATGGCTGGGACGATGACAAGCAAATGACCGTCCTGCAGCGGGAAAAAGAAGAAGCCCATGATTACCGCTATTTCCCCGATCCGGACCTGGTGCCCGTCGAGGTAGATGAACCATGGCTCAATGAGATCAAATCGCGTTTGTGCGAACTGCCGCTGCAAATGCAGAGCCGTTTTATCAGTGACTATGGCCTCAGCGACTATGACGCGGGTGTGCTGACGACGGATCGCGGAACAGCCGAATTTTTTGATGCCGCAGTTAAGCAAGGGGCCAATGCAAAGCGTGTCTGCAACCTGCTGACCCAAACGGGATTAAAGCTGGCCAACGAGAAGGGCGTTCGAGTCGATCAACTGGGTATCGGTGCGGATCAATTGGCACAATTAGCAAAAATGGCAGAGGCGGGGGATATCAGTGCTACCGCCGCAACAACCGTTTTCGAGGAAATCGTAGCCAATGGCGGCGATCCCATGCAGATCGCCGAAGCCAAAAATCTGATACAGAAGAGCGATTCCGGCGAGATTGAATCGCTGGTCGATGCTGTCTTGGCCGAAAATGCTCAAGCCGTCGAAGATGCCAAAAGCAATCCCAAGAAGGCCAAAAAGGCGATGGGCTTTTTGATGGGGCAGGTCATGCAAAAGAGCAAAGGGCAGGCGAATCCGAAAATCGTCTCGCAAATCCTTAATAAGAAGTTGAAATAACGGAACACGGGCTTCCAGTCCGGACTCCGTTATTTATTATAGTCGGGTCCTGAAAAAACCGATGAATTTATATCGGATATCCTTTTGGTTCGATAAAATCGTGACTGAACGGCTATTAAGTGGTTTTGACTGAATGAATGCAAAGATATTAGTTGTCGATGACCAGAGAGACCTGCTGAAACTGCTGAATATGGCATTATCTCAGGAAGGGTACATTGTCCGTACAGCCGCCAGCGGGACCGAGGCATTGTCCGTGATCGCGGCGGAAAAGCCCGATTTGATTTTGCTGGATATTATTCTTGGAGATATTTCCGGCATCAAAATCACCACCAAACTCAAGCATGAAGCTGAAACATCTCATATTCCCATTATTTTACTGACCGCCAAAGACAGCGAAACGGATATCATTGTGGGCTTAAGTGTCGGTGCGGATGATTATATTACCAAACCGTTCAGTACAAAGGTCCTTCTGGCACGAATGGATGCAGTGCTCCGCCGGACATATCCGGAATCGCCCGCAGTCAAAGAAATTCTTCAGGCAGGGGCAATTCGTGTGTTCCCTTCCCGACGGCAGGTTTTCGCCGAAGGCGTCCCGGTTGAATTGACACCCGCGGAATTCAATATTTTGCTGTCCCTGGTCAAAGCCGGCGGCACCGTCCTTTCGCGCGATCAGCTTTTGGCGGAACTGGGGTCGTCGGAGGAAGATTCCAGCGACCGCATCGTGGATGTTCACATTGCGGCACTGCGTAAAAAACTCGGCAAGTCACGAACGCTCATCAAAACGGTGCACCGAAAAGGATACCAAATCATAAGTTAGGGTTGTTTTCCGGTATGGAAGACCTTTATATCAATCCGAAAATCACCATTCCTTCCGAATATCTGACAGTGTCCTGTTCCCGCAGTTCCGGTCCCGGCGGTCAGCATGTCAACAAGCTGAATACCCGCGTCAGTGTATTTCTGGACATCCGGAATTGCCCCTGTTTGAGTGAGCAGCAAAAGCATAAGTTGACAGCCGCATTAAAGGGCCGTGTTGATAAGCAGGGGGTACTTCAGGTTTCAAGCCAGCAGTCCCGATCACAGGTGACCAATCGAAATACAGCCCTTCAGCGAATGGCAGAGTTGATCGGTCAGGCGCTGAAACCAAAACGAATCCGAAAAAAAACGCATGTCCCGAAGCGGGCTGTTGAGAAGCGGCTAAATGACAAGAAATGCCGCTCAAACATTAAACGATTTCGATCCGAAAAGCCGCGGGAAGAGTAAGTCCGGAGAAAAGACCAAAAACGAAGATATTAGCACCAAAAACATCGAAAAATGTAAAAAAAACAAAAATGTATTTGCCTTTTAGGAAAGATGGGTTTTTAATTTACAATCAGGAAATAAGAGGTTGCTTTTTCCTCTCGGGCAGGCTCTGGTTTGAATGTGAGGGGAATTATGATTTGTTGGGCAGTTGGTCCAAGGAGTAGTTTTATGGCAGTTGGCATGGTAAAGTGGTTTGATGAGAGAAAAGGGTTCGGTTTCATTATTCCTGACGATGGCGGGTCTGATCTGTTTGTGCATCACTCCAACATCGTTACGGAGGGCTTTCGGACGTTGAAAGACGGCCAGAAGGTTGAATTTGAAGCCGCACAGGGCAAAAAAGGAATGGAAGCAACAGAGGTTAAACCCTGCTAAGTTGTTTGTTCTGTGATTCCAAGGTTTGGTAGCCATATCAGGCCTTTTTTGATAGTTTAGGGCAATTATTTCCGGAAAGAATGAAAATCATTGATTTCCATACGCATGCGTTTCCGGATGCGCTGGCTGAGAGGGCAATGACCCAATTGCTTTCGGAGACAGACCAGGTACAGTCTTTCCTCGACGGCAAACTTTCCTCGCTCATCGCTTCGATGGACGCCAATGGCATTGAAAAAAGTGTTCTCTGCAGCATCGCAACGAAACCTTCTCAGTTTGAGCCGGTCTTTCAGTGGTCTCAGCAAATTTGCTCGGACCGGATTGTGCCGCTGGCATCGGTACATCCGCAGGATCCTGACGGGGTCGAGCATATCCACCAAATCGCTCAAGCGGGCTTAAAGGGGGTCAAAATGCATCCATATTACCAGGATTTCTATATGGATGATCCACAATTAAACCCTCTTTATGAAGCAATTCAGGCCGAAGGATTGCTGCTGACCATGCATACCGGCTATGATTTCGCGTTTGAGTGGATTGACAGGGCGTCGCCGGCGCAAATTTCAGCCGTGATTGAAAAATTCCCCGATTTGAAACTGGTTACGACGCATTTGGGTGGCTGGCAGCAGTGGGACGCGGTCGAGGAGTGGCTGATCGGAAAACCGGTTTACATGGAGACGTCTTTTGCCGCTAAGTACATGAATCAAAAACAACTTATACGAATGCTGCTGGCGCATCCGTCGGATTATATCCTGTTCGGAACGGACTCGCCCTGGACGGATCAGGCGGTTGAAATAGAGGCATTTGCGAAGCTGGGACTGCCCGAAAAACTGCTTGACAAATTTTTTTACCAAAATGCACGCATGTTGCTTGATTCGCTATAGAATCCTCATTTTGGACCTCAGAAAAACCTTTTTTGGGGTCTTTGTAACAGGATACTGTGACATTTTTGTGAATTTCGAGCACTAAAAAGATGCTTGAAAGTACAAAAAATAACCCTTTTTTGATTAAATACCGATAATATATAGAGATAAAATTGGATTATGTTTGAAGTTTTTATTGACAGAGTGCTTTGATTGTGGAAAATTCTTCGGACAGGTTTGATAGATTAATGATGTATTTATAGCATTGGAAAGGAGTTGCTTATGCTTGGAATTGAGGATAAAGGGGTCTTAACAGCATATCTTTTGTGCATCGCAAGTACTGTTCTCTGTGTCATTTATGGCCTTCTTAGCTGGAATAAAGGCGAAGAGGCGATCCAGCCCGACGATGTCAAGTGGGCCGCAGAAGAACAAAAGGTTGATAAAGAATTATAAATTTTCAAATTGAAGAACACTGAAATTCCTGTCTAAATTCAGGGAGGATTACTATGTTAGCACAAGCAGTCGGTCCGTTAGAAATAATTGTTGTTCTTGTTTATTTACTGGTAGTGGTTTATCTGGGCTTTTTAGGCTGGAAAAAAACAAAAAACACAACTGACTACCTGATTGCAGGTAGAGGGGTTCATCCCTTTGTTATGGCCATGAGCTACGGTGCGACTTTTATTTCCACCAGTGCGATTGTGGGTTTTGGCGGCGTGGCGGGGATGTTCGGGATGAGTTTGCTTTGGTTGACGTTCTTTAATATTTTCGTGGGTATCTTCATTGCGTTTGTTTGCCTGGGAGGGCCGACACGCCGTATGGGTCACCATCTTGACGCTCACACATTTCCCGAATTATTGGCAAGCCGGTTTGAAAGCAAATTTCTCCAGGTTTTTGCTGGATTGATTATCTTTGCATTTATCCCGCTGTACGCGGCTGCGGTCCTTATCGGCGGTTGCGCATTTATCGCGTCCGCTTTTGGGATCAGCTACGAGACGGCACTTCTGGTGTTCAGCGTTATCATTGCTGCCTATGTCATCATGGGTGGGCTCAAGGGCGTGATGTACTCTGATGCCCTGCAAGGGACGATCATGTTCGTAGGGATGTTGATCCTTCTGATTTGGACCTATAAGATGTTAGGTGGTGTTAAGGAAGCCCATGTGGCATTGACCGAAGCCGGCAAAGCCCCGAATATATTTGGTGGTATCGGCTTTAGAGGGTGGACCTCAATGCCTGCTTTTGGGTGGGGTGTGGTCGAATCGGCGAAAGGGCCAAATCCGGATGGATACAATCTTTGGTGGATCGTGATCAGTACAATTACACTGGGGGTCGGCATTGGTGTGCTGGCTCAGCCGCAATTAGCGGTTCGCTTTATGACGGTGAAAAGTAAAAAAGAATTAAATCGTGCAGTATTAGTGGGTGGGGTGTTTATTCTCATTATGACAGGCGTTGCGTTCACGGTAGGTTCCTTGAGCAATGTTTATTTTCTTCAAACAGAAGTAGTTGAAGGCACACTGAAAAATGTCAGCGGTGTCGGGGAAACCCCTGCGGACTGGGCTTGGGTCATCGCCAAAAAAGAACGTGCTATCAATGTCAAGCCCGACGGTTCGTTGGTTAATCCGGCGATTGGACCCGATGAGAAGTCTGTTCCATGTGTCTTGCTCCATGTCGATACCAATGGCGACGATGAAGCCGATACTCATTTAATCTACAAAGGATACGGCGGCGCCGCTGCAATCACCCCGGCGGCTGTTATCGAAGGTTTAGAGGCCGGAGAGGATCCGACACCCATGGTAGGCCAGAAGGTAAAGATACAGCCCAAGGCGACTGCTTATATGCGGGGGATAGTGAAATACACTGTTACTGATGCTGATGGGAATGACCGTGTTGTCTATGAATGTCAGACCAGCAAGATTATTCCGGTCTTTATCGGCAGTGCAATGCCGAAGTGGTTCGGTTTGATCTTTTTGGTTACGCTGCTGTCTGCGGCAATGAGTACACTGTCCAGCCAGTTTCACGCAGTTGGCACCAGTATCGGCCGTGATGTGTACGAGCAAGTAACGGGCAAACACGGGCATGGTATCGGGATCACCCGGATTGGGATCGTCATTGGGATTATCGTTGCGGTGTTGTTTAGCTACTATATTCGCAGCGGTTATATCATTGCAAGGGCGACCGCGATTTTCTTTGGATTGTGTGCATCTGCCTTCCTGCCGGCGTTCGTGGGCGGCCTGTTCTGGAAACGGATGACGAAACCGGCTGCGGTGAGTTCCATGATCATCGGTTTTTTGGTGACAGCTTTCTGGCTGCTGTTTATCAAGGACAAAGAAGCGCGTGCTCTGGGCCTATGTTATAAATTGTTTGAAAAGCATTCACTGCTGTTGGATAAGCCGACCTGGCCTGTAGTGGATCCGATTGTGATTGCGTTGCCGATTTCCATTCTTGTAGCAATTGTTGTAACCTATCTTACCAAACCGCCGTCAAAAGAGCATTTGGATAAATGCTTTCAGGGCGTTCAGTCATAAATCGTCGAAGAAATAGTGAAAAGCGAACGACACAAAAAAACAGGAAAAGTTAAAAAGGTAATGTGTAAATGAATCAGGAGAATATGATGAAACAGAATTTAAAAATGATTTTAGCAATCTGTATGGTGGTTGGTGTGTTCGGTGCGGTAGCGAAGGCCCAGGAAGAGCCGCAAGAATATGCCGGAGCGCCAGCCAAGCACTTTCATGAAATTGACACCGACTTTATGAAGGCGTTCCACAATCCCATGGAAGGCCTTACGATGGGGTTGGATTTGCGGTTAAGGGAAGTCTATGCCCGAGACATCTTCTCTTTGAATGACTCGTTTGGGGATACTCCTCCCTATGGACCGATTACAGGAACGGGTTCTGGCAATTGGAACAATTATCATTGGCAGCGCTATCGTGCAAGGTGGTCCACAAAATGGGCTCTTAACGAAGATGTTGATTTCAACACCCGTCTGACGTGGGAGTTCTGGGGTCACTGTGCACCAGATGAATCCTTTAGCTCATTTTTTAATGAGAAAAGCTATGATTTTGATGAGGCGATCTTTGAACACTTCAATATTCAGTTCCGCAATGCGTTCGATATGCCGCTGACGTTGACGGTAGGTCGTCAGGACATCATCCTCGGTACCGGTTGGCTGGTTCTGGACGGCACACCGGGCGATGGTTCTCGAACGATCTTCTTTGATGCGATTCGGGCTCAGTATGACCTTTCTGAAACCACTAAGTTGGATTTGATTTACATTCAGCAGTATGATGATGAAGAGAAGTACATCAAGCCGTTTAACCATCATGCAGTCCAGGATCGCCGTCACTTAACCCAGAAAGGTGACGAACGGGGTTTTATTTTCTACCTGACCAACAAGGCCGAAAGTGGTCAACAGCAGGAATTGTACTATATGTACAAAAATGATGAAGCATCTGACTGGGCAGCAGCGTATAGCCCGGGAGGTCAGAATGCCGACATTCACACGATTGGCGGACGTTTAGCCGGTCCATTGGATGACAATTGGTCCTACAGTGCCGAACTGGCCAAGCAGTTTGGCGATCGCAATGGTAATAGTTTGCAGGCACTGGGCGGCAATTCAAAGCTGATGTATGCGTTTAACGATGATAAGAAAAACGAATTGCATGTTGGCTATGAATACCTGTCAGGCGACGACCCGGACAGCAGTGCGGATGAGCAGTTTGACACGCTGTGGGGCGACTGGCCGCAGTATCAGCGGGGCGGTGACTTGCAGGCCTACCTGTGGACATTCGAAGGTGCCACTGGAGAGGTGAGCAATCTGCACCGATTTGGGGTTGGACACAGCTTTAAGCCCAGTGATGTGTGGACAATTGCGACAGATTATAATCTTATGTGGGCGGACGAAAATAGTGAGACTGGAAATCCCATCGTGGGTTTCTCTGATAGCGGCAAGTTCCGTGGACACATGCTGACAGGTTTGGCGACCTATCAGTGCTGTAAGAATTTCAAAACCCAGTTCCTCGTGGACTACTTCATTCCGGGCGGCTACTACGATGATCCCAGTACGGATGATGCACTGTTTGCCCGAATTAATGTGGAATGGACCTTCTAAAACCTAAAAGTTCTCCAACAGGACTTTTTGATCTCCAGAGGCCCGGTGCGTATGCCGGGCCTTTATTGTTTTAAAGTTTGCTTTTGGGATGTTTTTTATATATAATCCGCGTATGCAGATACGCGATCCCCGAATCCAGGATGTGACGAAAATCCACGAGCTCATCAACAGCTTTGCGGAGATGGACCGGATGCTGTTTGCCTCGATGGCCAGCATCTATGAGAATCTTCAGATTTTCAAGGTGGCCGAAGTTGACGGCGAAGTGGTCGGCTGCTGTGCACTGAAGGTTCTGTGGAAGGACTTGGCCGAAATCAAGTCGCTGGCGGTGGACCAGTCATATTCCGGCAAGGGAATCGGCAGGGCGCTGGTGACCGCCTGCATGGACAAGGCCCGGACACTGGGCCTGAAAAAGATCTTTACTCTGACCCTGGAGCCGGCATTTTTTGAAAAAGCGGGCTTTAAGCGGGTGGAAAAGGGCACACTGCCCATGAAGGTTTGGAGCGACTGCACCGAATGCCCCAAGCAGGATCACTGCGATGAAATCGCCCTGGAATGCATCTTCTAATCCGACCCGATAACCTCCTGAAGCCATTGTTGAGCGATCCAGGCATGTGCCCAGGCGGCCGGATGCACCGTATCATCGGCCCATTGGTCGGCGGGGCGTTTGTCTTTCAGGGTTGTGTAGTTTGTGTGCAGGGGGATCAGCAAGGCCCCGAATTTATCCGCTGCTTTATGGACAATGTCAACATAAGCGGGCAGGTCGGCCAGCATGGGGTTTGCAGCGTCATCGCAGAACATAAACGGTTCCATCAGAATGAGTTGCGAACTGCACGCATCCTGCAGTTGTGCAAGCATATCGTGTAAATTGGCTTCGTATTCGACTGGTGCAACATGCCTTAACTGTGATTCAGGCGTTTCTCCATATTTTCGCCACAGATCATTGATACCGATCATCACGCTGACGATGTCGGGTTTCAGGTCGATACAGTCGGTTTTCCAGCGGTTTTTCAGGTCTCGGGTGCTGTCTCCGCCGATACCGCGGTTTTGTATGTTAAGGTTTAAATGGGGCCGTTGGGCCAATAGAAAGTTGGCTGCAAAGTGAACATAGCCGCATCCCAGCGGGGCGTAGGGCAGTTCCCGTCGTCCGCAGTCGGTAATGCTGTCGCCGATGAATAACAGGGTCTGATTTTGCTCGAATTCGATTCGTTTATGCATTTTTACTCCAATTGCCGATGTTGTTATAGTACAGCGTATTAAACGACAGGTTCGCGATGAAAGCAATCAAATACACATACAAAATCATGGTTCTTTTGGCCGTTCTCGGGGCGGGGGGCTTTTTGTGGCATCATTTTACAACCAACAAGACAATTAATGATCTGCTGAATAAGAATGAAGAGCTCAAGACAGCGATCACAAATCTGAGCCAGGAAGATAAGATCGGTTATGCCAAGGTTCTCTCGCAGGAAGAGCGGGATGGACAGCTTTATACCAAGCTGCGGTTTGTGGAAACGGATCGGGAAGACTTTACCAAGCATCTGCTGCGGAAAGAATATGAGGTGGCAGGCGATGTGGTCTTTTTTGATGCGTTGATGGTCACATTTGGCGATAACCTTGTGAAGGACGGCACCGAGCGGGCGATGTACATGTGGCGGCGGGTTTATGGGGAAAAGCAGCCGCCAGAAGAGGGATTTCCGATCGAGACCGAAGGACAGCCGTCGCCGCGATATGCACAGCTCTGCGAAAAGCTGTCGATCGAGGACGGGCAATTGTTCTGGGATGAAATTTGGGCTTTGTCCAATAATCCCAAGCGGCTGGAGCATCTCGGTATCAAGGCGGTTCTCGGTAAAGTGGTGTACCGTCCGCTCAAGCCGGGATTGGTCTATATCTTCAAGGTTTCCGGCACCGGAGCCATCAATTCGGAATTCATACCCGACCTTTAACCATTCGGCCAGATGCCGGTGAAAACTTCAACTGCCGGGCCGGTCATATAGACGCAGTTGTCGCGTTCACACCAGTACAGGTCCAGATTGCCGCCCGGCAGATGGGCCGTGACCTGCCGCTGACATCGTCCGGTCAGGACGCCCGCAACCGCGCAGGCACAGGCCCCGGTGCCGCAGGCCAGTGTGATGCCGCTGCCGCGTTCCCATGTCTGCATGATGAATTCCGAGGGGCTGACGGCTTTGACGATGTGGACGTTCACACGTTCAGGGAACAATTCGTGGTGCTCAATCAGGGGGCCGATGTGTGTGAGTTCGATCTCGTGCAGGTCTTCGCAGAAAAAGACCGCGTGTGGATTGCCCATGGACACGCACGTCATGGAAAGCGTTTGTCCTTCGATGGCCAGTTCCTGATCGATCACCGTTTCGGAGTCGGCGGCGACAGGGATTTGCGATGCTTCCAGAATGGGCTGGCCCATGTTGACACAGACCCGGTTGACGGTATCATTCTCGTCGATGTCCAGTCCGACGGTGAGGATGCCGCGGCCAGTTTCAATCCGCAGAGATGATGGAAATGTCCCCAGTCCCGGAACGGAAAATTCTGTCTGAGTGCGGGCTATGTTGTGGTCATAGACATATTTTGCGACGCAGCGGAGGCCGTTGCCGCACATCTGGGCCTCGGAGCCGTCGGCGTTGAACATCCGCATTTTCGCATCGGCAATCTCCGAGGGTAAGATCAGAATCAGCCCGTCCGAGCCGATGCCGAAGTGCCGATTGCTGACCGCGACGGCCAAATCCTGCGGATTTTCAACCTGCTGCTGGAAGCAATTGACATAAACATAGTCATTGCCCAATCCATGCATCTTTGTAAATTCCATACTTATTTCCTCTTTTATTCGAGTTTACAGGTACATATTATACAATATCGTATGGAAATGCAAGGTGATAATTCAGGACACAAGAATGCTTGATTTAGGGTTGGCTGTCTATCAGATTTTTATAAACGGATTCAATTGTGTCGACCATGGTGGCTGGGGCGAATTGTTCGGTTACGGCGGTTTTGCCGTTTTGGCCGAGTTGTGTTCGAAGGTCGGGGTTTTCGAGCAGTTTTTCACAGGCGTCCGTTAGCTGGTCGATGTTTTCCGGCTCGATTAGAAGTCCGGTGTTTTCGTTGACGACTTCTTTGGCGCCGTCGATGTCGAAACTGACCACGGGCTTGCCGCACAACATCGCCTGCGGCAGCACGCGGGCCAGTCCCTCTCGCAGCGAGCAATGCACCAGCACATCCGAGGCGTGAATGCACAGCGGAATCTGCTGGGGCGGGACCAGTCCTGTGAATTTGAAGCGGTCTTCCAACCCGGCGAATTTAATCTGGTTTTTCAGCGGTTCAGCCAGTATGCCATCGCCCACAAACAGCCAGTAGCAATTGTCGTGTTTTTCCGCAATTCGCCGGGCTGATTCAATGACGTATTCATGGCCTTTGAGTTCGAACAACCGGGCGACCTTGACAAAGACAGTCGCGTCTTGGGGGAGGTCGTATTTTTTGCGAAACGCATCGATTTCCGATTGCGGCGGGGCAGTCAGGTAGGCCTCTTCTTCGATGGCAGAATAGGCGGTTGAGTAGGGCTTGTCCACCCCGATACCTGCGGCCTTGGCCTTTTCGGTCATGGTGTCGGCGACGGTGATGAAGGCATCGGTTTTTTGCCCCGTTACTTTTTCAACGGCGATGTAGAATTTGCTCAACAAAGGATTTTGGTATTGGTGGAACGCCAGACCGTGAATCGTATGGACCACTAGCGGAAGATTGGAATTAAAGGTGTCTGACCCCTTTAATTTCAATGACCAGCCCGCATAGCGGCCGAGAATGCCTGCCTTGGCCGAGTGGGTGTGGACAATGTCCGGCTGGAGTTCGTTGAGGAATTTCTTGAGTTTGAAATAGGCCGGGATATCGACAATCGGATTGATTTCCCGCCGGAGTTCGTCCACGACTATGGTTTTAAAGTTGGCGTTTATTGTCTGTTCAAACAGGGCGCCTTCCGGGCCGATGGCCGGGCCGGTGATGAGCGTCACATCATGTCCGCGCTCGGCCAGCAGTTTGCAGGTAACCAGGGTGTTTTCCTGAGCCCCACCAAGGATTAAACGAGTTATAATGTGGACGATTTTCAAATTAGCCACGAATTTTCACAAATTATTTATAATAGATTTCCATTAAACATAGGCCGCAGGCCGGGGCGATGGGGCCGGCGGCGTTGCGGTCCTTGGTGTCCAGAATATCCTGAATGTACTCCGACTGCCAGCGGCCGCGGCCGATCTCGACCAGGGTCCCTACGATGTTACGGACCATATTATACAGAAAACCGTCCGCCGTGACAGAGATTTTAATAATATCGCCATCCTGCTCCACGGTACAAAGTGTGATTGTCCGAACCGAACTTTCCCGCTGATCAGCGGCAGAGGCAAACGACTTAAAGTCATGCTTTCCTACAAGTAACTCAGCCGCGACCGCCATCTTATCAACATCCAGATTCCCCGGACGGTGCCACTGGTTCCGTGCCAGGACCGGGCGAATGAGATTGGTATTGATCAGATAATCATACCTTTTTTCAACGGTA
>Ga0272441_10004952_pt1 | contig 23608 bp, 15 predicted proteins | sample SSMProp6N_FD_193582 | JGI IMG/M metagenome (GOLD analysis project Ga0272441, IMG submission 193582) | Marine sediment archaeal communities from Little Sippewissett salt marsh, Falmouth, MA, United States - SSM-Prop-6N | ecosystem: Environmental > Aquatic > Marine > Wetlands > Sediment ...
GAGCCGAACCGCAAGCTCGTCGTCGGCGAACCAGTCCTCGCGAGCAACCGGATCGATGACCGCGTCGCGGCCGGCCGCTGCGCCCAACATCGGGTTCCAGTACGAGATACGGTCGCCGTTGATGTAGCGATCCGAGTCGAACCGCGGCGTGTAGGCCACGTTGATATCCGCGAAGCCGGGGTACAGGCTCAGAAACAACGCGTCCGAAGGCGCCTTGAGATACTCCTCGTCGCGCCCGCTGAAGAACGAACGCCAGTCCTTGGGAAACAGGTCGTTGATGAACAACAGATCGCCGACACCCCACGTGAGCGGCTGGCGGCCAAGCCGCACATCCAGCCAGTCGGTCGGCGAGACGAGCAGGCTCAGGACGCGCAAATCAACGGGCCCGGTCCCCTCCTCGAGATCCGGATCCTTGTCGTCCGGGATATCGTCGTAGAGCAGGTCGGTCTTGAACTGGAGCGTGGTCAGGTCGCCCATCCGTTCCAGGTCCAGCTGGAGCCGGACCTCGCCGAGGCTCATGTCGCGCTCGTTCGGGTCCGGTTGCGTGCGCGCCCCGGCCCGCGCATCGATGAACCCGTGCGCCTCCACGCCGGTCCGCGCAAGCAACGATTCCGCGCGGGCCGCCGTGCCGCAGGCGAGCAGGCAGAGCAACACGCCCACCCGGCATATCGGAAATGGAGATCGCGCTGTCATGTCCCGGTTTCCGTTTCCTTCCCTTTTCGTACTCATCCTTCGTACTCAGCCATCGTTCTGGATACGGATCGATAGATGAGGACGATGGAAGAGTACGTTACATGAGTCGCACGTCGAGACGGGGATCGGTCGACGAGTACGCAAGACGAGTACAAACGACGACTCATCAACCTACCACCTAACACCACTTCCGCCTCCCCACTTCCGACTTCCGACTTCCGACTTCCGCCTTGCCCTACCCTCCCTCACCGCACCTCCCGCGGCGGACGCCGCAGGAAACGCTCGGTGAAAATGCGCTCTTTCAAACCGAGATCGTACTTGACGTTCGAAAACAGGTTCCTCGTGCTGCTCCCGGTCTTCAGGTCGCTGGCTACCGACTCGACCACGGTCGGATAGCCCTGCAGCGTCTCGATCTTGTTGGCCTCGACCCGGCGATAGAGCGTCCCGTTCTTGTCGTAGTATTCGGCCTTGAGCGGGAGGAACGTCTTCTTGTCGATCCAGACATTGTAGTAGCTGAACGCGACGCTGGCCGCGTCCTTCGGCGTGTTCTTCACGAGATACGCGGTGTCCGTCGTCTCGACCAGTTCGTGCACGTCGTCTGTTGTGCCCCGGCCGGACACGTCTTCGTACAGGAAATCGGACCCGACAAAGCTGGTCCGCTTGTCGCCGGGCGCAATCTGTTTCTTCAGGTTCAGGGCGGGCAGCCACAGCCAGCGGTCGTCTTCCCTGTCCACGTGTTTCCAGACGAGATAGGCCATCTTCCGCACGTCGGCGGGCGACTTGAAGTACACGTAGAATTTCTGGTCGCCGCCCCCCACATTCAGCCGCAGGATCGCGAACGCGCGCACGCGCGTGCCGCCCTTACCGTCCTCGATCACCATCTTCACGTCCGCGCGGCCGTCCTTGCCCGCGTAGTACGCCGCCTGATTCGCCTTTTCAATGATCTCGTCAACGGACGGCTCCGCCGCATTGGCAACGGTAAGGGCCATGCCCAACAAGACCGCGTAAGCCAGTCTCTTCATGCTTCGCTCTCCTGCTTCTTGAACGCGCGTTTCTTCAAAATCGTCAACAGCGCCGGCAGAATGAACAGGGTCGCCAGCCAGCTCACGGCCATGATCGTGGCCAGAAAGAAACCGACCGTCCGGTACGGCACCAGCGGCGCGAGCAGCAGCGGGGTGAACCCGATCGAGATCGTGATCGCGTTGCGGCTGATCGCCATGGCCGGCTCCTTGAACATCGGCACGACCGCCGCCTTCCATGAGCCGGCCTTCTTCTGCTCCTCGCGCGCACGTTCCAGGAAATGGATCGCGAAATCGACGCTCAACCCCAGCGTCAGCGCCGAAAGCACGGCCACGGGCATGTCGTAGTCTTTGCCGACCAGCCCGATCAGACCGTAGATGAACGTGATCGTGACCGACAGCGGGATCATGGCCAGCAGCCCGAACAGCGGCGACCGGAACAGCACGACCATCATGATGAACACCACGACAAAACTGCTGATCAACGAGGCGAGCATGCCGCGCACCATCTTGTCCTGCCAAACCACGTTCAGATAGGTAAGGCCCGCCCACTCCGCGTCCAGCTCGACCGGTCCCGGATTCTCGGCGACGAACCGCGCCACGTCGGAAACCACCGATTCCATGTCCTTGTTGTCGCCACTCTTGAGCTGGACCCAAAGGTTCGCCGACTGGTAGTCGCGCGTGACAAGATGGAACAGCGTGTCCTTCTTCTTCATCCCTTCGAGCTGCGTGAACACCTGCCCCACAGCCGCCGCCGTGGCCGGTACCGCGTAGTTTGCGCGGTTCCGCGCCTCGTACTCCGCCACCGTCGCCGCCTCGGCGCCGGCCGGCGGCGCCACGTAACGCAGCTCGTAGGCCGCCTTCTTGAGCGCGTCGACCGCCGACGAACTCTTGCCGACGACCGGGTTCTCGGCCAGATGCGACTGCAGCCGCTCGACGTAGCGTAACATCTCCGGACGCTTGAACAACGGCGCGGTCAGTTCCGCTTCCATCTCAAACAAAAACTCCCGGAACGACAGGCGCGTGTATTCCTCGCAGACCGCAAGCGCCGCGTCCAGCAGCGCGTCGCCCTGCTTGCCCTGCAACTCGGCCAACCGGCCCAGCAGTGTCTGCTTCTCCGTCTCGCCCACCCCGGCAATGCCCGCCACGGCCTTGACCAGCTTCGCGTGCGTCAGACCTTCCGGGTCCAGATAGTTGATCTCGTCCGCCAGCGTGTTCCACGAACCTACCGCCTGCGCGTCCAGTTCCTGCGCGTCGTTCGCCAGCTCGACAAAGCATTTCTTGACGTCCGCGCTCCGCGCGTTGCGGTAGAGCTGCTTCATGCCGGCCAGCCGCGCGCGAAACGAGGCGGTCGCTGCCGGGAACACCGCGCCGAACCGCTTCTCGGCCGCGTCGCCCAGGATCCGGGCCTTCTCCTCGCAGCCGACGCAGTCAGGGCACACCGCCGAAAACGTCAGATACGCCGTGTACGTGCCCCCGAAATGGCTGTTCAGCGCAACATCCGCGACGCGGATCGGGTGTTTCGCCGTGAACCATTTGACCGGGTTGTCGTTGACCCGGATCTTCGTGATGCCGAAAATGGAAACCACCAGAATCGCGACCGTGACGAGCACGATCGCCTTGGCCCGCGCGTAGCTGAAGGACGCCAGCCATTCCAGCAACCGGTTCAGTCGCCCACGCGCCGCTTTGGCCGCCGATTTCCCCCGCAACTTGACCAGCCACTTCTCCGGGACCGCAACCATGATGTACGCGGGGATCAGCGTCATCGTCAGTACCCAGGCCACGCCCACGCCAAACGCGACATGCGCGCCGAACACCTTGACCGGCGGGATCGGCGTGAACCACAGCGAGGCGAACCCGGCAATCGTCGTCAGACTCGTGTAGAGCATCGGCATGTACAGATGCCCGATCACGTGCCGTACCGTCTCCGCCTTGTTGTTGAACCGGTGATACAAATCGAAGAACTCGCTCAGAATATGTACGGCATCGGCTACCGCGATCGGCATCAGAAAAATCGCGATCATCGAACTCATGATGTGCACGGGCAACCGCAACCCGATCAGCAGGCCCATGGCGAAAATCACGCTCAGCACCGCCACGATCATGGGCGCAATGATCAAGGACACGCGCCGGAAAAACAGGAGCAGCAGCAGAAAAATCGCGAGCCCCGCCAGCGGCGCCGAAGTCGCCATCTGCACCAGCATCTCGATGCCGAACGTGTCCTCCGCAACCGGCAGCCCCGTGATATGGATCTCTTCGTCGCCGCCCCAGTCTTTGGTCAGTTCCCGTACCAGGTTCGCCACGTTGTAGCTGTACGTCTTCTCGACTATCGGCAGGTACAGACAAATCGCCTGCTCGTCTTCCGAAACCAGCGTGCCCTGGTACAACGCGTTGCCCATCGCGTCGTCACGCAACGTCAACGCTTCCGCGCGTGTCGTGGGCACGTGCTCCATCAGGTACTCGAGCCGCAAAGAGCCGAACTCCGCCTGCTTGATGTTGTCCACCACGCTCGGCGAAATCACTTCCCGGCCGATGATCGCACTCTCGCCGCGCTCGTCGAACAAACGGTTCGGATCGTGCCGGAACACCACGTTCAGCCCGCGCCGCCACGCACTCTTCGGCGTCAGATCCAAAACCCGATCGCCGTCCGCGCCAATCAGCGGCCGACCGTCCGCGCCGCGCCGCAACGACAAGACCTGCTCCGTCAGCTTGTCGATCCTGCCCAGCGTCCCCATGTTGAAGATGCCGTCCGGATGCGTCTCGTTCACAATCCCGACAATCACAAAATCGTACAGGCTGTAGCGCGCCTTCACCTTGTTGTGGAAAACGCGGACGTGTTCGTCCTCCGAAAGCATGTTCTCCGGATCGTTGTCGAAGTGCACTTTCGGGAACTGCACGGCGAACAAAACCGTCAACAACACGGCGAGCCCAATGACCACCCAAGGGTGTTTCAAACTGAAATTCGTGAGCGTAAGCTTCACGCCGATACTCCCTCCCCCAGAAATGTCGAAATACCCAAATGCCCGAGCCCGAATGACCAACCCCGAATCTTCTCTCACCAGCCGTTCCGTCAAATCGCCCGATTATGCTGAACACGGCCGCACGATTCAAGCCGCCATGACACCGCCCTGCCACCCCAAGAAACCCCTTGACAAATTCAAATAAATGTTTTAATTATATCATTGAACTAAGAAATGACGGAGGGGAGGGCCGGCGGCGATGCTGAGGCACCGGAAAGACGGCGAAGAGACGCGGGAGCGGCTGCTGGAGTCGGCATACGGGGTTTTCGCGGCGAAGGGTTTTCGGGGCGCGACGGTTGCGGAGATCTGCCGGGGTGCGGGCGCGAACATTGCGTCGGTGAACTACCATTTCGGCAGCAAGGCGGCGTTGTACGTGGCAGCGTGGCGCCACAGTCTGGTTCGTTCGCTGGAAGCGCATCCCCCGGACGGCGGCGTACCGGCGAGTGCATCGGCGGCGGACCGTCTGCGAGGCCGGATCCGGGCGATCATGGCGCGCGTATCGGACCCGGAAAGTCATGGGCTGGACATTGTAATGAAGGAGATGGCGAATCCGACGGGTCTGCTTGCGGAAGTCATGCGGGAATGCCTGGAGCCTATCCGGCAGGGGCTTCTGGGCGTGATCCGGGAGTTGCTGGGTCCGGCGGCATCCGAAGAGCGGGTTCGGCTCTGCCACATGAGCATTATGGCACAGTGTTTCGGGCCGCTTTTGCACGAACGGCGGCGCCGGCGCGAGGGCAAGGGCCTGCATCCGCCCTCCCCGGACTGGGTGGCGCTGGACGTGCCGACCTTGGCCGATCATGTAGCGGACTTCAGCCTGGCGGGCATCCGTGCGGTCCGCCGTGCCGCCTCGGGCAAACGCGCGGGCCGGAAGAAAGGAACACAGCGAAGAAGAACGAGAGCTGCCCGCGAATCGCGCGAATGAAGAGGGAATATCCAACAACCAACACGCATGACCAACGAAATCGGATTTCGACATTTGTTCGGGATTGGGTATTTGGATATTTAGGCATTTCCAAGGGAGAGTGTGCATGAAGGGATGGGCTTGGAGCATTGTGGGAGTATGTCTGCTGGGACTGGTCGGCTGGCGCGTCTACGTGAAGCTGGAGAAGACAGACGAAGGGCCGCGCGGCGGCCGGCGCGGCCGTGCCGCCTCGGTTGCGGTGGAGGTCTCTGCCGTTCGGACGGCGACCTTGCGCGACATCAGTCTGTTCACGGGCACGCTGCAGCCTCACACGCGGTTCGAGGTGGCCCCAAAAATCGCGGGCCGGCTCGAAAGACTGACGGTGGACGTGGGCGACACGGTGCAGTCCGGCCAGTTGGTCGCGGAGCTCGACGACGCCGAATACGCGCAGCAGGTGGAGCAGGCGCGCGCGGCGCTGGCCGTGGCCCGCGCGACGGTGGCCGAGTGCACCACTGCGCTGGACATTTCCGACCGTGAGCTGGGCCGCATGCGCGCGCTGCGCGAGAAGAAGGTGGCCTCGGAAGCCGAGCTGGACGAAGCGGAGGCCAGCCACGCGGCGGCGAAGGCGAAGCACGCGGTCGCGTTGGCGGACGTGAGCCGTTGCGAGGCGGCCTTGCGCGGGGCCGAAGTGCGCCTGTCGTACGCGCGGATCGCGCCCGCGTGGACAAACGCCGACGTGCCCCGCGTTGTGGGCGAGCGCTACGTGGACGAAGGCGCGATGCTGCAGCCGAACACACCGATCGTGTCGATCCTGGACAACAGCGTGATGATCGCGCAAATCGACGTGATCGAGCGGGATTACCCGAAGCTCCGGCTCGGGCAGTCTGCCGTCCTCGTTACGGACGGCTTTCCGGGCCGCGAGTTCACGGGCAAGATCCTCCGGATCGCGCCGCTGCTGAAGGAGACGTCGCGACAGGCCCGCGTCGAGATCGAGGTCCCGAACGAGGACGGCGTGTTGAAGCCCGGCATGTTCATACGCGCGCGAATCGAGTTCGACCGCCACGAAGACGTCCCGGTCGTGCCGCTTGCCGCGCTCGCGCGGCGCGAAGGACGGCAGGGCGTCTTTGTTGCGAACCCGTCGGACAAGACGGCGCGGTTCGTGCCGGTCACCGTCGGAATCAGCGAGGGTGAACTGATCGAGATCGTCGAACCGGCGCTCACGGGCTCGGTCGTGACACTGGGCCATCACCTGCTCGAAGACGGAGCAAACATCTCCCTGCCCACCGCCGACGCACGCGAGCAGCCCGTGGGCACCCCGAACGAACGCGCGGCGCGCGCGGGAGGCGAACGATGAAACTGTCGCGCTTCTCCGTACATCGGCCGGTCTTCACGATCATGCTCGTGCTGATCGTGCTGATTCTCGGCGGGGTCTCGCTCTCGCGCCTGTCCATCGACCTGATGCCGGACATCACGTTCCCGACCTTGAGCATTATGACCGACTATCAGAACGCGGCGCCGGAAGAGATGGAGGAATTGGTCACACGCCGGATCGAGGAGGCGGTCAGCGCGGTGCCGGGCGTCGAGGAGGTCACCTCGATCTCTTCGGAAGGCAGCAGCAACGTGCGGGTCACCTTCAACTGGGGCACGGACCTGGACTCGGCGGCCAACGATATCCGGGACCGGCTCGATCGCGTGATCCCGTTTCTGCCCGAAGACGCGGACCGGCCCATGCTGCGCAAGTTCGACCTGGCCGCGTTCCCGGTCCTGATCCTCGGCGCATCCAGCCGGCTGGACCCGATCCAGATGCGGCGCATCATCGACGAGCAGGTCAAGTACCGGATCGAGCGCGTGCCGGGCGTCGCCGTGCTGAACGTGCGCGGCGGGCTGGACCGCGAGATTCACGTCGACCTGCACGCCGACAAGCTGAAGGCGCTGCGCATGCCGCTGAACCAGGTACTGGCCCGGATCACGGCGGGCAACATCAATCTGCCGGCCGGCAGCATCGACCGCGGCAACTACGAAGTGACGGTCCGCACGCCCGGCCAGTACCAGAGTCTGGACGAGCTGCGCGCCACGGTGATCGCAGAACGGGACGGCACGCCGATCCTGCTCCGTGAAGTTGCCGACATCTCCGACGCCTGGGAGCGGGTCACACGCATCATCCGCGTGAACGGGCAACCCGGAGTTTGGCTGAGTGTGAGCAAGCAGTCAGGCGCAAACACGGTGGAGGTCGCCCACGGCGTGCTCGCGGAAATCGAGAAGATCAAGGCCGATCTGCCGCAACTCAATCTGGTCCCGATCATCGACACCTCCGACTACATCCAGCGCTCGATCGACAACGTGAGCCGGGCCGGCCTGTTCGGCGGGCTGCTCGCAATCTGCGTCCTGCTCTTCTTCCTGCGCAACTTCCGGAGCACGCTCATCATCGCAACCGCGATCCCGGTCTCCGTCGTCGCCGCGTTCGGCCTGATGTACTTCGCCGGGTTCACGGTCAACATCATGACGCTCGGCGGGCTCGCGCTCGGGATCGGCATGCTGGTCGACAACTCGATTGTCGTGCTCGAGAACATCTACCGGCTGCGCGAGGAGGGGCGCGACGGAATCGAGGCCGCAGTCGACGGCAGCGAAGAGGTGACCTCGGCGATCATCGCGAGCACGCTCACCACGCTGGCCGTGTTCCTGCCGCTCGTGTTCGTGCGCGGGATGGCCGGCGTCATGTTCAAACAGCTCTCGTGCGTAATCGCCTTTGCCCTACTCTGCTCGCTGGGTGCCGCGCTGACCGTCGTGCCCATGCTCTCGAGCCGGCTCCTGAAGCCGGACCGCGGCAAGGGGCTGGCCCGCAGACTGTTCATGCTGAGCGAACGGTTCTTCCAGGATCTCGAAGCCGGATACCGGCGACTGCTGCATGCCGCGCTCTCGCACCGGCTGCTCACGGCCGGAGTGGCCGTATTGCTGTTTGCCGGCAGCCTGATGCTCGCGCCGAAGGTCGGTACCGAGCTGATGCCGGCAACGGACGAAGGGGAGGTCCGGGTCCAGGCCGAAATGGAGGTCGGCACACGCCTGGCGATGACCGATCAGCGGGTCGCCGTGCTCGAGAAGATCGTGCGCGAGTCCGTACCGGAAATCCGGAACCTGGTCTGCTTCACCGGCGGCTCGCACTGGCGCGGGCGCGCCTCGCATGCGGGCAGCATCCGGATTTCGTTGGTCCCGCAAGCGGAACGCGAGCGGTCGAGCGAGGAAATCGCGACCATGCTGCGCCGCAAACTCGGGCGCGTGCCCGGCATGAAGGTCCGGGTCCGGACCAGCGCCGGCCTGTTTATCTTCCGGCGGATGGCGGGCAGCGCGGACAAGGTGCAGGTCGAAATACGCGGGCACGACCTGGAAACCGCGGACGTGCTGTCGCGCCGGGTCCAGCAACTGATCGAAGAGGTCGACGGCATCACCGACGCCGATATCAGCCGCGACACCGGCACGCCGGAAGAATCGATCGTGGTCGACCGGCGCAAGGCGGCCGACATGAAGCTGACAGTCCAGGAAATCGCCGAAGCCTTGCAGACCGCGCTCTCGGGTTCGCGCGCAGGCGCGTTCCGGGAAGCGGGCGACGAGTACGCGATCCGCGTACAGCTCAAAGACGCCGAGCAGATGAGCTTGCGCGATATCCTGGACCTCACGCTGGCAAACGCGGCAGGCGAGCCGGTCGTGCTGCGCAACGTCGTGAACGTCGAGTCGCGGCGCGGGCCCGTCATGGTCGAACGCAGCGACCAGGAACGCACGGTCACGATCTCGGCGAACGTGAGCGGCCGCGACATGGGCTCGATCATCGCGGACATCCGCGAAAAGCTGCGCAGCGTGCCGGTCCCGCGCGGGTTTGCCATCGTGTTCGGCGGCGATTACGAGGAGCAGCAGAAAGCGTTCCGCGAGCTGCTGCTCGGGTTCGTGCTGGCACTGATCCTCGTCTATATGGTCATGGCATGCCAATACGAATCGCTGCGCGATCCGTTTGTCGTCATGTTCTCCGTCCCGCTCGCGGTGATCGGTGTCGTGCTCACGCTGTTCCTGACGGATACCACCTTCAACGTGCAGTCCTACATCGGCTGCATCATGCTGGGCGGGATCGTCGTGAACAACGCGATCCTGTTGGTGGACACGACAAACCTGCTCCGGCGCCGCGACGGGCTCGCGCTGCGCGCGGCCGTCGAGGAAGCGGGCCGGCGCCGGCTGCGCCCGATCCTGATGACCGCGCTGACCACGAGCCTCGCGCTGCTGCCGCTCGCGCTCGGCACCGGCGAAGGCGGCGAAGCGCAGGCCCCCATGGCGCGGGTCGTGATCGGCGGCCTGCTCAGCTCGACACTCATCACGCTCGTGTTCGTGCCCGTTGTCTACACCTTCTTCGAAGGCTTGCGCGAACGCGCGGGCAGGAAGGCGCGCTCATGAGCCCGCCGCTCACCCAAAACGATTCACCCAATGCCACGAAAATGGAGGGCGAAGCTCCTGCTGAGCCGCACCTCGACAATCTATTCCCAAGGGAGCGCCCATGAAACTGATGAGCAAAAAAAGGATCTGGATCGGGCTGGCCGGCTTGCTGGTCTTGGCCGGCGTGGGCTGGTGGCTCCGCGCGCGCGGCAAGACGCGCAAGCAGCCAGACGCGGCGGAGGCCGCGGCAACGGCGCAGACGGCGACCGTCGAAAAAGGCGCGTTGCGCGTGGTCGTGGAGGCCACGGGCCGCGTGGTCCCGGAGCAGGAAATCGAGATCAAGTGCAAGGCGAGCGGCGAAATCATCAAACTGCCCGTCGATGTGAGCGATGCGGTCAAGAAAGGCGACGTGCTGGTCCAGCTCGACCCGGCCGACGAGGAACGCTCCGTGCGGCGCGCGGAGGTCGCGCTCGCGGTTTCCGAGGCGCGGCTCGCACAGGCGCAGCTCGCACTAGAAATCGCACAGCAGGAACTCGCCACCGAACGCACGCGCGCGGAGCCGGCGCTCAGGTCCGCGCAAGCCAAGGCGCAGGAGGCGGAGGCGCGCCTGACGCGCGTGGAGCAGCTTCTGGAGAAGAAGATCGCGAGCCCCGAGGAGCTCGACAGCGCGCGTACGACGCGGGCCCAGGCGGTCTCGGATCTCGAGGCGGCGCGCGCCCGGATCGAGGAGCTCAAAGCGAAGGCCATGCAAATTCAATCGCGACGGCAAGACCTGCGGATCGCGGAGGCGCAGGTCGAAACCGACAAGCTCTCGCTGTCCGACACGAACCAGCGGCTCGCCGACACAACGGTCAAGGCGCCGATCGCGGGGACCGTCGCCGAACGCGGCGTGCAGGTTGGCCAGATCATCGCCTCGGGCATCAACAACGTGGGCGGCGGCACCACGGTCATGACGCTGGCCGACCTCTCACGCGTGTACGTGCTCGTGACCGTCGACGAAAGCGATATCGGCCGCATCCAGGTCGACCAGCGTGTGCGGATCACCGTCGACGCCTATCCCGACACGCCGTTCCCGGGCCGGGTCGTGCGCGTGGCGACCAAGGGCCAGAGCACCAGCAACGTGGTCACGTTCGAGGTGAAAGTCGAGGTGCGCGGGCCGAGCAGCCGTCTGCTGAAACCGGAAATGACGGCCAACGTGGAAATCGTGGCCGTCGAGAAAGAGGACGTGCTGCTCCTGCCGGCCCAGGCGCTCGGCCGCAAGCGCCGGGAACGGTTCGTCATACTGCCCAAGCCGGACGGGACTGAAGAAGAACGCACCGTGACAACCGGCGCAAGCGACGGGGAGAAGATCGAAATCGTTGACGGGTTGGCCGAAGGCGAAACGGTTCTGCTGCCGCGCGCCGGGGCCGGCAGCCGGTGGCGGAATCCGGACGCGCGCAGAGACAACCGGCGCAGGCAGTTCATGCGCGCACGCATGCTGAGCGGAGGACGCCGCCGATGATGATCGAGACACGTGGCCTGCGCAAGAACTACCAACTCGGCGAGAGCACCGTGCGCGCGCTCGACGGCGTCGACGTCTGCGTCGAGGAAGGCGAACTGCTCGCGATTACCGGCCCGTCCGGCAGCGGGAAATCGACGCTCATGCACATCCTCGGCTGTCTCGATACGCCCGACGCCGGCGAATACGTGCTGGCCGGCGAGAACGTCGCGCGGTTGCACAAGGACCGGCTCGCCGCCATACGAAACCGTCGAATCGGATTCGTCTTTCAATCGTTCAACCTGCTGCCGCGCCTGTCCGCCCTCGAGAACGTCGAGTTGCCCCTGCTCTATGGCGCACAGCATAACCCGAGAAGCACGGCCGCGCACGCGCTCGAGACGGTCGGGCTGCGGGACCGCGTCCGCCACGAGCCGAGCCGATTGTCCGGAGGCGAACGCCAACGCGTGGCGATCGCGCGCGCAATCGTTACGGATCCCGCCATCATCCTGGCGGACGAGCCGACCGGGAACCTCGACAGCAAGACCGGCGCGGAAATCCTCGCGCTGTTCCAGCGGCTCAACAACGACGGGCGCACCGTCATCCTCGTCACCCATAACCAGCAGGTCGCCGCACACTGCAAACGCCAGATCAAGATGCGCGACGGACGCGTCGCCAACGGAAACTGAACCATGCTGCTGTGGACCATCCTCAAAGTCGCGCTCGCCAGCCTGTTCTCCAACAAGCTGCGCTCGTTCTTGGCCATGCTCGGCATCATCATCGGGGTCGGCGCAGTCATCTCCATGCTCGCGCTGGCCGCCGGTGCGCGCAGCCAGGTGATGAACAGAATCACCTCGATGGGCACCAACCTGCTGGTTGTGCGGCCGGGCGGCGCGCGGCACCGCGGCGTGCGGTCGGGCTCGCGCGAAACGCTCACGCTCTCCGACGCGGAAGCGATCCGGGCCCAGGTCGCCGGCGTGCAGGCCGTAGCGCCGATGGTGCGCGGCCGGGCGCAGGCAAAGTACTTCAACGAGAACGCGAACACGACGATCACGGGCACGTCCCTGACCTACCTGGACATCCGCGGGTTCGAGATCGAGAAGGGCCGCGCGTTCACCTCGGTCGAGGAAGACTATGCTTCGTGTGTTGCCGTGCTCGGCGCGACGGTCGTAACCAATCTGTTCGCCGGCCAGGAACCGATCGGCGAGCGGGTGCGGATTGGGAACGTGAACTTCCGCGTGGTCGGCGTACTGAAAGCCAAAGGCGACCAGGGCTGGTTCAATCCGGACGACATGATCGTGGTCCCCTACTTGACGGCCATGCGCCGGATCCTCGGCCAGCCGCATCTGGACGAAATCGATGTGCAGGGCCGCGAGGGCGCCGCGCTCAAGCAACTGGAGACGGACATCACGAGCCTGTTGCGCAAACGCCATCGCATCCGCGAGGGTGCCGACGACGACTTCCACGTGCGCAACCAGGCGGAGCTGATCGAAATGGCCACGTCCGTAACACGCACCTTCACGATCCTGCTTGGCGGGATTGCCGGAATCTCGCTGCTCGTCGGCGGGATCGGGATCATGAACATCATGCTCGTCACCGTTACCGAACGCACCCGCGAAATCGGCGTGCGCAAAGCGATCGGGGCCAGGGACCGCGACGTGTTGCGCCAGTTCCTGCTCGAATCGATCCTGATCAGCGCGATCGGAGGTGTCCTCGGGATCGCGGCCGGATTCGGGGTCGCCAGATTCGTCGGCCGGCTCTCCGAATATCAGACTGTAGTCGAAACGCACAGCGTGCTGCTCGCATTGGCCGTCTCCGCGTCGGTCGGCGTCTTTTTCGGCTACTATCCCGCGCGCCGCGCCGCGCGACTCGACCCGATCGAGGCGCTGCGTTACGAGTAGGGGCAAACCGATTTCGAAAAAACGAAACAGGAAGAGGAGCTTCGAGCATGAGTGATGGACAATACACGATACGCGACCGCGCGGCCGCCGTGGGAGCCGGCCTGAGCCTGTTGATGTGCGTGTGGTGCCTCGGCGCCGAGGACGCCACAACCCACCCTGGCCCGCCGCCCCTGCAACTGACGCCCGCCGCGAATCAAACCACAGCCGGACAGCCGGCCGCGCTCACGCTCGGCCTGCACACCGCTGTCCTGATGGCGCTGGACAACAACGCGAGCTTCCAGATCGAACGGCTTCAACCGGCCATCAGCCGCACGGACGAGGACGTCGAACGCGCCGCGTTCGACCCGGCGCTCAGCGGCTCCGCCGAGATCAAGCGCGAAGAGACCGAATCCGATACCGCCGGCGTTACCGAAACCGAAACGTCCGATGCGGTCGAAGGCCGGCTCGGCCTCACGGAAACGTTGCCGTCCGGCACCACGCTGGCGCTGGGCGCTGCGATGCAAACCGCATCGAGCACGGACGGTGCCGACAGCGACTCGGACTCCACAAGCTGGGAGGCGACCCTGTCGCAAAGCCTGTTGCGGGGGGCCGGCACGGGCGCGAATCTCGCACGGCTGCGCCAGGCCCGGCTCGACATTCAAATGTCGCTCTACGAATTCCGCGCGGCGGCCGAAACGCTGGTCGCGCAGGTCGAACAGGCCTATTGGAACCTGATCCTCGCCGAACGTTCCATGGATATCTATGTGCGTTCCATGCAGATCGCGCTCGACGAAATCAACGAGGTCCGCGAACGGATCCGCGTCGGGAAGATGGCCGAAACCGAACTGGCCGCCGCCGAAGCCGAAGCGGCCAGCCGCCGGGAGCAGTTGATCGATGCGCGCGGCACCCGCGCCAAACGGCATCTGGACCTCGTGCATCTTGTGAATCCCGGCGGCGAGTCCGTCTGGACCCGGCCGCTGCAGCTGAAAGATGCGCCGGAAACCGACGTGCAGGCGCTCGATGAAGTCGCCGCCTACGTGCAGAGCGCCATGCACCAACGCGCCGACCTGAACCAGGCCCGGCTCAATATCGAGCGCGGCGAACTCGAAATCACGCGCACCCGCAACGGACTGCTGCCCCGGCTCGACCTGTTCGTCGCGCTCGGCGGCTCGCGCTATGCCGCCTCCTTCTCGGACACGGACGACACGGACCAGGACGGACTCTCCTACGCCGCCGGACTCACGCTCGATGTGCCGCTCGGTAACCGCCAGGCGCGCGCCCGGCATCGGCGCGCCATGCTCTCGCAGGAACAGGCCAAGGCCGCACTGCTGAACATGGAACAGCTCGTGCAGGTCGACGTGCGGACCGCCTATGTCGACGTGCAACGATCCGCCGAACGCGTCAACGCAACCAAGGCCACACGCGTGCTGCGCGAAGAGACGCTCGAAAGCGAGCTCGAAAAGTTCCGGGTCGGACGCTCCACCACGTTCCTCGTCGCGCAGGCCCGACGGGACATGGTCGCCAGCCAGATCGCGGAAGTCGAAGCGATCATCGGCTACCGCAAAGCATTGCTGGCACTGCACCGGCTCGACGGTTCGTTGCTGACGCGCCGGAACATTGTGCTCGAAGAAGCAGCGGCCGGCCGGTAAACCCGAAGATTGTGCATGCTGACTGAAAGATCATCCATTCCCATGCCAAGCCGGCGACGACTATGCTGTCTGTAACCCGCGCCGCAGCCGAGTCTTCCAGATTCGTCCGCTCTCCGGACTTCCCAGAGGAGTCGTTCATGGTACTGGCGCGCGCCACCAAACAAGATTTGCGCCCGCGAATCACGCGAATTACGCGAATGAGCCAAGGCCGTGAGATCCTTATTCGCGTCCATTCGCGTAATTCGCGGGCAAAAGAGTCCCGTTGAGACGTATTTTCGGGGGAAACCGAAGTTGAGAGTAATCGTAGCGGTCATGTTGATGCTGGCGAGCTCGGCACCCAACGCTCGGGTTGATGCGAAAGGTGTCGAAAGCCGCCTTCGCTGGGGCACGAGCTATAACGGTCTTCCCACCGGGGAGTTGTCCTGCCGCGTGGTAACGGGTTCGGGCGGAGAACGAATCAAGATCAAGCAATATCCGGGCAGCTCGGCAACGTTTATTGCTACTGGCGGCAGGCATGGCGACGGCGACGGCGCCCAGCGTTCGCGGGTCGGTTGCCCGCAATTGACGTCGAAACAGTGCAAACTGTGCCGCTTCACCTTGTCCACCAAGGGCCAGGGCTACATCCGGGTCTGGTACAACGGCGAACTTGTCTATTCACAATCGGGCCTGACCAACGTGCACTACATCGATTCCTGCGGCAACCGCATCGGGGAGGAGTTCGGCGGAAAGGGCAAGCAAGAAGAAATACCCGGACGGGGTCTTTCTCGATATCTACAATGGCGACCGTGCGTATTACGACAGGTATTCGCCTGGTCATTCCTGCGACAGAACGCCGATTCGGACCATGGCGAAATGCTGGGCAAGTTCGGGATGTGGTGGAAATGCAGCCTCTACGAGGATTCCGTGCGCGTGCCCGTGATCGCAGCCGGACCAAGCTTCGCGCACGGCGCCACCGTCCGGACTCCGGTCGATCTGCACGACGTGCAAGCCGCGTTGTTCCGGAGCGTCGGCGCACAGCCACCCCTGGACTGGGTCGGGACCCCGCTCCAGGACATCCCCGCGAACGACACCGAGCGCGTCGTGTTCGCCGAATACCACGGGCACGGAACCAGGGCCGGCGCCTACATGGTCCGGCGCGCGAACGACAAGTATATCCACTACGCCGAAGCGCCCGATCAGCTCTTCGATCTCCAGAACGACCCCGACGAGCTCGAAAATCTCGCCGAACAACGCCCCGAGATTGTACGCGATATGAAAGCCGCACTCCGCGCAATCTGCTCGCCTGAACAGGAAAACGAACGCGCCGAACGATTCATCCAGGCCCAACTGGCCGCCTTGCCCGAGCGCATACGCTGAATTCGGCTCCAGGACACCGACAATGGAGAGTCCGCGACGACACAAAACCGGCCGCCGCCGCCCGAATCGGGGGCAGCAGCAGCCACCATCCAAGCCCCCACGGGCCATCCCCTCCGACGTAGGTACTTTTTTGACACCCACGATCGTGGGTCCCATATTAGATGCTTCGATCGGGCGGAAGCTGTGACATCCCTGCCCCCCATTGCGTCGCGAGTTGCTTCAGGGTTGACCTGCGCGGCGCATCTGCTTGCGATACACGCGGGACGTGCATTGGCAGACGCGACGAAAGTTCAAAAAGATCATGGCTACGTTTAGAGTATGGCGTGAAGAGAGTATGCTGCAGGGGGAAGGAGTCGCGCATGAAACCGATGAAGATTGGGGTTCTGGGTGCAGGCAGTTTCGGGAATTGTTTTATTCCTCTGTTCAAGGCTCACCCGCTGGTCTCGGAGGTGTGTATTGCGGAGAAGATGCCGGACCGGCGCAACAAAACGGTGGAGAAGCATGGTCTCCGTGAAGCGTACGAATCGCTGGACGAGCTGTGCGAGAGCTCGGTGGATGCGATTGCCATTTTCTCGCAACGCTGGAAGCACGGTCCGCAGGCGGTTCAGGCGTTGAACGCGGGCAAGCATGTATACTCGGCGGTTCCGGCGGCGATCACGCTGGAAGAGCTGGACGCGCTGGTCAAGGCGGTGGAGAGGACGGGTCTGACATACGCGATGGGGGAAACGAGCTACTACTATCCGGAGGCCGTGTATTGCCGCAACAAGTTTCGGAAGGGCGCCTTCGGGCGAGTCGTGTATGCCGAGGCGGAATATTATCACGACATGGAGCACGGGTTCTACGGCCCGTACCAAGGAAGCAACGGCGAAGAATGGAAACGTTTTGCGAGCTTTCCGCCCATGCTCTATCCGTCGCATTCGGTGGGATTCGTTCTATCGATTACCGGAAGCCACATGACGCACGTGTCCTGTCTGGGGCTTACGGACGATCATGAAGACGGGATTTTCCGGGAGGATGTGAGCCACTGGGGCAATGCCTTCAGCAATGAAAGCGCGTTGATGCAAGCGGCGGACGGGACGATGTGCCGGATCAACGAGTTCCGTCGCACGGCGGCTTCCGGCGTGCGCTTGCGGCTGTACGGGACGCGGGCATGCTTCGAGGAGCAGACAGGCGCAAAATCCTGGACCACCCACGATCGCACGACAGAGGACGTGACCGGGTTGCTGAAGTGCCGGCCGCTCGAAAAGCCCGAAGACTGGGAAGCGGCGCGCAAGCAGGGAGCGCAGGAGGATTTCTACAGCGGCCTGGCACCGGTTCACGACGGAACGCGCCTGCCGGCCGAGTTCAACGGCTTGAAGAACGGGCATAACGGATCCCACCAATTCCTGGTGGACGATTTTGTGCAGGCCGTTGCGGAGGGTACGACCCCGCCGGTCAACGTTTGGACGGCCGCGCGGTACTGTGCGCCGGGAATTGTCGCGCACGAGTCGGCAAAGAAGGACGGCGAACGGCTGGCGATTCCCGATTTCGGCGAGCCGCGGGGCGCACGGGGCGTTGCGCATTGACACCGTATAGGGAGCGGAGTAAGGGAAGGCGCGGATCCTGACAGCGAGGAGAGCGAGAAGCTTTACGCGGAAGCCTCAGCCTACCATCACGTCACGCCGGACGATCCACCCCTGCTCCTCCTCTGCGGGGACTACGACCAAGTGGTTGCCGGCGGTGGCGAGAAAGACAAGATTCACAGCGCGCGGCATGGGCTTCTGATCAAGAAGAAGTACGACGCGCTGGGCCTGCAGTGCACGGTTGAGCAGGGCAGCCTGGAATCGGCCCGGTGCCTTGTGTTTCTGCGCGAGCACATGCGCTGATTTGCAGCGAGCCTCGGGATCGTGCAATTTCGCCGCCACTTTGTGCATTCCCGGATGGATCGGTTTGCCGCTAGAATGGAATTGTGTGGCTGCGCGAATTCGCGCGGCAATGCATCCGAGCCGACGATGAATCAAACCTCAACCCCATCGGTTCGTCGAGATTGGAACGGGCGGATGCCCGCCTTTGGCGCGGGCCGTCCACGGTTGAAAAGGAAAGGAGCGGGACAATGACGAAGGAATCGCGACTGGGACTGGTTGCAGGGATTCTACTGACGGCGTCGGTCTCGGCGCCCGGCGCGGAGCTGGTGTTCCAGAGCGGGTTCGAGCCCGACAGCCATATCGTGCCGCTCGGCAAGCGGGGGCTCGACGGCGATGTCACGATCAAGGGCATCGACCGCTCCGTGCCCCCGCCGAACGACTGGTTCAAGGACCTCGACAACGGCGGGTTCAAGTTCCACTACGAGTACGGGACCTACGACATTCAGCATGCGGATATTGTTGAGGAGCCGGGCACACAGAACCACGTGCTGCATTTCTTCATTAAGGGGCGCGAGGGAAGAACGCGCAAGTATCGGGTCCAGGCGAACATCTATCGAAACGCCTTCCTGGGCTCCGAGGTCACGTATCGGGTTCGCATGAAGATCCACCCCGATTTCAACCTGTTGAAGACCTATCCCGGCAAGATAGGCTGGATGACGATCGCTGAATTCTGGAACAATCCCGGCTGGGGCCCGCACAAGTATCCGTTCCGTGCCGGCCTGAGCCTCAACAAGAGGGAAGAGGGCCCCGTCGAGCACTTCTATTTCAGTTCCGGCGGCCAAAAGCTGGCGGTGGACGAGGAAGGCAAGCCAACCACGAAGTGGTTTGGGCCGGGCACGCTCTGGGGCGAACGTTCTGACGTCCCGATCCCGATCGGGCGGTGGTTCGAGTTGGAGGTCTACCTGCTGGAAGGCGACGAGCAACACGGGCGCCTGGTCGTATCCATTCGCGAAGAGGGTGGCCCGAAGCAGACCGCCTTGGACGTCACGAACTGGACCCTGCACCCGAAAGCCACCGAGCAGGACGGCTGGGCGATCAATCCCATAAAGATCTACACGCACCACAAACACGTCGATCATATCCGGCAAAACGGCGGCGCGCTGCAGTGCTATTGGGACGATTTCCGGCTCTGGCGCGGCGATGCCAGAACCCTTCAGTGACACAGAGACAGGCACCATGCCGACGGTAGGTGTTTTCGTGGTCGCGGAGCCGGTGTTCGAATACGCCGAGTAGCCGGGCGTGTTGTATTTCCAGGGGCCGTAGTAGTAGTAGTCGGTGGCCTGCGCCTGGGACCAGACCGTATTCCTGCGCGGGATCATGGAGTGACGAGCCAGACCTTGGCCCGATAGACGCAGGTGCCGTCGACCGCGGGGCAGGTCACGGTCTGACCGGTGCCCGCGATATTCTCAAAGCCGGTGATCGGCTGCCATGCGGAGCCCATGCACGTGGCCCCTTCAAGCGTGTAGCAGCGGGTCATGCCGTCGTATCCTTCGCCGCCGGCCTCGGTGGTCTGAAACGAAACCTGGATCTGCCCGCCCGACAGACCGACAGCCACGTCGAACCAGGACACGTCGATCACATTGGGATCTGTACCCAGGATGAATTCCTGCTCGTTGCTCAGTGCATCCCCATCCGGGTTCCCGCTCGCGACGGCGGCCGTTGCATTCGCGAAATGCTCGGACTCCCACGCGTCGGGCAGCCCGTCCCCATCCGTGTCGGACGCAACCGCGGCGTAGGCCCGCACCATGACCGCGTTCGCGTAGAACCGCGGCGGGTCCGCCGAGCCGCCGTCGCTGACGGTAATCACGAACGTGCCGTCGGCCCCGGCGTCGATGTCCGTGTAACGCGCCACGTACCCGTTCTCCGTGTTGTAGCCGTGCACGATTGTCGTATCGGCGTCCGTAGCGCCGGCAAGGGTACCCGTGCTGCTGGCATTGACGAAGCTGTCCGCCCCGCTGATCGTCATCTTGGATATTCGGTCCGTGTAGGCCGCATTGTCCCGGTTCCCGAACACGAAGACCTCGTAACGTTGTCCGTCGATGGCATCGGCACTGAAGTTCAGGACCAGGTCCTCTGCGCTGTACTGGATCACACCAACGCAATCCACCTTGCCGTTGAACACATCGTACCCATCCGTTCCCGGATCGCTCATCGCGCCGTTGTCCACCGGATCGCCGCCGGTCACAGACAAGGTCATCGGCGTGTTCGTCCCCGTCGCGTAGTCGACCAACGCGCCCGTATCCCCGGTCGTCCAAATCGTGATGTTCGATTGTGTCTGCCCCGATATCCACCTCAGGTCGTTGTAGGCCTCGAACGTCGCCGGCTCGCGTTCGTCCCTGCAGCTCAGCGCGACCAGCGTGCCGTTCTCGCCGCGGCAGTAGATCCGTCCGTCGCACAGGGCCGGCGGGGTATACCAGTTCTCCCCATCCGCGCCAGCGATCACTGTCACCACCGCGCGACCTTCCGGATCCCAGCCGGTCGTCGTCGCATTCAACACAATCAGCTTGCCGTCGCCGGACAGGGCGATCAGCTTGCCGTCCGCCGCAATCACGCCGCCGTCCTCGAAGGTCTCCGTGGTGGTCCACTGCGCCGTGCCGTCGGTCATGTCAAAACACGCAAAGCTGCCGGCATGCCAGCCGTAGAGGTCGTCACCAAGCCGCACAGCCGAGGAGATGTTGTTGTACATCTCCAGCGAATAGGACGCCGGCGAAAGCTCGCCGCTGCCGAGTTCCAGCAGAGCGGCGGGGCCGGCTTCGGACGAGATGAACAGCTTGTTACTGTGCACGACCGGATCGGCAATGTTCGCCTCGCCGCTGCACAGAGACCACCAGTTCGTGGCCCCGGTCTGCGGGTTCACCCCGTACACGCCGTCCTCGGCAAACAGCACGACAACCGGCTGGGAGTCCACAGTGGCCAGGACCGGCGAGGCGTAGCCGGCCGTCCCGCCGCTGCTCCACAGAATATCGTGCGGCGCGTTCCTGTCGACCGCCGTGCCTGCCCCGCCGGCGTTCAGTATGATCCTGTCGTCCAGGACCAGCGGCGAGCCGCCATAGCCGTAGCCCGGCCTGCCCGCAGTGATCGTCTTGCTCCAGAGCACCGTACCCGTGCTCTTGTCGAAGCATTTCAGTTGCCCGTCCCAGCTGAAGGTGTACAGCTCGTCGCCGTCCACCACGGGCGTCGCACGCGGCCCGTTGTAGATGAACTCATCGCAGTCGTACGACTGCGACCAGAGCTCCTCACCCGATACGGCATCCAGGCAAAGCACCGTATCCTGGTCGTCCGCGTTGCCCATCGTGTACAGGCGCCCCTCGCTGATCACCGGAGCCGACCAACCTTGACCGACGCTCTTGCTCCACAACGGGGCCGGCGGCCAGTTCACCAGCCAGCCGGTCTCCGGCGAGGTGCCGTCGCGGTTCGGGCCGCGCCATTGCGGCCACTCCGGGTCGGACGGGGGCGGGACCACCGTGATGTGCAGCGTGACCGTGATCGGGCCATTCTCCGCACCCGACCCGTTGTCTTGCACGGTAAAGGTAGGCTCGTACAGCCCGACCGCGAGGGCGGCGGTGTGGAACGTAACCGTGTGCGTCTTCTGGTCCGAACTGCCCGTCGACGAGTCCGTCGCAGGGGCGAGATCGAAAAGCGAGGAAGCTTCCACCAGTTGATACAGCAATGTGCCCGTGCCGCTGTTCCAGACATCGAACGTCTCGGACGAAGCGTCCTGGCCCTCTTCGCAACTCACGCTGATGCTCGTGCGGCTGACCGCAATCTCGGGCTGCACGCCGGACGGCGTGGTCGCGTCGGCGATGTTCGAATAGTCCGAATTGCCCGCAGCGTTGTACGCCTTGACCTCGTAGTAGTACTTCGTCGAAGGCGCCAAACCGCTGTCCGTGCAGCTCTCCACATCCGGACCCGACGTGAACACCCGAACCCAATCGGTCGTCCCGCTCTCGCGCCGGTCCACCTTGAAACTCTGCTCGTCGGAGGAGTTGTCCGTCCAGCCCACCGATATCTCCGTAGACGACAACGCGCTGGCCGTGCACGCGCTCGGCGCAGCGGGCGGCGCGAGTGTCGTCGCGTCGTCGATGCTCGAATACGCGGAGTCGCCGCCCGCGTTGTAGGCCTTGACCTTGTAGTAGTACTTCGTCCCCAACGACAGCCCGGCGTCCGTGCGGCTCTCAACGCCCGCGCTCGATGTGAACACACGCTCCCACGGCGTCGTCCCGCTCTGCCGACGGTCCAACTTGAAGCCGTCCTCGTCGCTGCTGTTGTCCTGCCACGTTACCAATATCTCGGTGCCCGACTGCGCCGTCGCAACCAGGCCGCTCGGCGCGGACGGTACCGGCACGTCCGCCTGCGTGGTCGCGTCGTCGACGTTCGAATACGCGGAGTTGCCGTTCTCGTTGTACGCCTTGACCTTGTAGTAATACTTCGTACTCGCCGTGAGGCTCCCATCCGTGCGGCTCTCGACGTTCGGACCCGATGTGAACACCCGAACCCAGTCCGTCGCCCCGCTCAGGCGACGATCCAATTTGTAACCATCTTCGCTGCCGCTGTTGTCCTGCCACGTCACCAGAATCTGGCTCTTCGACTGCGCCGTCGACGCCAGACCGGTCGGTGCCGACGGCGGATCGCCGCCGGGCCATCCCGGGTTGCTGCCGGATAAATCGTAGGAGCCGGGCGTGCTGCAGGGCGAACCGTTCAGCGTCGTCACCGTGAACAAACCGTAGTGCCGGGTCGGCGTAATATAGGACCCGCTCCTCAAGTTGCATGTGCAGTTGTCGACCGCCCCGGGACAGTACAGGCTCGGGGCTGTCACGTAGACCTTGTCGCCTGATATGCTCGTGACGGTCAACGTGGTATAGTGCATATTCCCGCCCGAGTGCTCCGGACAGGTGTATCTGGCACTCCAGTGCGCGCCAACCGTGCGGGAACCAATGGTGATCCAGGCATTGACAGTCCCGCGCGTGCCGGTCGTGTCGTATTTCCACGGGCCGGAGTAGTAGTAGTCGGTCGCATGGGCGCAAGACCAAACGGTGCCGAGCAAGAGCGATATCGCAAGCTTGAGTACGCGGGAGTGGTGCCGGTTCATGGTGTCGCTCCTCACTGATTCTGATCTACACAATTCCGCAGAACTTCCACCCAACCCTATTATAATATGGCGAAAACGGGAAGGATCCTGTCAACCGGTAACGCGCTTCCCCGATCCGCGGATAAGAATCCGCGAATCGGGATAGTGGATGGTGGATTGTGAGTAGTGAATGGTGTTGGAGGCGCTCTGGAAGATCCTCCGTTCGATCAA
>Ga0272441_10004953_pt1 | contig 23607 bp, 21 predicted proteins | sample SSMProp6N_FD_193582 | JGI IMG/M metagenome (GOLD analysis project Ga0272441, IMG submission 193582) | Marine sediment archaeal communities from Little Sippewissett salt marsh, Falmouth, MA, United States - SSM-Prop-6N | ecosystem: Environmental > Aquatic > Marine > Wetlands > Sediment ...
TACCAGGCGATCTCGTTGGGGTCGGTCTGCGGCTTCCCACACTCGCCGCACGGGTCGGCCTTCGTGACGTAGATCTGCCACGCGCCGCAGTACTTGCAGTAGCTCATGGCCGGGTCTCCTGGATGCTGCGACCACGGTACCCGAGCGGCGGCGGCATGTCAACAGGCGGAGCACCCGTGCGATCCACCGCAGTGGTTGACCGCCTGGCGGAGGCGGCCTATACTGTGCGGTCGAAAGGAGGGGAGCCGATGGCCAAGAGCACGGCGAAATGCCCCGAATGCGGGCACGAGGTGGCCCTCGAGACGACGTGGAGCGTGAAGGACTGGGTGCTCTACCTGATCGCCGTGGTGCCGATCGGGCTGATGGCGCTCGCCCTGGCGGGCGTGGCGGTCCTGGCGGCGCTGCGGATGCTGGGCTAGCCTCAACGGGATTGGGAGAAGCGCACATGAGCGGGGGCGAACTCTCGCACGTCGATGGCCAGGGGGCCGCGCGGATGGTCGACGTGTCGGCGAAGGAGCCGACGCGCCGGCGCGCCGTGGCCGAGGCCGTGGTGCACGTGGGAGCCCAGGTGGCGGCGGCCATCGGCGCGGGCACGGTGGCCAAAGGCCCCGTGCTGGAGACGGCGCGCCTGGCGGGCATCCAGGCCGCCAAGCGCACGGGCACGCTCATCCCCCTGTGCCATCCGCTGCCGCTCGAACACGTGGCCGTGGACCTCGAGGTGCGGGGCGAGCAGGTGCACATCCGTGCCGAGGCCACCCTCACGGGCAAGACGGGGGTGGAGATGGAGGCCCTGACGGCTGCATCCGTCGCGGCGCTGACGATCTACGACATGTGCAAGGCGATCTCGCGGGGGATGGAGGTCCGCTGCGTGCGCCTGGTGGAGAAGAGCGGCGGACGCTCGGGCCACTGGCAACGCGGCGGCACCGAGACGGGGACACCTACCGATGCCGATTGAGGCGATCTGCACGAGCGAGGCGAAGGGCGAGGCCAAGGTGCCCGTGGCGCGAGCCGTCTTCGTGCCCGACCACGGCATCGATGGCGACGCCCACGCGGGCGACTGGCACCGCCAGGTGAGCCTGCTCTCGGCCGAGGAGGCCGCCGTCTGGCGCGAGAGGCTCCCCGACCTCGGGCCGGGCGACTTCGCGGAGAACGTCCTCGTCTCGGGCATCGACCTGGGCGCTCTCGGGCTGGGCAGCCGCCTGCGCCTGGGCAGCCAGGCCGAGGTGGCCATCACGCAGATCGGCAAGAAGTGCCATGGGAGCGGCTGCACGGTGTTCGAGCGGCTGGGCGAGTGCCTGATGCCGCGGCGCGGGCTGTTTGCCCGCGTCGTGCGAGGCGGTGAGGCGCAGCCTGGCGACGCGGTGGAGGTCGTCGAGGCGATCCCCCGGTCGGTCTTCCAGGCTGTGGTGCTCACGATCAGCGACCGATGCTCCCGCGGCGAGGCCACGGACACGGCCGGCCCCGCCACGGCGCGCCTGCTGGCCGACGAACTGGGCGCCCACATCTACCGCACGGAAATCCTGCCCGACGACGTGGCCGCCATCGAAAAGCGGCTGCGCCACTACGCGGACGGCCATTGCATCGACCTTGTGGCCACGGTGGGCGGCACGGGCTTTGCCCCGCGCGACGTGACGCCCGAGGCCACGCGGGCCGTGGTGGACCGGCCCACGCCCGGCCTGGACGAGGCGATGCGCGCGGCCTCGCTGGCCAAGACGCCCCACGCGATGCTCTCGCGCGGCGCCTCGGGCATCCGCCGCTCCACGCTCATCTTGAACCTGCCTGGCTCCGAACGGGGAGCGGCCGAGAACCTCCAGGCCATCCTGCCCGGGCTGCCTCACGGACTGGCGAAGCTGCGAGGCGACCCCTCGGAGTGTGCCCAGCCGGCTACCCCGCGCGAGCCGCGATGAAGGGCGAAGAGACCCGATGCCCGACCCGCGATACATCCGCCAGGCGATTTTCGAGCCCATCGGCGAGGAGGGGCAGCGGCGCATCTCCGCCGGCTCGGCCGTGGTGGTCGGGTGCGGCGCCCTGGGGTCCAACTCGGCGAACAACCTGGGCCGCTCGGGCGTGGGGAGGCTCCGAATCGTCGACCGCGACTTCGTGGAGCTCGACAACCTCCAGCGCCAGGTGCTCTTCGACGAGGACGACGTGGGCCGGCGGATGCCGAAGGCAGTGGCCGCGGCCGAGCGGCTGCGCCGGATCAACACCTCGATTGCTCTCGAGGCCGAGGTGGCCGAGATCGCGCCAGGCAACATCGAGCGGCTGATCGGCGGGTTCGACGTGGTGGTGGACGGCACGGACAACGTGGAGACGCGCCTGCTGGTCAACGATGCCTGCCAGAAGCTGGGCGTGCCCTTCATCTTCGGCGGCGCCGTGGGCTCGACGGGGATGACCATGGCCATCGTGCCCGGGGCCACGCCGTGCTTCCGCTGCCTGATGGCGGAGCTTCCCGAGCCGGGCACGGCGCCCACGGCCGCCACGTCGGGCATCCTGCACTCGGTGACCGCGGTGGTGGCTTCGCTCCAGTGCGTGCAGGCGCTTCAGGTGCTCGTCGGCGCTCTTGAGCCGAGCGATGAGCTGCTGTGTGTGGACGTGTGGACTCGCGAGTTCGAGCCCATGAGCGTGCCCCGACGCCCCGATTGCCCCGCCTGCGGGAAGCGGCGGTTCGAGTTCCTCGACGCGCCGGCCGCCGCACGGGCAGTGGCTGTGCCGGGAACGTCGTCGGTTCGCCTGCCGGGCCGGGGCGAGGTGTCGCTCGAGGGCCTGGCGGCGTCGTGGCGCGGCGTGGGCGAGGTGGTGGCGAACGACTGGCTGGTGAGCCTGACCGCAGGCGGCCGCGAGCTCATTGTCTTCCGCGACGGGCGCGGGGTGGTGAAAGGCACAGACGACGCGGACGGCGCCCAGGCGCTCTACGATGCCCACGTGGGCTAGCCCTTCCTCGGTGTGGAACACCTGGGAGGCATTCGAGGGGACGACGTTGCTGGGCTACGCTGTGGCGATCGCGTTCGGGGCGTTCCTGCTCTTCCAGGTGCAGCCCCTCATCGGGAAGTACATCCTGCCCTGGTTCGGCGGCGGGCCTGCGGTGTGGACCACGTGCATGCTGTTCTTCCAGATGCTCCTGCTGGCTGGCTACGCCTACGCGCATCTGCTGCACCGCTGGCTTGCCCCGCGGATGCAGGCGGCGGTGCACGTGGTGGTGCTGGGCGCGGCCATGCTGGCGCTGCCGATCGTGCCGAATACGGCCTGGAAACCGACGGGCGGGGGGGACCCGACGTTCCGAATCCTCGCGCTCCTGGCGGCTACGGTGGGCCTGCCGTACCTGGTGCTGGCCACCACCAGTCCGCTGCTTCAGGCATGGTTCACTCGGGCGCAGCCGGGCCGCTCGCCCTATCGGCTCTACGCGCTCTCGAACGCCGGGTCGCTCCTGGCGCTGGTGAGCTATCCGTTCGTGGTGGAGCCGTGGCTTCGGCTGCGTGCGCAGGCCCTCGTGTGGTCGATGGTCTTCGCGGTCTTCGCGCTGGTGTGTGGCTGGTGCGCGGTGCGGGTGTGGCGCATGGGCTCGGCGAGCGATGATTCCCGCCAGGATGGCGGCGATGCCGATGCGGCGGGGCGGCCGGGCGTGGCGGCCCGCATCCTGTGGATCGCGCTCCCTGCCTGCGGCTCGCTGCTCCTGCTCGCGGTGACCAACCAGATGTGCTCGGACGTGGCCATCGTGCCGTTCCTGTGGGTGCTGCCGCTCACGCTCTATCTGCTGACGTTCATCCTGTGCTTCCACAGCGAGCGGTGGTACGTGCGGCCCTTCTTCTGGGGGCTGCTGACCGTGTGTGTCGCGGGGATGATTGCGCTGCTCGTCAGAGGGGTGTACGCCTCGATCGCCCTCCAGGTGTGCGGCTTCTCGGGCGGGCTGTTCGTGTGCTGCATGGTCTGCCACGGCGAGTTGGTGCGCCTCAAGCCGCATCCCCGCCATCTGACCGCCTTCTACCTGTCGTGCTCGGCCGGCGGGGCTCTGGGCGGGGTGTTCGTGGGACTCGTGGCACCGAACGTGTTCCACGCCTATCTCGAGCTGCACATCGGGCTGTGGCTGTGCTGTGCACTGGCCATGGTGGCCTTCTGGGTGGAGCGGCGGCCCCACCGCCGCTGGAGCCGGTCGTGGGCGGCGATGGCGTGGCTGCCCGCGTTCGTGCTGGTGATGGCCGTGCTCACGGGGGCGCTGTGCTGGGACGTCCAGGTGAAGCTGCGCGGCTCCCTCTCGCTCTCGCGCAACTTCTACGGCACCCTGCGGGTGGCGCGCTACAGCGGCGACACCGAGGCCGGAGACCACTACTCGCTTCAGCACGGCCGCATCCTGCACGGCTCGCAGTTCATCTCGCCGGCGCGTCGCCGCGAGCCGACCACCTACTTCGGCCCCCAGAGCGGCATTGGGCTCGCACTGCGGCTCCGGCGGCGCCAGTCGCCACTGCGCGTAGGTGTCGTGGGACTCGGCACGGGCACCATCGCGGCCTATGGCGAGGCGGGCGACCACTATACGTTCTATGAGATCAACCCCCAGGTGAAGCATCTGGCGACGAGCCGCTTCACCTACCTGACCGACAGCGAGGCCGACTGCGACGTGGCCCTGGGCGATGCGCGCATCTCGCTCGAGCGCCAGAAGCCGCAGCACTTCGACGTGCTGGCCCTCGACGCGTTCACGAGCGACGCCATTCCCATCCACCTGCTCACCCGGGAAGCCTTCGCCGCCTACTCCCGCCACCTCAAGCCCGACGCCATCGTGGCCGTGCACATCTCGAACCGCTTCCTCGACCTCGAGCCCGTCGTCGCGGCCCTCGCCGAGGAGTTCGGCTTCGACACGGCGATCATCGAGTCCGAATCGGATGTCGAGCAGGAGATCGACGCTGCCACGTGGGTGCTCCTGACCGCCGACCAGAACTTCCTCGACGACGAACAGGTCGTTGCGGCGACACGCGACGACGAGGACGGCCCGCCGGTGAGCCCCCTGCTGTGGACCGACGACTACAGCAGCCTGGCGGAGATTCTGCGGTGAGGCGCGCCGAGCGCCCTGCTTCCGCCGCCGCGCGCGGCCGGGGATTGACAGGCGGGCGCTGCTGCATACAATGAGGACAGGACCGCTGGCCGAGTCCACTCCAGGAACAGGCAAGGAGACACCATGCGGAGCCTGCTGCGCGTGCAGATGGGGTCGCTGACCGTGGAGCGTGGGGATCTTCCCTCGGAACTGACCACGCTGGGCGGCCGCGCGCTCACGAGCACCCTGATCGCCGCCGGCGTGCCCCCCAGGTGTCACCCCCTCTCGGCATCGAACAAGCTGGTGATTGCGCCGGGGCTCCTCTCGGGCACGGTGGCCCCGTGCAGCGGACGGCTCTCGATGGGCGCGAAGAGCCCGCTCACGGGCACGATCAAGGAGTCGAACTCCGGCGGTATGGCAGCCCAGACGCTCGGGCGGCTCGGCATTGGCGCCATCGTGGTCGAGGGCATCCCCGAGGATCCCAAGGCACGCTACGTGCTCCGCATCGACGCGAACGGTGCCGAAATCACCGCGGCCCCCGAGCTGGCCGGCCTGGGCAACTACGACACGGTGGCCCGCCTGCGCGAGCAACACGGCGAGAAGGTCGCGTGCATCTCCATCGGCCCCGCCGGCGAGATGCGCCTGTGCGCCGCCAGCGTGGCGGTGACGGACATCGAGGGGCGGCCGACCCGCCACGCGGGGCGCGGCGGCCTGGGCGCCGTGATGGGCTCGAAGGGCCTCAAGGCCATCGTCCTCGACGCGGCGGGCTGCGAGCGCCCTGCAAGCCACGACCCCGAGGCGCTCAAGGCGGCGAGCAAGCGCTTCGCAAAGCACCTGGGCGAGCACCCCGTGACCGGCCAGTCCCTCCCGATGTACGGCACGAACGTCCTGGCCGAGGTCATCAACGCCGCAGGCGCCTACCCGACGCGGAACTTCTCCGATGGCACCTTCGAGGGCGTGGACGCCATCAGCGGCGAGACCGAGCGCGAGACGATGATCGCGCGCAAGGGCAACCCCACGCACCCATGCCACACCGGCTGCACGATCCGCTGCTCGAGCATCTACGTGGACGAGAAGGGCGAGTACATCTCCAAGGGGCCGGAGTACGAAACGGTGTGGGCGCACGGCGCCAACTGCGGGATCAGCGACCTCGATGCCATCGCCCGAATGGACCGCGCGGACGACGACATCGGCCTCGACACGATCGAGATGGGCGCCACGTTCGGTGTGGCGATGGAAGGCGGCCTCCTGGCGTTCGGCGACCACGAGGGCGTGCTCCGCCTGCTCGACGAGGTGCGCCAGGGCACCCCGCTCGGCCGAATCCTCGGCTCCGGAGCCGCCGTCACCGCACGCGCCTTCGGCGTGAGCCGAGTCCCCTGTGTCAAGGGCCAGGCACTGCCCGCCTACGACCCGCGTGCGGCCAAGGGCATCGGCGTGACCTACGCCACCAGCACCATGGGCGCCGACCACACCGCAGGCTACGCCATCTGCCAGAACGTCCTCGGCGTGGGCGGCAACGTGGACCCCCTGAAGCCCGATGGCCAGGTGGCCCTGAGCGCCGCCCTTCAGCAGGCCACCGCCGCGATCGACAGCACCGGCTTCTGCCTCTTCATCGCCTTCTGCGTGCTCGACGTGCCCGACGCGGGCCAGGCCGTGGTCGACCTGATCAACGCCCATTGCGGCACCGAGTGGTCGGGCGACGACTACCTCGAAAACCTCGGGCGGGCCACGCTCCGCACTGAGCGCAGCTTCAACCAGGCCGCCGGCTTCACCGCGGCCGACGACCGCCTCCCCGACTTCTTCACGACCGAGCTGCTCGCACCGCATAACAGCGTGTTCGACGTGCCCGACAAGGAGCTCGACGCCACGCATGCAGGACTCTGATGCCGCGATCACCGTGGCCGTCACGCTGCGGTCCATACTGCGGAAGTTCCGGCCCGACCCGAAGGACAGGAATCCGTTCCCTGTGCGCCTGGCCGAGGGCGGCACCGTGGCCGACCTGATCCACAGACTCGGGGTGCACGAGAAGCTGGCCAAGCTGGTGTTCGTCGATCACGTGCGTGCGGACAGCACGATGGAGCTGCGCGACGGATCGCGGGTGGATATCTTCCCGCCCATTGCCGGCGGGTAGCCCGTCGGCTGTGCTCAGGAGCGCGATCTGGTGGGCGCAAGGGGAGCGCGCCGCGCTCGCGGGGAGGGGGGGAGCGTGGTGAAGGAACGCCCGGAGTTGACACTGAAGCCTGTGTGCGCTATAGTTACATCCTTGTGGACCAGGCGGCGCGAGGCCTCCATGCACCCTGCGCGCCAGGTCCGGAGCTGCGTGCGAGGAGCCAGGCGTGGATGTTACCAAGCTGACCGATAAGGCCCGGATCGCTACCGAGCGGGGAAACTACGACTACGCCATCGACCTCTATCTCCGCCTGCTCGACCTTCAGCCCAAGGATATCGACGCACGCAAAGCCCTGCGCGCCGTGGAGATGCGTAAGTTCCAGGACCGCGGGGTCACCAAGTCCACCGCGTCCGGCTGGATCAAGGGCTTTGGCCAGCTCATCGCCGCGCTCATCCACATGCTCGTGCACAAGTACGAGAAGGCGATGGGCGCCTGCGAAGTGTTCCTCAAGAACGACCCCTACAACCGCTCCGTCCTCTGCCTCCTCGCCCGGGCCGCCATCGGAGCCGAATACCCCGAGGTGGCCATCCAGATCTACGAGGAGGTCCGGGGCAACGATGGCGCACCGGCCAAGGGCATGGCCCTGGCAGGCCACATCCGCGTCCTGCGCAAGCTCGGCGACCTCTACACTCAGACCGAGCAACTGCCCCTGGCTGCCGAGCGCATCGAGCAGATCCTCAAGATCCGGCCCGGCGACCGCGAGGCCGAGCGCCTCATCCGAAACATCGCCGCACAGCGCTCCATGGTCGAGGGCGGGTGGGACAAGGCGGGCAAGCAGGGCGGCTACCGTGAGGTGCTCAAGGACGGAGACTCCGCGAAACGCCTCGAGGACACCCACCGCGACATCCGCACCCGCGAGGACGTGCTCGGCGCCATCGCACGCGTGAGCGACGACCTCAAGGGCGACCCCGACAACACGCGCTTCCTCGTCCAGCTCGGCGACCTCTACAAGTCGCTCAAGCAATGGGATGATGCCCGCGCCCAGTACGAGCGGGGACACCAGATCGACCCGACCAACTTCATGATCGTCGAGCGCATCGGCGACCTGAAGCTGGCCGAGATGGATGAGCAGATCGGGGCTATGAAGGGCGATGCGAGCCGCAAAGACGAGCTCAAAGCCCTCTACATCGAGCGGATGAAGTTCGCGCTCGTCGAGTACCAGAAGCGAGTCAAGGCGCGTCCGCAGGACCTGCCCACCCGCTTCGCCCTGGGCAAGCTGCTCCTCCAGATCGGGAAGCACAAAGAGGCCTCCGTGCAGTTCCAGCACGCGGCGCGCGACCCAAAGACGCGCCGCCCCGCCCTGTATCGCCTGGGGCTCTGCTTCCAACAGCAGGGCATGGTGGACCTGGCCATCGAGCAGTTCGAGCGGGCCGTCAAGGGCTCGAGCCTGGTCGACCAGGAGGTCAAGGACATCCTTTATTCGCTCGGCGAGGCCCACGAAAGCCAGGGCCGCCTCAGCGAGGCCCTGGAAGCCTACAAGAGGATCTTCGAGGTCGACCTCGACTTCAAGGACGTCTCGACCAAGATCGAGGAGCTCTTCAAGAAGGGCGCCAAGAGCGAGAGTTGAGTGCCGGCTCGTCCCGGCCATCCGCAGTTGCCTTGGAGACACTGATGCCGAATATTTCGTCCGCGAAGAAACGCATGCGCCAGAGCGAGAAGCGTCGCATGAGGAACCGCGTGATCAAGACGAGTGTGAAGACGGAGGTCCGCAGATTCCTCGCCGCGCTCGAAGGTGGGGACACCCAGGCAGCCAAGAGCGAGTTCCGAGCCGTGGCCAGCGTGCTCGACCGGGCGGTCGGGCGCGGCGTGCTGCACCGGAACACGGCGGCGCGGCGCAAGTCGCGGCTCGCGGCCAGGCTCAACCAGGCTGCTGCACCTGCCCCCGCCCCCGACGTTGCCCCCGATGCTGCTCCCGATGCCGTCCCTGAGGCGTGATTCCTCGTTGTGTTCGAGGCCTGCCCCCGGCGTGGGCTGGCCCCCATGGCCTCCGCGCTCGTGCGACTGGGCGACGAGGGGTCGCTCCTGCTTCGAGTGGTCCTATGGAATCAGCGCTCAGGGATGCCCTCGGCACGGCACGTGCCGACTATGCTGAGATCCGCACCGAGCGGCGAACCACCACCCAGATCGTCTACGTCGGGGCGGAGCTCGAGGACATCTCCGCCTTCACGTCCGTCGGCGGGTGCGTGAGGGCACTCGTGCGGGGCGGGTGGGGCTTCGTCTCGTTCAACGACCTCGAGGAACTCCCCCGCTACGTGGCCCTGGCGTGCGAGCAGGCCGAGCTGGTCGGGCGCGGCTCGAGCCACCTCGCGCCCGCACGCTGCGCCCAGGGGTGCGTCGCGGCACACGTCGAGCAGGACCCTCGCGATGTGCCGCTCGCCCACAAGGAAGCCCTCTGCCGCCGCTACAACGACCGCATCCGCGCCCACGGCCGCATCCAGACCTCGAGCGTGCGATACCGCGACGCCTGGCTCGAAACCACGTTCGCCTCGACCGACGGCGCCGCTGGAAGCGAGGAGAGCATCTTCTGCGGCGCGTCCGTGGCCGCGTTCGCCCGCGACGGGATGAACGTCCAGCGCGCCCACAAGTCCGTCGGCGACCTGCGGGGCTTCCAGATCGTCGAGGACCTCGACGCCGAGTGCGAGCGCGTGGCCGAGCGCGCCGTGGCCCTCCTGGACGCCCGGCCCGTCGAGGGCGGACGCTACACGGTGATCGCGGACCCCATGCTCGCCGGCGTGTTCGCCCACGAGGCCTTCGGCCATCTCAGCGAGGCGGACTTCGTCTACGAGAACCCGCAGCTTCGCGAGATGATGCAGCTCGGCCGCCGCTTCGGCCCCGATCACCTGACGATCATCGACGACCCGAGCCTCGAGGGCGAGGCCGGCCACTACCGCTTCGACAGCGAAGGCATCGAAGGCCGACGCACCGTCCTTATCCGCGACGGCGTGCTCGCCAGCCGCCTCCACTCGCGCGAGACCGCAGCCAAGATGGGCGAGGACCCCACGGGAAACGCCCGTGCCATCAACTACCAGTACCAGCCCATCGTCCGCATGTCCAACACCTACATCGAGCCCCGCGAGTGGGCGCTCGACGACCTCCTGGCCGACACCGGCCAGGGCCTCTACGTGCGCGGCAGCATCGGCGGCATGACGGACATGGAGATGTTCACCTTCTCGGCCGAGGAAGCCTTCGTCATCGCCGACGGCAAGCTGGGCGAGCGGGTGCGCGAGGTCGTCCTCACCGGCAATGTCTTCGAGACCCTCGCGAGCATCGATGCGATCGGGAACGACCTCGAGTTCACCGGCGGCCTGGGCGGCTGCGGCAAAGAGGGACAGAGCCCGCTCCGCGTGGCCACGGGCGCTCCGCACATCCGCATCCGCAACTGCCTGGTGGGAGGGCGCTGACCGTGGTGGAACGAGTCCTGGAGCTCGCGCGTGCCCGAGCCGATGCGGCCGAGGTGCATCGCCTCCGCAGCGAGTCGCGGCCCGTGCAGTTCGACAACAACCTCCTCAAGTACGTCCACACGAAGTCGGCCCGTGCCGTGAGTCTTCGCGTCATCTGTGGGGGCCGCCTCGGCTTTGCCAGCACGACCGACCTCTCGCAGCCCGAGCGGCTGGTCGAGCAGGCCATCGAGAGCGCCCAGTTTGGCCAGGAGGCCAGGTTCGCCTTCCCTGCCGCTGCCCAGTGCCCGACGGTGGCCGTCTACGACCCCCACGTGGCCGACTTCCCCGTCGAGCGCGGCATCGAGCTCGGCCGCGACGGCATCGGCCGCGTCCGAGCCGAATTCGACGACGTGCAGTGCCAGGTCGAGATCAGCAAATGCGTCTCCTCCGAACGCCTGGCAAACACCAGCGGCCTGGACATCGAGCAGGCGACCACCTCGTTCGTCTGCTACCTTACAGCCGTGCGCGTTCGCGACGGAGGCATCCTGTGGGTCGGCGAGGGCGAAAGCTCCCGCTCGCTCACGACGGACATGGAGCGCTACACGGACAAAGTGATCGCCGACGTGCGGCGCGCGGAAACCGAGTGTGCCGCCCCCGCGGGGGCCTGGCCCGTGCTCTTCACCGCTCGCGGTGTGGGGCTCCTGCTCGAGTTTCTCGAAGCCGCCGTGAACGGCAAGCTCGTCCAGAAGGGGGCATCCCCCCTCGTCGGGAGGCTCGGCGAACAGGTGCTCGGCAGCGAGGTGACCCTGCACGACGACGCCACCCGAACCTTCGGCGACGCGAGTACGGCCTGGGACGCCGAGGGGTTGCCGGCCCGCAGCACCGTGCTCTTCGAGAACGGCGTTCTGCGCAGCTACCTGTTCGACCTCCAGACCGCCGGCATGCTCGATGCGGAGCCCACGGCGAGCGCCGCCCGATCCTTCGCAACGGCGCCGCGCCCCGACGCCACGAACGTCGTGCTCGCCCCCGGCTCCGAGAGCTTCGAGAGCCTGCTCGCGGGCATCGACAGGGGGCTGCTCGTCGACGAGGTGATCGGGGGAGGGCAGTCCAACGTGCTTGCCGGCGAGTTCTCCGTGAACGTGGGCCTCGGGTTCCTCGTCGAGAGCGGCGAGATCGTCGGCCGGGTCAAGGACTGCATGATCGCAGGAAACGTGTTCGAGCTCTTCCAGCGTGTGCGGGGGATGGGCAGCGAACAGGAGACCCACGGGGCGATCGTCGCGCCCCCCGTCTGTTTCGATGCCGTGCACGTGACCAGCGGCGCCTGACCCCTGCGGCGCCACGAAGGAATAGAATCGATGGCCGGGCGAGCCCGCAAGAAGCCTGAGCGCGCCTTCGGGTGTAGCTCCTAAGAGCCATTGGGCCGCCCGGCCTTCCTCTTTCACCACTCTCGCACGCCGCCGGCACGCCGCCGCCGAGCGCCTCACAGGCTCAGGATACTGCGCAGGCATGAACAGCTCCGAAGAGCTCCTGGCCGGCCTCACGCCCGAGCAGCGCGAGGCCGTCACCCACATCGAAGGCCCGCTCCTGGTGGTGGCAGGCGCCGGCAGCGGCAAGACGCGTGTCATCACCCGCCGTGTGGCCCACCTGGCGGCCAGCGGCGTGGACGCCCACCGCATCCTCGCCGTCACCTTCACCAACAAGGCCGCCGGCGAAATGCGCGAGCGGATCGAAGCCCTCGGCGGTACACACGGCGCCTGGGTCTCCACATTCCATTCCCTGTGCGCCACCATGCTCAGAATGTCCGCAAGCTCGATCGGGCTGAGCCGCACCTTCACCATCTACGACCGCGACGACCAGCTCCGCGTGGTCAAGGAGGCCATGCACCGCCTGGACTTCGGCACCAGCCTCATCCGCCCCGCCAACGCCCTGCACGCCATCAGCACGGCCAAGGGCAAGCTGCTCTCGCCCGAGGGGCTCGCGGCCCAGGCCGCGGGCTGGCGCGACGAGGTCGTCGCCCGCCTCTACGGCCTCTACCAGAAGCTCCTCGACCAGAGCGCGGCACTCGACTTCGACGACCTCCTCGTGCATTGCGCCCGCCACCTCCAGTCCCATGATGCCTTCCGCGAGCGCTGGCAGAACCGCTTCCAGTTCCTCCTGATCGACGAGTACCAGGACACGAACCGGGCGCAGTACCTCATTGCCCGTGCCCTGGGGGAGCGCCATCGGAACGTGTGTGCCACGGGCGACCCCGACCAGGCGATCTACGGCTGGCGCGGCGCCACGATCCGCAACATCCTCGATTTCGAGCGCGACTACCCCGACGCCCGCGTGGTGAAGCTCGAGCGCAACTACCGCTCCACCAAGGTCATCCTGCGCGCGGCCGACAGCGTGATCGTCCACAACTCCCAGCGCCACGAGCGGAGCCTGTGGACGGAGAACGAGGACGGCGCCCCCACACGCTTCATTGTGGGCGAGGACGCCGCCGACGAGGCCAGGCTGGTGCTCCGCGCCATCGCCGCCCGCCACGACGACGGGCGGCCCTGGCGCCACTTCGCTATCTTCTACCGCACCAACGCACAGTCGCGCAGCTTCGAGGAGGCCCTCGTGCGGGCATCCGTGCCACACCGCCTCGTCGGAGCCGTCCAGTTCTACAGCCGTCAGGAGATCAAAGACCTCCTGGCCTACCTCCGGGCGATCCTCAACGACCGCGACGACGTGGCCCTCCTGCGCATCATCAACACCCCCACCCGCGGCATCGGCAAGACCACCGTGGACAAGCTCAAGGCGTGGGCCGCCGAGAGCGGCGTGTCCCTGCGGGCCGCGCTGACCAACGTCGAGCACATCGAGGCCCTCGGCACCCGCGCCCGCAAAGCGGTCAAGGCCTTCGCCGATCTCATCGATGCGTTCCAGCTCATCCCCCGAACCCCCGTGCAAGCCCTCTGTGTGGCCGTCCTCGAATCGAGCGGCTACATGGCCTGGCTCCAGCAGCCCGAGAACAAGGAGCGGCTCGAGAACATCGACGAGTTCCTCGCCAAGTGCGCCGGCTACGACGAAGAGAACCCCAACAGCGAACTCGCCGACTTCCTCCAGGAGGTCTCGCTCGTCTCCGACGTCGACAACTTCGACCCCGCCTCCGACGCCGTGACCCTCATGACGCTCCACGCGGCGAAGGGCCTCGAATTCCCCGTCGTCTTCTTCACGGGCATGGAGGAGAACCTGCTGCCCCACGCCAACTCGCAGGGCTCGGAGGACGAGATCGAGGAGGAGCGGCGCCTGTGCTACGTGGGCATGACCCGCGCGCAGAAGGAACTGCTCCTCACCGCGGCGCGACAGCGGGCGCAGGGCGGCTCCGACTGGGAGCGCGAGCCCTCGCGATTCCTCCAGGAGCTCGACTCCGCAGTCCTCGATGAAGAGGGGCGCGAGGCACTGGCCGACTTCTCGCCCGCCGAGCCCTGGGACGAGCCGTCGATCTTCCCCACCACGGCCCCCAAGCCCCGCCCCGCAGCACGGGCAGCCAGGCATCCCGCGGCCGCCGCATCCCCGTTCGCCGTCGGCGACCGCGTGCGGCACCCCCAGTTAGGCGACGGACGCATCCTCTCCGTCCAGGGGGCCGAAAAGCTCACCCTCGTCACCGTGGCCATGGCCGCCGGCGGCAAGCGCGTCTTCGCTCTCCAATACGCCAAGCTGGAAAAGCTCTGAGCCCCGGCATACAATGTCTCCTGCACCGCGGGGACCGCCAGGCAAGGAGATAGCCACGGCGACGCAGGAGCTGGCCCAGTACTTCACGCCACCCGCCGTTGCGGCGTTTGCGTTTGATGCGCTCGAAGCCCTTGGCCTCGACGGGGGGCCGCACCGCGTGGTCGACCCCGCCTGCGGCGAAGGGGTCTTCCTTCGGGTGGCGCGGGAGCGATTCCCCGACGCTGAGCTCTGGGGCTGCGATGTGGACCCGGGCCTCGCACCGGCATGGCAGCGCGCGGGCCTGCGCGACGGGCTCACCCATCTGCTCGTGCTCGACGGTCTGGGCGATTCGCCGCTCTTCGGGCTCCAGGCGGGCAGCTTCTCGCTGGTCGTCGGCAATCCGCCCTACGGTCTCGGCCTGGCACGCCCCGCGAGTGGGGAGCCGATCGAGGCGCAGTTCGTCCGCCGATTCGTCCAACTCGTCCGGCCCGGAGGCTGGCTGGCCGTGGTCGTGCCCGAGGGCATCGTGGCGAACGCCCGGTGCCAGGCCCTGCGCGACTGGGTGCTCGAACGCCTGGCGCTCGAGGCCGTCGTGGCACTGCCCGAGACCACATTTGCATCCTCTCGCACGCGCGCGCACACCGTGCTGCTCATCGCACGCAGGGAGAGGCCGTCCCGCCAGCCCGTGCTGCTCGCCTCCCCTACGGACGCGGCGGCCAGCCTGGGCGACTATCTCCGCGACGTGTTGGCCACCATCAGGAGCCGGTGAAGCCATGTATCGCTTTGTGGTCGTCGGGGGAATGGACGACGGGGCAGCATTCGCCCTGGCCAGCGGCGAGCACGTCGTCGGCCGTGGCGTAGGCGTCGAGATCGCCCTGGCCGACGAATCGGTCTCACGCCGCCACGCCGTCGTCACGGTCACGGACGAAGGCGTGACCGTGCTCGACCTCGACAGCCATAACGGCACCCGCGTGAACGGCCAGCCCGTCAAGTCGGCCCAGCTCCTCGAGGGCGACGAAGTGCGGTTCGGCGACAGCCGTCTTGTCCTGGAGCCCGCAGCCGCGCAGGCCACGGCCACGGTGTCCGTGCAGCACACCGAACAGCCGGCCGACCGGGCGGAGCGGGCGCGATGGCAGGCCACGGCACTCCCCGAGGACCGCCGGCGCCTGGCAATCCTGTATGAAGTGGGCAACGCCATCAACAGCGCCGTCGGGGTGCCCGAGTTTATCGAGCGCATTCTGGCGAGCATCTTCGAGGCCGTGCCCGCCGAGCGCGGCGCCATCCTCCTGTGGGACGAGGAGGAAGAGGAGTGGGTGCCGGCCGGCGTGCGTGTGCGAGCACCGGGCGAGGACCCCGGCGGCCTGGCCGTCAGCCGCGCCATCATCGACGAGGCATTCGAGGTCGGCGGCCCCATCCGGAGCCCCGATGCCGCCGCCGACTCGCGGTTCGGCGCCTCGGACAGTATCGCCGCCTTCGCCATCCGCTCGACCATCTGCTGCCCCCTCCTGGTGCGCGACGAGCGCGTCGGCGTGCTCCACCTCGACACACGCCGCGCCACGGCCGCCTTCACGGAGGCCGACGTGCGCCTCGTGGGCGCCATCGCCAACCAGGCCGCCATCGCCATTGCCAACGCTCGCCTCCACGACACCCTGCGCAAGGAGAACATCCGCCTGCGGCGAGCCCTGGGCACTCGCCACTGCATCGTGGGCAACAGCCAGGCCGTGCGCGACCTCATGCGACTCGTCCGCCGCGTCAGCCGCAGCGACGCCACCGTGCTCCTGCGAGGCGAGAGCGGCACCGGCAAGGAAGTCGTCGCACGCACCCTCCACGCCCTCAGCCCCCGTCGCGGCCGAGCCTTCGTGTGCGTGAACTGCGCGGCCGTACCCGAGACCCTCCTCGAAAGCGAGCTGTTCGGTCACGAAAAGGGCTCCTTCACCGGCGCCGTGGAACGACGCCTCGGACGCTTCGAGCAGGCAAACGGAGGCACCATCTTCCTCGACGAAATCGGCGAAATGCCCCCGAGCACCCAGGCCAAAATCCTGCGCGTGCTTCAGGAGCGCGAGTTCCAGCGAGTCGGAGGCACCCAATCCATCCGAGTCGACGTTCGCCTCGTCGCCTCGACGAACCGCGACCTCGAGGCCGCCATCGAGAACGAGCAGTTCCGAAGCGACCTCTACTACAGGCTCAAGGTCATCGAGATCACCCTGCCGCCCCTGCGCGAGCGGCGGGACGACATCCCGCTTCTCTGCGACCATTTCCTCGGCGGCATCGCCCGCGACATGGGACGCCAGCCCCCCGAAGTCGACCCCGCCGCCACACGCGCACTGGCCGCCTACCCGTGGCCGGGCAACGTCCGTGAGTTGCGCAACGTGCTCGAGCGGGCCATGGTCCTCGGCGTAGGCCGCCGCCTGCTCCCTCGCCACCTGCCGCGCGAGGTGCGCCGACGAACCGCCGCCGTCGACGAACTGGGCGACGAGCTGTCCCTCGCCGGCAGCGAGCAACGCCACATCGCCGAGGTGCTCGACTTCACGGGCTGGAACAAGAGCCGAGCCGCAACCCTCCTGGCCATTTCCCGCCCCCGGCTCGACCGCAAAATCCGCGAATACGGCCTTCAGCCGCCCGACCATCGATAGCGGTCACCCCCCCGACATGGAGAAGCCCGGCCGGCAAGGCTGCCGACCGGGCTTCCAGGCGTTCGTCTTCCAGACGGTTGTCCGCTACTTCGCTGCGGGCCGCGGCACCATCGAACTGGGGATGAAGAGAATTTCCACCCGCCGATTCTTCTGGCGCGCCGGCGCCGTCGCGTTGCTTCCCACGGGCCACGACGGGCCGAACCCGCGGACGAACATGTTTCTCTCCGCGATGCCTCGCTTCGCCAGGTGGCGGAACACGGCAATCGCACGGCTGGTCGAGAGCCCCATGTTGTCGCCGTAGAGCTTCACCGTGGCTGCCTTCTTCACCGGGACGTTGTCTGTGTGGCCGTCGATCTGGATGAGCACGTCCTTGCCCTTGAACGCGGCAGCGATCTTGTCGAGCGCGCGTGCTCCTTTCGAGGTGACGGTGGCCTTGCCCAGGTCGAAGAGCAGGGCTCCCTGAAGCACCAGTCGGCCGTCGCGCACCTCGCCCACGCCGAGCGCCTTCACCTGATCCTCGAATTCCTTGGCCTTCAGGCGGGCAGCATCCAGTTCCTGCTTCGCCTTGTCGATCTCGGCCTTCGACGCACCGGCCTGGCCCTTGTAGAGCTCGAGCTCGCGCGAGACGTTCTCGAAGCGCTTGCGGAAGGAATCCTGAGCCGAGCTCAGGTCCTTCTCCCGCTCGTCGAGCAGGTTCACCAGGCGGTCGCGCTCGGCCTCCAGGGTCTTGTACTTCGAGAGAGGCACCACGCAGCCAGCCGTCAGGAGCACCAGGCAGGCGGGCAGCACGCGGGCGAGGCTAGTCAGCGTTCTCATCGGCGGCAGATCCCTTTCTTGCGTAACGGAGCCGGGGCAGGACGGTCACTTCGTTTCCTCGGGATTGGGGGCCAGCATCTGCGGCGGGAGGAACATCACTTCCACCCGGCGGTTCTTGCTGCGGGTCTCGGGCGTGGTATTCTCCACGCGAGGCTTCTGCATCCCGAAGCCCCGCAGGTAGATGCGCTTTTCGGTAATGCCCGACTGGGCAAGGAGGCGGACAACGGCGGCTGCACGCATCGCGGACAGACCCCAGTTGTCGCCGAACCGCGCCACCGTCTCGGCCTTCTTCACGGGCACGTTGTCCGTGTGGCCATCCACCTGGATGATCTCACCTGTGCCCTTGAACTTGGCCGCGATGTCCGCGATGAGCTGCTTGCCCTTGTCCGACACGTCCGCGCTGCCCAGCGGGAACAGGAGCTGGTCCTTGATCACCAGAGCACCGTCGATCACCTCCACGTCAGGCCCATGCGTGCGCGCGATTTCGTCCAGGCGGGCCTGAAGCTTCGCGAGCTGCTCCTGGGTGCGCAGCGCCGCCGCCTTGGCCTCCTCCTTCGCGTTGTCGTAGAGGGTGACGATTTGATCCTTCGCCTTGAGCTGGTCGCGCAACTGATCGATGCGCGTGTTGGCGTCCGCGATCTGCCGATCCTTCCGTTCTAGCTCCGAGACGGATTCCTCGTACTTCCGCTTGAGCTTGATGTACTTCGACCACGGCACAAGACAGCCTTGCGACGCCATCGAACAGGCTACCAGTGCGACCACTCCTGCCTTGAATAGGACGCCTTTCATTGCGCACCCTTCCTCCATGTTGGGGATGAACTGTTCGCGGGGATCAATGACCGACGCCGCTGGCCTTCGGTCGACGGGGAAGCGGATCAACTCCCGGGAGGCGTGACGCCGAACTGCTCCCAGAAGAACTGAATGATCGACTGGAGGAACTCCCATTTCGGGACCTGCTGACTCGCCATGCAGTAGAAGAAGAGGCCACCAGGCACCAGGAGGATGAACGCGCCGATGCCGCACATGGCCGTGTAGAGCGCCGAGGGCTGCTCGCGGACCGCCAGCGGCTCACCTGTGCCAAGGGACGAGGAGGCGGTGATCCGCCCCACAGCCGCTTCAGCCGCCTCTTCCTCCTCCTCCATGAACACAGCCTGCGAGTCCACCGACGTGTCCGGCTCGAAGGCACCGAGGTCCCCGGGTTCCAGGGCCACCTCCTCTGTCGCCACGTCCTCGGTGGCCACCTGCGTGTCGTCGTAGTCGTCCAGGCCGAGCACCATCGTCGGCACCTCGGTCTCCGAACCCAGGTCGCCAGCCGTCGCCTCGCCGAGATCGAGGGTGGGCACCTCCGTCTCGGATGTCCCGGTGTCCGGAGCCGTCAGCTCGATCGTGGGGACCTTCGTCGATGGCTCGTCCACCAGTGGCGTCACCTCAGCCGTCGGAGCCACGTCGGTGTCCGTCGGCTCGAGCGTCAGATCCATATCACCGGTGTCGAGTCCCGCGAGATCGCCGCCGATGATCGTCTCGGCCGTATCGTCGAAGTCCAGCGCCTCATCGGCGAACAGGTCCACCGGCTCCTCGCCCACCGCCGGCGGCGCCGCCTCGGCCGGCGGCTGGCTCACCACCATCGTCGGCTCCGTCCCCCGCTGCTGGCGGAGCGTCTCCACGTCCGTGCGGCGGAACTTCAGCGTGTTTTCGTCGCGGAACGCCCGGAGCGTGCCCTGCGAGACCAGAGCACGCAACTCGGCCTCCTGCATCTGGAGCGCCTTGAGGACATCGTCGAACGACATGTAATTCTCGGCCATGTCGGATCACCTACCTCAATCAGAATCGTTGATGCGGCCACGCCCGGGGCGCGGACACGCCAAGCTCACTTGGTCAGCTTCTGGTACTCCGCCTCGGAGCTGTACGGGCCATGAACCCGCAGCCCGCGAAGAGAATTCACGCCCTTCATCGAGTACTCGCGCTTGCCTGCGAGCATCAGGTCCCACTGATACAGCCTGCCCGCAAGGAACTCGAATACCCCGTTCCGCAAGTCGTTCCCGGCCGCCTGGCCGGGCTGATGGAATCCGTAGACGAGCACCACCTCGCGGCTGGTGTCGATCACGTACAGCAAGCTTTCCTCGCCGTAGGGAGCGGCGATTGCGATCACCCGTCCCGCCTGCCCCTCACTGGCCTGTGCGTGTGCGCTGGGCGACTGGCGCACCACAAGAAGGGCCGCCATGAGCACCGCCACCACCACCAGCAGCGCCACCGTGACCCAGGATCGATCGGGCATGTACAAACGCTCCGTCGAGGCTCACCCCGCCTCGTGCCATGTATTCACTGTCATTATAGTTGGCCCCAAATTCGTTGCAAGGCTTTTTTCCGGAAAATCAGCGGCGGAATGCACCCTTCGCCCACCCGGCACGTCCCGTCCCCGCCTGCCACCCGATGCCCCGCGCCCCCCCACGCACGCCGACGCTCCCCGTTCCCGGCTTCGCGTGGGTCCCATGCTCTGCCAGCGGCAGCCCCCTCGAGTGGCCCCCCCGCCGCGCGGCGCCCCGACGGGCCACGAGGATGGAACCTGTGGGATCCATGGAGCCGATGGGACGGGGGCAATCCCGCCTCATGAAGGGCCACGCTCCCCGGGGGCGGGTGGGCTACACGTCGCAGATGCCGACGGCCTCGCGGAGGGCGGCGAGCTTGCCCGCCTTGTCCTTGGCCTTCGGGACGAACTCGTGGGCGACGTAGCCCTTGAAGCCTGTCTCCACAATGGCACGCATGATGGCCGGGTAGTCGAGCAGTTGCGTGTCGTTGATGTCCTTGCGGCCGGGGAAGCCGCCGGTGTGGAAGTGGCCGATGGCATCGATGTTCTTCTGGATGATTTCGATGAGCTTGTGCCTGGCGGTCTTCTTGCCGTCGGGTCCCGTGACGATCTCGGCTTCCATCATGGCGGCGTGATAGATGTCGTAGAGGATCCTGAAGCTCGGCGAGCCGACGGCCTTGACGAGGTCGAAGCACCAGGCGCTGCTGTCGGCCATGTAGTCCTTGTGCTGCTTGCTGTTGAGGTACTCCATGCAGATGACCACGCCCTTCTTCTCGGCGTAGCCCGCGACCTTCTTGAGGCCGATGGCGCAGTTCTTGAGGCCCTCGTCGTCGGCCATTCCGCCGCGGTTCCCCGAGAAGCAGATGACGTTCTTGAAGCCTGCGGCCGCGGTGGCGTCGATGGCGCCGTGGAGGTTCTTGATGAGCTTCTCGTGGTGCTCGGTGCGGTTGAAGCCTCGGCCGATGCTGTTGCAGCTCGTCATGGTGCACACGAGACCGTGCTCCTTGAGGGTCTTGAAGGAGCCTGGCCCGAGAAGGTCGATGCCCTCGAGGCCCATGCGGGCGCCCTCGGCGCACAGCTCGGGGAAGGGGACGCCTCCGTAGCACCATTTGCTTGCGGACTGGTGGATTCGGCCTTTGAGCTTGGCGGGGGCCTCGGCGGCTCCAGCGACGCGGATGGCGAAGGGCATTGCGGCGGCCGCGGCGCTGGCGCGGAGCAGGTCGCGGCGGGTGAGCGTTCGGGGCGTCTTCACGGCTTGGGTCTCCTGGGGGGGTGGGGGCTCAGACGTCGCAGACGGCGAAGTTGCGCTTCATCGCGGCGACGATGTCCTCGTCCTTGGGTCCGAATTCGTGGCCGACGTAGCCCTGGTAGCCGGCGTCGGCGATGGCACGCATGACGGCGGGGTAGTAGATTTCCTGCTCGTCGTCCATGTCGCGTCGGCCGGGGTTCCCGCCGGTGTGGAAGTGGCCGATGAGGTCGATGTTCTCGGTGATGGTTCGGATGAGGTCGCCTTCCATTATCTGCATGTGATAGATGTCGTAGAGGAGGCCGAGGGCCGGGGAGGCGAGGCGGGAGCAGAGCTCAGCACCGAGGGCGGTGTGGTCGAGGAAGTAGTCGGGGTGGTTGACCTTGCTGTTGAGGAGTTCGGGGCAGATGCGGATGCCGGCCTGCTCGGCGGGCCCGACGACTCGCTGGAGGAAGGTGGTGCAGTTGTCGAGGCACTCGGCGTCCGAGCGGCCTTCGCGGTTGCCGGTGAGCAGGAGGAGGGTGTCGATGCCGTAGGCCTGTGCCTTCTCGATGTTGGCGAGGACTTCCTTCTCGTTGCGGTCCCAGTTGTCGGGGTTGGTGAAGGCGTTGCCGAGGGAGCCGTTTCCCACGAAGATGGCGACCTGCATGCCGGCGTCCTGGATGGCCTTCCAGTGTTCCTCGGGCCCCATCTCGATGGAGGCGAAGCCGACGTCGGCGGCGGTCTGGATGAGCTTCTCGGGGGTCATACCGTGCTTGAGGTATACACCCCAGGAGAAGGACTGCTTGATGCGGCGCGCGGGGGCTTGCGGCTCAGCCACTGTGGGTCTCCTGTCGTCGGCGGTATGGACGGGTCGAAGAGCACAGGGTCAAGGATAGGTGAGGCCGGGGGTCGTGTCAAGGGGAGGTCAGGGTTCGGGGCTGGGGGCAGGCTCGGCGGGGGGCTCGAAGTGCTCGACGGTGATGCCGGATTCGGTGAGGAGTTCGCGGGAGAGGTCGTCGGGGTAGTCGCCGGCCTCGACGACGCGGCGGATGCCCGCGTTGATGAGCATCTTGGCACACAGCGAGCAGGGGTAGGTGGTCGAGTAGAGGATGGAATCCTGGGTGCTTACGCCGTGGACCGCGGCCTGGATGAGCGCGTTCATTTCGGCGTGCAGGCCGCGGCACAACTCGTGGCGCTCGCCGGAGGGGACGTTCTGCTGCTCGCGGATGCACCCGACCTCTTCGCAGTGGCGGAGGCCGCTGGGCGCGCCGTTGTAGCCGGTGGCGAGGATGCGCTTGTTCTTGACGAGGATGGCTCCGACCTTTCGCCGCAGGCAGGTCGAGCGCTGGGCGACGTCGAAGGCGATTTTGATGAAGTACTCGTCCCAACTGGGTCGCGGCACGTGGGGTCTCCTTGGTTAAGGGAGAGCTATTGTAGCGGCGGGCGGCGTGGCGGTCAAAGCCGCGTGCGAGGAAGCGATTCGTTGACAGGCCGTGGAGCGGGTGCTAGAATCCCGTGCGTCTCGGTCTCCATTGGGAAAGGAGGAGCGATGAAGAAGGGACTGAATGCGTGGGCGTTCCCTGGCGGCACCGCGGCGCGGGATGCGATGCGCTACGCGAAGAAGGCGGGCTACGACTCGATCGAGCTCAATCTGGATGAGAAGGGCGAGATCGGGATGGGCACCCGCTCCGCCAGCCTCAAGAAAATCGCCACGACGGCGAAGCGCATGGGCATCGAGATTTCCAGCGTTTCGACGGGCCTCTACTGGGCCTACAACATGGCGAGCGACGACGCGGGCGAGCGGAAGATGGCCGGCAAGGTGCTCTCGAAGCAAATCAAGACCGCCAACGCGCTGGGCGCCGACGCCATCCTGGTGATCCCCGGCACCGTGATGGGGCTGGACCCCAGCAAGCCGACGGTGGACCCCGATGCAGTGTGGGACCGCGCGCTCGCCGGCGTCAAGGCCGCCGTGCCCGAGGCCGAGGACCTCGGCGTGACGATCTGCATCGAGAACGTGTGGAACACGTTCCTGCTCTCGGCCACGGAGATGCGGGACTTCGTGGACGCTGCGGGCTCGAAGCGCGTGGGCGCGTACTACGACCCCGCGAACGTGGTGAAGTACGGCGTCCCCGACCAGTGGGTGCGGGTGCTGGGCAAGCGGATTGGGCGGGTGCACTTCAAGGACTTCCGCCGCAACGTGGGGAACCTGGACGGGTTCGTGCACCTGCTCGAGGGCGACGTGAACTACCCGTCGCTGATGGCCGCGTTCAAGGCGGCGCGTTACAACGGGTATGTGACGGCTGAGATTTTCCCGTATCCGAACGGGCTGTGGGAATCGCAGATTTGGACGACGTCGAAGGCGATGGACTTCATCCTG
>Ga0272441_10004955_pt1 | contig 23605 bp, 17 predicted proteins | sample SSMProp6N_FD_193582 | JGI IMG/M metagenome (GOLD analysis project Ga0272441, IMG submission 193582) | Marine sediment archaeal communities from Little Sippewissett salt marsh, Falmouth, MA, United States - SSM-Prop-6N | ecosystem: Environmental > Aquatic > Marine > Wetlands > Sediment ...
CACAATCATCCCCGGCGTAGGTAAATCAATAGCCAGTGACCTGTGGCAGATTGGGATCAGGAAGGTAGAAGACCTGAAAGGACAAGACCCGGAAGAGCTTTACGAACTGTCAAACAGGTTTGCAGGCAGTACCCAGGACAGGTGTCTTCTATATGTTTTTCGATGTGCTGTATATTACGCAGAGACCCCCAAAGAAGAACAGGAACCCGAAAAACTTAAATGGTGGAACTGGAAGGATGATAAATAAGCTGGCTGCCAGTATCACAACCTTTCAATTGTCAAGGTTCTTAGGAGGAATGGAGCCGCTTCCAAATAAATTTGACTCGTGTCATGGCATTTTTTATCTTTGGTAATATGCTGAAATACTGAAAACTAATTTCATGGGGGGATCAATAATTTCAGAACTCATCATAATATTAAACGAAACCAGGAGATTTACCACTATAAATAATATCCATACAAATTAACCTAATAACTGACCATATCATGAAAAAAAATCTGACTCTTCTAACAGGGCTTGTATTTGCACTAACAGTCCTCATAGCAATAGGATGTTCAAATAAGAACGGTGAGCCCACTGATGAAAGTAGCCCAGAAAAGGTTAAAATTAGAATAGGCACCGTCAGAGAAAACGGGGAAAAACTTATTAAAATGAAAGACACAAATGGAAAGAAGGCTACTGGCGATGATCTAAAGTATTTAATTACTGATTGTAAACGTAATACAACAAAAGAAGTTGTCTGGAATATAAATCTCTTCAGTGGAATAAGAGAAATAATCGAAATCAATCCTATTACTACTACCAGGATTATATTTCAAAATGATCCCCAAATAATATCATCTAAAAGATTTATCTTGAATCTGCCAGATGATTTAGGAAGTGGAGAAATACAGGAAAAATATGAGATTAAACTTCGATTGAGGGACACCACTATACTTATCGATCCTCATTTAAGGATTCCGGATTAAGAAGATATTTGTGAGCGTCAGGATTCATTACTCCAGATCAATGCATTATCGTATTATTGCTACTATTTTTATTGCCTTTATAACGGTGGTATATTCCCCCACCACTATAAAAAGTCAAAATGTTGACAGCCTGTTATATTTAATCGACAATGGACTGTTTAAGGATGATTTCGAAAAATACGACCTGCTATGCGAGGTTATCAAGGCTACTGAAGATGACGAAAGCAGAATACAATATTGTGACCAGGCAATAGAACTTGCCGGTAAGCTGGAGATCCTCCCTGCCCTGCCCTTCAATAAAAAAGGTGAAGTATACCTTTATTCCGGCCAATATCCATTAGCCCTGGATTACTTCATGAAAGCCGCTGCTTATAGTAAAACAAATAATGATCTGGATATTCTTGGCAGGGCATATAATAATATGGGCACTACATATGGAAAACAGGGAAACCACGAGAATGAGAAGCAATATTTTAATCAAGCTATCGAAATTTTTAAACAGGCAAAAGATACAGTCAGTCTGAGTTACGCTCTTGGTAATCTTGGATATATGAACTACAGCCTGGGTAATTATGACACTGCACTGGTAATATTTTCTTCCCAGGGTGATCTGTTTAAGAAGTTAGATGATCTTTATTCATACTACTGCTGTATTGGAAATTCAGGATTGTCTTATATCAGGCTCTCTAATTACGATAAAGCAGAGGAATATCTTCTCCGGGCAATTGATTCCCTTACCATGCTAAATGATAAATATTACGTTGCAGAGTTCATGATTGAATATGCAGATATGCTTAGGCAAAGGGGAGAAATTGAACAGGCCATTGCCTATGCTTCCAGGTCGTTATTATTTACTGATGACCCTGAATGGGAGCGCGACGCAGTTCACCTTCTTGCGCAGCTATATGAGAATACCGGCAGCTATGACAGCGCATATCACTACCTGTCGATATATACAGTTACAAACGACAGCTTAAAGAATATTGAGAGTGTCCAGAAGATGGCTGACCTCCGGGCGGATTTTGAAATTGCTCAGAATGATGCCGAGAATAAGAGGAAAACGCTTATACAATACATAATAATAATAGGACTGGGAATAATACTGCTGCTGGCCATAGGACTTGTGACACTGTATTATACCAGCCTGAAACGCTCTAAGAAACTTACCACGGCACTCGAGGAACGCCGGGTATTACTTGAAAAACAAAGCGCTGAACTGAAAGATAAAAATGAAAAAATAATCAGGGCCAACGAAGAACTGCAACAACTGTACGAGATAACCACCAGCCAGAAAGATGAGATCATAAGCAGTATAAACTATGCACAGAGAATACAGCAAGCAATACTGCCACCGGAGGCCTATATTACCGAGTTAATAACAGAGAATTTCATCTTCTATAAACCCAAGGATATCGTAAGTGGTGATTTCTACTGGGTCAAACAAGTCAACCAGTATATCATCCTGGCCTGCGCGGATTGCACTGGCCACGGAGTACCGGGAGCATTCATGAGTATGCTTGGAATAAGTTACCTGAATGAAATTGTACGAAGGAAAGAGATTACACAGGCAAACCAGGTTTTGAATGAATTACGGAACGTGATAAAGCATTCCCTGAGGCAGACAGGTAAGAAAGGCAAATCAAGAGATGGAATAGATATGGCCTTATGTGTAATCGACACTGACAATAACATAATGCAATATGCGGGTGCATATAATCCACTCTATCTTATCAGCAATTCCGGGGCAAAGCCGGAACTTAAAGAGATCAAAGCAGATACAATGCCGGTTGGAGTGCACTTTTCAGGTGACAAACCGTTTACCAATCATGAAATTCAGCTTGAGATTGGTGATACATTCTATATTTGTACTGATGGTTTTATTGACCAGGATGGTGGAGACAAAGTAACCAGGTTCGGCAGCGCCAGGTTTAAAAAGCTGCTGCTGGATATCCACGATCAACCTATGTATGAACAAGGTGAGATTCTGGAAAATATCCTAAGGGAATGGATGGGAGAACTTCCCCAGAGAGATGATATACTCGTTATCGGAGCAAGAATATAAAATCACCCTATCCTATTTCCTTAACCGGAGGTTTTCGAAATAGCTGATTACCTTCCGGAATAATTTAAAATATAAAGCAATATATAAAAGGAGCGATTCAAGCCAGATAACCAGTAAATTAAAAACATAAGTATCTATCTCCAGTTTTCCAATCTTTTTTACCGGTGCATAGAAATGGGCACGCCCGACTTTTGATGTGGCTTTCATATAGCCAGGTTCATATTTTTGAACTATCTTATTACTGGTTTCATATAAGTGTTCAATGTTATCCCTATCGAGCACCCGTTCATTAAGCCATCTGTTCTCATAATCATTCTGGAGACTTAAGAATCCTTCCTTTCCGATTTCACCGAGAAGTGAATCTTTTAATGAATCTTTTAAACGTGTAGCATAATTTCGCTGCAGGTTGAAATGTCTCTTAAGAGATTCCATATATGCTGAAGCCTGTTCTTCGACTCCGGTGTTGAAGGTCTCAATTTTCAATTTTTCCTTCCATGATCCGGGCTCATCGCCGGCCAGGTGAGATAAATAGTCAATATAATGATTAAGTTTACTGAAATTTTCAATTATCTCCGGTTTAATTTCAATACTGTCTTTATACAACAGGCACTCCTGCAGCCTCTTTTCTAGATCAACAATAAGGAATGCAGCGTACCAGTTATTCTGGCTCTCCTCCATGTCATACCTGAAGAATAGTCCTTCATACTTATTGTCTTTGAATTGTGTTACTGCCAGGGCTTCGAAGGACCACCGTGCAGTCATCAGGTCCCCAATAACCGGAACATATTCATATGAAGAGGATGAAGATATATTCAGTTTGTCAAACTTGATCAGGACACCGCTGAATAACAACTGGGGTATCAGAATAAACGGGATTATAATATAAATAACTATAACAGAACGAAATGCAGATGAAATATTTAAGCCAAGCATATTTGCAAAACAGGCGGTTGTGAATAAAACAAGCCAGTAGTCAAAGGTCATACCTTTTATGCCCAGGATGGAATTGCCAATCAACACAAAGCTAAGAGTCTGTATGACAGAAATAATAAACAGGATCATAATTTTTGAATTCAGATAACTGAACCAGCTTAGGTTCAGAAATGACTCTCTTTTTAGTATTCTCCTGTCTTTTACTATCTCTTCCGAACTTATCATCAGACCAAAGAACATAGAGGTAATGACACACATGAAGATGTAAGCCCAGATGTTGTCATTATACCTGTAAATATAACCGTCTCCCTCGGAATGCCTTGTGAAGTATGCCAGTAAGAAAGCAAGAAAGGGAGGCCCCAGGAGATTTATCAATATATATTGTTTATTGGCAAGTTTGGATAAAGAATCACGTATGAAATAGATCACAGATTGTTTTGCCAATCCCGGAATTGAATATTTATTTTCGGGCAGCTCCTGCTTATCGCAGGTTGACCCGCGTATCTTGTCTGAATGTGTCTTTTCATATCTTTCTGCCCATTCAGACGGGGATACCTTTCGCGTTGTAGTAGGTCTTCCCTGTTCATCAACAACTTTTGCTTCTATTATCTGGAGCAGGTTGTCGGTCTCAACATTTCCGCATTTCACACATTTGTCCTCGTCCGGATTTGCATGATTGGTCATTGTTTTAAAATATACGACCGCTTCTGTTGGATCACCGTAGAATATGTTATAACCTCCTTTATCAATTATCATGATCCGGTCAAACATCTTATATATTTCGGAAGACGGCTGATGAATATTTACAACTACCAGCCTGCCCTTATAAGTTTGTTCCTTAAGTAGTTTCATCACCACTTCGGAATCGACCGACGAGAGTCCCGAGGTCGGTTCATCAACAAACAGTATTGTCGGTTCACGCAATAACTCCAGGGCAATGTTGATCCTTTTTCTCTGACCTCCGCTTATAATTCTCTGTAGAGGGTTGCCAACTCTCAAATCCTTAACTTCAGCCAGGTCAAAATCATTAAGCGTTTTGTTTACAGTACTTATTATTTCCTCTTTTGAAAGGTTAGCCAGGCACATCCTTGCGTTATAATAGAGGTTCTGGAAAACCGTAAGTTCTTCAATCAGCAGGTTATCCTGCGGAACAAATCCTATAACTCCTTTAAGAAACTCACTGTTCTTTTTATCATAGAGGTTGTAACCGTTAACCAGTACTTCTCCCTGTTGAGGTATCAGGCTGCCGCTGAGTATATTCAGGGTGGTTGATTTCCCGACACCACTACCTCCCATTATACCGATCAGTTTTCCTGATTCTTCGGAAAGATTCAGATTGTGTATGCCGTTCTCGCTGTCGATGAACCTGAATGAAACGTTAATGGCTTCGATACATACCTTAAAATCAATCCCGGATTCGGTAATATAACTAACTACTTCCGAATAATATATGGTATTTATCCCGGAACCCCTGATGGATGATCCACGATCAAACATATAGGTCTGCCCCTGGAAGATTATCTGCCCGTTCAGGTAAAGATCGTCAGTACCTTCATACCTTAGAATATAAGTGTTCGTGCTATTTATATGCAGGAATGAGAGAAAACCTGAAAGATTTTCACAGGTGATATGCCTTACACTTTCAATATTATCCAGTTTCCCATTATCTATTAATAATACTCTTTTTTTATCCACTATACCCGACGCCCTGTTCATAATAAAATTCCTTATATCTTGATATTCAGAAGAAGGAATATTAAATGCATTACCTACTGTCTCCAGAAAATCGAGTTCATTTTCTGTAATAGCCCTGCCAAGTGAAATAAAATCCATAAGCTGAATCAGGACATATATTTTCTGCCACTGGTAGAGTTCTTTATTTATCTTTTCGCATATAGACAGTATTCTTATAGCATTGAGGGAAAGTCTTTTTTTATCTTTAAGGCTACCGCTTGAGATACTTTCCGCATTGTATAAGCCCAGGTATTCTTCGAACATCTTCATATATTTGTCGACCAGCTCGTTATTCAGCTGACGTGAGAGAAAGACCTTAACAATGTTTTTCTCCCTGCTGGATAATACAGTCTCCTCCTGGATATTGGAGATCAGTGCAAAAAGACGGACAAGGGCATTTAATATGGTTTCACTCATCTGTACTTGGTAAAGACTACCCTGAAAGGTAAAATAATTGTAATTAATACTGAGTTAAATACTTAATATGGTTTATCTTTGATTATGCCTATTCAAGTTAATAAATTAATAGGTGCCAGAGAAAACTTTTTGTAAACGTGGTTATAGCCTGGCTATTAGTAAATAACAAGTATGATCCTGAAATATTCCTGGAAAAGAATTTTGAATGAAAGAAAAAGGAAATTTAATTAAATATTCAGGACCGGTTACATATGAGACTATTGACGGGTTCCTTGCCAGTCTGAAAGAATCAGCCGGATTTAACACATTAAGCAAGGTTACCAGGAAAAGGATCTATGCAATCCTTGTTGAATGCCTGGAAAATATTGTTAAACATTCTGTAGATGTCAGATCCGGAAGTAATAAGTTTAAAAACTATATCAGTGTTAACGACACGGAAGGTTGGATTATTATCAGTGCCGGGAATCCTGTATACAGTGAAAGAGCCAAGGAACTTGAAGTGATGCTTGAATTGCTGAACGAGCTTGACCAGGAAACGCTGATTTCGTTATGCAGGGATAAAATAAACGGAAAAACAATTCCTGATAAAAACAGTGCCGGTCTTGGATTTATAACTATGAGATTGCGATCAGGTAACAGAATTAATTATAGTTTTTCGAGTATAGATGAGAATAAGTCTTTTTTCAATCTGCAAATAAAGGTAAATAAACATATCATGAAAAAGTTATTCATTGAGCCAACAGCAAGTTCGCCAGAAGTTATGCTGGATCCCGAAAAGAATCTTTTTACAATCTCGGGGGAATCAAGACCACCTGATGTTGCTGCTTTCTATGGTGAGATAATAGCCTGGTTTGAAGAATATTCTACTCATCTGTTAAGTTCGATACAGGGAGAAAAGCCTGTTATTATTAATCTCGATTTTGTATACTTCAATTCAGCGTCGGCAAAGTACATCCTGGACCTGTGTAAAATGATTGCTGCAGCACGTATGAAAGGTGCAGAAATAATTATTAACTGGCACTATGAATCAGATGACACTGATATGTTTGAAGCCGGAAAAGAAATATCGAAGATAGCTAAAATGCCCTTCGAGTTTACTAAGAATTAAGCTTTATTCAGAAAACACTGCCTTAGCTATATGCATCGTTACCATCATATTCTGATCGACAACCTCGGCGATTTTAAGGTCTCCTGCCAGTGAGGTCAGCATATAGGCTTCACTACGGCTCATTCCGTGTACCTCCTCAAGATAATCAATCATGTAGGTATTAGCTTTTCGTGCTGCCTCATCAAGTGTGGGAGCAAAAGCGGTAACAGCATACGTTGTTGGTGTCTCATACTGCGGCTCTTTCATTTTACGACCCTCCTTAATCACATTGAGTTCATAAACAACCCTTCCCGGCACTTCTATAGCCGTGCCGCACACCTCACCTGCACCCTGTGCAGCATGCATGTCACCAATGGAAAAGAGTGCTCCTTCAACAAAAACCGGGAAATACAGAACGGTGCCCTGTGTCATGTGCGGATCATCCATATTACCCCCGTTTGCCCTGGGTGGAATAGTTGAAAGCATCTCCTCAGTGGCTGGTGCCACTCCCATAACACCAGGGAAGGGATTAAGGGGTACGGTTATGCCTTCAGCAAAGCTTAATGACTCCATATCTTTCGACAGCTCATATGTACGCAGCAGGGGCTCAAACTCCTCTTCAAGAAAAATGCCGTCTACTATGCGCGTCCATCCCCAATCGCCTATCTCCACCACGTGGAGCTTAACCTGCAGAATATCGCCCGGCATAGCCCCTTCAACAAAAACGGGACCTGTCAGCGGATGTACGAGACCCGGGTCATAATCCTCCAGGGCAGCAAAGTCGGCAGCAGTCATCCCGGGCTTAATCTGCTCATCGGCAGCCTCCTCGGTAAAGGCTTCAATAACTGCTCCGTCCTCCACCACAAGCACCGGTTTGATTAAAGAGCTGAACTTATTATGTGTCTGGTCGCGGCTCAAACTGTAGCCAACTGTATAATCAGCGCCGCCATCTTCCTCTCCGCTGTTTTCAACAATACATGAAGAAAGAATAAGGGGGACAATCATAAAAAATAAAACAAGGTAGGTAATTGATAAAGATCTCTTCATAAGTCTACTGGTTTTTGGCATGAGAAGCTAAAAAATAATTTCATGCCTGTCATTTATAAGAAATATCTCTTCTTGGTGATAAAGGTATGAATTTATTTGTTTGTAAATAGCGGTAGCAGATGATTGGGTCTTAGAGCAGGGGGCAGGGGGCAGGGGGCAGGGAGCAGGGAGTGCATGTTTCACACTAAGGTCACTTTTCCTTCAGCTTCTGTATTTCCTTGAAATGTTCTATTGTCATTTTTTCGCGGGCGTGACGGGAAGACTGGCGGTATTCCTCAAACTCATCCTTCAGGTTGTCTATTTCTTCCCTGGTCCTTGCAGTAATATGCCTGTTCCTCTTGAACGCGGTGTAACCTGTCACCAGGAGGAAGATTAACACTGCAATAATTATCAGCATAACGGAATTATAGACCACCTTGTTGATCTCCATGCCGAAAAGGCTGATTGCATTCTTTGTCCGGGTAACCTCATCCAGGCTGGTTTTTGTCTCCTCCAGCGAATTGTCCAGGGAGGCATTGGTACTTTTTAACGAAGATATACGATTGTTCAAATCCGCGATCTCATTCTTATAGGCCTCCAGCGAATCCAGGACATTATTGTTGATCTTCTGAAACATATCCTCTCTAATTGCCCGGTAATTCTCATAAATCCTGGTTCGTTCCTCTAAATATTGTATCTGTCCTTCTATGGTGTTCGTGAGCAGTTCATCCGGAAGGGCTCTCTGGCAAATACCTTCATTAAACATCATTACAGTAAATGCGATAACCAGTAAATACCTGAATTGTTGTTTCTTCATTTTTTCCCCAGGGTATTTTTTTAATCAGTCTTATACTAATAACGTGAGGAAGGGATAAAAATTATTCTAACAGTGTTTTGGTGAACTGTTTGCCGGCAAGATCCAGGTCAGGATTTATGCTAAAATCATCAAGGTTCTTTGGATGCGTATTCATCCAACAACATATATTTGAGATCAATTAAAAACTTATGCCTGGTTGTATAATTTCAGTCAAGAGTAAATCAATAGTACAACAACCAGGCATAAAGTATTATTACCGGTAGTTACCTGTCATCAATCAATCCCGCACACACCTTATATGATGTCCACTGGTTTTAAGATAAGCTTGTCTCCAGACATCATCTCTATAGTGCAGAATAAGTCTTGAGATAGCTTCAGTAGCGGATATTTCAGTAGCACTCCACCAGAGACCTGTATTTGTAATAAGACCAAACTCTCCGGTAGATGCATAACGTCCACCACCGGGCATAGCTGAAAAGCCTGATTTATTCCTGTACTCCGGATAATCAGTATTGCCAACAGATCCTGTATTAACTGATGAACTCCAAAAACTAGTATAAGCCAGAGCTTTTGCCGTTCTGTTATTTGTTAACCTGTCATAATCAGTGTCAATGGTTCCATCATAATTATAACCATTGTTTTGCAGGTAAACCTCAAGTTCCAGCCAGTCTAAATCAGTGGGTACATGCCAGCCGGTCGGACATAAATTACCTGTGTTAACAGCATACCAGTTATATAATGCACCATAGAGAGTATTTGGTGATCCATTATTATACCAGCAATAAGCCGGTGAGCTTAATCCCGCCCAGGTTAAATTATCGGTTACCAGTGGAATATCCGATCCATTATTATATTTGGTTGTAGCCAGAGGTTCTTTCATCCATAGTTGATCTCCAATCCTGACAACATCGTAATCGTTTCCATCAACATCGCTGATCGCAGTAGGATCAGTAGTAAAAGATATTTGCTGACCATACCCCGTTCCATTACTATTTGTAGCATAGGCTCTGACATAATAAGTTATATTTTCAAATAAGCCCGTTAAATTGCTGGTATATTCTCCAGTTCCTGTTCCATCAATAGTTATGTAGTCTGAAACTGTAGGATCCCCCGAGGTATTCCAGCAAACACCCCTGGAATTCACAGGGGTGGCGCCTTCATCAGTGATATTTCCACCTGAAAAGGCTGAGTTGAATGTGATATAACTAATATCCAGGGTTGTCAGTACAGGCAGTCCTTCATCTGTTATAAACTCCTGCTGAGAGCCATAAGCTGTACCAGCGCTATTTGTTGCATAAGCTCTCACATAATAGGTTGTGTTAGGTTCCAAACCGGTAATCGAGCTTGAAAAATTACCTGTGCCGATACCATCTGTAGTATGGAAATCTGATATATCCGGATTCTGTGATGTACTCCAGCAAACACCCCGTGCAGTAACTTCAGCTCCGCCATCACTGGTAATATTACCACCACTTGTGGCTGAATAATAAGTAATATCAGTAATCGGGTTTGTTGTCAGTGACGGTACTACAGCAGGTGTTGAAAAGCTAATCTCATTACCATAGGCTATTCCTTCACTGTTGTTTGCATAGGCTCTTACATAATAGGTATTACCAGGTTGCAATCCGGTTATTGAACTTGAAAAACTGCCTGTTCCACTCCCGTCAGAGGTGTGAGGATCTGATAAAGTTGGGTCATGTGAAGTGCTCCAGCAAACTCCGCGTGCTGTTACGGGTGAGCCACCGTCGCTGGTAATATTGCCTCCGCTTGTCGCAGATGTGGATGCTACATCAGTAGCCGAGTTTGTTATTAGTGAAGGAACAACCGATGAAGCTGAGAAACTAAGCTGATTACCATAAGATGTTCCAACACTGTTAGTTGCATAGGCTCTTACATAATATGTATTACCGGCTTGTAAGCCTATTATCGAACTTGTATAACTGCCTATGCCACTTCCATCCGAGGTATGGGAATCCGATATAGTCGGATTCGGTGAAGTACTCCAGCAAACTCCACGGGAAGTAACTGCCGAGCCTCCATCACTTGTGATATTGCCCCCGCTGGTAGCAGATGTGGGAGTAATATTAGTAATTGAGCTTGTTGATAAAGACGGTTCAACCGCAGTAGTTTGGAAATCAACCTCATTGCCATATGCTGTTCCTTCACCATTTGTCGCATATGCTCTTACATAATAAGTTGTACCTGGTTGCAAGCCTGTAATAGAACTGGAAAAACTACCTGTACCACTGCCATCTGAAGTATGTGAATCTGATACGGTTGGATTTTGTGAAGTACTCCAGCAAACTCCGCGTGCGGTAATAGCTGAACCTCCATCGCTGGTAATATTTCCTCCGCTGGTAGCAGATGTGGATGTAACATCAGTTACTGTATTTGTGGTAAGTGACGGTTCAGCCGCGGAAGTAGTAAAATTAACCTCGCTACCATAAGCTGTTCCCACACTATTTGTAGCATAAGCTCTTACGTAATAAGTAGTAGCCGGTTCCAATCCGGTAATAGAGCTGGAGAAACTACCAGTTCCGCTACCATCTGAGGTATGTGAATCTGATATGGTAGGATTCGGTGACGTGCTCCAGCAAACTCCACGTGCAGTAACTTCCGAACCTCCATCATTGGTAATTTTACCCCCGCTTGTTGCAGATGTGGATGTAACATCAGAAGGTATATTTGTTGTTAGTGACGCTTCAAGCGCTAAAGTTGTGAAATTAACTTCGTTGCCATATGCTGTTCCTTCATTGTTAATAGCATAAGCCCTTACATAATAGGTAGTACCCGGATCTAATCCGGTGATGGAACTTGAGAAATCTTCTGTTCCACTACCATCCGAAGTATGGGAATCTATAACGGTCGGAGTCTGTGAAGTACTCCAGCAAACTCCGCGCGCAGTGATAGCTGAGCCCCCATCACTGGTGATACTGCCTCCACTCGTGGCAGATGTAGATGTAATATCAGTAGCTGGGTTTGTTGTAAGTGTTGATAAAGCTTTGAAGGTTGTAAAACTCAGCTCTTCACCGTAAGCTGTCCCTACACCATTTGTTGCATAAGCTCTTACGTAATAAGTATTACCTGGCTCTAATCCTGTAATTGAACTTGAGAAACTTCCTGTTCCACTGCCATTTGTAGTATGTGGATCTGATAAAGTTGGGTTATGAGTAGTGCTCCAGCAAACTCCGCGTGCGGTAACTGCTACTCCCCCGTCACTCGTTACATCGCCTCCGCTTGAAGCAGTAGTCCTTGTGATATTTGTAATAGGAGCAGTTAAGATATTTGGCAATTCTTCCTTCTGACAGGAATGTAAAATACCTGCGAGAATGATTAAACCTAAAAAAGTTAGTTTTACAAATTCTTTCATAATATGTGAATATTTTCTATATTTTAAAATACCTGGCATTTAAACAATAATTGAAGAATACTATGAGGATGATTTATCTATGTATCCCAAATATTATCCTCAGAGTCCCAATTTTTTATATTTATGTATATCAATGATTTATGTACCTACAACATTATTAATATTTCAGGACTTCTTAACACCTTTAATTTACAATAATTGTCCGGTGAATGCAAAACTAAAATAGAGATGTTCTATTCACTTATTATTTGATCAATATACCTTATCATATTTTCATAGTGCGAGCCTTTCCAGTAAATACGGTTGCAGCCGGGGCATTGTTTGAATACTGAAAAGAATCGCCTGGTCGTAGGTTGAAGCCTTTCTTTAATATCTTCTTTATCAATATCTTCCAGGAGTGTATTGCATATTATACACCTGGTAAAAAGTCTGACCTGGCTATTCAGGTCTAACCTTTTAAAGACTTCCTTTAGCTGCTCTTCCGGTTTCTGTGACCTAACCCAGTAGCCATGCGTTACCCGGCTGTTTTTTAAAATCCCCCGGTCTCGTGTGAGTATGGTTCTTTTCTCAATAACTGATATATCCACTATTTCAGGATCATCGTAATAATTGTCAAAAAGTGTATCAAAGCCACAAAATCGCAGATATTTAGCCAGACGCCCCAGATGTGTATCGAGGATGAATTTCACCTCCCGGAGAGGTTTTTCCCGTAAACGTATTAGAGGGCTGATGTCAAGTCCTTCGAATACCGGGTAAACAGATATCTTATCACCATCCTTTAAGCTCCGGGAAAAGTCTGCTGATTCACCATTAACAATTATTAGATCGACCTCTACATGGGGTACTCCAAGAGCCTCAATGGCATCCTTCACCGAGGGTTTGCCCATAAATTCATATTGAAACGTGACCTTTCTCCTGTGCTGGGGGAGAAAATCATTCAGTTCCTCGTAAAACCTGAAATAAGCCAGTCTCATATACTCTGGCTTTTAAACGTTAATTAACTTTCAGGCTGTAATTTAATAATAAATTTCCCAGTCGAGGACAGTCTTACATTTTAAATCGACATTGGGTGCAAGGGGGGCATCCCATGGCATAGGTTCTGCACCATAAAAACCTACATTAACAAATCCCTTGCCAATATCCATCATCATATACACAAAATAAAATCCCGGATCCACATCCCTGATATTTACGGAATAATGAAGCTCTCCATCAATATAAACACCTTCAAATGATTTGACATGATTGCCATTATACGGGTCAGAATCAACGTCAACATACACAACATAAGTACCCCCCGAATAGATACGGTCTGTGCCGAATGCAGTTATGATACCTGACATATTACAATCATATTCTATCTCAGCCTCACTGCATGCAGTTGGATAAATAAGATTAAAAAGAACAATTGAGGAAAATAGTAAAACACTGGTCTTCATTTTTTTTCAGATTCTAATAAGTATTTAACATAGCTTCAGGCCTCCAGTACATCTGTACGAGAGCCATCTTTTATTTTGACGACCAATTTGACGTAGGTAACAGGTCAAACGCGAAAAATGTGAAGAATTTATAATGTTTAAACATTTTTTAACAGTTCCCCGGAATTACGAACCTCCCTCTGGTTGGTTCGTGATTCCCTGAGGGAATGCTTTACAAGACAATACAACCCTGCCTCGCTGAAAGTGTGGGAATTACGAACCTTATTTCATTCGGTTCGTTATTCCGCGCAGGGGTTATTAACAAACTAATATATTGGTTTAAGTCTCTGTTTTAGATCGGATGTTTTTATTCCTTCTGGCATTCCTTGAGGGAATCGCGCATATTTGCTCAATTCTTTAAAACTATTAGAAGGGTAATCAAGATAATTTATTCTTTTTGCTTCTGCAACAGTAGTTAAAATCCCGGATATTAAAACAGGGGGTAAGGTGAAAACTAAAAACCCTCCATTTGAAATAGTAAGTAAACTTCCCGCAACAGTCCAAACTACGTATGCACCCCTACTGTTATTAAAGGTAATAACTCTTGCAGAACTAATATTCGATATGGCATATGTTTGAACTTTTCCGCTCTGCATAATGTATATAGAGTCTTCATTAGCAGCAATAAATTCACCGGTAACTGTATCATTCGATGAATTTAACCTCAGATCCAGCCAGCCTCCATAACAATCAGTTCTTAAAGCTTTTCGATTAGGAACTGATCCTATCGGGGCTTTAATTGTACTGCAACAGTTAAGCATTACAATTAACAAAATAGAAATAATTAACTTACCTTTTTTCATATCTGCTATTCCAAAATGTTTCTTCCATATGTGGTTCTATCTTTTTAAAGTCAGGCGCACACAATTTTAAATACCGCGAAGGATGGTTAAACATAAGATTGAGCTTTCGAAAATTTTGTTCTGTCACCCACTCATCTCGAATCCACTCAAGATAAAATCCTTTTGAATCAAGAAATAATTCAGCATTTTCAAAAGGAAGACGGTATTTGATCCGGTAGGAGTCTCCAGGATAAGTTATCAGGTATTTGTTAGTATCAATAAGATTGTTTAATGGATATATTTCAGTCCCTGTTATAGTTTCAACCTGATAAGGCTGGATCAAGATTGGAGCAACTTTTTCCGAAATTGTTGCCAGCCCAAGATAATCTATTCTCCATAATCCTTTATTTAGTCTCAGCTTCAATTCAACTTTACCATGCAGATTATTTGCAAGCGGGATAATATTAAAGTCTGTCGCAATAGGACCTGTCTCATTGATTTCTCCTTCAAGTATCCAATTACCACAGGTGTCTTTACTGAATACTTCAATACCACCCAGTAGCTCAAAAATGTTTTCCTTTGGCGCAATCTTATTTCTTTCAAATTCAGCCATCCAATAGGTAGTGGATTTTCCCATATATGCCAATCCCTGGTACATCAAGAAAGTAGTTAGAAGTGTTTGTCTTTTACCAACCAACAATCCAACGTTTTCGTCATTTTCAACTTCAAATGTTACTATTATTTCCTCTTTTGAATCAAGGTTGTTGGGATCAGCCAGTGAAAACAATTCAATTCTGTCAGCGTTAACAACATTAGCCAAACATTCACCATTATTATTCTGGCATCCAGTCGGTGGCAGGATACCTTCTGTTTTGTAAAATATCCCTTCCGGGCTGTAAAAAACTCTTTCACCGGATTGTTTTTCAAATACTAGTAAATTTGCATAGCGGATAGAATGTGTTTCAAGAGCTTCATTCGTTACAACCAATTCAAAATCATTTTTCACCCTGGCTGTATATAGCATATCGATATCATTCTTCTCTAATGAGGGGGAAATACTTGAAGAAAATCCTTCCGCTTGAATTTCCAGAGTATCTCCATTCGATGCATAGAAGGTGGGGCAAGAACCAAAACAGGCTTTGGGATTTATTAAACAATAGACTCCAATTCCAGCTGTGACACCTGTAACCACTGTTAAGCCACCTGCAAGTGACGGCCCCGGATCATTGGTTTCGAGTAGTGAAATGTCAGAAATATCTATTTTGTAAGGTTCAACATAAGTTTTGGCTCTCGATTTTAGATTACCGTGGCTGGATATGATATTTCTATTTATATCTAAAAATGAGCCGTAACCATTTAATGAGATAGCAGTAGTATCAAAATGCCAATCATATAAAATGTAAACGCTCCCATCTTGCATATGAGCTTTGATATACTTAAATGATGGGTCGATAGTAGCAATCTCACTAACTTTTTTTGTCTCTCTCCTAACAGGAATAGTGGCACAGCTTACTAGAAAAGACAGGATAAATACAATTATTATGTAACCTGGTCTTTTCTGAATATAAGTTATGTAGCACCTGATTCTTACCATATGCGATATTCTTAAGTTGAATTGTTTATATAGTGAAGGAACCTATAAATGATAACTATGATTTTTGTGGTCATTGAGGTTGTCACAATTCAGGTTGTTTGTTATGAGTTATTGCATATAAATTTATGATATTAGGAATTACCACCAAAAAATAATTGTTGTCTGAATGAATAAAATCATAATTCTTCACTCTCAAAGTATCTGATTTTATATGTTTGGAAATTGTGATTTGTACAAAATTCCCCTGGATTTTAAATCATGATGATTTGGATATAATTCCGGTCTCGCTACAAGGGCGTATAAATCTAACGTCTAACGTGCTTCGCGGGAATTACGAACCTTATTTCATTCGGTTCGTGATTCCGCGCAGGGGGGCTTAACAAGGAAATACAACCATGATCTGGCGAAGCCAACACGATTTTTCCTGATATCTTACCAGACTCAAGCATTGAATTCGCTTTTGCCGCTTCAAGAATTGGAAATCTTTCCGAAATAATTGGATTGATCTTTCCGAAATAATTGGATTGATCTTTCCGTCTTTTAATAAATGGAATAGTGATTCCATATCTTCTTGGATGTTGGTTTTGTCTTTTTTATAGCCTGTTGAGATTCCATAAAACTCACCATATTTACCATTGGAAAATAAATGAAGCAATTTCAATTTTAGTAATCCAGCAAGCATTCCTTTGAAATTTGGATAGGCATATTCCGCCAGTTTTCCGCCGGCTTTTAGTGCGCAAAACCCTTGGCCGATATACAGTCCGCCGACCCCGTCAATTACAAAATCCAAACCTCACGGTTCCGATTTTTTTAGCTCATCATTCCAATCCTCAGATCTATAATTCAAAGGAATCGCTCCGTGTTCTTCTACCAATGTATGCTTATCAATAGACGCTGTTCCGTACATAAGCAGTCCAGCAAGTTTCCCAAGATCAAGCAAGGCTGAACCTACACCACAAGCGGCGCCGGTGATTAGAACTTTATCCTTCTTTTACCCGCAGCACTCTGTGAAGAATCTGGAAGGCAGTGCAATAATTTAGTATAACAGCAACGGCTTCATCTGGACTTACATTTTCTGGAACAGCAACCAGATTCTCTTCTTCCAAATAGATATATTCTGAATATCCTCCATACACTGTCAATGCGGCTACAGTATCTCCAATTTTGAACTGGTTTACTGCGGAACCAACTGCTGTTACCACACCTACAATTTCGTAACCTGATACGAATGGGATCTTTGGCACAAAGGGATAATAGCCATATCTCATGGCAACATCTGTTCTGCCTACACCGCAGGCCAAAACTTTAATTTGTAGTTCACTTATCTCTGGAGCTCTTAGTACTTGCTCTTGAATCTGCAAAACTTCAGGGCCTCCTCTTCATGTTAAAACAACGCTTTTGTATTTCATGGCTGTATCAATTAAAAGTTTGATACAAAGTTGAAGCTATGAGGAGAAAGAAACTTGAACGAATTTGCTATTCTTAGTAATAATCGAAGGTGGGACACCAATCATCTTCTGGCAAGTTCTGGTGAAGTGTGATTGATCAGAAAAACCGGCCATGTGTGCAGCCTCAGTCAGTGATCCTTGGTTAATAATGTGCCCAAGTGCTACTTTCAAACGGTACCATAAAATATAATTGCGAACAGGCAAACCCATCTCTTCTTTAAAAAGGTACAATAACCTGCTTTCACTTAAGAAGGAGATTTTGGTCAACTGTTATGTCGATAGGATTTCGTATATGTTTTCATGAATGTGTCTTAGTGTGCGATCAATTCTTTCGTCTTTTGGTTCATGCTGATGCGCATCTTCAAATCGGAATACTTTTATAATATGTCTATATAGTTTATCCCAGTTTTCGGATTGCAGGCAGCTATGTATCAGTTCAAAATTTATCTGCCCGAGTTGTTCTGAGGGATAAGCCAACAATGGATCATCTTTTAAGATTTTTGTAAGAACCCATTCACCTAAGGCTGTATCTTGATCAATGTCTAAGCTAAAGATTGGAACATCTGTTGCATCACATTGGTGTGGATGGTTTGGTTTGATCAAAAGCCCTTTTTGTGTGATCCATTCACCTGTCGCTGGCACCTTGGTTTTAAATACACCATTGATTGCCACCACTAATTGTACAATAGGGTGACTATGCCCTGTTGTAGATCTCGGATTTTGCCCAATAAATAAGCTTATATCTTTCCATAGGATTAGGTGATTCATGGATGAACTAAGATAAGAAAATCAAGGCTTTTCTTAGTTTTGGGGGCTAGTGTTGCTCTCCGCCTTCGCTTAAGCTTCGGCGGATCGCGAGTTCAGGAGGAGGATGTGAAAGTGTCCCCGATAATCATGCAATTTTGCTCCTGAGCTTATCACTTCTGATAACTGCGAACTCAACCCAGCTTAAGATCCAGAAATGTTACAAGGTATTATTCGGGGATGTCCAAAGAAACAAAACTGGGCAGAATCAAATAAATTACTTAAATTGAGGGAACTTTAAAGTTCTAACCCGCTCTTAAGGATCATTTAGAGGAAGATGCTATGTCAAAAACCCCCGGCAAAATAACCCGTTTCTGGCAGGAACTCAGACGCAGGAAAGTCATCAAGGTGGCAGCTATGTATGCAGGCACAACTTTTATTATCATCGATGCATCCGCCAATGTTCTGCCCCGGCTGGGATTGCCTGACTGGACCGTGACTTTCCTGATCATTCTATTGTTGGTTGGTTTTCCCATAAGCCTCATTCTATCCTGGATTTTTGATTTAACACCCCAGGGCCTTGAGAAAACTGACAGAATTGAAGAAGATCTCAAAAAAGAGGAAGTGTCACAAAAAACCAGGCGCTTGTTCACCTTAAGCAACCTGATCATAGCCATTCTGCTGGTAGTGGTGTGCATCCTGCTCTATCCCAAACTGTTCAACAAGGACCAATTTGAGGATATCCGGGATGAGAAAGGTAAAATATCGGTGGCCGTAATGCCCTTCGAAAACCTGACTGGCGATTCCCTGAATAATGTCTGGCAGGGGGGGATTCAGAACCTTTTGATTTCTACTCTTTCTAACTCTAATGAGCTCCAGGTGAGGCGTTACCAGACTATGTCCAATATTTTGGCTCAAAAGAAGAATGTAAATCATGCCTCTGTATCGCCTTCTCTTGCTGGTGAGCTGGCCCGGGATCTTGAATCCAAAACATACATTCTGGGTAAGATTATGAGAGCCGGTAAGCGGATACGCATCATTGCTCAGCTGGTGGATGCCAATACGGAGGAGATCTATAAAACCTACCAGGCCGATTGCACGAACGAAGAGGCCATATTTGCTGTATCCGACTCGCTGGGGACCATAATCAAAAACTACCTGGAGATAAAAAAGTACTCCGAAAATATCCACTCTCCCGGTGCCAGTTCATCTGTGGCCACAAATTCGCCAGAGGCCTTTGGATACTATATTCATGCCTACGAAAGCTTGGAAAAAATGGATGCCAGGACAACGCTTGAATTATTACAAAAGGCCATTGAAACCGATCCTGACTTTATAGATGCCTATGTATTCTTGTCTCTTTATTTAACCTCATTGCAGCAGTATAAGCAAGCGGAAGCTGTTTTAGACAGGGCATATGTCAAACGAGACCAGATTTCTGTAAGAGAAAAACTTTTCCTGGATTTTCTGCATGCCTACCATCATGAAACCCCCTATGAAGAAATTATGTATTTGCGGGAAATCCTGGAAATGGATGAAATGAACGTTAACTACTGGTTTTTTCTTGGCTATGCCCATTTAAAATTAGAACAATTCGAAGAAGCCATTGCATCCTTTGACCGGGTGATTGAGATCCAGGAACAATGGGGAATTAGCAACACCTATCCTCAACTTTCCATCTGGCTGGGAGGGGCCCTGCACAAGGTTGGTCAACATAAAAGAGAGAATGAAATTTATGAATTGGGATTGCAGGCCGGGCAATTAAGTGGGTATATTCTCAGCCAGCAGTCCGCTTGCGCCCTTTCCCGTGATGACAATGAAAGAGCGGCAGAATATCTACAACGATATAAGGCGAAACGGAAAAGCGACGGATGGTCTGAAGCCTTGATATTGAACAGTATTGGATATATATATGAAGAGGCCAATCGCATGGAGGAGGCGGAAAAATACAAGCGTCGTGCCCTGGCACTTGATCCGGATGATCCCCAGGTATTGGAGGGCCTAGCCTGGCATCTGATCGAATACGATATCAATCTGGAGGAAGGGATAGCTCTTATAGAAAAGGCACTTAAACTGGACCCGGAAGCCTATAATATTGTCGACACGTGGGGAAGAGGTCTGTACAAATCAGGCAGATATGAAGAGGCCCTACAAGCACTTCATCAGGCTAAGGAACTCAGAGGCCTTTATGATCCTCTTATCATGGGACATATAAAAGCAACGGAAAAGGCCCTGGCTGAAAAATATTAAGTGAAATCCACCCTGCACAGCAACAAGCTGCCCACATATGCTCCATTTTTTATTGCTTATCACTTCTGATAACTACGAACTGAAGCCCAGTTTACAATCCAGAAATGTCACAATATATTAAGGATGCAGTGGGTATAAAAACGACTTCCCATCAAATCTGAAAAGGAGTCCTTCGTAGTTGTGGGGGTAGTATTGCTCGGCTGCTTTGCAGCCTTGCGAGTCCATGAGGGGGTGCTTTACAAGACAATACAACCCTGCCGCGCTGAAAGCGCAGGAATTACGTCTCCCTAACGGGAGCCGTGATTCCATGAGGGGGTGCTTTACAGGGCTATAAAACTCTAATTTGCTTCGCAAATTATTGAGTTTTTATTCAGAACAGGATTTCGATCAAGCTCGATCCTGTTCTGAATAAAAAACTCCGGAGCGTTTGCTCCGGAGTTTTATAGCCCTTGTAGCGAGAGGGGGAATTGAACCCCCGACCTCATGATTATGAATCATGCGCTCTAACCATCTGAGCTATCTCGCCATGCTTCGCCTAACAGTACTTTTGGGTGCCATCTCCCCTGCTAATGCGGGTGCAAATATAATACATACTTTCAATATTTCAATATGGTTTTTTATTTATATTATTTTTTCTATATTGCATAAGATCAATTTATTTATGCGTCAAAATCACCTGTTGATGAAATCACAATATGAACTCGAATATACACTTAACACCTCCCCTAAAGTTCTGTTTCCGAGGTTGAGCACTGCTGAAGGTCTGGCCGAATGGTTCGCGGATGATGTTCGTATTGACGGAGAGGATTTTGTCTTTATCTGGGATAATGCCGAACAAAGGGCAAAACTGGTGCAGCTGAGGGAAAATAAGCATGCCAGATTCAAATGGGCAGAAACACCAGAAAATGAAGACAGGTATTTTGAGTTTAAACTTGACATTGATGAATTGACAGGCGATGTAGCACTCTTTATCACCGATTTTGCTGACGAAGATGAGAAAGAGGATGCCGTCTATCTCTGGGATACACAGATAACTGAGCTCAAACGTGCACTGGGATTATAAGCCAGGCATGATTTATGTATAACATCCCCGGGCTAACTCCCCTACCTGTATTATTTTAAGGATAAATAAAATATTATTTATTAGCTTTGAACCCGTAGCATAGCACTATGATAAAGAAATTAGACTGGCTGGTTTTTAAATCTTTTGTCGGACCACAAATACTTACATTTTTTATTGTCCTGTTCGTATTTGTACTGCAATTCCTGTGGATGTATATTGATGACCTGGCAGGCAAAGGATTGGAGCTGAATGTGCTGGCCGAACTTTTGTTTCATTTTGCCCTCGTATTTGTGCCTAATGCTCTTCCACTGGCTATTCTGCTCGCGGCACTTATGACTTTCGGAAATATGGGTGAAAATTTTGAGCTGACGGCAATAAAATCTTCAGGCATATCTCTCCAGAGAATCATGCGGCCACTTATAATCTTTATCTTCCTGTTAAGCATAGGGTCTTTCTTTTTTTCCAACGATGTGGTTCCTTATGCCAACAGGAAAGCCAAAACCCTGATGTATGATATAACACAGAAAAGACCTGAACTGAATATCCAGGCAGGGACGTTCTATAATGGTATTGAAGGATTCAGCATCAAGATAAGTAAGAAGGACCCCGAAACCAACAAGCTTGAGAAGATTTTAATATATGATCACAGGGATACGGAAGGAAACAAATCACTCGTGATGGCTGACTCAGGGTACATGAATATGACACCAGATGAATCAGGGCTAATATTCACACTCTACAACGGCTACGCCTATAATGATATAGAAGAAAAAGGCAGATCGGCAAGCCAGAAAAAATATCCTTTCAGAACTGACCGGTTCAGGGAACAAAGATTGATTGTTGAGCTCAGCGGATTTGACCTGGAGCGTTCAGACCTGAACCTGTTCAAATCACACCAGACAATGCAGAATATGGAGCAGCTGGAATATTATATTGATTCACTGAGTGAAAGACTGGAAACACGCCAGGAGAGTTACATAAAGGAATATAAAACAGCCAAAATATATTCAAGGAGGAATTATTACACCAGAGACCTGGAAAAGGACACAGGTAATTACGAATATATCGTCTTCAATGTGGACAGCCTGTATAACTCACTTAAGCCTATGCAGAAACAGATTATATTATCGCACTCACTCAGCCAGGCAAGATCAGGTTTACAGTTCCTTGAAGATAAAAGTAATATAAGTTATGCTGAATTAAAGCACATACTGAAATTTAAAGCCGAATGGCACAGAAAGATAACTCTTGCAGTGTCATGTATTATTTTCTTTTTTATAGGGGCACCACTGGGAGCAATAATACGAAAAGGCGGCCTGGGAACACCCGTAGTTATTGCCGTCCTGTTTTTCGTTATATGGTATGTCCTCACCCTTTTCGGTGAAAAAGCCGCAAAAGAAGGTATAGCACCCGTCCCACTTGGCATGTGGGAATCAACAGTTATATTATTGGGTATCGGAATATTCCTCACCTACAAGGCCACCTCGGATGCAGCTATAATGAATAAGGAAACATACACCCACTTTTTCAGGAACCTGGGTGAAAAACTGGGTCTTGTTAAATCCGGTGAACCAGATAAAGCTACTGATTAATAGCAATATATAAAACTCACTCTTTTTTGGCTAACATACCAGTCTGCTGATATCAACAGTAAAAAATGATTGACCAATGACATAAGTCATATGAAGCCATAGGGTATTTTTGAAGCTTTGTTTATGTTATTTAGCTTACAAATAATACTTTTGCATCATAACCGATACCGATACAGAATAATAATATAATGACGAAAGACACAATAATAAGTAGTCCCTTTAATACCATAGATGAAGCT
>Ga0272441_10004956_pt1 | contig 23602 bp, 19 predicted proteins | sample SSMProp6N_FD_193582 | JGI IMG/M metagenome (GOLD analysis project Ga0272441, IMG submission 193582) | Marine sediment archaeal communities from Little Sippewissett salt marsh, Falmouth, MA, United States - SSM-Prop-6N | ecosystem: Environmental > Aquatic > Marine > Wetlands > Sediment ...
AAGACGAAAGTCCTTGAATTTCTGCAGTCCTTCCAGTATCGGCCCGACGATTTTTCGGTCGAAATCTTCCAGGGCCTTGATTTTTCCTTCAATATTACCTTCGTGCCCCATTTCATCAGGGGCCTCAACATGAACAAAGACAAAATCTCCCCGGTCCAGATATTCAAGGGCCTTCGTGGCTTTCCCCTCATAATTGGTATCTGTGTATCCCGTCGCTCCCTGAACGGGAAGAATATCGAGACCGGCATACACACCGATCCCGTTCAGGAGATCAACGGCCGATATCATACCGCCCTCTAGATTGTATTTTTTTGTAAGATGGTCCATGTCCGGCGCGCCGCCCTGCCCCCAGAGCCATATCGATGTGGCCGGTTTTTTGCCGGCAGACCGGCGAGTGAGATTGACGGGATGGTTCTGCAGTAAGGCCTCTGAGTCGTGCATTAATTGTATGACTTCATCAGCGCCGAATCCGGCAGGCAGATAGTCGCCCGTTTTCTGCCCCACGATGTCATGGGGCGGGGTTGTCGTGACGACGGCGGAACCTCCTTTCCATACCATCAGGTGCCGATACCCGACACCGGGATAGAATCGAATTGAATCGGAACCCAGCTGCATGTTGAGGTCCGCGATGATCTTGCCGGCCTCATCGGATGTGATATGTCCTGCGCTGAAATCTTCCATGACTGGCGCATCATCTCCGTGTCCGAGGGTGACAAGATTACACCTGAAGGCCACATCGTTCGAGCCGAGTTTTACGTGCATGCTGGCCGCTTCGAGAGGACCCCGGCCGGTAAAATAAATCGTGGGATCATACCCGAGGACCGACAGATTTGCCACATCGCTACCGGGAGTATATCCCGCGGGAATCGTATCGATTAGTCCTATTGTTCCTCGAGATGCAATTGTATCCATGAATGGTGTATGTGCATACTCAAGCGGTGTTTTTCCCCCCAGGTCATCAAGGGGATAGTCAGCCATACCGTCTCCTAATAAAATGACATATTTCATTGCAGTCTATTGTCCTCTATTCTGATCAGTACTGTTTTTCCACCGACGACATCAAGCGCGTCGATTTCTTTCAATGCCTGCTGCACATCCTTTTCTCGCGAAGGATGGGTTGTCATGACAACCGGCACGATGCCATCCTGTTTTCTGCCTTTTTGGATGACTGCGGCAATACTTATATTGTAGTTGCCCAAGATACCCGATATCTTCGAGAGAATACCCGGGCGGTCATAGGCGGAGAACCTGAAATAATAATTGGTGACGACATCGTCCATGGGCAGTAGCCTGATGTCGTCGATATTTTTTTCGGGGAATGATCGCAGAGGGACTCGTCGCCATACTCCTTTCATCATGTCCCGGGCGGTATCGACAAGATCGCTGACGACGGCGCTGGCCGTCGGCATCATTCCCGCACCCTGTCCATACAGGAATACGGAACCCGATGCGTCGCCGATAAAATGGAAGGCATTGTAGTTGCCGTTGACATTGGTGAGAATATGATCGAAGGGGAGCATGGTCGGGTGAATGCGGGCCTCTATCAGATCCTGATGCTGTACGGCGATGGCCAGCAGTTTGATCTTGTACCCGAGTTCCTTGGCAAACTCAATATCCTGCAGGCTCGTGTCGGAAATCCCCTCGATGTAGATGTCCTCCATGTTTACCCGTTTTCCGTACGAGAGTGCCAGCGTCAGGGCAAGTTTGTGGGCCGTATCGATGCCCTCTATGTCGTAGGTCGGATCGGCTTCGGCAAATCCGAGCTCCTGAGCCTCTTTCAGCACTGTTTCGAATGACTTGTTGTCATCCGTCATTTTTGAAAGTATGAAGTTCGACGTACCGTTCATAATGCCGAAAATCGACCTGATATTATTACCGACAAGACTCTCTCTGACCGTCTTGATGATGGGAATCGTGCCCCCCACGGATGCCTCGAATCCGATATTTACCTGCCGTTCATCGGCAACTGTGAAAATTTCTTCTCCAAAGGTGGCGAGCAGTGCCTTATTGGCTGTGACGACATGTTTCCCCTTTGCCATCGCGTCAAGGATGAAATGTTTCGCATGCTCATACCCGCCAATCAGTTCAATGACGATCGATATTTCGGGATCATCGAGAATCTCCTGCGGATCTGTCGTCAGAATGTCGCGTCCTACCGTGATGCCCCGCGATGTCTCAATATCGATATCGACGATCTTTTTGATGACAAGGCGTGCTCCCAGTCGCTTCTTGATAATCTCTTCATTCTCTTGAAGGAGCCTTACAATTCCGGTACCGATCGTCCCGAAACCGATTAAACCAAGGAAAATATCCTTTTTCATTTATTTGCATCCTTTCGCCGGGTGTTTCCGAGCCGTGGTTATTTAGCCAATTAAACGCGTAAATCTATAACAGTAACGCTGATTTGTCAAAAACTATTTGTCGTTGCCCGGCTGAAAAATATAACAAAATTAAGGTTCAACGTCGAAACGACATCTTCGAAAAAGAAATGTGACAACTGCAGGAAACGTATGTGCGCGTCTGATGTTACCCTGTTTTGGCAAGTTCAAGTTTGCCCTTCCACCGTTTTTCAAGCACCAGGGAAAGGTCTTTGTGTTCCGGTTTTTCGAGGGTGGGATCGCCCTGCACCAGCCGGAAGGCCTCCTTTCTCGCATCGTTGAGAATTGCTGCATCCCTTATAATATTCGCTACCCTGAAATCAGGCAGGCCCGACTGCCGGATTCCCATGAATTCACCGGGACCTCGTATGGCCAGGTCTTCTTCGGCAATTGTAAACCCGTCATTTGTTTTTTCCATAACACGCAATCTTCTGCCTGCATCGGCGGACCCGATATGGTTCGTCACCAGAACGCAAGATGAAGGCAAATCACTTCTTCCCACCCTGCCCCGCAACTGATGCAGTTGCGAGAGGCCGAATCGTTCCGCGTGTTCAATGACCATCAGAGATGCCGTTGGTATGTCAATACCGACCTCTATCACTGTTGTCGAGACGAGAATATTGAGATTGCCCTTCTTGAAATCCTGCATGATTCTGTTTTTTTCATCGCTTTTCATCTTACCGTGTATGAGTCCGACCTTGAATTCGGGGAAAATGTCGTCTTGAAGGTGCCGCGACATGGTCGTGGCATCTTTCAGATCAAGGTTTTCGGACTCTTCCACCAGCGGATAAACAATGAACACCTGGTGGCCCAGCGTGAGTTCCTGTCGGATGATTTCATACACCTTGGGGCGGTGCTGTTCGAAGAACACTTTTGTTGTAGTCGGTTTTTTACCGGGTGGAAGTTCGTCGATGACGGAGAGATCGAGATCTCCGTATACGGTCATGGCCAATGTTCTCGGTATGGGAGTGGCAGTCATCACGAGTACGTCGGGATTGACGCCTTTCGCGCGCAGCGCCGCCCGCTGTACGACACCGAAGCGATGCTGTTCGTCGATGACGACGAATCCCAACTTTTTGAACTGCACCCCCTCCTGAATCAATGCGTGCGTGCCGACAATAATGTGGACGGTCCCCGTTTCAATCGACGTGATAGTCCGGGCACGTTCAGCGGCCTTCGTACTTCCTGTCAGGAGCGCAACGCTGAGTCCCAGTGATGCGGCCCAGTGTCTGATATTCGAATAATGCTGCGCTGCCAAAATTTCCGTCGGTGCCATGATTACCGACTGGCAGCCGTTCTCGCAGGCCCGGAGCATAGCGATCATGGACACGACGGTTTTACCGCTGCCGACATCACCCTGCAGCAGTCTGTGCATGGGAAAGCATTCCGCCATATCTTCTTCGATTTCTTTCGAAACCCGTTTCTGGGCTTCCGTTAACACAAACGGAAGGGTGTCCAGAAATTTTTTTACAAGCGATCCGTCGCGGTCGAACCGGATACCTTCGTCGAGTACATACCCCTTTTTCTTGAGTGCCATACCCAGTTCGAAAAAGAAAAATTCATCGAATATCAGTCGCTTGTGCGCTGCCGATTTGAGATCGTTATATACCTGCACATCCTGATCGGGTGTCGGAAAGTGGACATTGCAAACGGAAAAATCGATATCGGCAAGACCGTGTCTCCGACAGATGGCTGCCGGTATCGGGCTTGTCATATATGATGAGAAACCTTCGATTGCCCTCATCATGATTTTTCTGATGTACTTCTGACGAAGACCGGTCGTTTCCGAATATATGGGCACGATTCGTTTGAAGTGAAGAAGCGCGTCATCCCGGTCGTCAAGTTTTTCATAATCCGGGTGGATCATATCCTTTCCGAAGAGATAGTTTCGTACTTCGCCGGTCAAGATAAATTGCATCCCCTTTGTGAATGTCTTTTTGAGATAGGCAAAATTGCCCTTGAACCATTTGGCCGTCAGGGTGCCGCTGCCATCATCGAATGTAACCTCAAAGATCCTGGTGGTGCGATACTGCTGTATTTTTGCCTGTACCACCCGGCCCACGGTGGTTTCCCTTGTGCCGACGATTGTGTCCGCAATTGTTTTCACAGACCGCCTGTCCTCGTATTTTCTGGGCAGGAAATAGAGCAGATCTTCGACGGTGATCACGTTTTTTTTAGAAAACAATTGCGTTACTCTGGGGCCAACGCCTTTCAATTCCCGAACGGGGCATGCGAGACGCTCAAGGCACAGGCGGGCATCTTTCGGGGTGATGGGTGTGCACGCTGCAGGAGGTGCCGGTGATGGTGTGCCGGCGAGATCACACAGTCTTGATAGGAGTTCGAAGGCGGCAGCAACCCGGGTTTTTTTGTCGTTTGCAGGCAGGTCGTCGAAGTGCAGAAATGTCCGTGCAAGACCCGCGAGAATCGTACCGAATTCTTCCCGGTGTAATTCGTTGTCCGTCGGAAGTGCTGCTGTGTGCGCGAGTTTATTTAGCTGGGCCGTCATTGACGCCTCGAGATTCTTCACCAGGGAGATATTGCGGTACGAATCTTTGGCCAGGAAAAGCAGCGGTGCGGTTATGTTTTTTATGATATGTTCAAGAGAGTCCATGGAGAAACACCATAATCGATAAGTGATATCGGCTGGAAAGCGATAAAATAACTAACAGATATGCTGCGGATTTACAAGGAAAGAATTGACATTTCGGGTGATATACGTTACTTGTCATTCCATATATAAAGGTCACTATTCATAGGAAAAAATATTTCACGGATGTGGGGGAGTGTGGTTGTATGTCAAAAAAAGCAATGTCTTACAAAGATGCTGGAGTCGATATTGATAAGGCCAGCCAATTTGTGGAGACGATCAAGCCGCTGATAAAGGCGACTTCCCGTAAGGAAGTCCTCGGCAATATCGGTAGCTTCGGCGGATTATTCCATCTCGATACTCAAAAATACACCAATCCGGTACTGGTCTCGTCAACGGATGGAGTGGGCACCAAGTTAAAAATAGCCTTTGCCATGAATAAGCACGATACGGTAGGTATTGATCTCGTTGCCATGAGCACCAACGATCTAATTGTGCAGGGTGCGGAACCCCTTTTTTTTCTCGACTATCTGGCAACTGGCGCAATAGATCTGGACACGAGTATTAAGATTGTCGAGGGTATCGCCGGTGGATGTTCGGAGTCGGGGTGTGCGCTTATCGGTGGAGAGACCGCAGAAATGCCCGGATTTTATGGTGATAACGAATATGATCTGGCCGGTTTCTGTGTCGGGGTGGTAGAACGAGACAAGGTCATAGACGGATCTGAGATACGGGTCGGAGATGCCATAATTGGAATGGCTTCAAACGGTATTCACAGTAACGGTTTTTCGCTTGCCCGGAAGGTGTTGTTTGAAGAAGGTGGGCTGTCAGTGCATGATATACCGGAGGGGTTGGAACATGCCATCGGTATGGAACTTCTGCGGCCAACCCGCATTTATGTAAAAAGCATTCTCAATCTGATTAAGAATTTTAACGTGAAAGGCATTATACATATTACCGGCGGCGGATTTATTGATAATATCCCCCGGATTCTGCCGGAACCGTGTCAGGCTGTGATCGAAAAAGGCAGCTGGGACGTGCCCCCAATTTTTAACATTATCCAAAAGATCGGTAACGTCGAAGAAATGGAAATGCTCAGGGTGTTCAACATGGGCATCGGAATGATGGTTGTCGTTTCAAGGCAGGACTCAAAAGAGGTTGTGGAGCGACTTGAGCTGCTTGGCGAGAAGGCATTTCTGATCGGTACCGTGGCGAAAAGAGATCCGGAACAGGCTTCGGTTATATTTGAGTGAGGACGATGAAGAAAAAAATCGCCATCGGCGTGTTGGTATCGGGAAGTGGCTCTAATTTTCAATCAATCATCGACAGCATGGAAAACGGCACGCTTGATGTCGACATCAAGGTTGTCATCAGCAATGATCCGGCTGCGTTTGCACTGAAACGGGCAGAAAAACATAATATTCCGTCGGTAGTCGTCGATCATAGGGACTTTCCCGACCGAGAGTTATTTGACCGGGAAATGATCGATGTTCTTAATACTTACGGGGTCGAACTGGTTATCATGGCAGGATTCATGCGAATCCTTACCCCTCAGTTCATCAAGGCCTTCCCCATGCGTATCATGAACATTCACCCGGCGATTCTTCCGTCATTTCAGGGGATTCACGCACAGGAACGGGCGTTTGAATACGGAGTCAAGTTTTCAGGCTGTACGGTGCACTTTGCCGATGACGGAGTCGATACGGGACCGATAATCATTCAATCGATTGTCCCTGTGTACGATGACGATACGGTCGATTCGCTGCAGCAGAGAATTTTACGGGAAGAGCACAGGATATTTCCCCAGGCAATTCAATTCTACGTTGAGGATAAACTTGAAATCGTTGGCCGAAAGGTGCGCATCAAAGATCAAGCGCGAATCGGCGAAACCCCGTTACATAATCCTCCACTGACAAATTTTTAATCCGCAAAATGGTATTGATAAGCGCCTGTTTAGTAGGGGTTAAGTGCAGATACGACGGCAATGCCAGTCCACAGGAACACCTGCTTGCAATGATATCGGACGAACGCTTTATTCCTGTGTGTCCTGAACAATTGGGTGGGTTATCGACGCCGCGCCCGCCTGCCGAGATCCTGCATGGCGACGGATTCGATGTATTGAAAAAGCGGGCCGCACTGGTAAATTCTGATAGTCATGACGTAACGGAATGGTTTTTGAGAGGTGCCCGTGAGACGCTTTATATCGCAGAGCTTCTGCAGGTGACGACTGCAATACTCAAAGAAAAAAGCCCCTCGTGCGGAGTCCACTCCATAAAACGCAAGGGAGTCACCGTGCCGGGCATGGGTGTCACCGCAGCGCTTTTGGCAGAGCATGGGATCCAGGTGATATCATCGGAAAAGGTATATGAAGACTATGTACGATACCGTCGTGATAGGAAATGACATAAGCTCAATTGCCGCGGCACTCACTGCGCAGCGAAACGGGAAAAAAACACTCCTGCTCTCCGAAGGATATGTCCCGGACAGTTATTCAGAAGCGGGTTACACCTTCGATATCGATCCCTTTCCGTGGACCGGTCTTGGTCCTGACGGCATTGCGAGAAAGCTTCTTTCTGATATGCATTTTCCACTAACGGATCGATCGCATGCATATCCCATGGAACCGGCACTTCAGATAATCACTTCCAATCACCGGTTGGAATTATTCAGCGATCCTGAGCTGCAGTGTGCTGAACTCGACCGGGAATTCGGAATCGGCACTGAACACATCAGAAAATTTTATGAATCGATCAAGACGAACGGTAGCATTATTGCGGAACTGATCAGGAAGAAACCACAGATTCATCCCCGGACATTTCCGGAGTATGTCGCATCATGTGCGAAAATGCCTTACATGGCGTGGCGGAGAAAAAGAATGGCACACCTGTTCGAGAAAATTGCCGATAATCCGTCACTTGTGAGTGCAATCGATGCGGTCACACTCGTATTGACGAATCTTCGCCTTACCCCTCCCCTGCCATTGTCCTTCGCATATGCCCTTTCACTGGCACCGCGGCGATATTATTACCATCGGGGAGGAAAACATCGCTTGCTCAACCGATTACGCCAGGCGATAAAATCTCACGGCGGTACCTGTGTCAAAGGATGTTCAATCCTGCGGATCGATACGGGGCGGCAACTCAAGGTCGACCTTGTCATCGACGGTGAGGCAGAAACTCTCAAGGCTCGGGACCTTATCATCAGTGCCAAGTGGGAAAAGCTGACACCGATGCTTTTCGCAGACAGACAGTTTGCCAGGGTTGCCAGAAATTTTTCACGGGTTACACCGTCACATTATCCCTTTACGGTGCATATGGGGCTTCGTGAGGAGGGACTGCCCGAAAAAATGTCAGAGTATGTGATACTGATTCCCGACGAACCTTCGGAAATGCTGCGTGAAAAATTCGTCTTTCTGGAGACAAGTGCTCACATGGACACGGAACGTGCCCCTGTGGGGAAACGGGCGCTCAGCGCCACCATGTTTCTGAAGGAATCACCCCTCAGTCTTAGTGATGAAAAACTAAAAGAAATATCGAAAGTTACATTGCACAATGTAATCGAATTTCTGCCCTTTTTGCCTGAGAATCTTGAAACTCTGAATATCGATAAATCCATCGAAATATCCCGAACATGTCAGGAAATGATGAACCGAAGATATACCATGGCCGGACGATCAATTCTCGGTATCGCGCCTCTTCCGCACACGACTTCCCACAAGCATGTATTCCTGACAGGAGGAAGTATGCTGGCGGGACTCGGTTTTGAAGGAGAGGTGATCTCGGGGATTAACGCCGCAAATACTATAATCGGAGAGAGATAAATGAAAAACGGACCCTATGATTTCACAATACAAAGTCTCGGCGTGCCGAAAATACCCTCCCCCCATACAACAGGTTATTTTACATCGGATGATAAACGGGTTCTTTTTGACATTTTTCGTAATGATGACGGCTTATTACAAGACAATAATGCTGAACCGCTTTCACTTGAGGTTGCGGGTCCACGGGGACATATCTACTTCGATCCGTCAAAGGTAAAGGCGGCAATTGTCACCTGCGGCGGATTGTGTCCGGGAATCAATGATGTGATCCGGGCAATTGTGATGCAACTGTACTTTCGTTATGCAGTCAGGAATATCATCGGAATACGGTTTGGTTTCCAGGGATTTATTCCACGGTACGGACACAGCGTAATGGAATTTACACCGGATTTCGTGAAAGACATCCATACGTTGGGAGGCAGCATACTGTCTTCATCGAGAGGTGGGCAGGACATTGGTGAACTGGTCGACTCAATCTGCCAGATGAATATTAACCTTTTATTCTGTATCGGCGGTGACGGGACAATGCGGGCGACGGAATTGATTACCGAAGAGATTACCGAACGCCGGCTTAATATAGGCGTAATCGGTATTCCGAAAACCATCGATAACGATTTGAATCTTATCGATAAAACCTTCGGATTCGATACGGCAATATCGGAAGCGGTCAAGGTCATAGAATGTGCCCACGTAGAAGCCAAAGGAGCCCCTATGGGTATCGGGCTCGTAAAGATTATGGGAAGGCAGTCCGGACATATCGCGATATACGCTGCCCTGGCGCAAAATGACGTGAATTTCGTATTAATTCCTGAAGTTCCGTTTGATCTCGAGGGAAGCAGGGGCTTTCTCAAGGCCCTTGAAGAACGTCTGAGACGCAGAAAGCACGCGGTGATCCTGGTGGCGGAGGGGGCCGGTCAGGAGTTGTGCGCCGGGACGGAACCCGTTCTGAGAGATAAATCCGGCAACGTGAGACTGCAGGATATCGGTTTGCTGTTGAAGGATCACATTGAAGACTATTTCAAGAAGATTGAAATGGATATTAATTTAAAGTATATTGATCCTAGTTACATTATTCGCAGTGTGTCGGCCAATGCGAGTGACAGTTTGTATTGTACGATCCTGGGACAGCATGCCGTTCATGCCGGGATGGCAGGCAAAACGGGAATGGTTGTCGGCCTTTTCAAGAATGAGTATGTTCATCTGCCGCTGAATGTCGTGACAACGCGCAAAAAAGTGGACCCGGAGGGGAATATATGGATGCGTGTTCTCGAGGCAACCGGTCAGCCACCGTCAATGAAAAACTAAAAAGTGCTTGCATAATTGACCTTTTTAGGTTAGTAAGCAGTTCAATTTTCTAAAGGAGTTCGAACATGGCACGAGTTTGTGAAGTGTGTGGGAAAAGGCCTTCGGTTGGAAACAAGGTCAGTCATTCAAATATTAAAACCAAGCGGATCTGGTATCCGAACCTCCAGAAACTGCGGGTAATCGATGAAAAGACGGGTGCCGTGACACGAAAGAAAGTGTGTACGAGGTGCCTGCGTTCCGGTTTCGTGAAAAAAGCCCTGTAAATTCCGAGAACTGTTCCGTTGTCGGGGAACCGGCTTGAGTGAAAACGAGAATGGGAAACGGCGTAAGGCCTGTTTCCCGTTTTTAGTTCGTGCTGTGGAATACCAGTTTTTTCAGGTTGACGAGCTTGATTTGGAATGTTCCGTAGCGTGTCTTCCCGTAAGCCCTGTGATCCCTCTGTAAAATAAGTTCTACCGTGGTGCCGTCCTTTAAATGCACGATGCCCGTCAGCGTGTCGTTATGGATGAGAAAGACGATGTCTTTTATCTTGTCGAACGGGATCGTGTAGATTCCCTCGCCTCTCTTCCCCTCGATAAACGTTTTACCCTCTATGCTTATCTCCCGGCATTCGGTCATAATGTCCATCTGGTCGATGTATGCCGCCTTAAAATCGTCTTCAACGGTAGGAATCTTGTCCGGTGAATCATCCCCGAGGATCGACCCCATACCGACCAGAAGCGGCAGGAACAGGAGTACAACAAGCAGTTTAGAGTATATTTTCATCGCCGGTCCTTTCTGTTTCGTACGTAGGTACTTCTTCAAAAGCAACTTCATGACGGACAGCGTCCAGGATCTTTTCCGTGTCGGCAATAAAGTCGGGCATTATTGATATCTGAATAATGGAATTCGACTTGTCAATGGTCGACACCGTCGCCAGCCCTTCATATCCCTCGAAGAGATATTTGATGAAGGCTATATTCCTGCGATTCACTTTAAGGAATTTCTTAACAATCATGAATTGTTCCATGCGGCACCACGATGCTGCGAAGATTATGTAACATTCACCTTTTTAAATATCAAGATTTAAATCTCTTCTTGACATGAGATTGTTCCCTGATAAGATGCCACGTAAAATTCATTTAAACGCGGTCGATATGTTACCTATAACGGAGTGGAAATTACCGGGTGAAGACAGCCGGGCACAGCGTGTGCTTCAGGAGACTCTGGGCGTACAGGCGATAATATCGAAGATCCTTGTCAACCGCGATATTGCCGATCCGGAAGAGGCAAAAAAGTTTCTGTATCCGGCCTTAAAAGACCTTCATAATCCCTTCCTGATGAAAGATATCGACAAGGGGGTTGATCGGGTTATCGATGCCATCTTCAAACATGAGAGAATCGCTGTATTCGGCGATTACGATGCCGACGGGATTACCTCCGTAGTGGCGCTTATAAAATTTTTTGAAAGTTTTCCCAGCAATATCACCTATTATATTCCCGACAGACTTGATGAAGGGTACGGGCTTAACAGGGGGGCAATCGATCGCCTTAAAAAAGATGGTGTGTCGCTGATTGTGACCGTAGATTGCGGCATTACCGATGTTGATGAAGTAGAGTATGCCAAATCAATCGGTATCGATACGATAATACTGGATCATCATGAGGTTCCCGAGAGACTGCCTGATGCGGTTGCGAGTATCAATCCGAATCGAACGGATTGTCACTTTCCCTTCAAGCACCTCGCAGGCGTCGGTATTGTGTTCAATTTTCTCATTGCCCTCAGGGGGAAACTTCGTAATCTTGGATTCTGGTATGGGAAGCAGTATCCCAATTTAAAGGAATATCTTGATATCGTTGCCTTGGGGACAATCGGAGATATTGCACCGCTTGTTGATGAAAACAGAATATTCGCCAGGATCGGCCTCGAGCTAATAGATGCCGGTCAGAGGGTGGGAATCAGGGCCTTGAAGGAAAAAAGCAACCTGGGAGGGAACCGGGCCGCCGATGCCAGGACGGTGTCCTTTCAACTTATTCCCCGAATTAATGCGGCGGGACGTGTCGGTTCACCGGAAGATGCCGTTCGCCTGTTGTTGACTGACAATATGGAAGAGGCGCTGCACCTTGCGGCCCTGCTCGATTTTCAGAACCGCGAACGCCAGGAGATGGAACGTAAGATTGTAACGGAGACGATTCAGGAGATCGAGAAAAAACTGCACCCGGAGGAAATGTCGTCGATTGTTCTGGCATCTTCGGACTGGCATCCAGGGGTGATTGGCATTGTCGCATCACGGCTCGTAGAAAAATACTACCGTCCCTCCATCCTCATCAGTTTGAAAGACGGTGTCGGCAAGGGGTCGGGTCGCAGCATATCGGAATTCAACCTTTATGAGGGCTTGAGAGAAAAATGCGATTCGCTCCTGCTCTCATATGGTGGCCACAGGTATGCCGCCGGGATTACGATACGAGAGGAAGATATACCGCATTTCGCCGATATTCTGAACGAGGCCGTCGCCGAAGAGATCGACATATCACGCCTCTTGCCCAAGACATATATAGATGCCGAATGCACCCTTACAGATATTGATCGCGTCCTTCTGCACCAGATCGATCTGTTGTCGCCATTCGGCAATATGAATCCCGAACCCGTCCTGTGCATTAAAAATATTCACGTGGCATCCATGACCACCGTTGGCGGCAATCATCTGCGAATGCGCGTCACGGATGATTCTATCTTTTATGATTCCATATGGTTCGGCAAAGGACACGTAAGCGGTCTCATCGCGGAGTCATTGATAGATATTGCGTTTACCCCGCAGATCAATTTATGGAACGGCATGAGTAATATCCAACTTAAAATGAAAGACATCGCCCCGTCATCCATAGGGTGACCGTTTATTGCCAATCTCGCCGGTCATCGATCAATGTGGTATCCTCACCTAGTGTTCCGGGCCGGGTGAATTCGATTCTGTCCACCCGTACGGTACAGATGTCCTGAAATATCTGCCGTATTTCCGCTGTATCACGATGTGTGTCTTGTGTTACAGGATCGATCAGTACTGTCAAGCAATCCCGGTGCGATTCCCTCGTGATGACGAGCTGCAGGGGCATGTGGTCGATATGTTGCCGAACCCTGTGCAGCTGACTCGGGGCAATGAAAAGGCCGCGCACTTTCACTGCATCGCCGATCCTGCCCATAATGCCGGCAAGGCGGTGTGCCGTTCTTCCGCAAGGACATGTGTCCGTCATTATGTGCGACAAATCACCCGTTCCGAAGCGCACGAGAAAAAAGATATCGTTGAGCCGCGTGACGACAACCTCGCCCAACTGACCGGGTGCAACCTTTTTGCCTGTCGCGGGATCGATGATTTCGACGATCACGTTTTCGCAGATATGCCACCCGTTCTTTTCCCCGCATTCATAGGCAATATCGCCGACTTCCGTGGCACCATACATCTGATACGTATCGATGTGATATGTGTGTTCCAGTTTTTCTCTCAGGGACGGCTCGAGGGGTTCGGCAACAAAACTTGCCTTTCTGAGGCTCGAAAGGTCGTGCCCCATTTTCTCTGCCTTATCGATGATTGCCGCGAGAAAACTTGGTGTGCCGACATAACCGGTTACCTTAAGATCGCGAATCAGCCGTACCTGGGTCTCCGTGCCCGTCGTTCCTGCGGGGATCACCGTTGCACCGACGGCGCGCAGTCCTTCATGGAATGTTATGCCTGCCGCGACCATGTGGTAGGAAAAGGTATTGAGAACGATATCTCCCCTACCGAATCCGGCCGCATGAAATCCTCTCCCCCACAGCATGTCGTGTTCCGTCAGGTGAGGTTCATATACGGGCCCGGGGGAGATGAAAATCCTGTCCGTTGGCACCCCCGCCTTTGCAAACCCGCCGTAGGGCGGTTCTTGCAGCTCAAAATCGACAACCTCTTCCCGCGAAATCACGGGTAATTTTTCGAGGTCGTCAATAGTGGTGATGTCCTGTGGGGTTAACTGACAGGCATCAAGCGTTGCTTTAAGCCGTGGCGACAGCTCATAGCCCGCGATAATCATCGTATGCAACATGTGATCAAGTTCCGCACGCCGTGCTTCGCGTGATCTGTTTTCCTTATCGTCGAAATACAGTGACATCGAATCCATTCCCTCCCCTTGTTGCTGGTCACTTGTTAATAATTTTGGTTCTTCTCCAATTCAGTTGGAGAAAAGGGAACAGGGATTCCAGGGAGCGAGGATTCAAGGGTTTCTTTTCTAGACATGTCATAAGCGCGTGTAAGATTCTTGCGATTTACGTGATGCCCTTTTTGAGAATACCCCGTGCACCTTTTACAATGAAATCTAAATTCCCTGCTCATACTATCCGTGTTTCCAATTCACAGGCAGAACCATTGTATTCTCTGGAATCGTAACTCCTGAATTCGGTACTTTGCCATAATGAATTGCAACTAATCGGGAGATAATCCCTAAGGTTCAAAAACCATATCACAGCCACCGTTTGCGTCGCTTATATGATTTTACGTTTCTGTAAGACTTTGCCGCACCGGAGGCGCCCATACCGAGATAGAATTCCCGTATGTCGGGATTGTTCTTCAATTCATCCGCCCTACCCTCCATGACAATTTTGCCGTTTTCCATTACGTATCCATAATGGGCTATCTGCAGCGCGATGTTTGCATTTTGTTCCACAATGACGATCGTTGTTCCCTGCTCTTCGTTGATTCGCCTGATGATCTTGAAAATCTCCTTCACCACCAAGGGGGCGAGCCCCAGCGACGGTTCGTCGAGAAGCAGAAGTGAGGGATGTGCAAGCAGGGCCCTGCCGATCACGAGCATCTGCAGTTCTCCGCCACTGCAGTATCCGGCAAGCGATTTTTTCCGTGTGATGAGTGAGGGAAAGTAATCGTAGATCAGGTCCATATCCTTTTTGTAGGGTGTGCCCCAACGAGTGGCGGTTCCAACTCGCAGGTTCTCTTCAATGGTGAGATACTTGAAGGGCTGACGACCCTCGAGGACCTGAATGATTCCCTGGCGGGTAATATCTTCGGGCGCCGAATTCTGGATGGTTTTCCCGCCATACATGATGGTTCCGTCGGTTACTTTACCGTTTTCGGGCTTCAAAAGCCCTGATATGGCCTTTAATGTCGTTGTCTTTCCGGCGCCGTTGCTGCCAAGGAGTGAGACGATCTGGTGTTCCTTCACCTGGAGCGACACCCCTTTTAAAACCTGAATAACATCGGAATACACCACACTGATATTGTTGATTCGAAGTAATGTGTGATTATGCATGCTCTTTCACCCACCATATATGACTCATAATTTTTGTATACGCAGAACGCTGAACTTTAAACATGGTGCGGTACACTCAAGTCTCTAGTAAGAAAACGGCCACAGCCTGAAACTGGATCTGACGATACGCCAGACTTCGGCCAGACCACGGGGTTCAAAAAGGATGAAAAGTACGATTGCCGAGCCGAACACCAGCTCCCTGAGTGGCGCAATAGTCAGCTCGATTCCCTGCAGCAAGTGGGTGTTCATGAGGATGTCGGTCAGCCAGCGCAGGGTTTCGTTCAGGACAGTGATAAAGGCCGCACCGAAGACGGAGCCTGCGATATTACCCATTCCGCCGATGATTACCATTGCAAGGTATTCCACCGACATACCCAGGTTGAACGGTTCGGCGGTAATGCTGATCATATAATATGCCCACACGGCACCGGCAAAACCGGCATAGAAGGAACTGATTCCGAACGACAGGAGTTTGTAGCGAAAGATGGGGATGCCCATTCCCTCGGCGGCCCGGTCGTTATCACGAATGGCGATAAATGCTCTTCCGTAGCGGGTTCGCAGGAGATTTGCCGCACAGTATGTCATGAACACGAGGGACACAAATATAATGTAAAAGAAGGCCCGGTCGCCGGACAGCTCCAGCCCGAAAAGGCGAGCAGAAGGAAGCACAATGCCCATGGTACCCTGGGTGAGGCTTTCCCAATGGATAAGCACATATTCAATAATGAACTGCCCCGCCAGGGTTGCAATGGTGAGGTATAATCCTTTCAGGCGAACGGAGGGAATGCCGAAAAGCATACCAACAAGGGCGGTTGCAAAACCGGCGCATGGTAACGCCAGCCAGAATGGAAAATGAAGCGATGTTGCCAGAATTGCAGCTGCATATGCGCCGACTCCGAAAAAGGCGCCGTGTCCCAGGGATATCTGGCCGGTAAAGCCAACAAGTATGTTGAGGCCGATTGCTGCAATGGCTGTGATACCGATCATATTGATTACATACAGGAGGTACGGACCCGTGATGAAAGGGACCACGGCAAAGAGCAGCATCAGGCCCAGGCCTACAGCCGTCCGGCCGAAGTCGGTCTCAAAAATCGCCAGTTCATCTTCATACCGTTCACTGTAATTGCCACATGGATGAAAGTGCAATCTTTTCAATTTCATATGATTGTTATCCTGATATTTTACTTTATTATTTTGGCTGAACTGAATCTTTTTGTCCGCAAATTCAAATTCGCATCTTGTAACTTTAAACGATTCACTCGCACTATACCCGTTCAATTTCCACCAGGCCGAAAAGGCCATAGGGTCGTACGAGAAGGATGAAAACCAGGGCAATGTAGGGGATCACGTCGCGCAGTGACGGCGATAAATATCCGCCGGTAAACGTTTCAAGCAGGCCGATGATCAGTCCTCCAAGTATGGCGCCGCCTATGCTGTCGAGCCCCCCGAGAATGACGACGGGAAATACCTTCAGACCGACAGATGAGAGATCGTGAACGTTAATGCCGTTGATAATGCCCAGCACGATCCCGCTCATGCCTGCAACGAGGGCGGCAATGGCCCAAGAGAGTGCAAACACTCTCCTGACGTTGACACCAAGAGAAAGTGCTGCCGTCTGATTATCGGCAACGGATCGCATATATATGCCGTGTGACGAATATTTAAAGAACAGACCGAAGAGCACCAGAAACGCAAACCCGATGGCAATGGCAACGACATACACGGGAGGAATCGTTACACCTCCGAAGCGCAATGTAAGGGTCGGCGGTAAAATTTCGGGATAGATGTACAGATTGCCACCCCATATAAGGAGCATGAGTCCCTTGAAGATGGATGCCAGCCCCACGGTGAGCATGATGACATAAATGAGAGGTTCACCAATCAAGGGACGCAGGAAAAGCCGTTCCACGACGAATCCGAGCACAAAACTGCCTGCGAGGGTGACAATAAATGCCGGCAAAACAGGCAGCTTGCCCCACGTAATAAGGGAGAGAAATATAAAGGCCCCGGTGGCCAGAAGTTCGCCATGAGCGAAATTAAGCACGCTTGACGATTTGAAGATCATTACAAACCCCATGGCTGCGAGTCCATAGAGAAACCCGATACTGATTCCGTTTACCAGTAACTGAATAAAAAATTCCATAAAACACCCTCTAAACAGTTTTACGTTCAAAATTCAAAGTTCAAAGTGCCACAGTATAAGTTGACGGCGTTATAAAAACATAAATCACATAATATTGGATAGTTACGGCGCATCGATATTCAATGCCCGCACTGTGGTTTCGATGGAACCGATCTCTCCGTTGCGATAGCGTATCGTGCCCTTCACGCTGACCTCGGCTTCACCGGAGTACATGGCTTCGATAAGCTTGATGTAAAGTCCGTACACGAAGCGTCGGCGGACTTTTCCCGTCCGTGTCAGCTCCTCGTCATCTGCATCGAGGAGTTTATACAGGAGAATCATCTTGCGGATCTTCATGTGATCCGGCAGGCGTTCGTTGACTGCCTGCACTTCGGCAGTAATTAATCGTTCCACTTCCTGCTGTTGAGAAAGATCGGTATAGGTTGTATATGGTATCATTCGTTCTTCGGCCCAGTTCCCCACATTACCCATATCGATATTAATAAATGCCGTGATGAACGGCCGGTTTTCACCGAAGGTGACGGCCTCTTTGATATACGGGCTGAATTTGAGGCGTGTTTCAATAAAATCCGGAGAAAAGGCGTTGCCCTTTTTGTCACGGATAATTTCTTCTTTACGGCCGATGATTACGAGATGACCGTCATCGTCGAGATAGCCTGCATCACCGGTCTTCAACCAGCCGTCCTCATAGGCGGATTCGGTTGCCGCGTAATCCTGGTAGTACCCGGCAAAGTTTGCATCGCTCTGGACAAGGACTTCATTGTCATCCGAGATCTTTACCTTCGTGTCCGGCAAGGGTTTGCCGACCGTCTCGGCTTTCACCTCGTCGTCCGGCTGAACCTGGAAAATGCCACCCGATTCTGTGAGGCCATAGCACTGCTTGAGGTTCAGGCCCACGGATCGAAAGAACCGGATGACCTCCGGACTGATGGGATGACCGCCGGTGAAGGCGTTCCTGAGCCGGGCACATCCGACACGGTCCAGGAGGGGGCGAAAGATTATCGCCGAGGCAAGCGAGTTCAGCATCGAGAGATACCATGGCACAGGGATCTTCTGATTTTCACGGTCGATGACATTCGTTCCTATCCGTTCGCATACGGTGAACAGCGTGCGTTTGATGAAACTCGCATCGCTCATTTTCACCCGTATGGTGGATGCCAGATCCTCCCAGAATCGTGATGAGGTGATAATAACAGACGGACCGATTTCACGAAAATCTTCCGTAATGGTTTCGGGGGTTTCGGGAAAGTTCATGGTCATGCCGGCAGCGAGTGAGACCCCGACACCCCACATCTGGTCGACGATCCACGCAGGGGGCGACACCGAAATCCAGTCGGTTCCGCAGCCGAGGGGCAAGGTTGCCGTCCATTTTCGCGCCATCTCGAACAGATTTGCATGACTGAGCATTGCCAGTTTGGATAATCCCGTCGTACCCGACGTCATGATCATGAGTGCAATGTCGTTGGGCCTTGCTTTGTCCATTTCTCGGGAAAAATAACCCGGATCGGCGGCATCACATGCGTCTCCCATATCAAGAAGATCGGCAAAACTCATCAGCCATGGGTTGTCCCGGTATGCCCGCATCCCGGTCGGGTCGATATAGACGACTTGCCTGAGATAGGTCAGTTTGTCCCTGACCTCAAGGAGCTTGTCTACCTGCTCCTGGTCCTGGACGACTGCATATACAGCCCTGACACGGTTTAATGTGTGGGCGAGTTCGTCGGATATCGCCGAGGTGAAAAGATTAAGGGTAACCGCCCCCATAGCCTGGGCCCCGAGTTCGGTAAAAAGCCATTCCGCATGATTATCCATGATGATGCCGATGTTTTCACCCCGTCGCAATCCGAGAGATTTCAACCCCAGTCCGGTCTTCTTCGTAAAGACCAGATAATCCTCCCAACTGTAGGTCTGCCATATACCGTAAGCTTTTTCTCTTATGGCCGCCGTGTTCCTGACGCCGGGCCGGTCGGCCTGCCTGGCGAGAATCTGGGGCAGCGTTAAACCGCTGAGGTTTGTGCTGATGGTGTTATGTTTCATAGTCTTTTCGTTGTTCGTTGCGGTATGTATTGTCCTGGCACCTAGGAAAGCACTGCGGCCGGACCGTATCCTGGTGCATCACAGTACCAGGCATGCATGCAGTATGTCACAAAGTTGCCGAGTCTCCGAGGTATGCCCTGGTAACATCGGGATTGTCCTGTATTTCTCCCGGTGTGCCTTCCGCCAGTTTTTCACCGAAGTTCAACACCGTCACCCGCTGTGATATTGCCATAACGATGGACATGTCATGTTCGACAAGTATCATGGTCTGCTTCCAGGCTTCGTTCAGCTCCACAAGGAATCGCACCATGTCTTCTTTCTCTTCGAGTGTCATTCCGGCAAACGGTTCATCCAGGATCAAGAGTTTCGGTTCCAATGCCAGGGCCCTGCCGAGCTCGACTCGTTTGCGAAGTCCATACGGTAACGCTCCGACAAGTTGATTCCGGATGGGTTGTATCTCGAGAAAGTCGATCAACTCTTCCAGGATTCGCTGGTGGCGGACTTCTTCCTGGCGAACCGACGGCGAGAAGATAGATGCCAGGCCAAGACCGTACCGGCAGTGAATGTGACGTGCCAGGAGTAGATTCGACAACACCGTCATTCCCGGAAAGAGTTCAATGTTCTGAAACGTACGCCCGATCCCGTGCCTTACGAGATCATGCGACGGCAGACCGGTAATATCGTGCGCATTAAAATAGATTTTTCCTTTCTGGGCACGGTAATAACCCGTAATGCAATTCAACAGGCTCGTTTTGCCGGCACCGTTGGGACCGATAACGGCAAATAATTCACCCGAATGTACCGTCATATCGATATTGCTGAGGACGAGCACGCCTCCGAAACTGAGATTCAAACCGTTGATCGTGAGTTCGGCCGTGTTTTCATGTTCGGTCCGGGTGCTGAAAATAGTTGGATTGCCGCGAAATGTTTTCATCAAAACTCCGTTTCAATCTTGAATCAGTGTAATTTCTTCTTTCCCCGGTATGAAATGCGAGGTCAGAGGAGTGAAGGTGCCGTCTTCGTGGACCCTGACGATTCGTGCCTTGAAGGAGCCTTCATGATTCTCTTTCGAATAGGTGATGTTGGGTACAAGGCCACCCATGTCTTCGTCATTCATGGACTCCAGGGCCTTGTTAATTGTCTCTTGGGTGATCTTTTTCGATTTTTCATAGGATCGCTGAAAGGCGCGCTCCATTATCATGCCGATTACCACTCCCTCCCAGTAAGACGCGTCGAAGGTTTTTACCGTATGATATCGCTGCCAGAGTTCTGTGAGGAGCTTGATCCCCTCCGTGCCTTCGCCAGGAAGCCCCCCGGGAAATTGAATGCAAAGTCGATCGCGAATCAGACCCTTTCCCATTGCGAAGAAATCGGGGTCCGTCGAAGTCCATGTTCCGAAAAAGGCCGGTTTGTAATCAATACGATCCGCACATTTCAGGGTTGTGATGATTGCTGCGGGGAGCATCTGCAACACGATATAGTTTGCCCCCTTTTTCCTCAGACGCAACAGCTCGGTTGTCAGGTCGACGGTTTTGGCCGGAAACTCCTCGACGGCGACAATCTCAATATTATGCTTTTCCGCATATTCCTTGCTGGGCTGATGGATTGATCGGCCGTAGGCGTTGTTGTAGGTCAGAAGGCCGATTCTCGGGGGTGTATCCTGCGTGTGGATTTTTCTGATATAGTCCAAAATGGCGTAACAGTCGACCTTGTAACTACCGAAGGGAAGGTAGAAGTAGTCGATGGGGGGTTTCATGATTTCCCAACTCGTGGAATAGTTTATCGTCGGGATTTTGTACCGTTGCACGATCGGCTTGGCTGCCAGACCTTCGCCGGCACTCCACGTGGCAATCATATCAACACGATCCCGCACGGCAAATTTTCTGACAGCCGCAATCGCTTCGGGTACTTTGTAGGCGGTATCGACAATGATAAGCTTCAGTGTATGTCCGTAGATCCCGCCCTTGACCTCGTTGACATATTTGAAATAGTCTTGGAGACCTTTGGCATGATACTGCCCGAACGTGGATGCCGGGCCTGTCAGGTTGATGGCTGCGCCGACCTTCACCGATTTTGCGGATGTGTTTGCAGGTGAGGCCAGCATTGCCGCAACAGCGATAATTATCAGCATTATGATAACTCGTGACATGAAACGCATGGTGTTCCTCCTTTTACACAAACAAAAAGGCCGTGGATACTTATGACCCACGGCCTCCAGATACAAAAAAGCCGCGGGCAGAAGCTCGGTCTACCCACGGCTCATTTACGGTATGTCAGGTTATGAGCTCAGCAGGCAGACCCTCGCAAAAAAGCTAAAGAAAGCAAAAAAATTACCTGCTGCTGAAAACCTGTCATCCATCATATCATTATCCTCAATTGTTTTGTTTCTAAAATAATGCGCCGAAAATGTCAAGCTGAAAATTTAACACCTTTATTGCAAATATTTCAGAAATTTCGAATCGGGGGAAATCACCAGTGTCGTTCCATCTTTCAATGATTTCTTGTACGCCTCAAGACTTCTTAAGAATTCGTAGAATTCGACATCCTGCGTATAGGCGTCGGCGTAAATTTTGATCGACTTGGCATCACCTTCACCCTTTGTTTTCTCCGCCTCTTTATTTGCCTTGGCAAGAATAATCGATCTCTCCATATCTGCCTTGGCGGTAATCTTCTGCGATTCTTCCTTTCCCTCAGAACGGTATTGTCGTGCCTGCCGTTCTCTCTCCGCTCTCATCCTGTCGAAAACGTGTTTTTCGTTCTGTTCCGGCAGATCCGCCCTTTTGATTCTGACATCAACGACGTCAATGCCGTAATCTTTGGAACGCTCATCGGCTTTCTTGCTAACGATGGACATGATATCCGTACGGGTCGTAGAGACGATATCAGACAAATCATGCCGTCCGAGTTCGACGCGGAGTTGCGCATAGACGATATCATCGAGGCGTGATTGCGCCCCCATGATATTCTTGACTGTTTTATAGAATTTCAGCGGGTTGGTGATTTTCCACTTGGTGTAGTTATCGACAACGAGATTTTTTTTGTCCTGCGTCAGGATTTCGTTTGGTGCCGCGTCATAGACAAGGATTCGATTTTCAAAATACACGACCTGCTGCACGAATGGGATTTTAAAATGCAACCCGGGTCCAAAGATCCCCTCCATGGGTTTCCCCAGCATAATCACAATGGCCTGCTGGGTCTGATCGACGGTAAACACCGAAATGGACACACCCAAGGCAACCACAAAAAATATTGTAAGAAGCAAGGTACCTTTCTTTTTCATTATATCCTCCGTAAATATATAAAGACGATGTATAGCGGCTTATTTCACATTCTCCATCATTTTCTTGTCGAGGGGAAGATGGGGCAATATGTTCCTGCCTAATTTTCCTTCCACGATTATCTTGTCAACAGAAGGTAGAATGTCCTCCATCATTTCGATGTAGAGTCGCTTTTCGGTGATCTCGCGGGCAGTTCGATACTGTGCCAGCATCTGCAGAAACCTGCTTGCGTCACCCTCGGACTGGATGATTTTTGATTCTTTATAGGCAATGGCATCGTTAACGATCTGGGCGGCTTTCCCCTTTGCCTTGGGGAGAATTTCATTGCGGTATCCGTGTGCCTCATTGATCAGTTTCGATTTGTCTTCTTTCGCGCTGGCAACATCTTTAAATGCGGCCATAACCTGCTCGGGGGGATGTACGTCTTGAAGCTGGACCGCGACGACCTGTATCCCGGCCTTGTAGCTGTCCAAGATGGTTTGCAGCGTATCCCGTGTATCCTGCTGGACTTTGTACTTTCCGGTCGTCAGGATGTCGTCGATATTGCTTCCGCCGACCGTTTCACGCATGGCTGCTTCCGCGGCGTCTTTGACGGTTTTGTCCTGATTCTGGATGTTGAAGAGATAGTAGATCGGATCTTTTATCTTATACTGAACAATAAATGTCAGATTGACGATATTTTCCGACTTGGTAAGCATCAGGCTTTCACTCGGCACGATGCGCGCTCTTCCCTGCTGCCTTTCACCAATGGTTCTGAATCCGATTTCGATTCTCCGCACCTGGGTC
>Ga0272441_10004957_pt1 | contig 23601 bp, 12 predicted proteins | sample SSMProp6N_FD_193582 | JGI IMG/M metagenome (GOLD analysis project Ga0272441, IMG submission 193582) | Marine sediment archaeal communities from Little Sippewissett salt marsh, Falmouth, MA, United States - SSM-Prop-6N | ecosystem: Environmental > Aquatic > Marine > Wetlands > Sediment ...
ACAGCCGCGAGGGCGTCAACCGGCGCGCCTGGGCCGGCATCGCCGCGTTCCAGGACACCACCAGGATCAACTGGAACTGGGGCCGGTGCTTCTATCTCGTGCAGACGGCGAGGGACGGCAAGAGGTCTTCGCCCGACAGCAGCGATCTCGGCGGAAGCCGCATCAGCTCGTACCCGTTCCCCCAGGACCATCCGTGGGTGCGCATCGCCCGACAGGGCAGCATCTGGACGGCCTGGACCTCAGCGGACGGCACGGCGTGGGAACTCGGCGGATACCAGGCCCGACGGACGCCGCCGAAGATGGACGTCGGGCTGTTCGTCAGCGCGATCCAGCAGAATGCCCGGGCCTACTACAATGCCAAGGTCTCCGAACTGAGCATCCGGCCTGGTGTGCTGCCCGAATCCACGCCTCCGCCGCCTGTCGCCGCGAAGGGCACGGCGGGCGATCGGCTGACCGGCGTGGTGATGGCGCGGTCGGACGGGAACACCGTCGTGGTACGGTCGACCTCGAACGGGCTGCTACGGACCACCGACGGCGGCACGACCTGGAGCACCATCAACGGGGGTCTCACCGGCGCCGCGAACGCCGTCCGCAGTGTGGCCATCCACCCGGCGCAGCCTGCGATCATGCTGCGCGCCGCCGGGCGGGCCGTCAACGGCAGGTGGGAGGGCGGCCTGTGGAAGACCACGGACGGCGGCACGACCTGGAACAAGCTCAACTTCGAGGGGGATTTCGACGGCGTAGGCCCCTCCGCGCTCTGCGGCGAGGTGGTTGCGTTCGACCTGAAGGACCCCGGAAGGCTCTACTTGGGAACTGAGTCGAAGGGATGCTTCAAGAGCACGGACGGCGGCGGCACGTGGACATCGCTCGGCGTGGCGGGCGAGCGCATCACGTCCGTCGTGGTCTGGCCGTGGGACTACGTCAATCCCGTCGCTGGCCGCGGGATGAGCCACCTGTGCGTGACCACCTGCCCGGACAAGTGGATGCCGCTGCTCGGCCGCGGCAGGCCCGCCATCACGACGGCAGGGGAAACGGCGAAGAGCTACACCTCCCGCGACGACGTCACGTCGCTCAGGGTCTACCACGCGCGCGACGACCTGGGCTTCTACAACGTCGCGTTCGACCGGATGTGCCAGACGCCCAACAACATGCGCTATGCGACCTCCCACGGACTCCAGCACAACATCGGGGCAGACATGGTCGCATTCCCCGAGGCGAAACACCTCGAGTGGATGCGCCCATTCACCGCCGTCTATGGCGCCTGCCTGCCCGGCACCAAGAGCGGCCGCTGCATCGCGCAGGCGCTGGATCCTGTCACTCCCGGGCGGGTCTCAGTCAGCCAGTCGTGGGCGTTCACCTGGCATTGGCTCAGCATCCAGGGCACCGTGCCCAAGGGCGGCCTGATCGCCGTCACGGGCGAGCATCGTGTCGGCGAGAAATGGTGGTTCGTCTACACGGACGGCTTGTACCATTCTCCAGATGGCGGCAAGCACCTGGCCAGGGTCCTGGATGCCTTGGGCGGGCAGTGACTCTCTCGTGCCGGCCAGCCAATGGCGGATGATCGTGTCGCAGGAGTGTGGCAGGGACAGCTTTGGGCGCCAGGTTCCGGCGCATTCCCGCATCCGCGCCGTGGCAGGGGGGGAGCGTATGCCCCTCCCTGGACACGGGTTTGGGCTGTGTTCGCAGCCGTTCGACCGGCGTGATCAGAGACCGTGTGTCAGCGGGACGCGCCGAAGCCGACGCACCTGCGGTCCCTGGAAGCAGACCCACCATGCAAACCACCATCCGTTTCTCATTCGGTTCCCCCTGTTGTCCTGCCTTCACCGTGCCCGGATCGTCGCCTTCTTGTCCTTCGGGTGGACGGTGATGGTCCAGGCCCCATCCCTGGCTTTGACCTCGAGCACGACCTGGTCGTCGTTGCTCTTGACGATCGCCGCGGCCGGGGGCTCGACCTCCTTTCCGAGGGAGAAGGTGGCGAGGAACGTCGCCTGCCTGGCGTTGTCGACGCGCGCCCAGGTGACGTCCATCATCGTCTGCTGGTAGCCGCCGTGGGTGCGGGCCTTGCCGCCCGTCATGTCCCGGTCGCAGGCCAGCCGCATCTTGAGGTCGTTCCCGAAGTCTATCCGCAGCTCCTTGCCGGCCGGCCCGCTTACAACTTCGGTGAACCTGCCGCGCTCGGGCAGCTTGGGGAGCGGCGCGGCGGGCGGCTCGGCCCTGAAGGCCAGCGCCGCCTTGCCCTGGCCATACTGGTAGCGGTCGATCGTCCGCGGCTGCTCGCAGACCACGCGGTCGAAGACGACATAGGCATCGCCCAGGAGCGCGATGCCGCGCAACTGCTGCACCCCCTCGTAGAGCGTCGCCTTGGGGTCGGTGGCGACTACCGCCAGCGGCGTGGGGCCGTCGCCCTGCCAGACCAGCAGGTCGCTCGTCACGTCGCGGGAGTCCTGCCCATCAATCACAATCGTGTTGTGCGCGGCCGTGTCCGCCATGAATCGCGCGCCGGGGTCGCTGTAGCGGCAGCGCCCGATACACGAGTCGGTCTGCCGGCCGTTGCGGTAGAAGAACGTCGTGAAGCGGTCGTGCTCGTTGCGGTCGAACTGCTCCTTGTAGTTCATGCGGATCTCCAGGAAATCCGCCGCCGTGCCGCGCCGCAGGAAGATGTAGCCCATGCCGTCCATCAGCTTCGAGGCCATCGGCACCTCCGAAGCCTTGGGTGCATCGAGCACGCCGTAGAGGATCGAGTGCTCCCGAGGGTTCTTGCGGGTGGCCTCCAGCCGGACGAGGTAGCCGGGCTCGCGATACTGGCGATAGGCCAGCTCGTAGCCGGCGTCCATTCCCAGGGATAGGGACGCGTCGTAGACCCGCTTGAACCGCGGGGTCATCAGGTCGAGTCCCCGCTCGGCCGCGAAGCAGGCGAAGCGGTTCATCGCCGCCCACTGCGCGAAGTGGTAGGCCTGGCCCTCGTGGCCGACGCCATCGTCGGAGTAGGCATACTCGACCATCGCATGCCAGCCGAAGTCGGCGAAGACGGCTTCGCCCAGCAGGGGCCAATAGCCTGTCGCGAGCGCCACGCTGCCGTAGGTGCGGATGTGCTCGGCCTGCTGGTTGTTGAACTCGCCGCCGTGGCGGGCCACGCGCAGCCCCTCGTCAAGCAGAAACGTCTCGATTCGCTTGCGCTTGCCCGCGTCGAGCCCGGGGTACGACGCCAGCAGCGCGTAGCCTTCGGCCAGGTTCGGCAGGCACCAGGTCACGGTCAGCGTGTTGTAGCCCAGCCGCGACCCGCCGGCGGTCGAGCGGTAGTCGGTCATGGACATGGTCGGATGGGCGTCGGCATAGGCCAGCATGATCGCGGCCGCCTTGTCGGCGTACTTGCGATCGCCCGTCAGAAGCCAAGCCACGGCGAGGCGGCGAGCATCCGCAAAGCGGTCGGCGAAGTACTCCTGGCGCGCGCACTGGTCGAGGAAGGGGTGGTTCTCGAACTTCTTGCCGCACGTCAGGCAGACGTGGTGGTGGATGTCGTTGGGCATGGCCCTTCGCATGTCGCCCTTGCAGGCAGGGCAGCGGTAGGAGTTGCCCCAGTGGGGCGCACCACGCGGTCGGGTGCCCGGCGTGGGCCACCAGTCATACGCAGGGAAGTCGTATTTCAGGGCCTCGTCCGCCCTGCGGAGTGTATCGTTCTTCCACCCATCCACGCGCATGACCCTGGCAGCCGCCGCCACGCGCTCCTGGAACGTCGCCGGCGTCCAGAAGGGCCGGCTGACGGGGACTGCGGCCCACATCGGCATCCTCCGGTAGCCGAGCCATGGCTGCACGTCCGAGTCGGCCAGCCCCTCGACCGAGACCTTCGGGCAGGCCGGCTCGGCGTAGCCGGGCGTCAGCTTCTTCGCCCGCTCCTGTGAGATCGAGAGCCGGATCGGGACGATCTTCTCCTCGCCGGCGGCGAGCTGGGCAGAAGCCGCCGATGGCTCCGCGCGGAACGACTTCAGCGTATGCTCCGGGTCGACCTCAATCCTGGCGGTCAGCGGCTTGGCGGTGCGGTTCTTGAGGCGCAGGGGATAGGCATAGGAGACCTCGGCGTCGCTGGTGACGATCCGCACATCGCGCGGCTCAAAGTCGACTGCCACGGCCCACCGGATGAGCCTTGGGTTGCGGAAGACCGCCTTGCGCCACTGCGGCTCGCCGGGGTATCCCAGCATCCGCCGCGCCAGGTTCATCCTCAGGACACCTGCCCGGAAGCCGGGGAACCGCTGTGGGTAGAGGGCGCCGTCGTCGTCCACGCGGAGGTCGAAGCGAGCGGTCGTCCATTCGCCTGTAGCGGTGCGGAACTTCGTGTACCAACTGCTCAGTTCCTTCTCCGTCGGCATACTGAAGAGCAGGGTGTGCAGCGCCACCTGCGAGCCCAAGGGCTTGAGGTCGAAGCGCAACTCGTCATAGTCCTTCGGGTCCACCCCGAGCTTGCGGAGATCAATGTTCAGAGTCTGCGCCAGGCCGTCGGGCAGCGACCACTCGTATTCGTTCTTGCCCACCTCCTGGATCTGCGCCTTGTCCGTGGCCTCGCGCTGCGTCACGAGGTTCAGCGGAAAGACCCGCTCGGCGGCCCCGGCCGCCATAGCTGCCACAACGATAGCCGCTAACGCGCAAGCCTTCTTCATTGCGTCCCCCATCGCTTACCCCCCTCAGTGCCTGAAGAGATCGCCATCGCACGGCTGGATGGTACGCGGGCGCGCGTGTTCGCCCGTCGTCCTGCTGGTTCGGCCCTCAGCGAACGTGGCAATCGCCGCGCCGTTGCCCACTGGGTTGCAGACAACTGTTCCCGCCGTGGACTCACGCGTCCAGGTCCCGTTCGGGGCTGCAACGCCCGGTGCCCGCGCCTTGTCTGGGGCCGGGGCTGCAGTTGTGGGGCGCGGGATGCTGAGCGGGTGCCATGCCATAGATTCCTCTCGGTTCGGCTCCCATTGTGCGCCGAGGTGGGGGGATGTCAAGAAGAAGCAGACGAGAAGCTACAAGCTGCAAGCCGCAAGCGCCAAGCCCAGATCCGTCGATCTCGATCTCGTCCTCGATCTCGAATCCCCCGGGGTGGGGGAAACCACGGAGAGGAAGCGGCAAGCCAACAAGAAGCTGCGAGCTTCGAGCCGCGAGCCAGGAGAGGAGAGAGCAGGGAAGAAGCCCAGAAGAGGCCGCAAGCTACAAGCTGCAAGCGTAGAAGAGGCTCCCAGCCGGTTGATCTAACGACGTGCGCCCAATCCGGGCTTCCCCCTTGGGTCGCGGCCACTTCATCGCCGCGGGCTGGCAATTGAATTCCCAGACGATATCGGCGATAATAGGATTGGATGTACCCCCCGTGCGTCCGGGCAGTCCTGTTGGCCCCGGAGGAGTGACGATGCGCACCTGGAGACTCTCGCTGGCGTTGGCCTTGGCCCTGTGCGCAGGGGCGCTGGCGCGGGCGGGCGGCACGGCTCGGCTGGCCGGCACGATCACCCCGCCGGGCAAGGCGATCAAGGTGGGGGCTGTCGAGCGGATCCCCGCGACGATCATGAAGCTCAAGGATAAGACGCACTGGGGCACCGTGGATGCGAAGACGGGGGCCTACGCCGTCGAGAATCTGGCGGCGGGGAAGTACGACCTGGTGGTCCAGACGGCAGAGGGTCGGATCGAGGGGGTCGTGCTGCACGTGCTGAGCGAGGAACGCGAGGCGACGTTCGAGCTCAATGTGGGCACGGGCGAGCTGAAGGTCGAGCGGTTCGACATCAATGAGTATATCGAGGAGGGCCAGGTGCTCTCGCCCGAGGAGCGCGATAAGCTCATCCGCACGAAGCTGCGCATCGACAAGCTGGTGGACCGGGTGAAGAAGACTCTCTCGGTCGCGCGGTTCATGGACACGAATCGCGCGCTCGTGGTGCACGGCACGCGCAAGCGTGCGGTGGTGCTGATGGAGCTGGCTCGGACGACGAAGTTCTACGCCGAGAAGGGCGACCAGGTGATCTGGCGGGTCGAGTCCTGGCCGTTCCTGTGGATGCGCGACGTGTGGCACAAGCCGAACAAGGGCCTGCGGGTGTGGCAGCGCCTGCGCGTCGCCGCCGCCGAGTTCGACCCGATGGGCTACGTGTTCGACCCGGCGCTCGGGGGGATTGCCGTCGAGGCTGGCAAGACGACGACGTTCGACGTGGCACTCCCGGAGACGCTGCCCGCGAGCCTGGGCAAGGCGCCCAAGCCTGCCCGATGACCCGCCCACTCCCAGGCCCCGCCACCCGCCGGCGCGGGCCGCCAGACGTGTGAGCCCATGGCCAAGCAAACGACATCGCGACCCGCACCGGAGACGGACGGGAACGGCTTGCTCCGGCGGGCCGGCGAATGGGCCCAGGAAGCGCTCGACGCCGCCCCCGTGGTCATCGCACGCGGCGTGAACCGCGTGCTCAAGTTCTTCATGCGCGGCAGCCGCATCGAGCGGACGATCCGCGAGCTCCAGCCCCTCGTCGACCGCATCAACGAGATCGAGCCTCAGATCGTGGCCCTCCACGACGACGATCTGCGAGCCAAGACCGACGAGTTCCGCCAGCGCGTGGCCGCCGGCGAGAGTCTGGACGACATCCTGCCCGAGGCGTTCGCGGTGGCCCGCGAGGCCGCCGACCGCCGCATCGGGATGTGCAGCGTGTTCAAGCCCCAGCACGCCTTCGACCCCGAGACCCTCGCCGACCCGGCGCACCGCGAGCTGTTCGCCCAGTGCCGCGAGCGCCTCGAGGGCGGCGCCCGCGTGGCCGAGCTGCGGCTCCCCGCCAGCTTCTACGCCGAGATCCGCGAGCTCTATCCCGAGTACCGGCCCCCCTTCCGCATGCGGCCCTTCGACGTGCAGCTCATCGGCGGCATCGTGCTCCACCAGGGCAAGATCGCCGAGATGGTGACCGGCGAGGGCAAGACTCTCGTGGCCACCCTGCCCGCCTACCTCAACGCCCTCGCCGGCACCCACGTGCACGTGGTGACGGTGAACGACTACCTGGCACGCCGCGACTGCGACTGGAACGCCCCGATGTTCGAATGCCTCGGCCTGACCGTGGGCGCGATCCAGAGCGACATGAATCCCAACGAGCGCAAGCCCGAGTACGAGTGCAACATCACCTATGGGACGAATAACGAGTTCGGCTTCGACTACCTGCGCGACAACATGAAGGACGACCTGGACGCCCAGGCGCAAGGCCCGCTCCAGTATGCGATCATCGACGAGGTGGACAGCATCCTGGTCGACGAGGCCCGCACGCCGCTGATCATCAGCGGCCCGGCCGAGGAATCGAGCGACCGCTACTACATCGCCAACCGCCTGGTCAACACCCTGAAGGGCGTGAACGCGCAGCGGCTGCCGCGCGACGAGGAGCAGCGCGAGCGCGTCCTGGCCAGCTACGACTACACCTACAACCTCAAGGACCACTCGACCGCGCTCACCGACCGCGGCATCAAGAACGCCCAGCGCTTCCTCGGGGTGGACAATCTCTACCACGGGCGGAACATGGACTGGCCGCCCTACATCGAGGCTGGCCTCAAGGCCAAGGAGCTGTACAAGCTGGACGTGGATTACGTGATCCGCGAGGGCGAGGTGGTGATCGTGGATGAGTTCACGGGCCGCCTCATGCCCGGCCGCCGCTGGAGCGACGGCCTCCACCAGGCCGTGGAAGCCAAGGAAGCCCCCCGCGGGGCCCGCATCAAGGAAGAGAACCAGACCCTCGCGACCATTACCTTCCAGAACTTCTTCCGCCTCTACGATAAGATCGCGGGCATGACCGGCACCGCGCTCACCGAGGCCGCCGAGTTCATGAAAATCTACGAGCTCGACGTGCTTCCCATCCCCACCAACCGCCCTCTGCGCCGCAGCGAGATGCCCGACCTGATCTACGGCACCGAGAAGGAGAAGTGGGGCGCCATCGTGGACGACATCGCGGCCGTCCACAAGACGGGACGCCCCATGCTCGTCGGCACCATCACCATCGAGAGCTCCGAGAAGCTCAGCCGCCTCCTCGAGCGCCGCGGCGTGAAGCACGAGGTGCTCAACGCCAAGCACCACGAGCGCGAGGCCGGCATCGTGGCCCTTGCCGGCCAGTTCGGAGCCGTGACCGTCGCGACCAACATGGCCGGCCGCGGCACGGACATCGTGCTCGGCAGGCCCACCTGGCAGAAGGTGCTCGCCCACTGGCAGGAGCAGGGCATCGCACCGCGCGATCTGAGCGTGAACCTCGGGCGCGACGAGCTCATGACGCGCCTGCGGCGCTACTGGTTCGACGCCTGGGGCCTGCGCAAGAAGGACGAGGCGGATCCCAGCGACGACGAGATCGAGCGCCGCCTCGAGGCCGACTGGGCCGAGCGGGGCATGGCCCCCCTCGTGCTGGCGGACAGCGTGGCCGAGCTCGGCGGCCTGCACATCGTGGGCACCGAGCGCCACGAGGCACGCCGCATCGACAACCAGCTCCGCGGCCGCGCCGGCCGCCAGGGCGACCCCGGCTCCTCCCGCTTCTTCGTCAGCCTCGAAGACGACCTGATGAAGATCTTCATGGCCGACTGGGTGCGGAAGTTCATGCTCCGCGCCGGCCTGGGCGACGGGGAGCCCATCGAGTCGGGCATGGTCAGCCGCGCCATCGAGCGCGCCCAGCGCAAGGTCGAGGAGCACAACTTCGAGATCCGCAAGAACCTCCTCCAGTATGACGAGGTGATGGACGAGCAGCGCAAGATCATCTACGACCAGCGCCAGGAGGTGCTCGAAGGCGGCCAGCGACGCGATCCCGCAGACACGGTCGACCGCGCACTCACCCACTACCTGGCGCCTGAGCTACGCCCCCCCTCGCGCGAACTCCCCGAGCGCGTCTTCGCACGCCTCGCCGCACTCGCACACTCCGTCGGCGTCGAGCTCACTCTCGAGGAGTGGCTCGCCGCGGACCGCGAAGCCCTGACCGAGCTCCTCGCCGCCAAAGCCGCCGAGGCCATGCCCGACGGGCTGAGCCCCGAGCACTTGGCCGCCTGGACGAAGCAGCTCCTCGACGACTGCCGGGCCGACTCCGATGCCTACCCCGAGCGGTGGCGGCTCGGCCGCATCGCCCGCTGGGCCTCGCGCCTGGGCGCCGAGTGCTCGCGCGACGAGCTGACCGCCCTGATCCGCGGCGAGCTCGTGGACTTCCTGGCCGCGGTCGCCCGCGACCAGCACGCGGGCAGCTCGCTCGACGACGTGCTGGCGCGCTGGTTCGTGCTCGGCTACGAGCAGGACGCGCTGCTGGTGGCCCGGGGCATCCACTGGGAGCTGGGGAGCTTCCGCGCCTGGCTGGACGGGGTGGGCGTGAGCGTGGAGCTGGTCGAGTGGAGCCCCGCCACGACCACCTGCGACGCCCTCCTGCCGCGCTGGCTTGCCGCCGCACGCACGCGCTTCGCCGGCCGCGAGCCGGCCGACGTGGCGGCCGACCTCGCCGCGGCCTCCGCCCGCCTCTACCTCGCCTCGCCCCTCTTCCAGCGGCGGCCCGATGCCCCGCGCCTGGCCATGTGGGCCGGGCAGCGCCTCGACCTCCAGGTCGAGCCCGAGACGATCGAGGCAACCTTCACCGGGCAGATGCCGCCGAAGATCGTGGGACTCGTCGCCGAACGCCTCGCCACCCGATTCCGCGCCGTGCCCGCGCCCGAGGCGCACCAGCTCTGGGCCGCGAGCATGGCCGAATGGCACCTCGAGACCCATCTGCGCTCGCCGGCGCACAACGTGATCGGCCTGGCCCGCCACCTCTCCTCGCGCCTGCGCGTGGGGCTCAACTCGCTGGAGCTGGCCAGGAAGCCCGCCGGCGAGATCCCCGCCTTCGTGCTCGGCCAGGCCGCCGCCCGCCCCGAGGCCGAGGAGCCGGGCGAGCACATCGAGGGCCTCGAGGACATCGTGCTCACCATGGTGGACAACTCCGTGGCCCGCCTGGTCGAGCAGGCATTCAAGGGGCGGCCGGGGGCCACGCCGGGCGAGCAGAGCTACGCGCCGCTCGCCGAATGGGCGGCCGATCTGGGCCTGGCCATCACCCAGAGCCAGTGGCGCGCGAGCGACATCGATGGCCTCCGCCTGCACTTCATCCGCGCGGCGGCCGAGGCCTACCCGGCCGAGCGCCCCGAGGACCTCCTCGAGACGTTCGTGCCGCGGTTCATGCGCCGCACCGTCCGCCGGTTCCTCAACTCCGAGGCCTTCCGCGAGCAGCCGAGCTACGCCAGCCTGGCGGGGTGGGCGGCCGAGCGCTTCCCCTTCCTCCCGCGCGACGCACAGGTGGAAGCCCAGATCAAGCGGCTCGCCGCCGACAAGCTCAAGGACACCCGCACCCACCTCATCGAGGCCAAGCTCCAGGACCTCGGGGCGGAGGGGGGCGACCTGGAGGCGGCCGTCGACGAGCTCGTGCCTGCCACCCTCGATATCTTCCGCTCGATGGGCGAGAGCGACGAGATGGACCTCGCGGGCCTCGCCGCCCTCGCGCGCACGGCCTTCGACGTGTCCGTCCCCGCGCACAAGCTCGAGGAGGAGGCCGAGGGCGAGGAGCGCCAGGCCGTCCGGGTGCTCGCCGACCGGGCCAAGGGCCGCTACAGCCGCCGCGGCCTCGACAAACTGGTCGTCGACGCCGTGGAGGGGGCCTTCGCACTCACCACATCCGCCGAGCAGTTCCCCACCGCCTGGCGCTGCGAGCACCTCCGCGAGTGGCTCCGCAGCGTGGGGCTCAGCCCCATCGTGAGTAGCGACGACCTGCGCGACGAGACCCTGGCCGACATCGAGGCCTACTTCGAGAAAGCCGCCGTCGAGGGACAGGGCAGGCGGCCCGTCGAGCAGGTGCGCGCCACCCTCGTGACCGCCGCACTCCAGGTGTTCCTCGAGACCGCCCTCTCCGAGGAGGGGCGAAACTACATCGGCCTGGCCAGCGCCGTGGCCAAGAAGTACGGCATCGAGCTCGGGCCATTCGAGCTGAGCAAGCACACCGCCGAGGACCTCGAGGCACGCCTGCGCGACAGGGTGTTCCAGGCCTACGAGACCCGCAAGGCCCAGCTCGGCACGCGCCAGATGCTCTGGACCATCCGCCAGATCCTCCTTCAGACGATCGACATGAAGTGGAAGGATCACCTCTACAACATGGACCATCTTCGCGGGGTCATCGGGTTCCGGGGCTACGGCCAGAAGGACCCGAAGGTCGAATACAAGCGCGAAGGCTACGAGATGTTCGACATGATGACCGGGTCGATCGAGGACACGGTTACGGACTACCTGCTGAAGGTGGAGTTCAGCTTCGGGGAGGAGGAGGCCCGCAACATCTGGCGTGCGGACAGCTACATCCACGAGGCCGCCGAGTCGTACAAGCAGCAGCAACAGGCGGCTCAGGCGCCGCAGGGCGAGCGCCCCGTGGCCAAGCCGATCTCGGCGGGCAAGGAGCCCGGCCGCAACGACCCGTGTCCGTGCGGCAAGAAGCGCTCGGACGGCAAGCCCGTCAAGTACAAGAACTGCTGCGGCCGCCGCAGCCGCAGCCCCGTCTCGTGAGAGGGAACACGATGAACCGTCGACTGCTCGCCCCCGTCGTCGTCCTGGCCCTTCTGCTGGCCGCCCGAACCGCCTCGGCGCTCACGATCGAGATCACGAACGACAAGACGCCGGTCATGGTGGGGTCCAAGACCGTGGCCATGGTCTCCCAGGGGCAGACCTACGTGGTCGAGAAGCAGAAGGGCGTGTGGTACGGCATCCGGGTCCGCGCGGGCGGCTCCGTTCTCTTCGGCTGGGTGCACAGCAGCAACTGCAAGGAGAAGCGGGCCACCACGGGGGTCGACCCCGTCGAGGCTGCGGCCGAGAAGGAGTTCCTGACCCGCAAGGCCCAGGCGGACAAGCTGGCGGCGGATGGCAAGTTCAGCGAGGCCATCGCCCTGCTCGACAAGTTCCCCACGCGCTACTGGAAGACCAAGGCTGGCAAGAAGGCCATGGAGTATGCGGTCGATCTCGAGAAGAAGGCCACCGCCAAGCCCGAGTTCGTCGAGAAGCAGGCCGAGGAGGAGTTCAAGAAGGCCAAGGCCAAGGCCGACAAGCTGGCCGCGGACGGGAAGCTGAACGATGCCGTCCGGGCGCTCGAGCAGTTCGCCGGGGGGCGCCACGAGAAGACGAAGTGGGCCGAGGAGGCCCGCCAACACATCCTCGAGCTTCAGAAGCGCGCCCACGCGCCGCTCGAGGATCTCGAGAAGAAGATCTGGGCGCTCGTGCAGGAAGGCAAGTTCGACGACGCTCTGGCCGAGGTGAAGGCCGCGGAGGACAACGGGGCGAACGCCAGCTACATCAAGACCACCCGCGCCTTCATCGAGCTCCACAAGCGGGGCGACGCCAAGCCCGACGCCCCGGTCTCCGGCGACGATGCGGCCGCGGATGTGTATGCCACGGACAACGCGTACCGCAAGCAGCTTATGAGCCTCCTCCAGATCATCGCGCCGGGTGGGGCCACGGAGATCAAGCGCCAGTATGGCCCGCGCAGCGTCACGATCCAGATCCCCAAGCCGGCTGCCCAGATCGCCGGGGGCGAAAAGCTCATCGCCAGCTACCCGTGGTCGCCCAATCTCCGCATGCTCCTGGCGCGCCTCTACGCGCGCGAGAAGAACGTGGCGAAGGCCCTCGAGCACTACGACATGGCCCGCGCCCTCGACCGCGGGCGGAGCATCGTGACTCTCGACTCCTGCATCGAGGCCGCACGCCTGCTCACGGGCGAGAAGCGCTACGACGAGGCCATCGCGGTGGGGAAGAAGGCCTTGGAGCGGAAGGCGGACGACTTCATCGCTCTCTCGGCCGTCGGGCGCGCGCACCTGGCGGCGGGGGAGAAGGCGGGCGCCGTGCGCGCCTGGGAGAAGTCGCTCAAGATCAACCCCGTGCAGCCGCAGATCCGCCGCCTCCTCGCCGAGGCCAAGGGCGAGACTGCTGCCGAGACGAAGCCCGAGAGCCTCAAGCTCCCCGACCTCGTCAAGAAGGTCGAGGAGTCGTGTGTGGTGATCCTGGCGGGCCGCGGCAGCGGCAGCGGCTTCGTGGTGCGTGCGGACGGGCTGATCTCGACGAACTTCCACGTGGTGTTTGGCGCCCTCGCTGGTGGCGGGAAGCTCCAGGTGCGCACCAAGCGCAAGGGCGAGTTTATCACCATCCCCAACGTTCAAATCGTGCTCGGCGACCCTGCGAGGGACGTTGCGCTGCTGAAGATCGACGCCCGGGCCTTCCCCCTCCATCCCCTGCCGCTCGGGGACGCCAAGACGGTTGTGCCCGGGCAGGACGTGGTGGTGATCGGCAACCCGGGCATGGGGGGCAAGATCCTCGACTACACGATCACCCGCGGCATCGTGAGCAACCGCGACCGCGTGATCCAGGGCGCCCACTTCTTCCAGACCGATGCGGCGGTGAACCCCGGCAACAGCGGCGGCCCGATGTTCAACATGCAAGGTCAGGTGATCGGCATGGTCACCCTCAAGGTGCTGGTGATGGAGCGTGCCGGCTTCGCGCTCCACATCGACCAGGTGCTCGCCCACTTCCCCCGCTGCTTCCCTATAAGCGAGTAGCAGACCCATTCTGCCCATGTCCATCCTCCTCGATGCCGCATACCTGACCGCCGCTGTTCTCTCCTCGCCCTTCCTGGCCTACAAGGCGGTCGCCAGCGAGAAGTTCCGCACCGGCCACCGCGAGCGTTTCGGCGGCCCTCCGCCGCGCGAGGGCAACGCCCCGTGCGCCTGGCTCCACGCCGTCTCCGTGGGCGAGATGACCCTCATCCGCCCCCTCGTGGCCGCCCTCGCCCAGCGCTGCCCCCAGTGGGACCTGCTGCTCTCGACCGCCACCCCCACCGGCCACACCACCGCCGCGAAGCTCTACCCCGAGCGGCGGGTCATCACCTATCCCTTCGACTTCTCGTGGGTGGTGCGCAAGGCCCTGCGCAACATCCGTCCCGACCTCGTGGTGCTCGTCGAGCTCGAGATGTGGCCGAACTTCCTGGCCGCCGCCGACCGTCGGGGCATTCCGGTGGCCATCGTGAACGGGCGGATCAGCGAGCGCTCGTTCGGGCACTACCGCCTCATACGCCCGCTGGTGGCCAGTATGCTGCGCCACATCCACGTGCTGTGTGTGCAGAACGAGACGTACGCCGAGCGCCTCGAAGCCCTCGGCGCCCCGCCCGACCGCCTGGTGGTGACGGGGAACCTGAAGTTCGACTCCTGCCCCACGGCCGCTCCAGCGGGCAGGGACGAGGCCCTGGCGAGCGAGTTCGGCCTCGGGCCGGCCGAGCGGGTGCTCGTGGGCGGCTGCACGTGGCCGGGCGAGGACGAGGCGCTGCTTTCGGCATACCAGGCACTGCGGGCGCAGTTCCCCCGCCTGCGCCTCATCCTGGCGCCCCGGCAGGCCGAGCGCTTCGGCCCCGTCGAGCACCTGGTCCGCCAGGCGGGCCTGCCCTGCGTGCGGCGCACCGCGCTCGGCCAGGGCACCCAGGGCGAGCCCGACGCCGTGATCCTGCTCGACACCGTGGGCGAGTTGGCCCGCGTCTACGGCCTCGCCACGGTGGTTTTCGTGGGGGGGAGCTTGATACCGCACGGCGGTCATAATATACTTGAACCGTCCGGGCTGGCCAAACCCGTGCTCTTTGGGCCACACACTGCGAACTTCCGCGACATCACGGACGAGTTCATTGCCCACAGCGCCGCACGACGCGTGGCCGACCCGAAGGAGCTGACGGACGCCTTGCGTGAGCTTCTCCTGAACCCTCAGGCCGCGGCCGACCTGGGGGCGCGAGCCAGGCAACTTGTCGATCACCACCAGGGCGCCACGAGCCGCACGCTCGACGCCCTCGAACCCCTCCTCCAGAGCCGCCAGCAGAAAGGGAGCCTAAGCCGATGACTGAAGGCGGACGCAAGATGCTCTTCACGTCCGAAGCCGTGAGCATGGGCCACCCCGACAAGATGGCCGACCAGATTTCCGACGCCATCCTCGATGCCTATCTCGCCGGCGACCCCTACTCGCGAGTCGCCTGCGAGACACTGCTCACCACGGGACTCGTCGTCGTCGCCGGCGAGATCACCTCCAAGACCACCATCGACATACAGACGATCGTGCGCGACACCGTCCGCGAGATCGGCTACACCGATTCGAGGATGGGCTTCGACGCCGATAGCTGCGGCGTCATCGTCGCCATCCACCGCCAGTCGCCCGACATCGCGATGGGCGTCGACACCCGCGACGACCACGAGCAGGGCGCCGGCGACCAGGGACTCATGTTCGGCTACGCCTGCCACGAGACCCCCGAGATGATGCCCGCCGGGATGGCCTTCTCCCGCCGCCTCGTCGACGGTCTCGTCACCCTCCGCGAGGATGGCACCCTGCCCTACCTTCGCCCCGACAGCAAGTCGCAGGTCACCATCGAGTACGTCGGCGGCAAGCCCACGCGCATCCACACCGTCGTCGTCTCCACCCAGCACAACCCCGACGTCGAGCAGGCCCAGATCCGCGAGGACCTCATCCAGCACCTCGTTCCGAAGGTCCTCCCCGCCGACCTGCTCGACGAGGGGACGATCTACCACGTGAACCCGACCGGCCGATTCGTCGTCGGCGGCCCCCACGGCGACACAGGGCTCACCGGCCGCAAGATCATCGTCGACACCTATGGCGGCCTCGGGCGCCACGGCGGCGGAGCCTTCTCCGGCAAAGACCCCTCGAAGGTCGACCGCTCCGCCACCTACGCCGCACGCCACGTGGCCAAGAACATCGTGGCCGCCGAGCTGGCCGACCGCTGCGAGGTCCAGGTCGCCTACGCCATCGGCGTCGCAAGGCCCCTGTCCATCTACGTCGACACCTTCGGCACGGGCAAGGTGGCCGACGAGCAGCTCGAGGCCATCGTGGGCGAGCTCTTCGACCTTCGGCCCGCCGCCATCCTCGACTACTACAAGCTCCGGCGCCCCATCTACAAGCAAACCGCCCGCCACGGCCACGTAGGCATCGTGGGCGACGACTATACGTGGGAACGCACGGAACGCGTCGAAGACCTGCGCGCCGCCGCAGGCCTGTAGTGTCCTGCGTGGAAGATCCGCGGCGAAAGCCCCCGCCGCCGACAGCGAGGTTCCTTGACGGGGCAGGACACGCCCAAGCTTCGCTTGAGCGTGGCACCCCAAGCACTTGGGGGTACGGCGGGTGCCACGCCCAAACTCGTTTGGGCGTGCGGATTCCACGCGGAATGCTCGCCACTTACGAGGCGAATTTCTCTCGCACGACACTAGGCCCACCCTCAAGGAGGTGACATGAAACACGACGTCAAGGACCTGAAGCTGGCCGCCAGAGGGCGCGACCGCATCGAATGGGCCGAGGAGCAGATGCCTGTGCTCCGCCTCATCCGCGAGCGCTTCGCCAAGGAGAAGCCCCTCAAGGGCGTCACCCTGGGCGCCTGCCTCCACGTGACCACCGAGACCGCGAACCTCATGCGCACCCTCAAGGCCGGCGGAGCCACCCTCGGCCTGTGCGCCTCGAACCCCCTGAGCACCCAGGACGACACCGCCGCCGCTCTCGTCAAGGTCTACGGAATCCCCACCTTCTCCATCCGCGGCGAGAACAACAAGATCTACTACGAACACATCCACGCCGTGCTCGACATGAAGCCCAACATCTCGATGGACGACGGGTGCGACGTGGTCTCCACCATCCACTCGAAGCGCAAGGAGCTCCTGGGCGGCATGCTCGGCGGCTCCGAGGAGACCACGACCGGCGTCATCCGCCTGCGCGCCATGGAAAAGGACGGCGTGCTCGCCTATCCCATGATCGCCGTGAACGACGCCGATACCAAGCACCTGTTCGACAACCGCTACGGCACCGGCCAGAGCACCATCGACGGCGTGATCCGAGCCACCAACCGCCTCCTCGCCGGCTCCGTGGCCGTCATTGCAGGCTACGGCTGGTGCGCACGCGGCGTGGCCACCCGAGCCCGCGGCATGGGCGCCAACGTCATCATCACCGAGGTCGACCCCCTCCGCGCCCTCGAAGCCGTCATGGACGGCTTCCGCGTGATGCCCATGGCGAAGGCTGCTCGCATCGGCGACGTCTTCATCTCCGTGACCGGCGACACCACGGTCATCGGCGCCAAGCACTTCGCCCTCATGCGCGACGGCGCCTGCGTGTGCAACAGCGGGCACTTCGACGTCGAGATCGACATTCCTGCACTCAAGAAGATGAGCAAGTCGGTCAAGAAGATTCGCGACAACGTCCAGCAGTACACCCTCAAGAACGGCCGCAGGATCAACCTCCTGGCCGAGGGCCGGCTGGTGAACCTGGCCGCCGCCGAGGGCCATCCGCCTGCGGTGATGGACATGAGCTTCGCCAACCAGGCGCTGGCCGCCGAGTACATCGTCAAGCACCACGGCTCGCTCGAGAAGCGCGTGTATCCCGTGCCCAAGGCGATTGACCGCGAGATCGCGCGCCTGAAGCTCAAGTCCATGGGCGTCTCAATCGACCGCCTCTCCAAGGAGCAGCGCCACTACCTCGCCTCGTGGCACCTCGGCACCTGAGCGCCCGCGACCGCGCCCGCACTCCACGAACCGCCCCGCCGGCCACCCATCCGGCGGGGCGGTTCCTCATGACCTTTGCTTGATTCCCCCTCCTTCGCTACGATGGCAGGCAGTCGCGTGAGCGCATGTGAAGGAGGACGCGGATGTCCGGTGTGCAACGCCTGTCGCGGCGCGAGTTCGTGGCGCGGGCCGCGCGGACGGGGGCAGCGGCCTGCGCCGGCTTCCACGTGGTGGCCGCCGACGTGCTGGGGGCCGAGGGCGCGACGCCCGCGAACGACCGCATCGGCCTCGGCCACATCGGCTACGGGCGGCGCGGCACGGCGCTGCGCGGCCTGCGCGGCGGACAGACCCTCGCCATCGCCGACGTGAATCGCAAGCGCCTCGCCCGAGCCGACGGCAAGGCCATCCAGGGCTTCCAGGACTACCGCCGCCTGCTCGACCTCGATGAGGTCGACGCCGTGACCGTCGCCACCCCCGACCACTGGCACGCCATCAACGCCCTCCACGCCGTCCAGGCCGGCAAGGACGTCTACTGCGAGAAGCCGCTCACGCTCACCATCCGCGAGGGCCGCAGCCTCGTCCAGGCCGTGCGGCGCTACGACCGCGTGTTCCAGACCGGCAGCCAGTGGCGCTCGATGCAGGGCTGCCGCCACGGCTGCGAGCTCATCCGAAACGGCCGCGCCGGCACCATCCACACCGTCCACGCACACAACTACCCCAGCCCCTGGATGCCCGAGCTGCCCGCACAGCCCGTGCCCCCCGAGATCGACTGGGAGCTGTGGCTCGGCCAGAGCCCTGCCTGCCCCTACAACATCAACATCTACATGCCGCGTGCTCGGCCTGGCTGGATCTCGTTCCGCCCCTGGTCGGGCGGCGAGCTCACGGGCAACGGCTCCCACGGGCTCGACACCGTGCAATGGGCACTCGGCACGGATCTGAGCGGCCCGACCGAGGTATGGGCGGACAGCACGAACATCCGCAGCCAGATCCACTACCGCTACGCCAACGGGACCACGGTGCACCTCGACCAGGGCGGCTACCTCGTCGGCGGCATCTTCGAGGGCGATAAGGGGAAGGTGATCATCGACATGGCCCGCGTGCGCTGCGAGCCCGAGGAAATCGGCGAGGCCCCCCTCACGCCGAACGACCTGCGGCTCACCCACAGCAACCACCACTTCCAGAACTGGGGCGACTGCATGCGCACCCGCTCGCGCCCCATCTGCGACGTCGAGATCGGCCATCGCTCCGCCACGGTGTGCCACCTGGGCAACATCGCCCGGTGGCTCGCCCCCCGCAAGCTGGCTTGGGACCCCGAGGCCGAGCAGTTCGTCGGCGACGACGAGGCGAACCGCCTCACCTGGCGGCCCATGCGAGAGCCCTACCGGATGTGAGCCACAGGCGGGGAGGGGGGCGCGTCAGTCCGTCTGGTCCCAGGTCGAGCGGCCGTCGCCGGTGATGGGGATCGTGGGGCCGAGGTAGCGGGGGCGCTTCCCGAGAATATAGAGGTCGAGCACGGCCTTGGCGCGTGCCAGCGCCTCGCGGACCGCCAGGCGGGCGGCGGAGCCGTAGCGGCGGCGGTCGGCCGCGCAGCCCCACGCCTCGATCCCCAGCGTGCGCGCGATGTAGACCGAGCGAGCCAGGTGGAACTGCTGCGTCACCACGAGGGCACGCCGCACCTGGAACACGTCGCGGGCACGGTACATCGTGTCGAAGGTGCGGAAGCCCGCGTGGTCGAGGAACACATCGCGTTTCGGCAGGCCGGCCGCCAGCACGTAGCGGCGCATCACGTTCACCTCGTCGTAGGTGTGCTGGCCGTGGTCGCCGCTCAGGAGCAGCTTGTCGACCGCGCCGGAGCGATAGAGCGCGACGCCCGTCTCCAAGCGGTCGGCCAGCGCGGCGGAGGGCGTGCCGTCCGAGGTCACCCCCGCGCCCAGCACGATGGCCACGGGACACTGCGGCGGCGCCTCGTTCCCTGGCAGGTAGGGGGCCGCCGTCCGCACGACCACCAGGTTCATCACCGCCAGGGCCACGACGGGCGCAAGGACAAGCAGCACGATCAGAACGGCCACAACCCGCTTCCTGCGCGACAGCTTCATAGGCAGACACCTGTGCGGCACACCGCTCCGCCACGCCATTGTGTCACGTCGCCGCCTCTGGCACAACCGCGCCTGGCCGAAACGGGGGCGTTGGGGCGCCAGAGCCTGGGCGAGGCTTCCTGGACGCCCCAACCACCCTCATAAGGAATGGACATGACGTTTCGCGGGGTGAGGACACCCCGCCCACAAGAACCTTGCGCGCCATCCCATTGTGGGCGGGACGTCCCCGTCCCGCGACAGGACCATCCTTCCTCATGTGCACTCCATGGCTCGCCACGGTCTTGGAGCGTAGCTCGCGGGCAAGGAATGAGCATGACACTTCGCGGGGTGAAGACACCCCGCCCACAAGAACCTTGCGCGCCATCCCATTGTGGGCGGGACGTCCCCGTCCCGCGATAGAATCATCCCTTCCGTATCGTCTTCGATCGAGAATCCTGGCTAGTCCGGAAAGAGCACGCTCACGCTCTCGCGGCAATGGATGCGGCGGATGGCCTCGCCGAGCAGGGGGGCGATGTTCACCACCTCGATCTTCGGCGAAAGCTCCACGGGCTGCGTCTCCACCGTGTCGGTTATCAGCAGCCGCTCGATGGGGCTGGCGTCGAGCCTCGGCATGGCCTTCTGGCAGAAGACGCCGTGGGTGATGGCGGCGGACACGGATGCGGCGCCGCGCTCGACGAGCTTCTCGGCCACCTTCACCAGCGTGCCGGCCGAGATGGTGAAGTCGTCGACGATGAGGGCGTTGCGGCCCTCGATCTCGCCGATGAGCTCGCGGATGACGAGCGAGCCGCCGTGGTCGAGCCGCTCCTTGTCTGCCACGGCCAGCGGAGCGTCCAGGTAGCGGGCATACTTGCGCGCCTGTTTCGCGAAGCCGGTGTCGGGCGAGACGACCACGAGGTCGGCGGGCCGCCGCGCCGCCACGGCATCCCCGAGCACGGGGAGAGCGTAGAGCACGTCCACCGGCACGCGGAAGAAGCCCTGAATCTGGGCCGCGTGGAGGTCCACGGTGAGCACGCGGTCGACCCCCGCCGCCTCCAGCGCGTCCGCGCACACCCGCGCGCGGATGGAGACGCGCGGCTCGTCCTTCTTGTCGCCCTTCGCGTAGCTGAAGTAGGGCACCACGGCGGTCACCGTGGCCGCGCTCGCCCGCTTGAGGGCGTCGGCCCAGAACAGGAGCTCCATGAAGTTGTCGTTCGCGGGGAAGGCCACGGTCTGGACGATGTGGACGTGGCGGCCTCGGACGTTTTCGAGCACGCGGACGAAGAGGTTGCCCTCGGGGAACCGGAGCACCTCCCCGCGGGCGGGCTGGATGCCCAGATGGGCGCAGATGCCCGCTGTGAGCTTTGGGCTGCCCGATCCGCCGAACACCAGTATCGCGTCGTTTCGTGTCATCGCCGCTCTCCTGCCAGAGGCCATGAAAAAACCCGCTCGCCGAGGAGCGGGTCGCGTGAGTTCGGTGTCCTGCGTGTGCCTATCGCGGTCCGCTCTCCGGTTGTGGCGCGGGGTGATGGTGACGGACGAAGTCTGTGGGGTGGAGGATGGCGAACCTCGGATTTCGGGATGGTGAGGTGTTCATGATATTGGGGATTATACTCTCTGGGAGAGGCGTGTCAAGTGCACATCGGGGGCGTGGCGTGCGGCGGTTGACTCGGCTCGGGCCTTGCGCTACATTCAGCAGCGTAGTGTGTTCCCCGTGAACAGAACCCGAGTTGGGAGGACAAGGAGGTTGGCATGGTACGAGCGTTGTTGCATCCGCGTTGCGTGGGCCTGGCGCTGGGCGTGGCGTTGATTCTGGGCTGCTTCCCCGTGGGTGCCGAGGCAAAGGTGGTGAGCTCGCAGGCGTCGGGCCAGCAGGAGCTCTCGCCGCGCCAGATGCGCGAGGCGCAGATCCAGCGGCTGCTCGGCGAGCAGCGGGTCGCGAAGGCCCTCCAGTCGGCAGGGCTCACGGCCGACGCCGTGCGTTCGCGTCTCGACCAGTTGAGCGACACCCAGGTGGACGAGCTGGCGCAGAACCTCGAGACAATCCAGGCGGGGAAGGGGACGGCGATCGTTCTCGGCCTGCTGGTCCTGGTGCTCATCGGCGTGCTGATCTACATGCAGATTGAAGCGGCCTAGCGGGCCGGAAGCCGCACACACATGATGATCCCCGTCCCCGTGCGGCGAGCGTCCGCCCTTGCGGCGCTGGTCGCGATCGCAGTCAGTGGCTGTGCGCCTACGTCGAAGCGTCTCCGAGCGGAGATCGCGCGCGGCGCGCCCGGCGCCTACCTGGCGGGCGTGCCGTTCGTGCGCCAGCACCGGGACGGGTGCGGGCCGGCAGCCCTCGCCTCCGTGGCGGCGTACTACCACCTGCCTGTCACCCAGGAGCAGATCGCGGACGAGGTGTTCCTGCCGTCGATCGGGGCAACGCTGACGATCGACCTCCAGCGGTGCGCCCGGGACCACGGGCTGTGGTGCCACTCGGGCCGCGGCACCCTGGCGGACGTGCGGACGTGGCTCGACCGCGGCGTGCCCGTGATCGCGCTGCTCCGCCTCGGCGCGCTCAACGGCCGCCGCCACCACTACGTGGTCGCCACCGGCTACCACGCGCGGCGCGGCTACGTGATCGCCCACACGGGCCACCTCTCCAACCGGCCCATCGCCTTCGAGCGCTTCGAGCAGGAGCTGGCCGACGCCGGCGGCTGGCATCTGGCCGCCTGCCCGCCCGAACGCGTGGCCTGGCCGCTGAGCGCCGAGGGGCACAACGACCTGGGCCTCCTGCTCGAACGCCAGGGCAAGCTCGCCGACGCCGTGGCCGAGTACCAGCGGGCCATCAAGGCCGACCCGGGCAAGCCCGTCTTCCACTTCAACCTCGGCAACGTCCTGGCGGCCTCGGGCGACGCACCCGGCGCCGAGCGCGCCTACCGAAAGGCCATCGCCATCCGCCCCGCTTTCGCCGACGCCCATAACAACCTGGCCAGCGTGCTCCTCGATGTCGGACGCTGCCACGAGGCCTACCGCGTGGCCCGCCGCGCGGTCGAGATCGACGGGCCGCGAGCCGCCTACTACCTCGATACGCTCGGCCGCGTCCTCGTCGCCCTCAAGTCCTACGACGCCGCCGAGAGGACCTTCCGCAGGGCCATGAAGGAGGCCGGCCAGCGGGCCGAAGTCACCGCCGACGCCCACCTCGGCCTCATCGAGGCCCTCGTGCGCTCGGGACAGCACACGCAGGCCGCCGCCGAGAAGGACCGCCTCCTCGCCAGCACGTCCGACCCCACCCTCCGCCAACGCGCCGACAAGCTCTTCGAGTAGCCCCCAGCCCGCGTTTCTCACCAGCTCCACCCGCCGCTGGCGATGCATGCAGCAATGGGGTACACTCTGTGCCATCGCGCCGAGACAGCCTCCCCAGCCGATACCGAGGGCGAACGATGGCCGAGACGACCACCTTTCACCGTAAGATTCCCGTCCGCCACGACGTGGACGTGTTCGTCGCGGGCGGCGGCCCCGCCGGCGTGGCCGCCGCGCTGGCCGCGGCGCGCCAGGGGCGGAGCGTGTTCCTCGCCGAGCGCCACTCCTGCCTCGGCGGCATGGGCACCGCGGGCCTCGTGCCCGCGTTCATGTCCTTCACCGACGGCGAGCACTTCCTGGCCGACGGCGTCGGCCGCGAAATCGGGGAGCGGCTCGCCCGCGAGAGCGGCCTCGAACTCCACGGCACCCTCTCCATCCAGGCCGAGGTGCTCAAGCGCATCTACGACGCGATGCTGGCCGACGCGGGGGTGGGCTTCGCCTTCGAGACCGCGCTCATCGGTGTCGAGAAGAGCTCCGACGATGCCGTGGCCCTCGCCGTCCTCGCCGCCAAGAGCGGCCTGTTCGCCGTGCGGGCCAGGATGTTCATCGACGCCACGGGCGACGGCGACCTGGCGGCCTGGGCCGGCGCCCCCTTCGAGAAGGGCGACCCCGAGGGCGGCCTCATGCCCGGCACCCTGTGCAGCCTGTGGGCAAACGTCGACTG
>Ga0272441_10004958_pt1 | contig 23583 bp, 21 predicted proteins | sample SSMProp6N_FD_193582 | JGI IMG/M metagenome (GOLD analysis project Ga0272441, IMG submission 193582) | Marine sediment archaeal communities from Little Sippewissett salt marsh, Falmouth, MA, United States - SSM-Prop-6N | ecosystem: Environmental > Aquatic > Marine > Wetlands > Sediment ...
CCGGCCTCACTGCTGCTCGACCCGATAGCCCTTCTTCCGCAGCAGCGCAACAATCCCCTTCTCCCCGACAAGATGCCCGGCTCCGACCACCACGAAGTACACGGTGTCCGTGCCCAAATAGCCTTCGATCTTGGCCGTCATACTTTCGTTTCGCTCATAGAACAATTTCTCGTACAACGGCACAAGGGCTGGATGCTCCCCAACCGTCTTGCCAAGCAACGCGTCCATGCCACCCGCATCGCCGTTGCGCCATGCGGCGACCAACGCGTCGAGCTCTGCGCGGATCAACGCGACCTCCTGCAGCGTGTAGGCCAAGAGCAGTTCCTGCAACTCCTTCGATAAGCCGCTCAACAGATCCAACTGGAAATCGACAGACTCCAGCTCCAGAATCCGTTTCCGGCCCCTGGCCAGTCCGAGAAAATGCTTGTCGATCCCGCTCTCGGGCCGCAGCCCCATCTTCTGCAGCTCCGTGCCGAGAATCACCGTCATCAGAAACCAGGGCCGGTACACACCGACTTGCTCGATGTCGCGATTGTTCGCCTGCGCCCACGCCGCGAGCTTCGCATACATCTCCGGCGATAGCTCCGTCTTCGCCGTGCGACCCTGCGGATACAGGGCCTTGAGCAGTATCTTCGCCTGCGCACCCAGCATATCCGCCTCGATGTCCGCTTCGACCACCAGCGTGTCCGACGCACGGAATGCCGCCTGCACTCTGGCCGGCAACGGATACATGTCCTTCCGACCGAAATGCAGGGAGCCAAAAAGAAACACCTCCGCACGCGCGCCCTCCGCACGCCACAAGAAGCGCTTCTGCTCCGCACTCGCGTTCGGCGTGGGCCCCGCGCCGCACAGGCAGGGCACCGCGACCGCCAGCAGCATAGAGAAGCCGCTAAGCGTCCTCTTCGTCCGTTCCGTCATCGGTCTCAGCTCGATCCTCACGCTCAGTCGTTCCCAGACTGCCACGAACCCTTGGTCGATCCCACCCTCAGTCGATCTGACCAAGAGCCGATTAAGTGTGCCCGACTAAGCGCAAACGACCAAGCGTGCGGGCCCCATCACCGCACCAACAACACCGGCAGCGAGCACATGGAGATCACCTGCGAGGTCGTACTCCCAAGGATAAGCTCTCGAATCCGGGTATGCCCGTAGGCACCCATCACGATCAGATCGCAGTCCCTCTCACGCGCCATCCCGATAATGGCTTCCTCCGCGAGCCCCTCGCCGACAAGCCCTTGCGCCTCGCACTCGTGCGCCGCCAGCAGATCCATGCCGGTCCCGAGCACCTCGCGGGTCGCCGCCTCCTCCATCCCCTCGGCAACGGTCAACACCATCAATTCGCTCTTCGCGACCGCACAGAAATCCGCAGCCACCTGCAGTGCCTTGCTGGCCATGTCGCTGCCGTCATAGGCAACCAGCACAGACGAGACGGGCTGGAACCGGCTCGGCGTGACCAGACATGGCTTGAGCGACCGCCGGATCACGCGCTCGACGGTGGACCCGATCATGTCGCCGCCAAACTCCTGGTGCTCGCCGCGCTGCCCCAAGACCACCATCTCCGCACGCACTTCCTGTTCCAGGATGACCCGCGCGGGATGTCCGCGCTCCAGCCGGCACTCGCCTTCGCGGCCCGTTTCCGCGAGCCTGGCTTTGAGCCCGGCCATCACGGCCTCGCCCTTCTGCTGCATGAGCTGCTCGAACTGCGGGCCGAGCGAAAGGTACGGCGAAACGCCGAGCCCCCCGGCAATATCCGCAAACCACGGTCCCTCGAGCATGCGCGAGTCAAGCACGTGCAACGCCGTCAACCGGCCTTCGAAAACGTCTACCAGGTGAATCGCGTACTCGCAGGCCACGTCGCCATACGACGAGCCGTCCGTACAAACAAGAAATGTCTTGAACATCGCAGGCCCCTTCCTGTCTCGGTTCCAATGCCGCAAAGAGCATATCCTCGCAGCAAAAGAAAGCAAGCCCGTGTTCAAGAGCAACCCGCGCTTGACATGTGCGCACCGAAACGAATAATGACCGTTCCGTTTGCATCCCGCCCCGTGGCGGCCGAATCCGGACAGGCCCGTGAAGGGAGTTTCTCGTGATCGATCTGCACGTCCATTCCATGTTCTCCGACGGTAGCCACTCGCCGGAACAGTTGATCGAAGCGGCTCAGCGTGCCGGGCTCAAGGCCCTGGCTCTGACCGACCACGACACCATGGACGGAATCGAGCCGTTCCTCGCAGCCGGCGCCAAGGCCGGCATCCGCACCGTTCCCGGCGTCGAGATAAGCTGCGACTTCTCGCCGGGCTCCCTGCACATGCTCGGCTACTACGTCGATCATGGCAACCAACGCCTGGCTGAGGCGCTGCGCCGCATTCGCGAGGGGCGCAAGGACCGGAACAAGCGGATCCTCAAACGCCTGAACGCGCTCGGCATGCCCCTGCGAATGCAGGAAGTCGAAGCGTTTGCGGGCAGCGACGTTGTCGGACGCCCGCATTTCGCACGCGCGCTCGTCAAACGCGGTTGCGTCAGCTCGATCCGACAGGCGTTTGACCGATTCCTCGCGAAGGGCCAACCGGCCTACGCGGATCGGTTCCGGCTCTCCGCCGAGCAAAGCATCGAGATCCTGGCCCACGCCGGCGGCCTCGCGGTCCTGGCCCATCCGTTCACGCTCCAGCTTGACCGGCCCGGGCTCCAGGCGTTGGTCGCACAGCTCGCCGAACAAGGTCTTCAGGGCATCGAGGTCTACTATCCCGAACACTCCGACGGGCAGACCCGCCAGTACACGAAACTGGCACGTACACACGGGCTCGCGCTGACGGGCGGCACCGACTATCACGGCTCGGGTATGCCGCACATCCGGATCGGGTCAGGCCACGGTTCGCTGAACGTGCCCGACGCGTTGCTTGACGAACTCGAACGACGCCAACCGGGCAAGGTGCGGGCCCGGCCATGAGCCGGCGCGCACCGCGGCGCGCGCAGTGACGCGCTGCCGCGCACCGGAAAAAAGGTTCGCTTTTCGGTGCGGATTCTGCTATGGGTTCTACTGTTGAACGAAGGCTCGTCCTCATGAAGAACTCCACATCGTTGCTCGAGAAGAATCTTGTCGAACTGATTCGCCGGACCTCGACCAGTCTGCCAAACGATGTGGAGACCGCCTTGCGCAAAGCTGCCGCCAAAGAGAAGAAGAACAGCCTCGCGCGCGAGACGCTCGACACGATCTTGAAAAACGTTCGGCTCGCGCGCCGCCAGAGCGCGCCCCTGTGCCAGGACACCGGCACGCTCACCTTCTTCTGTCGGGTCCCGTCCAACTTCGACATCAATGCGCTGCGCGCCGCCATCCGCAACGCGGTCTCCACCGCAACGATCGAGGGGTATCTCCGGCAGAACGCAGTCGATTCCGTGACGGGCACCACGTACCCAACCAACATCGCGCACGGCTCGCCCCTCATCCACTGCGAGCAGGGCGCCATCAAGAGCGTCGATATCCGGCTGCTCATGAAAGGCGGCGGTTGCGAAAACGTCAGCCGCCAGTACGCGCTGCCCGACAACGGAATGGGCGCCGGCCGCGATCTCGCCGGCGTACGCCACTGCATACTCGACGCAGTCCAACGCGCGCAGGGCAACGGGTGCGCGCCGGGTGTGCTCGGTGTCTGCATCGGCGGCGACCGCGAGGGCGCCTATGCCATGGCCAAAGAGCAGTTCCTGCGAAAAATCACCGATTCGTCCCGGGTCCAGCAATTGGCTGCTCTTGAGCGGCGCATCCTGAAGGATGCCGCGGAGTTGGGAGTCGGGCCCATGGGCATGGGCGGCGCCAACACCCTGATCGGCGTCAAAATCGCCGCGCTCAGCCGGATCCCCGCTTCCTTTTTCGTGACCGTCTCCTATATGTGTTGGGCCCTGCGGCGGCGGGGCGTGCTGCTGAGTCTCAACGGCGGAGTCCGACGATGGCTGTAGCGAAAGCAAAACAACTCCGACATCCTTTCTCGCTCACAAGCGTGCGCTCGCTCAGGCTCGGCGACCGAGTCCTGGTCTCCGGGCTCGTTGCCACCGGCCGGGACAGACTGCATCGGCACCTCTACGACAGTGGTACGTGCCCCGTCGACCTGCACAACGGCGCGATCTATCACTGCGGCCCGTCCGTCGTACGCAACAACGGGCAGTGGATCCTCAAAGCTGCCGGGCCAACCACCTCGATCCGGGAAGAGCCCTACATGCCCAAGATCATCGCCAAGCACGGTCTGCGCGTCATCATCGGGAAGGGTGGCATGGGGCCGGACACCCAGAAGGCCTGCAGAGAACACGGCTGCGTCTATCTCAATGCCGTGGGCGGCGCCGCGCAAATCCTCGCCGCGTCCGTGCGTGAAATCCGGAACGTGCACTTCCTCAAGGAGTTCGGTCCGGCCGAGGCGTGCTGGGAATTCGTGATCCAGGACCTGCCCGCCGTGGTCACAATCGACGCACGCGGCCGCAGCCTGCACAAGAAGATTGCCGATCTCTCACGTAGGAATCTGAAGAAGCTTCTCACTCGCAAGTTCTGATGCGTATCGTCTTCCTCGGCGCCGACTCCTTTGCCTGCCCGATCGTCCAACGTCTCGCCGCCCGTGAGCAGGACGAACTTGCCGGGATCGTCACGCAGCCCGAACGGCCGAAAGGCCGCCGGCGCCGCGCTTCGGCCTGCCCCGTCCATGCGCTCATGCGTGAGGGCGCCATCCCCATTCGGACCCCCACCCGCGTGAACGAGCCGGACAACATCGAAACCGTCCGCGCGTGGCGGCCGGATCTGATCGTCGTGGCCGCCTACGGCCAGATCCTGAAGGCCGAACTGCTCGCACTGCCGCCCCTGGGCTGCGTGAACGTGCACGCCTCGTTGCTGCCGAAGCACCGCGGCGCGGCGCCGATCCAGTGGGCGCTCGCGCGCGGCGAGGCAGAGACGGGAATCACGACGATATACATGAACGAGGCCATGGACGAAGGCGACATCATTCTGCAGCACAAGCTGCCGATCGATCCGGACGACACCGGCGGCACGCTGCGCGAACGGCTCGCCGCGCTCGGCGTCAAAACGCTCGAAAAAACGTTGGAACTGCTGCGCGCGGGCACTGCACCGCGCACGCCGCAGAACCACGCGGAAGCAAGCAATGCCCCAAAACTGAAAAAGCAGGACGGCCGCATCGATTGGCGCGAATCCGCCGACTCGCTGCGCAACAGAATCCGCGCGTTCAATCCCTGGCCCGGCTGCACCTGCACCGTGCCCCTGCCCTCCACACCCCTGCTGAAAGTGCTGCGCACCCGCGTCGAACGCGCGCGAGGCGAACCCGGCAGCATCCAGGACATCTCCAAGGACGGCTTGCTCGTGCAAACCGGCAGCGACGCGATTCGCTTGCTCGAAGTCCAGCCCCAGGGCGGCAAGATCATGGATGGCGGCGCCTATGCGCGCGGCCGGCCGCTCAAGGTCGGGGACCTGTTCTCCTGATCGAGAGTTCGGCGAGTGCAACGAGCGAAGAATTCTGGCGAAGGGACCGCAGATCCTGATCGTGCTCTTAATCGCAACTCCGGCGGCGGAGGGGGTGGCGGATCGTGGCAAGACGAAGTCCTCCGAACGCCATGCGGCGGGATTCGCAAGAAAGAGTGCCACGTCGCTTGCCCCGAGGCGCAAGCGCTCGGGGTGACGCGGCGATCAAGATCGGCGAGGACGCCGTAGCACGAGCCAGCGGCCTCGTTCGAATGCACGTTCGCCTTCCGCCTTCCGACTTCCGACTTTCTCCCTCACCCGAGCCCCTCGCGCTTCCACAGCCCAAGTGCCGGGTTCGAGATGTAGAAGATCTGCTCGCCGTCCGGCATCGTGTTGTAGCCGTCGACCAGCTTCGCGGGATCGTACCGCTTCAGGGCTTCGCCCAAATCCGTTGACAGATATCCGACGGACTCGATCTCCTCGCGCGAAAGCTTGCCCGGTGCATAGGTGATGCTGAACCGGCCCTCGCTCGAGCCGTGGATCAGGTGCGCGGCTGCCCCGAGATTGTCGCGCAGCTCGGCATCTTCCGCGACATGCGCCAGGACCTTCGGTGTCCCGCGGTAGCCGTAGCGCCGAATCAGTTTCTCGTTGATCTCCGCCTCGCCGAACTCGACCAGGCCCGGCGCCAGGATGAGCAGTTCCCCGGCATCGGCCAACGCCATGCGCGTGCGATAGATCGCCTTGTTGCCGAGCCACGTGCTCTTGAACTCTTCCGGGTCCAGATAGACGACCACCTTCCTGAGCGGCGCGACCGTCTCGATGTTCACCTGCTGGCTCAGCTCCGCGGCCTGCACATAGGCGTCGCGGTCCTCGCCCGCGAACAGGCCGCGCGTCACCAGCTCGCCCGCCGCGTTGCGCGAACGCGCGTTCAGCACATAGAAAATCGGCAACTCGCCCAGGAACCGGTCCTCCGCACGGTTCAGCAGCTCGCGCACTGGACTGTGCACGCGGCCCATGATCGTTTCCATGTTGCAGGCCGCCCCCAGAAAATGGCTCTTGTTGATCGTGTCAGGCCCCGCCGTGCCGACAAGAATGTTCTTGTTCCCGCCCGCCATGCCGACCACTTCGTGCGGCACAATCTGGCCAATCGATATGATCGTGTCGTAGCCGCCCTCGATCAGGATCTCGCTGACCAGGACCTGCACCGAATAGTCAACGTGCCCGTCGCTCAACGCCTGCAGTTCCTCGCCCGGAATCGTACCGAGCCGGCTCAAGCCGCCGCGCCAGTCATGGACCAGAAAGAGTGACGCGGGAATACCCGGAAACATCCGCTCGAGCTCGGGCTCGCTCATCGGGCGGTGTGTTCCGATCGCCGGCAACAACTGCAACTCCGACCCAGGGCTCAACAGCTTGTACAACTGGCACGTCAACTCGCCGGCGTTCGAATGGAAACGTGTGAAGTCCGGCGGCACCAACAGCACGCGCTCTTTCGGAGTCGGAAGCCGTTCCACGAATTCGCGCAGCAAGCCCTCACTCTCGGCCGCCGAAATCTCCGTGTCCGGACTACCATGCGATATCCATGCCGGCATGTGGACCCTCCCTTCTGCACCGAATCGGCAACTGTGCGCAACGAGAAATCTCGTGACGCCGGCCTGCCGGCGTCACCCCGGGACTTCTCCGATTATAGGACGCGGTGAGCTCCAGTGCAAAGACAGTCTCCGCGCAATCCGCCCTCTTTGCACATCCGCGCGTTCCCACGCGCGGATGCCGCCGCGCAACAGCGCGGCGGGACGCCTTGACATCGATCGGAGCCAATGATAAACACGCTCTCGCGCGTGTCGCTGCGCCGCGCGCCGAGCGGGAAGGAGTCCGAAATGGCCAAGATGCGTGTGGACGGCCGAGAAATCCGCGACGCGGATATCTACGAAATCATCTTCCGGTATTTTCCCGATATCATCCATTCGGTGGACGGCGACGGCAACATCGTGTTCACCAACGAACAGGCCGGACGCCTGCTCGGCTATTCCCGCAAAGAGCTGCTCGGCATGAACATCCGGCAGATCTACGCAGACGAGATACTCGAAAAGGTCGAGGCCGGCTTCAAAGAACTCAAGAAAGAGGGCGAACAGCAGCGTATCGAGAGCCTGCTCAAGGATAAAGACGGAAACCGGATCCCGGTCGAATGCCGGTCCTTCAGCATCTACGACGACAGCGGGAAATTCCTGCGCACCTTCACGATCATCCGCGACATACGTGAAATCAAGGAACTGCAGAACAGCCTGATCCACGCCGGCCGACTCGCGGCTATCGGCGAACTGGCCTCCGGTATCGCGCACGACATCAACAACCCGTTGGCCGTGCTGTTGCTCGCAAATGAAATGGCGCTGTTCCAGATGAACAACAGCGAGGAGCCGAAGACCCCGCTGTTGGGCCAACTCGAGGAAGCGCTGCACGATATGCAGCGCGCCTCGCAGATGATTCAGAAACTGGCCGACCACCTCCGAAACTTCTCCAGAGGCATGGTCGAAAAGCATGAGCGGATCGATCTGCAGGATATTCTGGCCGACGCGCTGTTTATGACCCAGAACAAGACAACGAAGTGCCAGGTCCAGGTCCGGGCCGAACTGGAGAAGGGCGTGTACTTCACCGACGGTGCGCCGAACCAGTTGGAGCAGGTTTTCGTCAATCTTATCTCAAACGCCTGCGATGCCATGACAGAAATGAAGGGCGCCGGTCTGACGATCGCGATCGAGCCGGAACGACGCGACGAAATCGAGTATTGGCGTTGTGACATCGCGGACAACGGAGGCGGGATACCGGAAGACATACGGGAAAACATTTTTGAGTCCTTCTTCACGACCAAGGAGAAGGGAAAAGGGACGGGCCTCGGGCTCTCGATCTGCCGCGGCATTATCCAAAACCACGAAGGGATCATCGAAGTAGAGTCCGAGCTCGGCCATGGCACGACGTTCCACGTCTATCTCAGGAAAGACGGTGCAGAGCGCCCGGTGCCGGCCGAACCCGGGCAGGCGCCGAACCAGCCCTGAATTCCAAAAGACGAAGAACCCAAGACAACACAACAACAGGAGGCAGAAAGATGGCACTGAAAGGAACTCAGACGGAGAAAAACCTGCTCACCGCGTTTGCCGGCGAGTCCCAAGCCCGGAACCGTTACACATACTTCGCGAGCGCAGCGAAGAAGGAAGGCTTCGTCCAGATCTCCGATATCTTCACCGAAACCGCGGACCAGGAGAAGGAACACGCGAAGCGGCTGTTCAAATTCCTGCAGGGCGGCGAGCTCGAAATCCAAGCCGCGTTCCCCGCCGGTGTCATCGGCGGCACGCTGGAGAACCTGAAGGCGGCGGCCGGCGGCGAGAACCATGAGTGGACGAAAATGTATCCGGGCTTCGCCGAGACCGCACGCGGCGAAGGGCTCGAGGATATCGCCAAGGTATTCGAAGCGATCGCTGTAGCGGAGAAACAGCACGAGAGACGCTACCTCGCGCTCGCCGCAAACATCGAGGCGGGCACCGTGTTCAAGAAAGAAAAGCCCGTGACCTGGCGCTGCCGCAATTGCGGGTACTTGCATGAGGGCGAGGAGGCCCTTGAACTCTGCCCCGCCTGCGCGCATCCGCAGGCGCATTTCGAACTGCTGGGCGAAAATTGGTAAGGACCCGATGAGCGAACAGAAACATCACAGACTGATCATCATCGGCTCTGGGCCCGCCGGGCTGACCGCAGCAGTGTACGCGGCGCGCGCGGAACTGGCGCCGCTCGTGTTCGAAGGCCTGGAGCCCGGCGGCCAACTGACGACCACGACGGAAGTCGAGAACTATCCCGGCTTCGTCGAAGGGATCAACGGCCCGCAACTGATGCAGGACATGAAGGCACAAGCGGCCCGGTTCGGCACCGTCTTCGTGAGCGCGGCGGTCGAAGAAATCGCGCTGGGCGAGCAGCCCTTCGTTTTGCGCGCCGCCGACGGGGAGTACAGCGCCGATGCGTTGATCGTTGCGTCCGGCGCCACGGCAAACTGGCTGGGGCTCGAGTCGGAACAGAAACTGCGTGGTCACGGCGTCTCCGCCTGTGCAACCTGTGATGGGTTCTTCTTCAAGGACAAACCGCTCTGCATCGTCGGGGGCGGCGATTCCGCGCTCGAAGAAGCGATCTTCCTGACGAAATTCGCAACAAAAGTCAGCGTGATCCACCGCAGGGACGCGCTGCGCGGCTCGAAGATCATGCAGCAGAAAGCGCGCGAGAACCCGAAAATCGAGTTCGTCTGGGACTCCGTCGTCGAGGAGGTGCTCGATGTCCAGAAAAACGAGGTGACCGGCGTGCGGCTCCGCAACGTGAAGACCGACCAGACCCGCGTCTTCCCCTGCGAAGGCCTGTTCCTCGCGATCGGGCACACGCCGAACACCAAGATCTTCGAGGGCCAGCTTGAGATGGACGAGAAGGGCTACATCCTGACCAAGGAAAAAACGACGAAGACCTCCGTGCCCGGCGTGTTCGCCGCCGGCGATGTCCAGGACCATCGCTACCGGCAGGCCGTCACGGCCGCGGGCTCCGGCTGCATGGCCGCACTCGACGCCGAAGCTTATATGGCGGAAAAAGACTGACGCCGAGCGCTCGTGCTGCGTGCCGCGACGGGCTTGTCCCGTTCACTCAGGTGGGCAGCCCCGCGCGCACGCGCTTTGCGTGGCTCAACCTCGTTCGATCAGGCTCAGGAACTCCGCGCGCGTCGCCGCGTCGTTGTGGAACGTGCCGAGCACCGACGAGGTCGTCATCACCGAGTTCTGCTTCTCGACGCCGCGCATCATCATGCACAGATGCCGGCACTCCATGACTACGCCGACCCCTTCGGCGTCGACCGCGTGCATGATCTCCTTGGCGACCTGGGCTGTAAGCCGTTCCTGGATCTGCAGGCGACGTGCGTAGAAATCCACGATTCGCGCCAGTTTGCTGATGCCCAGCACCTTGCGTTTCGCGATGTAGCCGATGTGACATTTCCCGAAGAACGGCAGCATATGATGCTCGCACAGGCTGTAAACCTCGACGTCGCGCAGCAGAATCATATTGTTCGCTTCCGATGCGAACACCGCGCGGTTGACCACGTCGTCGAGCGCCGATCGGTAGCCGGACGAGAGAAACTCATAGGCCTTCGCAACGCGCTCGGGGGTTTTGAGCAGGCCCTCCCGCTCCGGGTCTTCGCCCAACTCGCACAGCAGCTGCTTGACCAATTCCTTCACACGTTCCGTGTTCACAGGCCCACCATCCTCTTCTGCTTGCGCGTCAGCGCCGGAAGCGGCGTCATCGACGCATGGGTCATGCTTGCGGCCGCGGAGATGAGCCGCTCGCCGGTGTCCGGAAGTACCTGCTCCGGCTCCAGCTCGAGCAGCGGCAACGCGACAAAGTTCCTCGTCCGAATCTCGGGGTCCGGCAGGCCCAGCTCAGGCGAAACCAGCGCCCCGTACAGCACCAGGTCCAAGTCGATCGGCCGATCCGCATGCTTGTCCGCCGACCGGCGCCGGCCCAACCTCCGCTCGATATCGCGTAGAATCTCCTCTTTCAGTTGGCGCGGGGCCAACTCCGTTCGCAGCGCCCATACCCCGTTCACGAAGTCAGCCTGTCCCGCGCGGCCCAACGCCGCGGTCCGATAGAACGTCGACACGCCATCGACGCGAACGCGGCGTATCAGCAGACGCAACGCGCGACATACGTGCACCGCCGGCTCGATGTTCGAGCCGACCGCAACGAACACGCGCGGCGCGCGCTCAGGCTGGGCCCGACTGCTCACGGACGATCTCGACCCCGACACTCTTCGCGAAGCGCAGCGCCGTCGGCTTCTCGACCGAGACGATCGCACACCTCACGCGACGGTCTTCCAGACAAATCTCGGCAACACGCTCGGCAAGCCGTTCCACGAGCTGGAACGAGGAATCCTCCGCCATCGCCAGGATCTTCTGCTTCACCGCCTTGTAGTCGACCGAATCCTCCAGCCGGTCCGAGGCGCCCGCTTTCCGCAGATCGCTCCGCATCGTGATGTTCAGCAGTACGTCCTGCGGCATGCGCCGCTCTTCGGGAAAGATCCCGATCACGCAGCGCACCAACAGATCCCGAATGTATATCTTGTCCTGCATGCCAGAGCCGCTCTTGTATTGCCGGAATCCGCGCCGGAAATCAAGAACCAAACCGGGTTCGTGCTTCACCACGGGCCCGAAGCGCCCTATACTCAGCCCAAGCAACCATCAACCGTTAACCGTTTCCCACACCTTCCCACGGGAGAGGCCCTATGGACTGGAAAACTGTAGCTGCAACGTTCGGCATGATCTTCCTGGCCGAACTCGGCGATAAGACCCAGCTCGCCGTTTTCAACTTCGCGGCCAAGACCCAATCGCCGGTCTCCGTCTTCATCGGGGGCGGCGCCGCGCTGCTGCTCACGACCCTGCTCGCCGTTCTGTTCGGCAGCGCGATCGCGCGGGTCGTGCCCGCACACGTCATGCGAATCGCGGCCGGGTCCCTCTTCATCCTGTTCGGAATCTGGACGATTGTCGGGAGGTAACATGAGCAAGACACCCCGTTTGTTCGGCGGCGTGTTGCGCCGGCAACTCCTGCGCGCGGCCGGCGTGTTCGAATCGCGTATTGCGGAGAAGCTCGAGGCGGCCGCGCAATCGGTCGCCTCGGAGCCGGCCCGCGTGCTGTTTCGACGGCTCGCCGAGGAGGAGCGCCTGCACGAAACCCGGCTCACGACCGCCGCGGAAACGCAGGAGCCGCAGAACTCGGCACAAGACGCTGCGGTGAGGGACCCACCCCTGCCCGACGGCAGCCCGACCACGGACGAGCAAACCCTGCGCTGGCTCGCCGAAATCGAACAGGCCGAACGGGCATTGGCCGAGTTCTACCGCGCGCTCGCCGAAAAGGCGGCCGTCCCGGAAGTCGCGCGACTGTTCGAGGAACTGGCCGGCGCCGAGGACGAGCATCTGCGGCAGCTCGCACAACTGCGCGAGTCGCTCAAGCCAGGCGGCAACCAGTGTGTCCCGGGTCCTTCTTGAACCACAGATAGCGCAGAGTTTCGCAGACAGCAGAATTTTCCCTGGATTCATTCCGGTTGGACACTGGCGATTCCTTGCTGGATATTGCGTGTTGCGCCACCCCCATTCACAATCCTCTTTCGGCCATCCCCGCAGTCGCGCTACGAAGGACAAGTCAACCGTCCCGATCCTCGGATTCTTCTCCGCGGATTGCGCGTCCTACCCCGTACTTGACAGCGGCCCGTCCCCGCCCGTATCGTGCGCTACTCGGGCAGAACGACGTCTTCCGGTCAGACAAGGAGCAGACAGTGAAAGAGAATCAGCAACCGATCACGGGACTCGGCGCCGGCGAAGTGGCCCCCTACGTCTTTCTCTGCGGCGATCCCGGTCGCATCCCGAAAGTCTCCGAACAGTGGGACAAGAGCAAGGAAGTCTGCAATGTCCGCGAATATGTCGTGCATACCGGCGAGAAGGACGGGCTCGCGCTCAGCGCAGCATCGACCGGAATCGGTGCGCCGTCGACCGCGATCGCGCTTGAAGAACTCGCCAAGCTCGGCGCGCACACCTTCATCCGGATCGGGAACAGCGGCGCGCTTGCCGACAAGGTCCAGCTCGGCGACTACGTGATCACGACCGCGTCCGTCCGCGATGAGGGCACGACGCCCAGCTATGTCCCACGCCGGTACCCCGCGGTCGCGAATTTCGAGGTACTCGAGGCCTTGGTCGCTGCCGCGCGCGAGGCCGAGCACACGTTCCATACCGGGATCACATGGTCGATCGACGCGTTCTACGCACGGAACAAGGTGCTCGGTAAAGACGGTGAACTGCTCTCCATGTCCGTCGACGGCTATCAGACCGCCGGCATGAACGAGCAGGTGCTCGATTTCAAGCGGGCCGGCGTGCTGAATGTCGAGATGGAATCGTCCACGATCCTCACGCTCGCCAGCCTGTTCGGGCTGCGCGCGGGCTGCATCTGCACCGTCTCCGACCGCACGCCCTGGCCCGGGCCCGAGGAGCTGGACCTGGACAACAACATCCGCGGCGCGATCGCGATCGCGATCGAGGCGGTGAAGCGGCTGGCGGCGGGATAGGTGGCAGGGTGCTAGGCTGGGGATTGGGGTGAAAGATTTGGGGAAAAGATTAAGAGGAAGAACCGGGGGCAGACATCTCAGGGGGTCAAGCCAACGCCCCTGCCATAATCTTTCGCCCTGATCTTTCACCTTAATCTTCCCACAACCTGACACCTACCACCCAACACCGAACACCTTCCCAGCGGCGCCGACTTCCGGCCTGACGCGGCGCATCCGACCTGCTACAATGCAGGGAAGGGAGGACGAGAGATGGGTCGGCATACACGTTTGCTGTTGTGTGTGGGCATGGCGGCCGTCGCGCTGTGCTGTCACGCGCAGGATCTTGAGTTCTCGTCGCTCGGCGCGACGAACAGCGCAGTGCGCACGACACTGACCGTCCCGACGAATGTCACCCGCGTGGTCCTCGAAACCTGCACGTCACTCGTGACCGGCGATTGGACGAACCGCGCCCTGCAGCACATTCCGGAAGGCGACGACGCGACCTTCTTCGATCTGGTCGACGGCACGACCGGGTTCGCGCGCTGCGTCGCGACCAACGATCTGTCCTTCTCCGGGCGACGACTGCGCCTGCTCTATAACGGCTATGTCCTCACGACCGACCCGCGCCGCGCGCTCTCGGCAACCTCCACCGTCGACCGTTGCCGGCTCTATGTGTTGGAGGCCGTGCTGATCAACCCGCTGAGCGGCCGTATCGCCGCGGTGTATCCCTATCTGTCCGAACTCGGCCAGGACCCGCCTCCGCAGGCGTTGACCGTGCAGCAACATCCGGTTCTCGCCGAACAGGAGACACCGCCGCCGCCCGATACGGATCTGGCCGCCGTGCTCGCGGCCTGGCGCGCGCGCGGCGTGTCGGAAACGCTGCTCAACGATCTGGACGCGGTCGACCTGAAAGGCGCCGTCGTCACACCCGGTCTGATCGACGGGCACCTGCACGTCACGAGCTGGTCGAAGAAGATTCCGGACGAAGGCGAGCAGTTCGGCTACTTCGCCGACGTGAGCGACCCGCGCTACTACATCGACGCCACGAACCAGACACAGCGCGACACGCGAGAGGCGCTCGATCTGATCGTGACCGATGCCAATGCCTATCTCGACGGCAATTCCCGGACCGGCATCCTCCTGCACGGCTATGTGCGCACAGAAGTCGATGAGGAGCCGACCAACGCCACGGCGCCGGAAATCTATCTGTACGCCTGCTCCAGCGCGGGCTGCGGCGAGACGGAGTTCAATTCCCGGTACCTCATCAACGGCGTGGGGCGCGGGGCGCAGTCGAACCTGGTCGAGGAGGCCGCCCTGCTCGTCCATACGAGCGGCCAGGTCTGCTGGTACAACGGCGAGCTGCTCGCCCGCTACAACGCCGCGATGCAGAGCTTGAGTAACCGGTTCGATGCGCTCGATGTCGACAGCATCACGCCGCCGGCCGGCGACGGCTCGATCTGGGAATTCGAGATGGGCTCGGACACCGGCGGCGGGGTCAGCCTGTTCGATCTTGCGCCGCCCGTGAACGTCGACCTCGTTGTCGAACGCGGGCCGCCCGATTCCGATACCGTCTACGTACCGTACACCGTCGGCGAACTGGACGACACGAATCGAATCGTCTATGCCGAGTTGCAGATCCCCGAACTGGGCGCACTCGCGACCGGTACGGTCGTCGCGGCATGGATGATCCCGTTCTACCGCGCGATCCCGACCTGTATTTCCGGCACGGTCTGGGAAGATGCCGGCACGTTCAGGAACAAGCCGGTCGCCACCAGCGGGGTCGGCTATGGGCAATGGGACCCGCGCTGCCCCCACGAGAGCAACTGGTATAACGGGGCCGAACGCGGGCTGGTCCAGTACTTCTACGACGGCAGCGGCGGCGTCTGGCGGCCGAGCGGCTATGCCGAACACTACGTGATGCGGGATCTGCTCGGCGCGGTCGTGCAGCGGCCGCCAACCGTCGAGGACGGGATCCGGTTCCGGCGCAATCTCGCGCGTTGGTGCCACCGGCACGGGCTGACGGGCGTGAACGACATCATGTTCTACCGGCGCAGGACGACCAAGGAAGATTTCTACGCCTACGAAGCACTGTCCCACGCACATGACCCGGTCACCGATGAGGCGTTCTTCACGAATCGGAACCTCTCCACAGAGGCTCGAACGGGCGAATTCAACCTGCGGGTCGGCGCCTACTACTACATCGAGAATGTCGAGCAGATCGACGATGTGCTCGATCTGGCCGACCATCCCGAATGGGGACCCGACCCCGACCGCCTGTGCCCCGACCCCGGCCATCCTGAATATCCCGGTTGGGTCCGCTGGCTCGGCTGGAAACTGCAGCTCGACGGCGGGACCGGCGCACGCACGCTGTTCAGCAGTGCGCCCATGGCGAAAACGACAACCACGCATGCGTTCAGTAACCTGACGACCGAGGGCGAAACCGTTGTTTTTCACGATCACGGGTACGGACTGCTGACCATGACTTCGGACCAGGAACAGATTTTCGACAGCCGCGAGTCCGCCGCACTCTACTGGCTGGTGCGCGAGTCGGACACGAACGAGACCACTTGGCACAACACTCTGATCACCAACGACTGGACGTTCCTGCGCCAAGGCGTCGGGTACTGGCCCGATCTCGACCCGAACGAATCCGTGCTGGCCGCCGACCTGCGGCTCTTGGACCGCGTCGACATGACGATAACCAACGACGGCCCGCTCGACGCGGCCGCGAATATGGCGGAGAAGGTCGGCCTCCTCTTTGACCAGGTCGAGTCGGGCTACAAACGCACGCTGACCGCGCTGGCTCGCATTTGGTACGCCAAATCCGTGGCAGCCGGCACGAGCAATCCGATTGCGAGTCAGGTGGCCTGCCACAATATCGGCGACGGCAGTGTCGACCTGTACACACGCGTGGTCTGGACGCTGAAGAACGATCTGGCCACGTTATCGACGAACTACGCCGAGTTGCCCGATTACTGGAAAGACGCGATCCCGCCAGACGCCGACCTGAACGCGGTGCATCGCGGGTTCACAAACGAACGGTTCCGGATCGAGCACCTGCTCTGTTTCTCGCCGTTCGCGGTCAACCTCATCAAGAACCCGAGCGTCGGCCTCGAAAAAAACACCGCGCCCGCGGACCGGAACATGGTCTTCTCGACACAGCCCGCGCTATTGGTCGTGGACGGCCAGGCATTTCGAACGATAGGTTTTCCCGACCAGCAGGAATTGTGGGAGATCCCGCACGGCACGCTCAGCAATTTCTGGCGCGGCCTGCCCGCGCGGCCGCGCTCGGATCATCATATGCCCTGCCCCGTCTTTATGGACTACGACATTCCGTTCGCGCTGAATACCGACCCGCCCTCCGTCCGGGACCCACGCCCGGCCGTCACAATGATCGGAGCCGTCGCCCGCAGCCCGGTCGAATTCGATCCGGGCAACTGGCTCGACAAGACCGATGACACGCCCGACGTCTATCCGCCCGAATACCTGGTGAGTAAGGTGTTTCCCCCGCTCGGGCTTGAGGACGGCGGCCAGACAAACAACATGCAACTCACGGTCGGCCAGACGCTCTGCGCCATGACCTTCTGGTCCGCCTACAATGCGGGGTGCGAGGCGGAGATGGGCGCAATCGCGTCGCCCGCCAGCATGCCCACCGGCCCAGGCTGGTTCGCCGATATGGTCGTCTGGCGGTATAACCCGCTCGCGATTCGCGGGCCGCTCAACCTCACGTTGCCGGCCCTCGCTCATCTGGACGGCGCCCTCCTGCAAACGCAGAAGGTCGAGACCGTCAACACGTTCATCGACAAGTTCCGGCCCGCCATGACCATCGTCGGCGGCATGCCCGTCTATCGGTCCGCCCCCCAACAAAGCACGCTGCAAGCCGATTTCGTGCCGAACGAGACTCCGTAGCCGCGGATCACCCTGTGAACGCAGGTGTCAGGTGTCAGGTGTCAGGTGTCAGGTGTCAGGTGTCAGGTGTCAGGAAAGGATATCGCTCCGCCAACCCTCTTCAACTCTCAACTTCCGATTTCCGACTTCCGACTTCCGACTTCCGATTCCCCCCCTAGTTCCCTCGCATAGAACGGATACCGTTCCGCCTCGGGGCAGCCGGCCGGGATGTATTTCCAGGTCTTGTAGGTCCAAAGCCACTGGCCAGGCTCTTCGCGGATCGCTTGCTCGATCGCGGCAACCACGCGGCGGGTCAGAGAATCGACCGCTTGCTCGCCCGCCGCCTGTCCGGGCTCGGGGTCCAGTCGCCGGCCGCGCAGCTCGTAGTCGCCGTCGTTCGTGCGACGGCAGAACCAGACAACGATCGGCGCGTCCGTGCGCAGGCACAGCGACGCCGCGGCATTGGAGACGGGTACCGGCAGCCCGAAGAACGGCACCCAGTGCCCGCCCTGTTCGGGCTTGACGTTCTGATCGAGAACCAACCCGATCCGGCGCCCGGCCCGCAGTGCGCGGAGCAGCCCGCGAATCGCGCCTTCGCGCGGGATGATCTGCTGGCCCGTATCCTCGCGGAGCCCACCCAGCATGCGGTCCACCACTGCATTCTTGACCGGCGCAGCGGCGCTCGTGAGCGGCGCGCCGAACACGCCGAGCGCCTTGCCCAGCATCTCCCAGTTCCCGAAATGAGCGGTCGCCACGATGTGCGGCGCGATGCCGATAAGCTGTTCGGAGCCCGGCACGGCCCGCACGTGCGCGCGGATGCGCCGGGCCGGCTCCCGCGAGAACCAGAACAGGTCGCAGAGCACGATCGCGCCGGTCACGAAACTGCCGTGCACGATTGCGCGCGCCTCGCGGGCCGAAAGCCTGTCGCCATAGGCCGCACGCACGTTCGCCAACCCGATCCGCCGCAGCCGCCCGCAGAGCCGGTAGCCAAGCGTCCCGATCCCGCGCGCCAGCCGCAACACACGCCGGCGCGACAGGCGCGGGATCAGCCAGACAACCAGGCTCGCGAGCAGCCACTCGAACGGACGGCGCACGGCACGCACCAGCTTGCGCGCCAGATGCGGCAACCCGACATGGCGCTGGCCCTCAGCGTGAACTGGATGTCTCTCTGCGGCAGGTCGCATAGGCAACGGGAGTCACAGATACACCTACGTAATTGCGCCTAAGCAACGAATGCAAAAGCGCCAGTCCCCAAAACGCCGTGATCACGCTAGCTCGCATTCGGCATTCGGATTTCGTGCTTCATTCGGGCTTCCTCCTTCGCTCTGCGAGCTACGGAGGACACGTGGGTATTTCGTCATTCGTCATTGGCCGATACGTGAGTGTACTTGAGGAGTTGTGCATTAAGGTAGGCCGTGCAGGAATCGAACCTGCGACCCTCTGCTTAAAAGGCAGATGCTCTAACCAACTGAGCTAACGGCCCACCGAAGAAAACGATCAATGCTGAATGCTGAATGTTCAGAATCAGCAGACAGCGACAGTCTAGTGCCTGGCACAATGGGTCGCAAGCACTTTTGGCGCGGCCGAGCCGGAGCGATTCAGATCGCACACCAAACAAGCACGCCCGACGAAGCCGTGTAGCCACACTGGGCGACAGGCGAGGCGTGGTTCGTGCCGGCCTGGGCGGTGCCCCGAGGGCCCCACCTCGCCAGAGTCTGGTTGCTCTCCCGCGACAACGGATCTATGCTTACCCACATGAGGACCGGGATCGCATCTTCCCTGACCGCCCTGTTCCTGCCGCTCGCAGCGGCTATCGGCGATTCGATCGTGACCGTGCCGCCGCTCGGCCATTTCCAGATGGACGCCGCGCTGACCGGCGCGCATCCGCGCCTGTACTTCACAACCGCGGATATCCCCACGATCCGGACACAGGGCCAGGGCTCGCGCAAGTGGTACCTGGACGACGCAAAGAACGCGTTCGGCGGCTACACAGGCGGCTCCGTCACGGTCAGCGGCCTGGGCGACTGGAAGAACTACCTCTACGGGTTCTGGGGCCAATTCACGATGGACATGATCTACCTGATCGACCAGACCCAGGCCCACGCCGATACGGCCAAGTCCTGGGCCCTCCACTACGCGCGCGACCCTTCGTTCTGGATCGTCGATGACATCGTCCCCATGGAGATCCTCGCGGGCATGGCGATCACGTACGACATCCTCTATGACCAATTCACGGTCTCCGAACGGCTGGAGCTGCGCGCGGCCATGCGCCAGGCGCTGGACTTCATCTACGACGAGTTCCTCGTCGGCGAGTACTGGACCCAGGACTATCAGAACAACCACATGCATAACCGGCTCCACGGCCTGGCAAACGCGAGCTTCGCGATGTACGGCGACGACCCGACAAACGATGTCCAAAAACATGCCGATCTCGCGCTGGCCTGTTTTCAGAGCCTCTCGAACTGGTTGCCGCCCGACGGGAGCACACATGAAGGACCGGGCTACTGGGATTTCGGGTATCACTGGGTCACGCGGATGGCCCATCTCGTGCAGCACGTTACCGGAACAGACTACACGTCGAACCGCCCGCATTTCCAAAACGCGCATCTGTACCGGCTCTACATGACTACGCCCGGCTGGAACGGCACGTTCAATGTCGGCGATGCCGGGCCGGGCGCGCCGGACAGTGTCACGACTTGGGCGCACCCGATCTGCGCGCACCAGGACGCACAGGCCGTGGACGTGTTGCGCGAACTCATGCAGGATCATGCAGACTCGTTCTACCGGCACTCCGCCTGGGGCACGCTCTGGTACGATGCCGAGATGGCAGCGCAATCGTACACCAACCTGCCGCTCTGGCGGTTCTGGCCCGATCTCGAAATGCTGTCCGTGCGCTCCGCCTGGGCGCCGGACGCTGTCGGATTCGTCTTCAAGTGCGGGCCGCCCGGCGGCCATCGCATGCAGCAGCTGCGGGCAGCTGACGCGTGGATCAATGTCGCGCACGATCATCCGGACCAGAACCATTTCCTGCTCTTCGCCCACGGCAGAATGATGGCCCAGGATGACGACTATCCCAAGCCGGGCAACGGCGCGAAGCTGACCAGGAACCATAACACGATCGTGATCGACGGCGGGGGCGGCCCGCGCGAGGGCGAAGGCTGGTACCAGCCGTTCCCGTACAGCCAGGCGGCGACCATGGACGACGTCCTGCTCTCGAAAGCCAGCGCCTACGCCGCAGGCAATGCGAGTGCGCTCTACTCGAACGCCGACACGTTCGTCCGGCATGTCGCCTTCGTGGAAGGTGAATACGTCATGCTGATCGACGAACTTGTCGGGGCCGGCGGAACCAACCACGTATTCGAATGGCGGTTGCACAAGAACGGGACATGGACCAACGGCACGCCCGGCCAGTTCTTCGTAAGCGACGGCGATGTGCGGCTCGATATTCGGTTCCTGGCCCCGCCCCCTGCAGCCTGTACGAACCGGTTCCTGCCCGCCGAAGACACCGCCAAGCCGTGCCTGGCCGTCGCGACGACCGCGACGCAGACCCAGTTCATGGCCGTGATTGTGCCGCAGCAGAACGGCGCGCCCGTGATCGGGGCCAACCAGGAGTCGGCTATCGGCGGCCTCGCCATGCGCGCACAACAGGGCAGCACCAACGATTTCCTCGGCGTCGCGCCGTCGCCGGGCCCACTCGCCTTCGCCGACATCATTGTCAACGGCGCAGCCGTGCTCGTACGCACCAATGCGGCCGGTCCGCAACTGGCGCTTCTGACCCGCGGCACATCGCTCGCGATCGCCGGCGCATCATTGCTGGAAAGCGACGTGCCGGCCAACCTGGCCTGGCGCGTACGGGCGGATGGCGCAGCGCTCGAAGTCGAAACGCCCTACAAGACCAGCACGAGCAACGCCAACGTCCAGGTCGGCGGACTGCTCCCCGACACGAGCTATCTTTGCATACTCGACGGTGTGCCCCAGGACACCGTTCAGGCCGATACCAACGGCGTGGCGGCACTCTCGATCAACCTCGCCGAGCGCCGTGATCTGGTATTGCGTTCCTGTACCGACAGCACCCCCCCCGCGCGGCCCGCCAGTCTGCGTGTGCTGCCGGAGAGCCCTTGACCCGCTATTCTTCGCTATGTTCGCGGCTGAACGCGACGGTCCTCTCCGAATCCTTCGGGTTGCCCGGTTTCTTGTTCTCGGTCATCGCCTGTCCTGTCCGCCGCTACAAACCCAGATCGAGCGCCAGCCTGAACGGGACGCGCACCGCGCGCTTGTCGGTCCAGTACGAGATCACGATCTTCGCCACATCGACCTTCCGGCTCAGATTATAGGTCCACGTCACCGTGACCTTGTCCATGAAGCCCATGCTCTGGGTCCCGCCGCGATCGGCATCGATCTTCTTGCCCGCCGCATCAAAGAACTGGATCTCCGCAATGTTGTCCAGCTTCTGGTTCGCTTCCAACTCGATGGACAGTGCCGCGTCGCCCCAGTCCGGCTTGCCCGCGCTCTTGATCGTGAGCGGGATGGGACCGGCCCCGATCTTCGCGCCGGGCTTCAGCGCGACCTTCTCCGCGACATACGCTTTCTTCTGCGTGGCTACCAGAAGCACGGCTTCGGCCGAAATCTTCAATTGCGTTGCACCCTTGGTGGGCAAGCCCGGCGCAGTCAGCTCGACACTGCACTGCTTACCGTCCTCGCTGATGTCCGGCATCATCCCGAACTCCGGCTTGTTCCGCCCGAATTTGCTCGGGACATCCGGCTTGCCCAGGTCCTTGCCCTTGTCATCCATGACCGCTTTCACCCGGCTCTCGTCCCGATCCAGCCCCAGCAGACCGCCGCCCGGCACGGTCAACAGCAACGCGACCGTCGTGCCCGGGTTCCAGTTGAAGGCCCGCATCTTCTGGTCGCCGCCCGGCGCCGGCTTCACGATCCGCAAGCCATGCGCCTCGACCTTCACCTCCGCCGCCCTGCTCGTACTCGCGGCACCACGCCATACTGCCAAACCAAGGACCGCGACCAACACCGACATGGTTCTCGCCTGCATCAAACGCCACCTCTCTTCACTCACGGCTCCTTCTCTAACGACCCCGCTCAAGAAGCGCCGCGTGACTGCGCGCAATTCTCGGGGTGCCAACGACAGCAAAACCTTGCGACTCGGCCGTTGCGACCGATTGCCCGAACGATGAGTCCGACACCCGGCCCCGCGGCTCTGCAACAAGAGCGCGGCTGCCGGGCTTGAGTACGGCATGGATCTGCTCGAACAACCGAGCCGTATCACCAACCTCATGCACAACCGCAAAAGCCAGCGCGAAATCGACCAAACCCGAAAGATCCGCTATGCCCAGAGAATGCGTCGCACACAGCCGCGTCTCAATGCGCTCGGCCAGCTTCTTTCGCCGGGCCCGACGCCGCAGGCCGTCGAGCATCTTCTGCTGCAGATCCACGCAGATCACACGGCCGTTCGGCCCGACCAGCCGCGCCAGGGGCAGGCTGAAGAAGCCCATCGCACAGCCGATGTCCAGCACGCGCATGCCCGGCGCCACGTGCGATGCAAGAATCCTGCGCGGGCTCTGGCGCAGCTTCCGCAACGGGTTGACCATCAGACGTCCGACCCAGACCGGACAGACATGATGCTTCTCGTGTTTCTGTGTCTCGCTCATGAGAAACGACGGGGCCAGCGTTGCCAAGCCGCGCCCGGCCATCCGCGCGCATTATCCGGCAACCACCTTGAAAAGACAAGCGGTTCCCGAAAACTCCGCTTGCGGGCGTGAGGCGCGCCGCGATCGGCGGACAGGACCCCGTGCCCGCGCGACCACCGGCACTGCGAAAACGAGTCGCGCCGCAACTCAAGCTAATTGGAGGACGGGCCTCGGCCGGCCGGCCCCGTTCCTGTCGGGTCCGGCGCGCCCATCTGCTGCATCCTCTGCATCTGGATCGCCATCACCGCCTGCCCGATCCGCGCCAGCAGGTTGGCGGGCACGTTGACGCCCCATTGCAGCCGACCACCACTCACGCGGCCGGCCGAGGTGACCGGCTCGGCGCCGTTCAGCGCCTCGGCGATCTGTTCGAAAGGCATGGGGTTGCCGGGAATTCTGGGCATGAACGAGGCAAGAAAACCGATGTACCGCGCCACATCGAGATCGGCATAGCAGAA
>Ga0272441_10004959_pt1 | contig 23579 bp, 12 predicted proteins | sample SSMProp6N_FD_193582 | JGI IMG/M metagenome (GOLD analysis project Ga0272441, IMG submission 193582) | Marine sediment archaeal communities from Little Sippewissett salt marsh, Falmouth, MA, United States - SSM-Prop-6N | ecosystem: Environmental > Aquatic > Marine > Wetlands > Sediment ...
ACTTCCTCGGCCCCACCTCGTGTTCCGCTAAACCCCTCGACAACTCGTTCGGCTCTTCTGGGGGAAAGGGGGCATTCTGCGCCCCCAACTGCCACGATCACATAAGGCACCAAATCGATCGCAACGAGATATCAAGCCCTACAACTTAACCTCTTGGTGAAATATCCGGGCTAGTGCGTCGGGCACGTTCGACAGACCTCGCGACTGGGACGATCCGAACGTGGCGGTGCTGACCCTGTTCGTACGCGGCTCCGCGGCAAACGCCGAGGCCGCGCTGTCGGTGACGCTGGAGGACGCCACCGTGGCCTCGGGCACGGTCGAGTGCACGGTGGACGTAACCGATGAGGACCCGTGGCAGGCGGTCAATATCAACGTGGCCGAGTTTGGAGTCGATCTCGCTAATGTTAAGAAACTCACTGTCACGGTAACCAGCGAAGGGGCCGGCACGCTTTTTGTCGATGATGTCAGGCTCTATGCACCGGTCGATGAGACGCGTTTGCTGGGCTTCATCGCTCGTTATCCCTTCGACGTGGACGGCCGCGATGCGGGCCCCGGCAATCTGGACCTGACGTTGCACGCCAAGGGCACCGGCAGTTACGAGATCGACGCCGACACCGCGGTCGGGGCCGGCTCGTTCCGAATCCACGGCTCAGGCATCGATTTCCAGAACGGTGCCTATGCCCGCAGGCCCGGCGACGACAATCTGGAGATCGAAACGGCGATCACCGTTTCGCTGTGGATGAAGGAAGATGGAACCCAGGCGGATAATCCGTGGGCCGGGCTTTTCGGTGAGGGTCTTGACAACCCGAGCTACATGCGCAAACAATCGTTCCAGGTGTTGCGGGCGGGCAACAGTCGCCTGCGATGGAAATGCAACCGGCTTTTTGATCCCAATGCAACCGGTGAAGACAAATTGTGGTATTACAACGGTCAGGACGGTCCGGACACGAGGGACGGCAAGTGGCACCATATCGTCGCGACGTACGACTCCAATGTGGGCCACACGATCTACGTCGATGGTCTCGAGAGGGCTTTTGCCCCGGGCACCGGTTTCATCGACGATCCCGCGGACGGCGTCGGCATCATCGTTGGAGCCAAGGACTGGGAAGAGATTGACGGCAGTCTCACCGGGGATCCCAAGCACTTTTTCTTCGGCTGGATTGACGAGATCGTCGTCTACGACAAGGCGCTCTCTGCCGCCGAGATCGATCTGATCTTTCGTCAGGGCGTGGTGCTCGCTGGCGATCTCAACGGGAACGGCGTCATCGACCCGACCGAGTAACGCGCAAAGTCGCAATTGGAATCACCGGGAAAGGCAGGCGATCCGGTTTGAACGCAGCTTGTGGCCGGACGAAGTGTCGTCTGGAGAAGTATCAGGTTTCTGGGCGGGATGAGGCCGTTCCGAATCGTTACGGCCTTTTCCCCGTACCGCTTCGGATCGAGAAAAATGATGAGAACAACAGCGCAAACAAGACGACGGTTTCTGCAGCTAAGCGGCGCGTGTATTGCGGTGGGATTCGCGCCGCTGGCTGCGGCGCCGAAGAGAACCGCGAGCCGTCCCAACATCCTGTACATCATGTCGGACGACCATTCGGCCAACGCCATCGGCGCATACAAGCGATGGTTGTCACCGTATGCGAAGACGCCGAACATCGATCGACTCGCCCGTGAAGGGATTCTACTGACCAACTGTCTGTGCACCAACTCGCTGTGCGCCCCCAGCCGGGCCAGCATCCTGACAGGGAAGTACAGTCACAAGCATGGGGTATACACCCTGCGCGAGGAGATCGACACCGCCGGACAGGAAACGCTGCCCGTGGTCTTGCACCGCGCCGGCTACCAGACAGCGGTGGTCGGCAAGTGGCACTTGCACGGCGATAATACCCAGGGCTTTGACTACTACGCCATCACGCGCGGCCAAGGTTCCTACTTCGACCCAAGTCTTGAAACCAAGGACGGGAACCGCCGCTGTCAGGGACACGCCACCGATGCGTATACCGATCTTTGCCTGGAATGGCTTGGTCGTCGCGACAGAAACAAGCCCTTCTTCCTGATGTGTCATCACAAGGCCGCGCACGGGCTCTGGCAATACGCGCCGCGACACGCCGATATGTATGAAGACGAGACCCTGCCCGAGCCGGACACGTTCTGGGACGATTTTGACGGCAGGCCCGGAGCGCAATCGAAGTCGGCCACCATCGCTCCTTCGTTAGCCGAGCGCATGGTATCGGGAAAGCGCGGCCGGGGCTGGCCTACCGGAAACCTCGACGTCACCGGCCTGGACCCGGTGCAGCGGAAGAAGGCGGCCTATCAGAAGTATGTGAAGGATTACCTGCGCTGCGTGGCGGGCATCGACGAGAGCGTGGGCCGGTTGTACAAGTATCTCAAGGACGAGGGACTCCTGGACGACACGCTTGTCATCTACACGTCCGACCAGGGCATGTACCTGGGCGAGCATGGGTTCTACGACAAGCGTCTGATGCTGGAGGAGGCGTTGAAGATGCCGTTCATCGCCCGATACCCCGGCGCGATTCGATCGGGCGTCCTCAGTGACGCGGTGGTCAACAACGTGGATTTCGCTCCGACGCTGCTGGACATTGCAGGGCTGAAGGTCCCCGCGGCCATGCAGGGCCGGAGCTTCCGACCGGTTCTCTACGGCAAGGCGGCCTCCCACCGCAAGTCCTCATTCTACGCCTTCTATTCCAGCGGTGTCTCCAAACACTACGGCATCCGGACCGAACGGCATAAGCTGATCGTCTATGCCGATGGTCCGTCGCGAGAGCTCTACGACCTTCAGAAAGACCCGAACGAGGTGAACAACCTCTACCTTGATCCCACCCGCGCGAACGTGATGGCAGAAATGGAGCGCGAGCTCCGGCGTGCCATCGAAGAAGTCGGCATCGCAGCAGATCAGTTGCCCGGTGCTCGCGCCGGCGAGCGAACGGCCCAACCCAAAAAGAACAAGCGTCCCAGGAAATCGGGACAATCATAGCACTATGTATGGAGGCACCTGATGCGCACGTGCTTTTGCAGACGTGATTTTCTCAAGGCGACCGGCGCGGGATTGATGTCCTCCGTCCTGCCTTTTCGTGACAGTTTTGCCGACGCCCCGCGCGCCCCGAACGACGAACGCGTCAATATCATCTTGATTATGGCCGATGACGTCAGTCCCGATCTTTACGGGTGCTACGGGAACAAGGACGTGCACACGCCGAACCTGGATCGCATGGCCCGGGAAGGCGTGATGTTCCGTACCTGCTGGGCCGCGGCGATGTGCGCGCCGACCCGCGCGATGATCATGACCGGTCGCTACGCTCATCGCACGGGGTATTACCACAACAACGTACACCTTCCCCAGGAGGACGGCAGCGACCTACTGTTCACCTATCACCACAGCTTCGCAAAGCTCCTGAAACAGGCCGGCTACGCCACGGCCATCGCAGGCAAGTGGCATTGCAGCGCCAACCGGCCCGAGAGTCCGGAGGTTGGCTTTGATGAGTTTTGCCTGTGGGAAAGCGTGCAAGAGATTCAGCGCCTGCCCGGCAAACCGAAGTTTACCGGGGACTGGGAGAACACGGCGGATAACTCGACGACCTCGCGGTACTGGCACCCGGGGATCATCCGAAACCACAAGCTGGTCGAGACCAAGCCGACGGATTTCGGTCCGGCCCTTTTCACCGACTTCCTTTGTGACTTCATGGAACGCAAGAAGGATCAGCCCTTCCTGGCCTACTTTCCCATGGTCTCCCCCCACGGCACGCGTGAGGGCGTCACGACGACGCCTCTGCGCGGCAAGGCCGGTGAGATGAGCAAGCCGCCGTCCCGGGCCGAATCGCAGGCGAGGTTCCGGGCCCTGAACGAATACATCGACGTGCTCATCGGAAGGCTCTGGGACACGGTCGAGAAACTTGGACTCGGAGACCGCACGGTTCTCATGTTCACGTCCGACAATGGAACCGCCGTAACGGCCAAGACGCGCGCCGTCGAGCGCGGATGCCGAGTGCCCTTTGTTGCCTTCGGCGGTCCGGTGAAGAAACGCGGAGCGACCGATGAGCTGACCGATTTGGCGGACGTTCTGCCAACGCTGGTGGATTTTGCCGGGATCACGATGCCGACCGGCTACAAGCTTGACGGCACGAGTCTCAAACCGTTCCTCACGGGTCGGACGAACGCGCATCGCCGCTGGATCTACAGCGCCATTGGGTGCAGCGTGCTCGTGCGGACAAAGCGGTATTTGCTCGAAGCGGTCAATCCCAGTCTCGGCTTCCCGGATGGGCGATTGTACGATTGCGGTGACAGCCGCGACGGACAAGGCTACCGACGCATTTCCGATGCGGCCGAAGCCGCGAAGGTGCGAAAGATCTTCGAGCCGATCCTGAAGAAATACCCTCCCCTGCAAACGAGCCACCCATTCTTCCGCAGCGCCAGGGGCAAGCGGTTCCTGGCCGAATACACGCAACCGGCGTCGATTGCCAAACACTTGCACAACCATGATGACTACAGATTCTACGATGAAGAGTAGACGTGCATTCCTCAAGAGAGCCGGGCTGGGCCTGGCCGCGGCCCTGGCCCCCGGCGCATCCGTTCGCAGCATCTTCGCCGCTGTCCGGTCGAAGCCCAATATCGTGCTGATCATGGCCGACGACTTCGGGTACGAGTGTCTCCGCTGCAACGGCGGGCAATCGTATGATACGCCGAGGCTCGACCAGATGACGGCTCAGGGCCTGCGGTTCACCAACTGTCATTCGCAGCCGGTGTGCACGCCTTCGCGCGTCAAGATCATGACGGGCAAATACAACTCGCGCAATTACGTGGCCTTTGAGACGCTCAGCGCGAAGGAAACAACGTTTGCGCACCTGCTCAAGGCGGCGGGATACAGAACATGCATAGCCGGCAAATGGCAGTTGTCGGGCAGAGGCAAGGAATATCCCGGGACGTCCGCGGTCGCCGCCGGCTTCGATGAGTACTGCCTGTGGCAGATGGATGAAGAGACCAGTGGTTCGCGGTACTGGGCCCCCACGATCAGACGGAACGGCAAACTTCTGACGGGTTTGGCGGACGCCTACGGTCCCGACGTCTTCTGCCGGTTCGTTTGCGACTTCATCGAAGCTAACAGGGCGCGTCCCTTCTTGGTCTACTACCCGATGGCTTTGACCCACGGACCCCATGTCCCCACGCCCGACAGCCAGGCCGGCGGCAAGGGCGCCAAGCGCAACACGAAGTACTTCCCGGACATGGTGGCCTATGCCGACAAGATCGTCGGCCGGATCCTGGACAAGCTGCACGAGACCGGCCTGGCCGAGAATACGCTGGTCCTGTTCACCGGGGATAACGGGACGGACAAAAAGGTCACCTCGCTGTGGCGAGATCGACAGATTCGGGGCGGCAAGGGCCGAACCATTGACGCCGGGACCCACGTGCCTTTGATCGCGTATTGGAAGGGTGTAACCCCCGAGGCCGCCGTATGCGAGGATCTGATTGATTTCAGCGACTTTCTGCCCACCTTCGTCGATCTCAGCGGCGCCCCGGTCCCTGCGGGGCTGAGGCACGACGGCGTGAGCTTTCTGCCCCAGGTGCAGGAACGCAGGGGGACACCCAAGGACTACATTTTCTGCCATTACGAGAAGGGCAAGTACCCGTACGAAGGACAGAAGACGAAAACAGGCCAGGGCAGCAAATCGAGCCAGCCGAAGAAAGACAAGCTGCCGTACACGCGATTTGTGCGCGACAAGCGCTGGAAGCTGTATCAAGACGGCAAGTTGTTCGACGTTGCAGCCGATCCGGAGGAGACGGCTCCGATTCCCGCTGGAAACGATGGACAAGCCGACGCTATTCGCCGCCGCTTCCAAGCGGTGCTGGACAAGATGAAAAAGCAGAACGAGACAACCGGAGAGCGATACCAGTGAACAGACGAGAATTTCTGAAGACATGTGGTTGTGCGGCGGCAACGGCCTTGCGGGGCGCTGCTTGCCTGGCCGGAAGGCGACGCCAACCCAATGTGATTTTCATCATCACAGACGATCAGAGCCTCGACTCCTTCGGTTTCCTCCGCCATAAGGCGTTGACTCCAAACATCGATCGGTTGGCCCGTGACGGGATCTACTTCTCCCGGGCGTACGCCACCAGCAGCGTGTGCACGCCCAGCCGGTACACGTGCCTGACCGGTCGATATGCCAGCCGCAGCACGCACCCGAAGTTTCAGCGCGGCATCAGCAAGGAGGGGCAGACCTGGGTCCACTGGAACGCGGACATGGCCTGTGGCGAAGACAATGTCGCCAAGACACTGCGGCGGGCCGGATACGTAACGGGCATCGTGGGCAAGCTGCACGGATTCGAATTGCCTGGGCATTCGAAGTCCCTGCGTAATGACGCGGACCCGAATGATCCTGCCATCCGTCGCATTCTGGCCGCCGATCAAGCCGCTTTTGCCGAGGGATTGGACGAGCACGGCTTCGACGTTGCGCAACGGCTGCATCGCGGAAATCTTCAGAGCATGAAAAACTTCCCCGACGCCCTGCGGCAGCACAACCCCGAGTGGGCGGTCGAGGGCGCGCTGAACTTCATCGAAGCCAACAAGGACAAGCCCTTCTATCTATATCTTGCCACCACGCTCTTGCACGGACCGAGCCCGTTGAAATCCTTAAAGTCCGATCCCCGCATCACCGAGGCGGGAATGCTGGAGACGCCTCCGAAGGTTCAGCCTTCGCGGGAATCGGTGCTCGCACGCGTCAAGGCGGCCGGTCTGCCTGAATCCGCTGCCCCGGCAACGTGGCTGGATGACAGTATCGGAGCGATTCTGAACAAGCTGGAGCAACTGAAGCTGAGCGAAGACACCCTGATCGTCTACTTCAACGACCATGGGCACGAGGGAGGCAAGGGGACGCTATACGAAGGGGGCGTGCGCACGCCGACGATCATGTACTGGCCGGGAACGGTCGTTCCGTCCGCCTGTGACGAGTTGATCGCGAACATCGATTTCGTCCCGACCATTCTCAGCGCCTGCCGCGTGGTACCACCAGAGGGCACGATCCTGGACGGAATGGATCTGATGCCGCTGCTGACCGGCAAGAGCACGCATACGCGGGACTCACTGTACTGCGAGATCGGGCATACGCGCGCCGCCATCACAAAGCGGTGGAAGTACCTAACGTTTCGCGTCCCGCCGACGGTCCGTCAGGCCTGGGGAAATGATCCAAAGCTGAGGATCACGCACATTAACCGGGTCGCCGGGGGGGACGGGACGGAACGAGGCCAGGGGCTGACGCACTACGCAGAGCATTATTTCGACGCGGACCAACTCTACGATCTGCAAAACGACCCGCGTGAAAAGAACAATCTCGCGAACCAGCCTGAGCACGAGCACCTGCTTCGGAAGATGCAGGACCTGCTGAAATCGCATCTGGCGCGCGTGCCCGGCACCTTCGGGGAATTCCGGCAGCGACCGGATTCGGTCGCAGGCGGCGTGTTGGGCTGATAAGTCCAGGTGCGGGATAGCGTAAAGTCCCCCTGTAGCGTATACTATCCTTCGGTGTGTCATTGATTCCATGTGGCTTTCACTGAAGTGGATAGGTGTTCGTGACGCAGTATTGGCTGATATTGTCGACAGTGTTGCCGCTCCTACTGGCCTGCCCGCTGGAAAGACAGGCCACCGGCGGCAACGATCGGGACAAACGCAGCAAGGCGAGAGAACGCGTTGCGTTCTTTGTGGCTCCCGACGGAGACGACGCGAATCCCGGCACGCGGCAGCGGCCATTCCACACGATACGGCGAGCCGTCCAAACGCTCAAACCCGGTGACACATGCTACCTGCGCGAGGGCCGATACACCGAAACCATCCGCCTGGAGGGGCTGGAAGGCACAAAAGACAACCCCGTTGTTTTCACCGCCTTTGCCGAAGAGAAGGCTGTCCTCGACGGCTCCGTCCCCATCGCCTCACGCTGGCGGCATCAGGGAAACGGGATCTACCGGACCCGGCTCGATCACCACGTGTGGCAGTTGTTCGTCGATGGCGGCAGCGCCTGCTCGGCCCGCTGGCCCAACGGCAACTGGGACGACGGCTCGGTCTGGGACAAGTCACGGTCTCTGGACTGGCCCGAAAAGACCGGCAGCTCTTTCGGAGCCCACTGCAACGCCGCGCTGAAGGACTTCGAATTCAGCCTCGTCGGCGCCGCCATCGTCGTCAACTCCGGTTCGTTTCGCACCTACGCATCGCGCGTGATCCGGCATCGCCCCGGCTCGGACCACTTCGTGTACGATACGAACGGTGTGGGCCGTCATTTCGGCACGTATCCGGCGCACAAACATGGCTACTTTCTCGAGGGCAAGCTCGGCCTGCTCGATGCCGAGAACGAGTGGTTCTACGACCCGTGTGAGAGCACGCTCTACTACAAGCCGCGTAGCGGGCGAAACCCCAACGACCTTCAGATCCGCGGCAAGGTTCACACCTACGCCTTCGATATCGCCAATTCAACGCACGTCCGTATCGTTGGGTTGCAATTCTTCGGTACAACGTTTCGTTTTACGGACTCCACCGATTGTCTCGTGGAAGACTGCCGGCTGCTCTATCCGAGTTATTCACGGCGGATGGTCGACGATCTCGAGCCCATCGAGATCACAAAGATGACCGTTGGCAAAGAGTTCGACCGCGCCCATAACGTCGTTAGAAACTGCACGTTCGCATACATGGATGGCCCGGCGCTGGAGATGACCGGAGTCGGCAACCGCGTCGAGAACTGCTACATCCACGACGTAGACTACAGTTGCACGTACAAAGGCGGCTGGAGTCTGAATATGGTCGATGCCCCCGAGCTGGTCTTCCGCAGGAACACGGTGCATACGACCGGAGCATCGGAGCTGCTGAAGGCCGGCGTGCGAAATCTGATTGAATTGAACGATCTGTCCCGGTCAGGACTCCTGCAAAATGACGGCGCGATGATCCAAATCAGCGTCAAGCAGCAGGCCGGCTCGATCACGCGATACAACTGGGTGCATGACAGCGTCAAACAGGGCATCCGCTTCGACAATTCCAACAAACCGGGCTCGCCCTGGGGACGGGGCGGACGGGTCCACCACAACGTCGCCTGGCGCACGCAGCGTCTTTTCTTCAAAGGGGACGAGCATTTGATTCACAACAACCTGGCCTTCGACAACGAGTGGAACGACCTGGTCGTTTCCGGCGATCTGGCGACGAACGGGCGGAACTTCCGCACGATCACACGCAACAATGTCGCCGGCACACTTTCGGGACACCGCAGGAAGTCCGGGCGGGATTTCCCCATCCCCGGCGCCGCAGACCACAATTGGGCCTCCAATGAGACGTCACGCGACATTCGCACGCAACTCCGCGATCCGGACAACCTGGACTTCCGCCCGCGGGCCGGCTCCGACCTCGTCGATGGCGGCGTGCTGATGGACGGCTATCCATTTCGGCATCTCGACAAAGCTCCCGACCTCGGGCCTTACGAATACGGTGACACGGACTACTGGATCCCCGGCAGGCAGCGTCTCCGGGCATCCCGGCCGGTCCCGCCCGACGGCGCTGGCGATGTGAAACTCGATGCCGATCTCATGTGGCTCGGTGCCTACGGCGCCGAACGCCATCACGTCTACTTTGGTTTGAACGAAGCCGCGGTTCATGCGGCAACGCGGAATTCCCCGGCGTATCGAAAGACCCAGGCGAACAACATCTTTGCGCCGGGATTGCTGAAATCGAATACGAGTTACTATTGGCGTCTCGACGCCGTCAAGGACACTTCGGTCATCAGAGGACGCGTGTGGTCGTTTACGACCGGTTCCGAGTTCGGCGACAATTCTGAGGATACGAAATAACGTCAGGATGGCAATTTTGAAGACGGTCGATTTCCGGGTACGCCGATGCATGCAGACAACGGAATTCTCGTGAAGGAACAGGCCGGATGAAGGTCGGATGGTTGGATACATCTGTGATCGGCGTATACTTCGTCGCCATCGTCGGTCTCGGCCTGTGGATCTCACGCCGGCGGGCCCGGGGCGGTCGAGAGTTCTTTCTGGCCGGCAACAAGATGACGTGGCCCTTCATCGGGGCCTCCTTGTTTGCCACCAACATCTCCAGTCAGCAGTTCGTCGGCCAGGCGGGCCTGGCGTTTGCCGTCGGCATCGTGGCGGGTGCTTTTCAGATGATCGGCGCGATGTGCTTCATGTTCCTGGCCGTCTTCTTCCTGCAAACCTACATGGGCCTGAACCTCACGACCTCGCCGGAGTTCTTCGAGCGGCGGTACAGCGTCGGTTGTCGAAGGATCGTGTCCCTCATCAATCTTATGATGGTGATGCTGGCCAACCTCACAGCCGCTCTTTACGCCGGCGCCACGGTCCTGACGCACCTGCTCGGCTGGGATACGGGTCCTCACGCAGAGATCCTGTTCTGGGCGGCCGTGATTCTCATTGGCGTGGCCGCCGGTGGCTACACACTGCTCGGTGGACTCAAGGCCGTCATCTATTGTGATTCTATCCAGACGGTGGTTCTCGTCCTGGGGGGCGTCTTGCTTCTGGTCTTCGGTGTTGACGAAGCCGGCGGTGTTGACGCGGTCCTGGCCTTGCGCGGACCCGACGGGACATCCATGTGGACACTTGCCCACCCCTGGCGTCACGAGTTCGGCTGGCTGCCCATGCTGACGGGCACCGTCATTCTTGGCGTCCACGGGCATTGTACCGACCAGGATTACGTACAACGCGCCCTCTCGGCCAGCAATCTCTACCACGCGAAAATGGGCGCCATCTTCGGGGCCTTCCTGAAAGTACTGGCGTTGTTTGTGATTGCCGCCCCCGGGGTGGTGGCCGCCAGTTTGGTCTCTCAAGGCAATCCCTGCCGGGCTATTTCCAGAACAAGCTCAATGTTGGTTTTGTCAGTGGGCTTGTCTGTGCGGCCGTAATGCTCTTCGTCAGTCACATCACCGAATACCCCGAAGAAGATCGGGCCAGGGCCCGGTTGACGCGTCAGTCGGGCCGAATCCCACCTATGACCAGACGGGAAACGGTCAAATACCGACTCTTTGCCAGCGGCCTCGTCCTGATTTGGATAGCGGTATTGCTCGTGTTCTCCCCTCTGGGAGTCGGGAAGTAGCATGCGCGGCGAAAATGCCCGCGAAGTGCAGCACGGCTATTCGCAGGCATCGCGAGTGATCGGGGAGCACAACACGTTCAATTTCCACGTAAGAGACCTCGCGCGTCCTCGTGACGCATATATTTGCACCCTACGGAAGGTTGGCACTTTCAGTCCTTCTGCCTGGCGAAGGTTACACTCCATTTGATGCGGCTATTGGCATCGTGCTCGATCGTCAGATCAGCTAAGTTGGCGTTGTCCTGGCGTACGGAAATCACAGCCTTGGCGCCGTCAGCCTGGGCCTTCAAGGGTCTGTAGCCGTTGAGAGCAATCACCACGCGGTAGGGCTCGTTTTCGACCACGTCCGAGACCGCAAACAGACTCCGGGTCGTGGCATCCCATTGAGGTTTCTCGATCAGATCCATATACCCCTGCATCACGTGACGGTCGGTAGCGATCCACTGAGGACCGGACGCAACCGCATGAATCGAAAGCATGCGGGCCTCTCCCGGTTTGACAGACTGCTTGACAGCGTCTCTACCGCTGAGGCGTCCGGCAAACTGGTTGTTCCAGAAGTCATAGAGATAGTACTCCTGCTCGGCATCCAGACCGAGCGCCCCAAAGGCCGTGTCGCCGGCGATCGGTATGTTGAAATCACGAACCTCTTCACTATCGTTATGGAGTATGAGCTGGTGCCAGTCTTCAGCGATGGCGAAATCGAACACGGACGGAAACTCGCTGACAAAGGCGTCCAGCGGGCGTGCCGACAGCGGTGTGTCGTGGAAGGGAAACACGCGGCTCAGATCGTGCAATGCCTCGGCTGAAAACAGGCGCAGACTCTCTGTCAACAGCAGGCGACCGGTGATCCCATAGCTAAGCGTGAGAATGGTGCGGCGCTGCTGTCTGGATATCTCCACTTGCTGCCTGGCGCCGGAACGCAGCAACGCCTTGCCGTCCATGTCATAATTGACCAGCCGTCGATTCTTGTACCAGCGCAAGGCGGCCTTTCTAATTTCTTGCGGCCTCATCACATTGGTGTCACCTGCGGTGCGCACCGAGTCGACGAGTCCCAGAGTGGCGTCGGAGCCGATGCCCAGTCGCTCCTGCAGATAGCACCGGGGCCCCAATCCATCACGCGCGATATCGAACACGTTTCGATAAGCCGCTGTGGCGGTAGAATACCGGTCTTCCATGCCGCCGCGTGCCGGAAAGGCGCGATAAGGATAATCAAAGAAGACGCCTTTGACACCCCCCCGGCGAAGATTGGTATAGACGTCATGCAGGTGGCGGATAAAATCCGCATCCGTGTAATCATAGCTCTCCTGGACCATGGCGCCGTAGATCGCGCCTCGAATCGCATGCCGCTCCTTTTGCCGCTGTCCGTCTCCGTTCAGGATATATCGATGCGCGTCATTGAACAGCATATGCCCGGGAAAGGCCTCGGCATAATCCTCCGAGCGGACTGCCGGTTGAAAATAGGTAAATGGAATACCGCCGCGTTCGACAATAGCGCGACCCCATTTCTCCGTGGTCTCATACGGCGCCTTGACGTGTCCGCCTTCGACAATGCACCGTTCCTTGCGTCCGTGCATGCGCCAGTGTTCGTCGTCCCACCAGCCCTGCTCATTGTTCTGCTCGTAGCAATCCGGAACCAAACGCACGGCCATGGGCGCGTATTTCAGGAAACCGCTGGCAACGATGTTGTCCATTTCCCGCACGGAGCCCGGCGTGTCATTCACCGAACCGGTATCGCCGCCGAAATGCTTCACCGCGAGAAACCACATGCACACCGAGGGAAAGGTGTACGCATTGATGTCAATGCCCTGGGCCTTCTCAAGGACCTGGGCATATGTTTCGAGCGCGGTAAAGGGATTGTCGATCAATCCGTCAATATAGAAACGGTCGGGCGCCTCATAGGTCTGGCCCGGATCAATGCGCCGGCCTACGGGATCGTCCGCGTAGAGATGGGCCCCCGGGTTCTTCGCGGGATCGCTTTCTACGAACTTGCGAAAATCGGCGTAGGTCAGCCCTCCCAGAACCAGCGATCTGGGCCGGTCCTTGTCAGCCACGAAATACAGCAAATTGTTCTCGGCCCGGACCCTCTCACCAACGAAGATCCGATTCATTCGACCGCCGCTGTCGCCGTTGAGCATCTTCAGATGGCTGTGATTACAGCCTGGGAGGATCTGATCTGTCTGCATGACACTCATGCGGCGCAGCCTGACAGGCTCAGCACCCCCATGGCGGTAGCTCCAGCCCACATCAACAAACCTCTGACCGGGATACAGGACAAACCGAACCCGCACCTCTGCATCATGGCCGAATGTGCTGATCAGTGTCAACGCGTTGCCTGTTCCAAGGGCGCTTGAACAGGGCCCCGTTTCTATGCGGTTGCTTGCGGCGCTGCTGCGGTACTCCTTCACAGGCCCTGCGGCTTCACTGTCTCCTTCCTTCACACCATCCAACCGGCGGTAAGGCGCTACGGCCACGACAACTTCAGCGTCTTTCACGAAAGGCTCGCTGCATTGCAGATCAATCAGATCATAGGTTCCGGCATGCTTGTCAATACATAGCTTTACCAAGCCGTTGGACAGGGTGCTTGGGGACACCTCATCGGCAACCGGCTTCACGGCATTTGCCATGGGCGGCGCTGCCACATGCATGGAGAAGCCGGCATTATGTGTCTGCTCGACTTTCTCGTCAGGGGTGTGAAGAAATCCGGTTATTTCTTCTTGTTCAGTCTTGTTTGTGGCTCCGTCCAGAGGTGCCAGAGGCAAAACACACACGAATGCCATGCAGAAAACGAGCGGTGTGGAAAACTTGTTCTTCGACACAAGGGAATCTCCGGTTCTGTTTTGTTTCTCTCTTTCAACTCGGAAAATCGCTTATTCCTCTGCGGGCTTGACGGTGAATTTGACGGGCGAGGTGGACTTAAGTTGCAGCCAGACCACGAGGGTTCTCGTTCCGTCCGTGTCTCGAGTGATCCCCTGTCTGAAGGACTTGCCAGGAGCTCGTCTCTTCCCATTGACCGTGAGTCGGGCCTTGTGTTTGCTTGTCCAATTTTCTATGACAAAGCACGGATTGTAAACGGGCGTGTCTTGCGAACCCTCCAGGACAAACGACAGAGATGGCTTCTTGGCTGTCAGTCGATACGCGCGCTCGGTCTGGTTGTAGTCGTTGCTGTCGCAGCCGTTCAGACGCTTGAGTTTCGGTGGGTGATTCCAGGATTTGGCCAGCGGGATGAGGCTTGTTGCCCCCTGGTCGGTAAAGCCGTACATGACGAAGGCGCCTACGCCGCCGGCGCCGCCGATGGCCGCATGCGTGATGCGGTCGTGGGATACCGCGTACCTGCCGTCGGAGGGGTTGAGCCCGACGGGCCAATGGTTCCACGGTCCGGCGAAGGGATCCGGCGTATGCTTGGATTGTTCCGAGTGGCCCCACTGCCCGATCTTGGCCCCTTCGCGGTAAATCACATAGACTTTCCAGTTCGATTTGAAATTGATGACCTTGATGCAGGCATCCTCGATCGGATTGCGCGGCACACGGTTCGGCAGTGCCCACGTCAGATCGGCAGTTTCACCGTCCAGGTTTGCCACGGTCTGGGCGGTCAGGCTGAGATTGTCGAGACACGTCGTGCCGGCCTGGGTCAGGAACTGGGTATCATGCCAGCCGCCCTTGGCACGTGCGACATACCGTATGCCTGCGCCGTCCGGGTAGATGGTATAGTATTCGTCCGCCCACACATCCGGAGAAGGAAATACATATCCCACGTCAATCGACGGGTAGCGCCAGTGCACGACCACGCGAGCATCGGTATTTTCAATCAGCCGCACGTGGCCGAACCGTCCCCGCTTGTCCGCCATGTGTTCGGCACAGCCGTGGGGACCTCCGATCTCGGCGCTTTGATCGGACATCCACCGGTTGTTTTCCGTCACCCATCCGGAACCGAAATTCGTGCCATGCCAGAACACCACGCTCGTCGGCAGCGCGTCGAACCGGACCACAATGTCACGGTAGGGGCTGGACCGCCACAGGTTGTCCCAGAGCTCGTGATACTCCAGCGTCTCGTACGACGCGCCGAATGTCCCGGCCGGCTCTCCTGTCACTTCACCCGGGAGAATTCTTCGACCCAGGCACCCATGGTCAACGATCTCCGCAGATGGCCGGCAGGCAGCATACGATGCGCGGATCTGTTCGTCGGACAGGGCGCGGTCGTATATCCTCACCTCGTCAATCAGCCCTTCAATGCCGTAAATGATGGGCGCGTTGTTCTTGGCGGCAAAGTCGCTGTGGGATACGGGATCGGAAATTCGCTGCGCATCGCCGTTGAGCCCGATCAGCACGTCCCTTTCGGGCACCTCTATGGCGCCGGAGGCCGCCTTCCGGTCAACCAGCTCGCCGTTCATATAGAGCGACATGCTCCCGTTGCCATAAACACCGGCGAGGTGCACCCACCGGTACGTCGGAATGACACGCCGGGCGTCCACCAATTCCTCGTGCTGGACCTCCCCGCCGCCGGCCTGCGTGCCGTTTGCCTTGAACACGGGGCGGCCGTAAGGGTCGATGCCGAGCATGTAGCCCCGCATTTTCCAGGGGCGATAGACATAGGGGTCCTGATAACCATGCTTGTATGCTTCCGGCGTAATCGCTTCACCGGCCGACTGGTGCACGATCCCGGCATCGTTCCAGGGATACGCACCGAGCACCACCCACGCCTCAAGCGTGAGCTCATCGGTTATGCGGGGCGCCTTGTCTCTCGGAAGCGTCACCTTTGAGAAGTATCCATCGTAGGCAAGAGCCGTTCCCGATACCCCTGGTTTCCACAGGGTTGTGTTGCCGGTGATGTTGCAAGCCGTATCGCTCACACTCTCTCTGGTTATGTGCTTCTCAGATTTCGCTCTCTTGCGGAGCCCTTCATCGAATTTCAGCCACGCTCCAGGAGATCCGGGAATCTTCTTCCGAACGGCATTTCCCGCCACAGCCCTGCCCGGTCTTGCGGATCGCTCGGGCTGTGCCAACGACAACTCTTTGATTCCCGTCTTCGTCAACTGAAGCTCTTGAACCGTGACGTTTGCCGGATTCTGGAAATCTTCAAGCCTTGGCGTGCCGACCTGAACCCTGCGCGACACTCTGCCTCGAGGTGTGACGGTAATGAACTCGTGAATCTTCTCTGCTATCACGATGCTTTCCGGATCAGGCACATGGCACCAGTGGATAAGCACCTCGTCGGGCTCGTTTTTGATGATGCGCACGTAGGAGGCCAGACACATCGGATCGGGTTTGCACTCGACGAGTTGTTTGAAGGGAAACCTGCCGTTCGGAGTCTGCAGCCAGGGGCAATAGGAGGTCTCCCGTCCGAACACAAGGCGCCTGTTGTCGTCAATATGAACGATGATGTCCGCCACCTTGCCTGTGATCGCGTCCCCCCCCCGGGAGCGTTTGCCGTCCACATAGAGATCGAGCCCTCTCAGCTTCTTTCCTCCAGCGACCGCCACATGGTGCCACTGGCCGTCCGAGACAGGTGCAGGGTGTTTTACAGCACCCACCCAGCCTATATCGAAGGTCAGGTTCCCGTTCTGGACAAACAGACACCGGCCCTGGGCATGCCACGGACCCGACTTGTTGCAGTGGGCAATGACCGTTCCGTTGCTGCTCGTCCTGATCCAGGCGCTCCAGGTGAAACCGCTCTGCAACTGTGTCTCGACAGGCAATTCCACCCACGTCGCACGACCATCGAGTTGCAGAGAATGCGATCCTTCCCTGCTGTGAGACGAAAACCCTGTACCTTCATGGGGCAAGGCCGGCTTCCCGCCGGCAGAATCCTTCGTGCTCCGGTTAAACCTGTAGTTTGCAACCAGAGTCGAGTCTACAACCTCGCCCGCCGCCAGCCGCGCGATGTCCTCTCCGTTCAACGTTCTATCGTAGAGACACACGTTGTCGATGTTGCCCTCAAACATCCCGCCAAAATTGGGGCATGCCATGCCGATTTTCAAGACCGGGTCCTTGAGACGCGGTGCGTCAGACGGAATATCCGAGACTCCACGAGTTTCCCAGTAGGATCGGATTTGTTCCGGATCGGTGAAGGGAACCTTCATATGGATCTCAGACAGAGGGATCCTGTAATCGAGCCTCGTATAATAGGCATAAAGGTCGGATCCTGCAGCAACGCCGGAGGCCGCCGGAGACACAATGAAAACCAGGAATAACAACGCAACGGTCTTTTTCATGATCATGTCCTTTCGTACTGTCGGTTCCGCGTCCCGTCTTCAACATGCGACAGGCCGTTTCAGGAGCCGCGTCCATCAAGGGCTCTACGCTTTCAGTTCTTTGTACATTCTATATATGAGCTGCTGATCTTTGGCCGGCAATTCTGTCAATCGGATCGGCCTGTCCTGCGTCCGGGTCTGCTTCTGGTTGATCTGCCCCAGGAGCGACCAGTTGCGATTCAGGTCCTGCGGCTCCTGGGCAGCCACGTCATAGCGGGTAAAATCGATGACCTTCTCCGGCGTATTCTTCTGCCAGTCACGTAGCAAGGCCAGCCGGAACTGCTTGTTCATGAACCAGCGAATCTCCAGATTGGCGTGGCTGCCGCCAATGCCCGTGCCTCGCTCCACAAAACGATAATTTACGTCGTCATTGTTTCGATGCTGTTTGCGCCACATCTCGCCAAAATCACCCAACAGCGGGCATTCAGCACCCGGCCAGCGGGTGCGGATATTTTCCACCCACCGGGTCAGCACGTCGAGATGGCCAAGTTGTGGCACCAGTGACATCTCCCACATGTTGGTTACCCAGGCCCAGCCATTCAACTCGAAGCCCTTGTCAAAATGTACCGCCGTACACTCGGTCATTTGCTCGAGCCCTTTGTCCGGACCATGCCAGCCGATGGTCTCTATAGGCCCCACTCCCATACGACTGTTATAAGCGTCCTTGCCGGTTCCTCCCTTGAGCCCTTCGCGCATGCCACAGAGAAAATCGATGGTCCAGCCGTCCAGGTTTACACAATCCACAAAATCCGTCCTGTTCTGGGCCGGTTTGCAGAAATGTTCTGTGGAGGGGTAGTAGGGATAACAAATGGATCCGTCCCCGTCTCCGTTGTCAATGGCGTACTGACTCCAAATATTGCCCTGACACACGTGGATCCCCTCCTGCTCGGCCAGATACTGCTGATTGGCTGACGAGAGAAACCCTGCGATCAGACTTTTGGAGCGGAAGTCTCCCCCCATAATCTGGCTGACCCGTTCCAGGCCTTCATGGATGTCCCGATTGACCTGGTCGCGCGTATTGTACATATTGGCAAAATAGGCCCCCGGGATAAAGGTGACGTCATCGCCGTACGTGTCATGGAACTGGCGCACCAAACGACGGGCCTCCCTGTAATGATCACGCTGGTCATGAAGGGCTTGCCAGCTCATGGCCCACGTCATGCGCGCTTCGGGCCAGCCGTCGGCCAGAGCCTGACGCAGCGCCTTGATGTTTTCCGGCGTATGCCGATCGTACTCGTCGAAGCCGGCGTTGCGCGTACGAGTCACCTCTATCTGATTGACGCGAATACAAGAATTGAACGTCAGGATTCGCTTGCCATCGAGCGGCCTCGAACGTGCAGACCCCATCTGATTTCTCAGACACCCCCCGGAGCCTGCGATCAGAGCGCCTGTGCCGGCGGCGGCAAGCTTGAGGAAATCTCTTCTTTGAACGGTATCTGAATTTCCATCCCACATGAAATGTCACCTTAAAATGAAAGCAATGTGCTCAAAACTCGTTGCAAAACTCCTTTGCATACTTCACGCGACGGTCGGTTTGCGGGGAGCTTTCTAATCCATGCAGACAATATAGGTCTTATGCGGCAACGCAAGAAATACAACTTCAGGCACGGCTACGTCTTTCTGAAGAACCTCAACGTTTTCCCCGTTGCAGTGAACCTTGACTTCTCCGCTTGGGCCGGGAAACGTCACCCGAAATTTCCGCTCGAATTCCGATCGCACCTGTAGTGATCTGTCTGAAGGATAGCTCAATTCCAGCTTGCCAAGTTTTAGCCGCCGTCCTTTGGCATGTGGTGGCACTGCAATCGTCCGGTAATCCTCCTGCACTCCATACACATTATGCACAATCATGTTCCATATAGTCACTCCCCAGCAGTAATCCCGCACGCCCAGCGGGGCGCCCCTTGTTCCGTCGTAACGTTCAAAGGATCGACCGTCATGCTTTTCCACCAACTGCAGCATCTTGTCAGTCAATTCTCTGGCCATGTCATAATACCCGTAGCGATTCAAGCCCAGGGTAATCAGATAATTGGTGGGCGGCCACATATCGCCTCGCCAAAACCCTTTGGGATCAAAGGTGGGTTCATCCATAGCAGTTGTTGTCACCGGATATTCAGGCCACCATTGCTTGGGATCCTGCAACTGTCTTGTCAGGTAGGCGGCCTGTTCCGCTGAGGCCGCGCCACAGGTCATCGCCAGAAAACCTTGAATGGTGCGCACGGGAATCCGTTGATCGCTGTCTCTGTCGAGGCTATAAAAGAAGTTCGTTTTCGGATCCCACATTTTCTTTCGCATGGCGGAGATTCGCTTGGCCATGTTTTTCTCATATTTTGCCGCCATCTCCAGATTCCCTGTTGTTTTTGCCATTTCAGCCATGGCCCGTTCAGACATCAACAGGAAACAAGTTTGGTCGACGCCTTCGATGTTTCCATACCAAGCCCCTCCGGAATTTCGGCGAGGATGTTTCGTCAACTTCAAATGGTCAAGGGTCGCCTGAAAATCAAATGTCTCAAATCGAGCCGTCTGAACGATGTCTGCGATACTGCATTTCTTATAGGCGCCATATTCGATCAACCCATCATTGTCCGTGTCACGTTCGGTTGAATACCAATTCAGGAAGGCGTCCAAATAGGGCAGGCACAGCTCAAGCAACTCAGGGTCATTTGTCTGTTGGAACACTTTCTGACATCCCCAGCCCAGAATCGGAATCTGGGAATATCCCTCGTACGGCAATTCCGGTTTGATCGTACAGGGTATCATGCCGTAGCGATAGGATCCCCTGGGCGCTTCAGGATTGTTGTCAATGACATGCCAGTAGTTGTGGAACACGTCGCGCATCAACTCGTCGTCATCGAGAGACGCCCAGGCATTGAGGATAAACATCGTATCCCATTGTAACTGGCATTTTCCGTACGATGAATCATTGGCGCCGGATATGGAAAACCATCGGTACGGCAGGCCCGGGAGTTTGGGCTGCCACAGCTTATCAAACAGACATTTCTCATACAGGCTGTGGGCCAAATCAGTGAGCTTCTTGTCTTCTGTATCGATACATTTGGGCAAGTTAGTCCTGGCAAGGTGTATGGTTCTCTCAGGATGGGTGAGTTTGTCACTGGCGACCTTCAGCACCTTGGCGGTCTCAGGGGATTTGTCATCCGGATCGCAGGGGATATCTACCGGGTCTGCAGAATCGAAGAATATTCCGCTGAGCGTAACGGCATCAGCCCGCACCTTGTTGATCCTGAACTTCGCGGAGCGATCGTACTTGTAGATCAGGTACATGCCGCCAGAATGACCACCCACCATCCGAACCGGTGCAATCAGATCCTGGGTATCCGCATCCATCATTTCCACACCCTGCCGGCTCCCCTGCTTCTCCCAGTCCACAAAGTAGAGTGCCACCTGATAATCCCGCGGCCCATCAATGCCGATCGTCACGGTCATCGTCTCGCCGTTGTTCGAGTAGCCCGTGGCATTGCGCATGGAACCATTATGCCTGTTGCGCGCCAGCGCCCTCTTGTCAGAGGTTCCCTCTTCCCATACCAACGGATCCGGCACGCCACTTTTCGGAAACGCCCGGTAGTAATCAAGCGAGGTCACATACGAAGGCAGCGACTTCTCATCCCGGCCCTCACCGTGGTAATTGCAAAGCACATACCCCTCCTCGCCGTAAACACCACCCCAGTCGCCCCCGGTGGTGGTATCCGGCGCCCGTGATTCCGCGGCATATTCCACCGCAGGTTCCTCGTAGACAGGTGTCTTGCCGAGGTGCTCGACGGCCAAGTCATAGGTGCCGGGCTGCACGGCGGTGAACACCACGAACTCCGCGTCCGCAACGGCCCCGCCGATCCCTGGCACGGCATGGAAACGGCCATCCCATGCCAGCTTGCCGTTGATCGTGATCCTGGCAATGGTCTTCTCAAGCTTGGGGATTCCGAGGCGTCCGATGCTTCCCTCCGGGGCCGAGACGCGGCAGCGCCCCGATGCAAAATCAAAGTTTCCACGAATCGTTCCGAGCGGAGTGGGGACTGCCCCGGACACCCGGGTCAGGGTCCTGCCGGGATGAGGCAAAATATCGTAGGTCTTGAAACCCGGCTGGGTGGGCACGATGCCGAGTACCTCCTCGCTGAGCCATTTCACCACGCCGGCTCCCCATGGATGACACAGACTGGTGACGCCGCTCTGGCTGCTGGGCACCGGGTCATTCGGCGCGAGAATCCCGTTCCACGACGGACGGAACACCTCGTAGGTCGTGGTCGCACCGTTCTTCAGCATACCGCCCCACATGTCCCGAATCGAACTTAGGGCGTCATCGTGCTTGCCCACGCGCGCCATGGCCTGGATGATGAAATACTGGTTGAACGGCGAGATCGAAAGCCGGTTGACCCGGTCCCAACAGTGTCTCTCAAACAGGGCTTCTTGTTCCGCCTCAGTCAAATGACCGGTGTTGATCGCATCCGCCGCGGCATGCAGCCCAAAATCGGCTGACCAGGAATCACTCTTTCGCAGTTCCGCCATCTTCTCCCTGGCATAGCCCAGGTATTTGTCGCGCAGGTCCGTGCGACCGGACTCCCCCATGACCTTGGCAAAATCGTTCCAGGCACGGATCGACAACATCTTGTAGGCATTCTGGGCTTCCGGGGCGGGCTTGAACCAGAGTTCAAATCCCGCGCACAGTCGTTCATCCCATCCGTAGAACCTGAGTGGCGGATCCTGGCCGAAAACGGCATAGGCGCCATTGAGCTTGGCGCAGGCGTTGTCGACATAGCGTTCAAGGGTCACGGTATCTCCCGAGTAGCGGTGGTAATCCAGCAAACTCAACACCCAATACAATGAATAACTCCGGATACCGTTGTCCTGCCCGGCGGTGTTGTCGATGTTCGTCCTTATGAAGTCGAAGTTGCCGAAGGCAACCAGTGCCGCGGCCTGCGCCGTATGCGCGTCACCGGTCCATGACATCCGGTCGCCACGATCCATCAGAATGGCACCGAAGTAGTCCTTGCACAGTGAGGCTTTCACGCCGTAGGCGGACATGTACCAGATTCTTGTCAGGAGCGGATCGCTGCACGCGAAACTGCCCGCATAGTTCGTCGGCTTGACCTGGCACACAGCCCGAATGCCCGTGATGTGCCAGGGTTTGCCTGCCGTCTTGATGTGAAGCCAGGCGAAGCGCACCCCATCGTAAAGTTCGCGATTCAGTTCCAATCGCCAGGTGTTCCCGTGTTTGACCGGCGTCTTGGTTTTGTGACGTCCCGGTTCATTGTATTCACTGATGCTCATCTCGACACCACCAGGGCAGTCGGGACTGTCGAATTCCACCCAGGCCCCACTTTCCACCCCGAAGTCGAGACGGATCGAGCCCGTGCCTTTCACCGTAATGGAGGTCTTGCTGGTGGTTGCGGAAGCCAAATTATCAAACGATTCCGGCTTGTCCGCCTCCGCCGTAACCGGCTTGAGAAAATAGATCTGCAGTCCATCGGAGGCCTTTGGCTCCTTCCAGCGATAAGCCACCAGCGGGTCCGGAGATTCCTCCACCACGGAGCCATCGAAGGCACCGCCATGCAAGACCGGATAGGGCTCCTCAATGCTCGGAGATCCCTCCAGCATCAAGGTCGACTTCCATTCGCAGATTCTGTCGCTGATGTTTGCCTCGCACCCAAGTCCTGTCCCTGTCGCCGGCGCAGAACGATCCGTCTTTCCGCTTAATGGCAATACTGCTACCGAATCGGCAATGCCCAAGCCGCATATGCAGGCAAATACCAACCCAACCAGAAACAGTCTCTTGATCTGGGGTTTTTCTTCGCAGATCTCCGATTGCCCATTTAACTCTTGATGAAACAAACTTCAGCCCTTTCGATGTCAATCATTCTCTCAATATACATTGGACTATTACTTCACCCCATCTTCACTATGTTCACTCCACGACACCAGAGTGTCCAATCGTATCTGCGTTGAGAGCGAAAAGCCAAGTCCTTTATGTGCAAATGATTGGCCATTTTGAGAATGTCCACCACGGGTTTCTATTCGGCGGTTTGAAATCAAAAAAAGGGGTCTATACCGAACGATTCGGTATAGCCCCCTATTGAGGCGGTGTTACATCCCCGGCGAGGTCTGCCAAAGGACATCGCGACCGGTGGTAACCGGCTTACTGCGCCGGTGCGAAACTAAAATCATCAAAATAGACGGTCTCGATCTCTTCCGTCGGCCAGATGTCAACGCCGGCCGCACTGGAGGCCGGA
>Ga0272441_10004960_pt1 | contig 23577 bp, 23 predicted proteins | sample SSMProp6N_FD_193582 | JGI IMG/M metagenome (GOLD analysis project Ga0272441, IMG submission 193582) | Marine sediment archaeal communities from Little Sippewissett salt marsh, Falmouth, MA, United States - SSM-Prop-6N | ecosystem: Environmental > Aquatic > Marine > Wetlands > Sediment ...
GGTCTCCGTTTCGTCGCTCTTTTTCTTCGAGAAGACCTCGGGAAGGTTCTTGAGGAAGGTCTTCTTCCACTGGGTGATCTGGTTCGGATGGATGCCGTATTTCGAAGCGATCTCGGCCGATGTCCCCTGTTCCCTTAGCGCTTCGAGCACCACCTTGGCCTTGAATGTTGCATCGTATCTTTTTCGCATGGTTGTATTTGCTACCTCCCCGTATTTGGTCCACCGGGGCTATCCTATCACCTTAAACCCTGGTCCAGTTTTTGGGGAGTAGCTCACAATTAGCCTTATAATGATGGAAACTGCTACCCGCTGATACTTTTGGCTTTTTTCGAGGACAGGAGGGCGAGAACAGATGAACGCTGCTAAAGGCCCGTGGATTCACCGCTTCCTTATTTCTTTTTTCACCGTGATCTTTGCGATTCTGGTGTTCTGGGTCCTGGGATTCCTTGTTGAAGACATAGAATCCATTCAGGGCCCCCGGTACCCGGAGATCGAGTCCCGGTACGTGGACAAGGCGCTGGTCGACAGAAACACGGAGCTGCGAACGGATATAGAGAAGATCGACCGCGACATAGCCAACAAACACGAAGAAATGAGGGTACTGAGCGACAGCTCCCGTAATCTTCAGCATACAATCAACCAGTTGCTGGAACTGCAGAAACTGGCGACCCAAAAGACTATCCCCCTGTCAAAAGGCGAACAAGCCAATCTTTCTGAAAGTCTTTCTCATTTCCTGCAAAACCAGAAACAGTATCAAACTCTGAACAACGCACTTTCGCTGCTTACGGAGCGCAAGCAGTATCTTGTGTCCGAAAAAGAAACGATAAAAAAGCAAATGGAAGATCAACGGAGGCCCGCCAGGGAAAAGTACAACTATCTGCGCGAAAGCCACAACCTCCGGCTGGCTGTTTATCAGTTGCTGATACTTCTTCCGCTTCTGGCCGTCGGGGTGTTCTTGGTCCTTAAAAAGCGCGGCAACGCATATTTCCCGATCTATCTGGGGTTCGGCGCGGCCGTATTGCTGAAGGTGACCCTTGTGATCCACAGATATTTCCCGTCGCGCTACGTGAAATACATACTTATAGGCGGCTTGCTTATCGTGGTAGTCAAGCTGCTTGTTCATTTCATAAGGACAGTTTCTTTCCCCAAGACCGAACTTTTATTGAAACAGTACAGGGAAGGTTATGAACGTTTCTTCTGCCCTGTCTGCGGATTCCCGATCCGCAGGGGGCCGCGTAAATATCTGTTCTGGACCCGAAGATCGGTAGGAAAAACGGCGTTGCCCAGAGAAATTACAGAGGATGCACCATATACATGCCCATCTTGCGGCACGGTGCTGTTTGAGGAATGCTCCGAATGCCACAACATAAGGCACTCGCTGCTTCCTTATTGCAACAACTGCAACGCGGAAAAAGAGATTTTCCCTGAAAACTAGCTGGATTGCTGCCCGGACAGTTGTTCCTGCCTTTTTACCTGTTCGATGAGGCGCTCCTGGTCTCGGGGCAACTCGCCCTCTATTTTTATGATGTTGGTGGGGTGGGTGGTGTCGAACAGCGTGCGCTTATGGGGTTTTAGATGCTCAAGCAGGGTGCGCAGTTCGAGCAGGCGCTCTTTGCCCGACGCGGGAACGAAATCTCCCCGTTTGACCATTGCGTTAAGGTCCGTGCCGTAAAACACCACCAGGTTCATGGTGATGATCCTGGCGGTCTCGAAACGGTTGATCATTTCGGCGGTGGAGACGGCGTTGCTTTGGCATTCGCCCTGGCCCGCTATGCCGTACATGACAACGGTATTGAACGGCAATTTTGCCTGGTTAAGTTTTGTTGCCGCCTCCACGGCCTGCTCCACGGTGTGTCCCTTGTTAATCATCTTCAGAACGTCGTCCCTGCCCGTTTCGAAACCTATATACAGCATCCTGAGCCCAGCGTCGTGGAGCACCGAAAGTTCGTCCACCGAATACCGGGCAATGTTCTGTATGGAAGCGTAGGCTCCCACTCGGGCGCAATAGGGTAGGTGAGAGCGTATCATTTCGAGGAGCCTTTTCATTTTACTGAACCCTATGGACATGGGGTCCGCGCCGGTGAGAAATATTTTTTCGGTGTAGGTGTCTCCGCTACGCAACTCTGTTTCTATTTCGGCAAATGGAACAGGCCGATAGGCAACGTCTTTGTACATGGAGCAAAAAGCGCACCCGTTGTACGAACAACCCGATGTCACTGGGAGAAGCACGGTTTTCATTTCGTCCTGCGGATAATACAGCGTATCGTCTTTGTAAGTAGCTCCGGACAACAAACCTCACCTCCCGCGGCCACAAACAAGGTATTGCAACGCGGCTTTTCCGTCAAACAGACAGGTGTAACACAAAAGAGGGGAACCCCTGTGTTTCGGGGTTCCCCTCTTGCTGGTTCGAAATTTTCTTGCCGCCTGGCCTAGCCCAGTACTTCGCGGACTATCTCCAGGGCCTTGTCTATCTCTTCCTTTGTAATGATGAGAGGAGGAGCAAAACGGATGATCCAATCGTGGGTCTCCTTGCAGAGGAGGCCTTTCTCCTTGAGGGCCGTGGTGTAGATACGGGCTTTGCCCGCCGACTCTTTGAGGACCATTCCTATAAGAAGCCCCTTGCCCCTGACTTCTTTGACCTTGGGCGAATTGATGGCCCTGAGGCCTTCCATGAAATACTCGCCAAGTTCCTGAGACCTTTCGGCCAGATTTTCGTCGATAAGTACGTCGATCGAGGCCGAAGCTACGGCGCAGGAAAGAGGGTTGCCGCCGAATGTGGAGCCGTGGCTTCCGGGTTCGAAGACGCCCAGAATATCCTTTTGGGCCGCTATGGCCGAAACAGGCATTACACCGCCGCCGAGGGCCTTGCCCATGACGATGATATCGGGGTTTATGCCTTCGTGCTGGAAGGCGAACGTCTTGCCGGTACGGCAAAAGCCGGTCTGCACTTCGTCTACTGCAAGCAGTACGTTGTTCTCTCTGGCTATCTTCTCCAGGCCCCTGAGGAACCCGTCGCTGGGAACCGCTACTCCGGCTTCGCCCTGGATGGGCTCTACAAGAATACCTACGGTGTTCTTGTTCACGGCTTTTTTCACGGCTTCGAGATCGTCGTAGGGAACAACGACGAATCCGGGTGTAAAGGGACCGTAGTTGTCGTGGGCGATTGGATCAACAGAGAAGGATACGATAGTGATGGTGCGGCCGTGGAAATTTTCTTCGAAAACTATGATCTCGGCCTTATCCTGCTCTACGCCCTTTACCTTGTATCCCCATTTACGCATGGTCTTGAGCGCCACTTCCACGGCCTCGGCGCCGGTGTTCATGGGCATGATCATTTCCTTGCCGGTAACTTCGGAAAGCTTTTTGGCAAAGAGGGGCCAACGGTCGTTGAAAAACGCCCTGGAGGTAAGCGTAAGGGTGTCGGCCTGATCCTTGAGAGCCTGGATGATACGGGGATGCCTGTGGCCCTGGTTCACCGCCGAATAGGCGGAGAGCATGTCCATATAGCGTTTTCCCTCGGGGTCTTCGACCCAGATGCCTTCCGCTTTGGATATAACCACTTCGAGCGGATGATAGTTATGCGCCCCATACTCGTGTTCCATGTCCATGAGCTGCTGCGAGCTGTACTTTGCCATAACGCCACCTCTTTTTTTCTGAATTTATGAACCCTTACTACTATACTGTTTAGTATTGCCTGTTTTTGGTAACCAAAATACCGGGGCGCCAGGCGCCTTTCCAAAACCGGATAATATACGTTTTCAGTAGTGTTGTCAACGGTTGGAACCAGGGATGCAGGTTGCTTCCAGGGGCGTGCAACGGCATAAAGATTGGACACAATCGTCAACCCTTTAGCGATTGCAGTTTACATTATACAAGAGAGCTTTACCGCTTCATCTGTGCTATCCTGAAGAAAAGTTATTGGAACGGGGTGACGAAATGAAAAAGGTGACAGCTTTGGCCCTTGCTGTGGCGCTGGTCTTTGCGATCTCTCCTGTGTGGACGGCTGCGGCCGCTTGCAGCAAGGCTGATACGGAAGGCGCATTCACTCCCCCTCCGGGTTCGGACGAACGCAGAGAGATCATGGACGCGATGCGGTCTTTCGTTAAGGACAGTTTCGGTATCGAGGTGGTCTTTGTTGTGAGATGGCTGAAGGTGATGGACGGATGGGCCTGGGCCGAGACCGATCCACAGTCACCGGATGGCCTTAACCGCTACGAACCCTTTATTGCCCTGCTTCAAAAAGATGATGGGAAATGGACCGTGGCGCAAGTTCCGCCGCTTGAAGAAGATTCGCCGCCCGTGGACGACGAATACTTTAAAAGCCTGATGGAAGAACACCCGGGCCTCCCGGCGGAAGTGTTTCCACCGGCGCAGGAAAACAGCGATCAGCAAACAGACGGCAGCTGACAGGAAAGGTAAAACGCATTTGCCGTAAGAGTTTGTCACCCCCAGCGAAGCGGCAGGGTAGGGGTCTCGAAGTTGCCATTGTTATTGAGCCTAAGGTCAAAACCGAGATTCTTCATCCGCCTACCGGCGGATTCAGAATGACAAGCTTTTTCGGCCATCGGAAGTCCGCCATTGGCCATCGTTTTCTTGCTCTTGCTGTTTCTGCCAACTGATCGCTGTAAGCTGTCGGCTGATTCTTCACGCCTCACGCTTCACCGTCTCCACGTCCCGGGGACCAGGAGCATAAGCACGGTGTAGATCTCGAGGCGGCCCAGGAGCATGCAGAATGAGAGCACCCATTTGCCTGCCTGGGGGATATGGGCGTAGTTTTCGGCCGGGCCCACAGTACCCAGACCCGGGCCTATATTGCCGATGGTGGCCGCTACACTGGCTATAGCGGTAAGCACATCCAGACCAAGCCCCGCCATTACCAGCGTAGCCAGAGCGAACAGCCCTATATAAAGAATGAAAAAAGACGTCACAGCTCCTGTGACGCCCGATTCCACAACCTTGCCCCCCATGCGTACGGAGATAACGGCCCTGGGGTGAAGGATACGCCTGAGTTCTGCTCCTGTATGTTTGGCAAGCAGCATTATCCTCAGGTTCTTTATGCCGCCGCCGGTGGAACCGGCGCACGCTCCCACGAACATCAGGAAAAGCAGCAGGTACTGTACGTAAAACGGCCAATATTCGTAGTCGGCCGTCACATAGCCTGTGGTGGTCAGTATGCTAACCACCTGGAACACGGCGTAGCGAACGGAATCGGCCACTGTTTCATACGTTCCGCTGAAAAACAGGAAAGCGGCGGCCGTTACGGAGGCCGCAACGGTAATCCGGGTGTAGAAACGGAATTCCTCGTCTTTCCACCAGGCTCCCAGTTTGCCCCTCAACATAAGGTAGTGAAGCACGAAATTGGCCCCTGCAAGGAACATGAAAATGATGATGACCCAGTCGAAATAGGCGCTGTCGTACTGCCCGATGCTGCCGTTGAGCGGAGAAAATCCGCCTGTCGCCATTGTTCCGAATGTATGGGTGAGCGATTCAAACAGGTCCATGCCACCGGCCATCAGGGCGACCATTTCGGCTATGGAAAGAAGCACATACACCCCCCACAGGAGCATGGCTGTCTGCTGAACACGGGGGGTGAGTTTTTCCGGAACGGGTCCGGGCACTTCGGCCTTGAAAAGCTGCATGCCTCCCACGCCAAGGAACGGCAGAATGGCAAGGCTCAAAACGATGATGCCCATGCCTCCAAGCCAGTGTGTGAGGTCGCGCCAGAACAGTATGCCTCTGGGATTGGACTGTATGTCGGTGAGAACCGAAGCTCCGGTGGTAGTAAATCCTGACATGGCCTCGAAGAAAGCATCGGTAAAGGTGGAGACGGAACCGTTGAAAAGGTACGGGAGCCCTCCCACTGCCGATGCAAGGATCCATGAAAACGTTACCACGGCAAAGGCCTCTCTGACGCCCAGTTCCCTTGCGTGGGCTTTCCACCCTATGGCCAGCAGAACGGCCGAAAACCCAAAGCCGCATAACATGGCCTGCAGCAAAGGCCAAATATCGGAACTGCGGTCCGATAAGGCCCAGGCCAGCGGCCAGAGCATGAATATCGATATTATGCCGCATAAAAGCGAGAGGACCTTGGCTACTACACGGAAACGCACTCTCAGCGCACCCCCAGGATCTCCACGGCTTTTGGCATCAGTTCCGAAGACGCGAACAGCATTATCTCGTCGCCCTTTTCGAGCACGGTATCGCCCCATGGCACGAAAGCCTCACCCCTGCGAGACACCAGGGCGAGCAGGATGCCCTGTGGCATTCCTATATCCATGACCCGCTTGCCGGCCGCGGGGCTGTCGGCGTTGAGAACGACCTCAAGCACCTCGGCGTCGATCTTGTCGATTATGGCCAGAGCTCCGGCCCCTGACGGATAGCGCACCTGCCTCATGATGACGGAGGCAAGGGCCTCGTTGGGGTTGACCACGGCGTCTACAGAGATGTAATCGTCCAGTTTCATAAGCAGGTTGCGGCGTACTACCGCCACGCTCTTGCGGGCGCCCAGAGCTTTTCCTATGACGCCAAGCAGCAGGTTGCGCTCGTCGTTGGCGGTCGTTGAAACAAATCCGTCGACTTCGTCGATACCCTCGTAGCGAAGCAGTTCCTCGTCGGCGCCGTCGCCGTGAAGAACGATGGTCCGGTTGAGCTCCCTGGCCAGTTTTTCGCACTTCTCCCTGTCCTGGTCTATGAGACGAATATCCAGGTTGGGGAAGCGGTTTTCGAGACGGCTGGCAACCTGGAACCCTATCTTTCCTCCGCCCACCAGTATGACCCTTTTCAGCCTGGGGCTTTTGGTGAGACAGAAGAGTTCCTCCAGTTCGTAAACCTGGTGCTTGAATGTGATCACGAAACAGAGGTCGTCCTCTTTCAGGAGATTGTCGCCGAAAGGCACGAAACCGCTGCCGTTCCTTTTTATGAATACTATCAGGGCCGTAAGGCGTGGATACAGCTTTCTGAGGTCCCTGAGGGTAACTCCCATAAGCGGAGAATCTTTCGACACGCGGAACGCGTACATAGCGGCCCTTCCGCCGAGGAACTCGGCTGTGTGGACCGCCGACGTCACGGTGAGCAGGTTTTCTATTTCGCGCGCCACGGACCTTTCCGGAGATATCATTACGTCTATCCCCAGTTCGCGCGCCCATGTGGGACTGTCGGTGTATTCAAGGCCCCTTGCGCGGGAGATGACCCGTTTGACCCCCGACCGCCTGGCTATCCAGCAGGCCAGGATATTGACTTCGTCGTGGTTGGAGCAGGCGATCATGATATCGGTGTCGCAACCCGGATGTACGCCCGCTTCCTCGAGCACGGGGGGACGGGCGCCGTTGCCCCTGACGACCATTACATCAAGCTCGCTGTCGGCCTTGGCCGCTCTTTCCTCGTTGCTCTCCACAAGCGTTACGTCGTGCCCTTCGGCCGAAAGGCTTCCCGCAACGCTGAAACCAACCTCTCCAGCTCCTACTATCACTATGCGCAAATCAAGCCGCTCCTTCCAACTGGCCTGTTGATGGTAAACTTGTCCGGTCAAAGGGAGGTGGCGCAATGCCCCGACGCGGAAAAATCGCCTTTATCGGTACGGGTGGCACTATAAGTATGACCTGGGGGGAACGCCAGCAGGGATATATACCCACACTGGAGGCCAGAGACCTCCTTGAGATGCTCCCCGAAAGCAGCCGCGCCGACGTCGAAGTCGTAGACTGGAGCCACCAGCCCAGCAGTCACTATACCATACGCATGACGGCCGATCTCGTGGATATGATGCGCAAACTCGTGCAGGACGGAGCCGCCGGAATCGTAGTAAGCTGCGGCACCGATTCCCTTGAGGAAATGGCGTATCTTACCGATCTTCTTTGGGCCTACCCGCAGCCTGTGGTCTTTACCGGCTCCATGCAGCCTCCGGGCGCTCCAAGCTCGGACGCGCTGGCGAATCTGGAGCGAGCCCTTCAGGCGGCCTCCTCGGAGATAATGTGGGGGCTTGGAGTAACGGCGTGCCTTCAGGACCAGATATTCGCAGCGTCGGAGATAGCAAAGGAAGTCAGCCACCGCAAAGAGGCCTTCAGCGCACCCGAAAGAGGCCCTATAGGAGACTTCGTGGGAGACGATATACGTCTCATCCGCAAACCGGAACGCCCGAGCGCAATTGAGGGAACGGTCTCTCCAGCCAAGGTCATTGAAATTGTATGGGCCTCGCTTGGGGGCGGCGACGGGGTAGTGTCGTGCATTTCGGGGATCAAAAACCTGGACGGCCTGGTGCTGGCCGGTTTCGGCGCGGGCAATATTCCCCCCACATGGATACAGTACCTCAAACCCCTGCTGAAGGTGGGAAAAACCGTTGTTCTGACGTCGCGATGCAGAAAAGGACACACGAGCAACGTTTACGGTTTCGAGGGAAGCGCGAGACGCCTTCTGGAACTGGGCGTCCTTGACGGAAAGGGGCTTCGCCCCGAACAGGCCCGTCTCAGGCTGGCGGTAGGTCTGGGTGCAGGCCTGGAGGGAGAGTCGCTGCAGAAATACCTTTCGGGGAAATAGACGGGGGGCGGCTGTCCCGTTCAGCAAAGCGCGCGCAGAAGCATGCGGAATGCGCTCAGTATCACCACAACGGCGAGGATGTAGCGTAACCAGCGGTTACCCCTGGCGACTGCGAATCGGGTCCCCAGAACCGCGCCTGTCATGTTGCCTGCGGCAAGCGCCAGACCGTAGCCGTAGTTGACCATTCCGTACGACATGAAAAGGCCGAGGCTGATAACCGTGTAGAACAGAACTATGGTCACCTTGAGGCCGTTGGTTCTCACAAGATCCTTGCCCAGGACACCCGCAAGGGTCCAGATAAGCAGAAAACCGACGCCCGCCTGGATGAATCCCCCGTAAACGCCTATTCCAAAGAAAAGAAGACACTTCACCCACACCGGAGTGTTTTTTTCTTCGTGGGATTCCCACATTGAAGGTCTGGTTACAAGAAGAACAGCCATAACGCTTATTAAAAGGGCAATGGCGAGCTGTAGAAGCTTTTCGTCTATCTGCACGGCGATCAGGGTGCCGACCACGGCGCCTACGGCCGCCGGAGCCGAAAGCCACGCCGCCTCCTTTAGATCGACCACACCTTCTTTTTTGAATCGCCATGTCGCCACTACGTTCTGCAGCAAGATGGCCACCCGGTTCGTGGCGTTGGCCACGGATGCATCGAGCCCCAGGAACACCAGAAAAGGAAGTGTCAACAGGCTGCCCCCGCCCGCGAGAGTGTTTACAAAGCCCGCGATAATTCCCAAAATGACGGTAAGAACAAGATAGAGCGGCGACATAAGCCACCTCCGTGCAGGATATGGAAAGACTTGCCGCATTGTATCACAGCATGGTCTCGCCAGTGACGGGCCCTGTTTTCTGTGCTGTGCTACAATAGCGATGTGATAATAAATCTTTTTGACCGAAGGGGGAATACAAATGAGATACGCCGTTTCCGGAGATTACGGGTTCATACGCCTGAGCGACGGGGAAAAACTGCACGACTCTCTGGTTTCCGCCTGCGACGAGTACGCCATAGACTCGGCCGTCATCGTTGGCGGACTTGGTATGGCCAGGAACGTAACGTTCGGCTGGTTCACCGGTAACGAATATCTGAAGGAAAAACTGGACGGCGTTTTCGAGCTTACAGGCCTTAGCGGCAACATCAGCTACAGGGAGAATTCCCTCTATCCTCATCTGCACGCCGTGCTGAACGACCGATCACACAGAGCCTTCAGCGGTCACATACTTTCTGCGGAGGCGGACCACAACCTGGAAGTGGTGTTCTCGCCCCTGGCGTCGCTTCGCCTTCGCAGGGAGTTCGACGGCTGGTTCGACGCCATCGCTCCCGAACGCAGATAAAATCAGCCTTTACGGATATCGGCCGCTTCCCCGTCCGTGAACTCAAGAAGTCTGTCGGGCGATACGGGGAAAAAGGCGTGGTCGCTTCCCGCGGCGGCCCATACGGTTTCGAACCGGAACAGGTCGCTGTCAAGCAATGCCCTGGGCCGATCGATATAGCCTACCGGAGGAACTCCGCCTACACGGAAACCGGAGTATTCGAAAACCCATTCGGGTTTTGCCATGGAGACCTTTCTGACCCCCAGAAAGGTCTTCACTTTTTTGAGATCTATGCGGTTGGGCCCCGACATCAGCGCCAGCACCGGTTCACCGTCGGCCAGAAGCACAAGCGACTTGAGTATCTCTTCGGGAGGAACACCTACTACGCGGGAAGCGTCGTCCACGGTGCGTATGGTTTCCCTGCTGAAAAGGATAGAACCGTCGTAGTTTCTTTCGTTAAGCCAGGTCTGTACTTTCTGCACCGCTTCGGTTTCCGGGTTCAACTGATCCACCAGGCATCACTCCGTTGTTTTAGTGTTTTTCAACCGTATTTTCCGCCGTTTCGGCCGCCTCGCCCGCAAGACCAGGGTGGGTCAATCTGTAGGCGTCGCGGTTGGCCAGAACGCGCTTTAGGTAATTGGACGTTTCATCGTAGGGTATTTCCTCTATCCATTCATCCAGCGGTCCCCGCATGGGGAGCCATCGGCCCACGGAGCCCTGCCCTGCGTTATAGGCCGCGAACGCCCATTCCTTTCTGTCGAACATTTCCTCCAGCCTCATGAAATGATGCGCGCCCAGAAGAATGTTTCTGGACGGGTCGAGAATATCGCCCTGTTGCAGATCCAGCATGGACGCATTCTCCCGTGCCGTCGGAGGCATAAGCTGCATAAGCCCCAGAGCCCCGGCCGGGCTGGCGGCCTCGGCTTCGAACCCGCTCTCCTGCCTCATGATGGCCCATATATCCACAGGGTCCAGCCCGAACCGGTCAGCGGCTTCGCGCACGTCCCTTTCCCACGCCAGAGGGTACAGCACCTCCAGAAGAGGGCCCGGGAGCGGGTCAAGCCTTGTGGCGTCGCGGGCCAGAAGAGACGCCGCCAGGTACGCCCCTCTGGCGTCGCCCATCCACAGAGCCAGCCTGGCCGCCCTGAATATATCGGACGTTCCCGTTGAACCGGCCAGCTGAAGCCGGGCGTATACGACAAAACCCCAGGATTCCAGCAACCCGGGCGAGCCACAGAGGTATTCGGGTATTGTCGGGGATACCTCAGGCCTGTAGCCGGGAGACGCAAGCACGCGGTAGTAATCCAGCGGATATTGTTTTTCGAGCCGCCTTACGAGCCCCCTGGCCAGTATGTCCTCTCCCGCTGTTTCGGCGGCGCGCGACATCCAGTACAGCAACCTTGGTTCCTGCCTCGATCTGGACACAGCGTGAAGCCCCCTGTTCCAGCTTTCCAGGGCCTTTTCGGGCACGCCCGATCTCCACTGGCCCCAGCCCCGCTCCCACAGGACATCTACGGCCCGTTCCGTATCTGGGAACCTGTCTAGCAGTTGATCTTCGTATTCAAGCGCTTTATCGGCGCCCTGCCTGCGCGAGACCGTTTCGGCCAGCGCCGCCAGCGCGGGGGCCGCCGAACGGCTTTCCGATGCGGCTATCGTCTCCAGCGCAGAGAAAGCTTCTCCGTCTCCGTCGATGGACGCCCTTCGCAGCGAGGCTACGGAAGAAGAAGCGTATCGCGAATCGGAAAGAGCCAGGTCCTTCCACAAGCCCGCCGCGATGGAAGCGTTTCCGGTCCTGTACAGCGCCCTGCCCCTGAAATAGGAGGCCCTGTCGAAAAGGGCGCTTGTTTCTTCCACCATTTGCAGATAGTCGGCGGCCTGGGCGTATTCACCGTCGAAGTAGGCGTTGTATCCCAGATAGAAAAACCCGTCCGGCGGACACTTTTCACCCGCGTCGGACAATATGGCCAGGGCCCTTTTGTCGAACGACGACTCTCTCAGCAGCGCCAGCGCGTCGTCCAGGGATGGCGACGGCAGCGACAACACGGCCTGCAGGGCCTGCCGCCGCTGGCGAGAATCCCGTCCGCATTCAGCCATTTTCAGATACCACTCGCGGGCGCCGCTGAAATCGCCCGTCTTCTGGCTGAGCCTTCCCAGAGCGTAGGCCGCATACGGCGCAAGAAATTCGTTGTTCCTCTCCCAAAGTGTTTTTGCCTTCTGCGCCGCCATTTCGGGCCTGCCTGTTCTCTCGTATCCCAGCGTGATAAGCATTTCCAGATAAGGCCTCAGTTCCGGCGGTATTTCCGTCTCAAGCTCTATCAGGAACTCAAGGGACCTGCCGTATTGTCTCTGCAGCCAAAGGGCGTTGGCGTACACCGCCAGTTCCCGGGGCGACAGATCGTCCATCCGGGGGGCCACATACTTTTCGAGAGAATCCCATTGTCTGCTCCAGAACAGCCGGTCAACTTCGGAATCACCCGGGACCGGAGGCGCAGCCAACAGCGGACCTGCCGAAAACAGCAGGAGCGCAAGCGCCAGGCAGGCTGTCAGTCTGTTCATCGTACTTTTTCTCCGGGTTCGGTGTCGGGACATGAAGCGTTGCAGTGATCGCACGGAGGCTTTTCCCCCGTGGTCAAAAACGTTTTAAAGTGCTCCAGCCAGGTGGGAACGCCCTTTTCGCACATCTCCAGAAACTGTATGAACTCTACGAATCGCTTTCTGCACAGAGGGGTGATGTAGTGCTCTATGCTGCATGCGTTTTTTACGGCCTGGTCTTCGTCGAGATCCAGGATCCGTTGAAAAAAATCTTTTAAAAGTCGCTCACGCTCTACCAGTTCCCTTGCCCGGGCCGCGCCTGCGGGGGTAAGAGCTATGTAGCCATAGTGTTCCTGCTCCACGAGGCCGGAATCCTTGAGGCTGGAAACGCTTCCGACAACGGTGGGAGATCTCACACCAAGCGCCTGGGCGAGGTCTTTTACGCGAACCACCTTGCGCTCGCTCTCCAACTTGTATATCGTCTTCAGGTAATCTTCGTTCCTGGCGGTCAGGGTTGCCATGTTAGTCTCTCCTAGTTTTGTTCGTTTCCTTTTCGAACAAGTATGCTCCCACCCAACCGCAGAGTCAAGGGAGGATATGGATGTCGATCGACCGCGTCATGGGTATGCTTGCGCTAAACGCCTGTCTGGCTGAAGTCCACGCGGCGCCGAAGCCGGGACTGGTAGACCGGCTGGGCCCCGGATCCCACCGGGACATGGACCACCTGACATTTTTGATCAGCGCCTCGGCGCTGGCTCCGTTCTGGGAAAAACAGGCACTGGTGGGTCTGACTGGGGTCCACCCCACGGCCGCCCTGGCCCCTCTGAGAAAGACAGGCCTGTGCATGGACTCGGCAATGTTCTCGTCGACCGGCGGAGTAAACACCCACAAGGGACTTGTCTTCGCGCTTTCGCTGCTGCTTTACGGCGCCGGTTACGCCATGTTCAATGGCGAACGCCCCGAGCCCCGGGCCGTATCTCTCTACGCCTCGATGGCGGTTGGAAACTGCTGCGCCAGAGAGCTGGAGCCGCTGGGGCCCAACCGGCCCAAAAGGCCTCTCAGTTCGGGAGAAAGGCTTTTTCTTGAACACGGAATGACAGGCATACGGGGTGAAGCGGAGCGGGGTTTTCCCTCGATCACCCAATGGGGTCTGCCGGCGTTTGAAAAGGCAATGAATTCGGGGGCGTCCCGCAACGACGCGGCTCTCTTTTGCCTGTTCCGCCTGATGAAACACGGCGAGGATACCAACATAGCCGCACGTATGGGGTACGGGTTCTGGAAACGCAGGTACCCCGAAATGGTGGAACCGCTGCTGCATCTGGACCCCCCGTTCGATAGCGACGCCATGCGAACGCTGCACGAGGCCGACCGCGTTTTCAGTGAACTGGGCGTAAGCCCCGGCGGAGCGGCCGACCTGCTTACCTGCACGATCTGGCTGCATGATGTTAACAGATTTCTAGCAGTTGATTGTCAACATTGACCTGCGTGTGTATAATATTTGTAACCTGAACGCGGGAGGTGACAAAATGAGCCTTGGAATGCGTCTGAAAACGCTGCGAAAATCCAGAAACTACACGCAACAGAGCCTGGCCGACAGGGTCCAGGTAAGCCGCATATACATACAGGCGCTCGAAAGCAACCGGCGGCTCCCGTCCATGAAACTTCTCAGACGCCTTGCGGAAGCACTGGACGTGGAAGTCGTGGATCTGGTGCAGAACCTTCCGAACGACGGATCGGGCAGGCTTCAACTGGAGGAAGTTCTGAACAACCGCGAGGAAGTCGAGATATGGTACAGGAGCCACAAGCTGACGGGCGGCGAGGTCAAGCTCGTTCACAAGCTGATCGACGCTGCGCTTTCCGACTGGGAAAAGGACCATGCCGGAAACGCTTGAGGCGGGAACCAACTTTACGTTTCCCGATCCCCCGGAACAGCTGCCTCAATGGGCCGTAGAGGAATCGAAACAATGGAAGGATCTGGACGAATTCGATATCCTCGCTCAGGCGGAATCATTTTCGGGAAGAACCGTTGAACTGCAGCACGTTCCGCTTTCGGAAAACCTCTGGGGCCTTCACGTTGCTCGGGGCGACAGGGCAAGGATATATGTCAACCGCTGTCTGCCGCTGCCGTGGAGACGTTTCGCTCTGTTTCACGAGCTTTATCACCTGCTGTATCACAGCAGGGGGGAGGATTTCTGGTCGCTCACGGCCACACCTATGACAAGTTTTGAATACCAGGCCGACATGTTTGCGTGGGCCTCCATGCGAACCGAATGGAACGGGGAGAGCTCCTTTTGAAACGTCTCCCCTTCTTTTTTCCCATGCGCGAGTGCCCCCATCGCTGCATCTACTGCAACCAGAACACTATTACCGGCGAGAGCGGCGCTATTGCTCCCGACGATGTCCGGCTGTCCGTAAACAGCGTCGACGGCCCGAGGGAAATCTGTTTCTTCGGAGGCAGCTTTACCTGTTTCGACCCGGACCTTATGACCGCTTTCCTCGACGCCGCGGTCTCGGCCGGGAACGGCGGCAGGATACGCATATCCACTCACCCGCTCTGCATCTCGGACAAGGTGCTTGACCTTCTGGAGAGCTATCCCGTCTGCGCTCTTGAACTGGGCGTAACCTCCCTGGACGACGAAGTACTCGCAACCTGCAATCGCGGCTATACCGCCCGGCAGGTCCTTGAATCGCTGCGCCTTCTGATGGACAGGGGGTTTCTCCCCGGTGCGCAATTGATGACCGGTCTCCCGGGACAAAGTCGCGAGAGCTGCATAAACGACCTTTACCGCCTGGCCGAAATAAAGGGAGCGTCGGACATGATGATCAGGCTGTACCCCTGCCTTGTGCTCGAAAAGACCGCCCTCGCCGCCCTGTGGAACAGCGGTCAGTGGGAGCCCCCCTGCATAAACGAAACCGCCCGGACTGCGGGAGAAATGATATTTCTGGCGCGAAGACTGGGTTTCACGATACTGAGAACCGGGCTCCACGAAACACCGTCGCTGGCCGAAGGAGTCCTTGCCGGGCCGCATCACCCCGCCATGGGCGAACTGGCCATGATAGAGGCGCTGGCCGCCGAACTTTCCCATGTCAAACCCGGCGGGCCGTGGATGCTTCCGAAACGTCACGTTTCACTGGTCACCGGCCACGGCGGCCGGGGACTGGAAACCCTTTCCCGAAGGCTGGGAGTTTCACCCCAAAGCGTTTCCGCAATGCTTCATTGCTGGCCCTGACCCCGCCGTTGCCTTTACCTCCCCCAGTGGTTACAATGCATTGACCCTCTGAAGGGAGGCCATTCATGACCCTGTTGAAAAAACGCCAGGTCGATATGGGTGCGGGGCCTGTACCTTCTACCCTTTTCCGTCTTGCCCTGCCCTCTATTTTTTCGATGTTCTTTCATACGCTGTTCCACCTGGTGGATACGGTGTTCGTCGCCTGGCTTGGAGAAAACGCCATGGCCGCCATGGCTCTGACTTTTCCGGTGATGTTCATTACTTTCGCCCTGGTCAACGGTATGGCCGTGGGCGCCACCACCCGCATGAGCAGTTTTCTGGGCAAAAACCAGCCGGAAGAAGCATCGTCGGAGGGCAACGCCGCGCTTGCGCTGGTCATTCTGCTGGCCATACCCATAACACCACTGGTTTTTAAACCGGTCTCAAACGCCTTTTTTTCCATGTTCGGTGGCGGGGGCGACGTACTTGCGGAGACGTGGCGCTACTCGTTCTGGATGGTGCTTGCCAATATCCCCATGGCTTTCTCTCTTCTGGCCGACGCCGTCTTCAGAAGCCAGGGCGACACCATCACACCCATGAACAGCATGCTGCTGGGAAACGGGATAAACGTGTTCCTCGATCCGCTGTTCATTTTCGGTTTCGGCTGGGGCATAGCGGGGGCTTCCATTGCGACGCTTCTGGGCAGGCTGATCTCATGCTGCTATCTGCTTTACCGCTTAAGGACCCACAGCTCCATAATTCCGCGTCTGGCGTGGATGTCCGACTACCCCGCCCGGTGGCTGCGCATAGCGACTATCGGCTTTCCCGTAGCCGTCTCCCAGGGCAGCATGGCGCTTGGATCCGCGCTTCTCAACAGGGTGCTTGCGTCTTTTGGCCCGGCCGCGCTGGGAGCCTGGATGCTGGGCAACAGGGTGGAAATGTTCGCATTCCTTCCGGTTTTCGGCATAAACGGAGCGCTTATCCCCTTTGTGGCGTTCAACATGGGCCGCGGACATTTCAAACGCATCATGGAGGCCCTGAGAGCGGTGATCATCGCGGCCTCGGTGATGATGCTGACGACCGGAATACTTATCTACATATGGCCTCACTGGATACTGACCCTGTTCAGGCCTTCGCCCACAGTAATGGCCATGGCCGTTGCGTCGATACGGGCGTCGGCCGTTTCGTACCTGTTCGTGGCGATCGATATTTCGTTCTGGGGAATATTCCAGGGCAGCGGACATCCCGTTTACGGCATGATAGCCCAGATATTGCGCACGCTGGTGGTCCGAATACCCGCAGCAATGATCCTGGCGAGTTTCTTCGGTATCAACGGGGTCTGGTGGTGCCAGCCTGTCTCGGCGGTTGCTTCTTTCGCCGCTTCCTGCTTTTTCATAGGGCGAGTCATACGAATGATCCGCGAACATATCGACAGACACCACCCGCCTGTTCCCATCCCCTGCAGCGACACGGCGGAACAGGTGGTAATGGAGCCGCCGAGGTAAATTTGGTCCGGTAAGGAGTGAGGAGTGAGGAGTTAGGGGGGGGAAACAAGCCCGAGACCCCTCACTACGCTAACGCTTCGTATCGGGGTGACGCCTAAAGCCTGTCATTCCGAGCGCATGCGATGCCAGGAATCTGGGCTTTCGTAAACCGTCAACCGTGAATCGGGAACCGGAATATCAAAACCCGAACCGAGATCTCCGCCGGTGGGCGGATCCGGTACGTCCGACTACTGGCGGATTCGACCTCAACTTTCTGTCGAAAGGTTTCGGAATGACAGGCTTTTCTGCCAGCTGGTCGCTGTGCGCTGCCAACTGGTTTTTCCGTCTCACGCCTCACGCCTCACGCCTCACGGTCTTCCAAATCCCGTGGTTGACGGATTTTGGCCGCCACACTACACTAAAGTCAATTTTTCCGGATTAAAAGTTCAAAAAGGAGTGTGGAGCCTTTGGAAAGCGCCCAGCTGCAGAACCTTCTCCAGAGCAAAATGGAGAAAATGCCCACAAAGGCCCACCGCGTTGTGGAATACCTGCTTTCCAACATGCGCGAAGCAGCTTTCAAGTCCATAGGGGATGTGGCGGAAGAGCTCAGCGTTTCCAAGGCGCAACTGGTAAGGGTAGCCAGGATGCTTGGTTTCAAAGGCTATTCCGAGCTAAAGGAAGCACTGCAGTCTGTGGTTCTGGAACAGGTAAATCCCGCCGCCATGCTGGCCAAGGTCATGAACGCAAGGCAGGATCTTCCGCAGACCATACACGACCTGGAACACGCCAACCTTGACGATACCTGGTCGCAGATAAACCCCGACAACGTCGGCTCTTTCTGCTCCATCCTGCAGGCGGCGCCCGCCATTTACTGCATAGGCTGGGGTATCTCTTCGATGGTGGCCGAATCACTCCACTTGCGGCTGAGGGTGATGGGGATGCGGAGCATCCTCATGAAACGATCCGGCATGACGCTGCAGGAGCAGGCGCGTTCGATCCGCAAGGGCGACGTCGCAGTGGTATGCGAACTCCCCAGTTTTGTCCTGGAAGTCACCGAAGCGGTTGAATTGGCTTCGCAGCAGGGGGCTACCGTAATAACCATTACCGACAGCCCCGCCGCACCCATATGCAGACACGCGGACCTCAAGTTCTACGTAAGCGCGGCCAGCCCCATGTTCGGGAGCAGCATCATAGGCCCGCTTTTCCTGGTTCACATACTGTCGTCGGTTCTGGCGGTCAACATGGGCGAGGCGACCAGGGAAGCAATGGACATGCAGGCTCGCTTCCTTCACGACGAGCGGATATTCCACCCGGTGTTCGGGCTAAAGTACACCTAGAACTCCAGGCTCTCTCCTACCGAAAGGACATTCACCTCGGACATGCCCGCCGCGCGCAGGGCAAAATCAACGGGGTCGGCTTTTATTACATCGAAAGTATCGTAATGCATGGGAACCACGACTTTCGGCTTTATCATGGGCACGGCGCGGACAGCGTCTTCTATATCCATGGTGAAATTGCCGCCTATGGGCAGCAGCGCCACGTCGACGCCGTCGTCGGCAAGCAGGTTCATTTCCATTGTCAGCCCCGTGTCTCCAGCGTGGTATACCTTTTTGCCCTCGATCTCGATCAGGAAACCGGCGGGCATTCCACCGTAGATCATTCCCTCGTCCGTGCGGATTCCCGAACCGTGCCATGCGGGAGTCATTCGGACCTTTCCGAAGGGGAACCGGTAGGACCCCCCCACCTGCATAAAATGGCATTTCGCCCCGAGGGCGGAAAGGTAACTGCATATCTCCACGTTGGAAACTATTGTAGCGCCGGCGTTTTGGGCTATCTCTACAGCGTCGCCGATGTGGTCGGCGTGTCCGTGGGTCACGAATACATAGTTCACGTTACCAAAATCCGACGGTTTGAAAGTGGTAAGGTCGTTGCCGGTAAGGTAGGGGTCTATCACCGAGTCGAGCCCGTCGCCCGACAGGGCAAAAGCCGCGTGTCCCAGAAACGTCAGTTTGGCCATAAGTCATATTCCTCCCTGCTGTTGTTTGACCGCCCTCCAGCCGAACGTCTCCGCAGACGGAGAACCGCATCGGCCACTCTTGACGGAGAATGGTTCATTGTGCGCCCGCAGGAGAGCCATAGTCCCCTGCCCCATGTAGGAATCTCTCCTGGCCACGTAGGTCCGAAAAGCCCCACGACCGGAACGCCCGCAGCAAGAGCAAGATGCAACCCAAGACTATCACAACTCACCATAACGTTAAGACCCCGCACCCAGTCGCGGTACTCCTCCAGCGAACCCGAAGGCTGCCACGAGACCCGCCATCCCCTGCGGCGCAACAGCCGCTCCAGTTCACGCCAGGCGGAGTCGCTCCACTTCTTGGCCGGCCAGCGGGGACCCACCCTTGTATTGAAACCGGCCACCGGCGTTTTCCTTTCGGCAGTATGTGCGGCATAGCCGTAGTATTTTTCGTTTCGCCAGACCATTCCGCAAAGACTGAAAAGCCAGTGATTGCAGGTGAGGCGCGATGTTCTTTTGGCTTTGGGGTCGTTCAGGATTTCAAAGATACCGCGCGCTGAGGGCAGTACGCTCCAGTTACCCGCTCCAGCGGGCCTGAAACCTGCAATGCGCGTGCGTCCGCGGAGTCTTTGAAACCATTGCGGGGACCTTTCCAGGTTGATTATCAGGTCCGAGAAAGGCAGAGACGAACGTGGGGAAACAACTCTGAGGTTTTCGTGAGGCGGCCAGAGCAAGCTGCAGGATCCAGGACCCACCCAGGTAACCGCGTTTCTGGAAAGAAGGCGCGTAAGCAGACAGCCGCACCTGAAAACATCGCCCAGCGATATTTCTCCCGGAGACGTTTGCGCCAGCAGTTCCGTTTCTCCGGTTTTTATGACGGTTATTTCAGCCATTTTCCCAGCACCAGCACTACGGTTTCACTGTGATGACCCGACTCATGACGCCTTAGTCCCTGTATAGTCAAAAAAACGGAGCACTCTTTCCCCAGGGTCAGAGCGGCTCCGTTCTGTTTGTGTTTTTCGCACCACTTCTCCATCTCAAGCGATTCATCCCATCCGTCTACACGCATGAATCCCCGCGCGTCGACGCTGTCGGCCTGGATGTCGTAATACCAGTTTCTGAAACCCTCGGGGACTGTTACTCCCCGTCCCCGGTATCGCACTGTTCTTTTCCGTCGGATCTTCTGGCTATGTGCAGTTCGTCGAGCTGTGAATCATCGACGAACGAAGGCGCTCCAGACATTATGCACTGGGCTTTCTGTGTTTTTGGAAAGGCGATAACATCCCTTATCGACTTTCTTCCGCACAGAAGCATTACAAGCCTGTCGAAACCAAGCGCGATGCCCCCGTGCGGCGGGGTTCCCAGAGAAAGAGCGTCCAGGAGAAAACCGAAACGTCTTGAGGCTTTTTCCCGTGTGAACGAAAGGGCCTCGAAAAGTTTCATCTGGACCGCGGGGTCGTGGATCCTGATGGATCCGCCTCCGAGCTCGGTGCCGTTGAGCACTATGTCGTAGGCCCTGGACCTTACCGCGCCAGGGTCGGAAGCCAGAAGGGAAATGTCTTCCGTCATGGGAGCCGTGAAGGGGTGATGCACCGCCACCCACCGGGAATCTTCATCGTCCCACTCGAGAAGGGGAAACTCCGTCACCCAGAGGAACGACCACAGGCCCTCCCTCACCTGGTTGAACCTGGCGGCCATATCAAGGCGAAGCTGACCCAGCACGGAGCAGACAGTGTCGCGTTCATCGGCCATAACGAAAAGCGCGTCGCCTTCGTTGAGTTCGGCCTTCGTCATCAGAGCGGCATGTTCGGTTTCGGAAAGGAACTTGACCACCGGGCCCTTGAGTTCACCGTTTTTTACCTGGAAGGGCGCCAGCGCGGCGGCTCCCAGTTCTTTGGCCCGGGCCTCTATGTCGGCAAGGTCCTTGCGGGACAGCGAAGCGCCGCCGGGAACGGGCAGGCCCCTTACCGCTCCGCCTTTTTGGAGAACGCCGCTGAACGCCCTGAAATCCGTTTCGGCGAAAACATCTTCGAGCCCTGTTATCTCAACCGGGATCCTGAGGTCGGGCCTGTCGCTACCGAAACGATCCATAGCCTCCCGGTAGGTGATCCTGGGGAACGGGACAGGTATCTCCTCGCCGAGGACAGTTCGGAAAAGACCCTGGATGTACCGTTCCATCAGGGAGATGATGTCTTCTTCCGTAATGAAGCTCATCTCCATGTCGACCTGCGTGAACTCGGGCTGCCTGTCCGCCCTCAGATCTTCATCCCGGAAGCAACGAACTATCTGGTAGTAACGGTCGAAACCGCCGATCATCAGTATCTGCTTAAATATCTGCGGGGACTGGGGCAGTGCGAAGAAACGGCCCGGCGCCAGCCTGCTGGGAACCAGAAAATCCCTGGCGCCCTCCGGCGTGGACTTGGTGAGCATGGGGGTCTCCACTTCGGTAAAACCCTCGGCGGCCAGAAAATTTCTTGTAAAGGCGCCCACGTCGCTTCGGATCCTGAGGTTGCGCTGCATGCCCGGTCTGCGGAGGTCCAGATATCGGGAGCGAAGTCTCAGGTTTTCGTCCACGCGATCGGCCTCGGCTATGTCGAACGGCAGCGGAGCGGCTGGCGAAAGGAGAATGAAATCTTCGGCCACAACCTCCCACTCTCCGGTTTCCATTGCCGGGTTGACCGTGCCCTCGGGCCGCGGTCTTATGAAGCCCTTTACCGCCAGAACGAACTCGCTGCGGAGCTCGCCTGCCTTTTCGTAAAGATCGTCTCCCATATCGGGGTTGAATACCACCTGCGACACACCGGTATGATCCCATAGTTCTATAAAGACTATGCCGCCGAGGTCGCGACGCTTTCGAACCCATCCGTTAAGGACGACGGGGCTGTCCATATCGGCCAGCGCTATGTTGCCGCAGTAATCCGTCCTGCGCCATTCGGAATCGAAAAAGCGTTTTTCCATGGCCCTATTCCCCCTGATCTCCCGCGTCTTTACTGCGTTTTCTGTTTTCGGCGAAATAGACTGCAAGATCCTCGCGCCTTACCGAAACCTGCTCGCCGGTATCCAGGTCCTTCACCGAGATGTTGCCCGAGGCTATCTCGTCGCCGCCTATGATGCAGGCGAAAGCCGCGCCGCTGGCTGAAGCGGCCTTGAACTGCGACTTGAAGCTCCTGCCCGTGTAGTCGAGGTCGACGGCTATTCCCAACGATCTGAGAGAATAAAGTATCTTCATCGCCTCGTCGGCCGCCGACCTCTCCGCCACCACAAGCCAGGCGTCGAGCCCCGGTCCCTGGCCGAACGAACATCCCTGCTGCTCCATGGTGAGCACTATTCTCTCCACGCCTGCGGCAAAACCCACGCCGGGGGTGTGATCTCCGCCAATGGATTCGGCGAGGTTGTCGTACCTTCCTCCGCCGCAAACCGCGTTCTGGGCTCCGAGATCGCCTGAAAGCACCTCGAAAGCCGTCTTGGTGTAATAATCGAGTCCGCGCACCAGCCTCTGGTCTATGCTGTAAGAGGCCCCAAGAAGATCCAGTCCCTTTTTCACCTGCTCGAAATGGGCGGCGCACTCGTCGCACAGACAGGAAACGGTAGAGGGAGCTCCTTCTGTTATCTCCCTGCACGCCGGGTTCTTGCAATCAAGTATTCTCAACGGGTTTCTGTCGAATCTGCCCTGGCAAGTGGGGCACAGTTGGTCGAGTTTTGGCCTGAGGTAATCCTGGAGTGCTTTTCTGTGCACCGGCCGGCACACGGGGCAACCGACGGAGTTGACCACCACTTCCAGGTTCGAAAGCCCCAGACGACGATAAAGCTCCATGGAAAAAGCTATGGTTTCAACGTCCACCATGGGGTTCTGCTCGCCTATGGCCTCTACGTCGATCTGCCAGAACTGTCTGTAACGACCTTTCTGGGGGCGTTCGTAACGGAACATGGGACCCACGCTCCACAGCTTGACCGGCTGGGACACCTTGTCCATACGGTTTTCAAGGTAGGAGCGCACCATTGAAGCGGACAGCTCGGGGCGCAGCGTAATGCTTCTGCCCGAACGGTCCTCGAAAGTGTACATCTCTTTTTCCACTACGTCCGTGGTTTCTCCGACGCCTCTCGAGAACAGCTCTGTATGTTCGAAAACAGGAAGATGGACTTCCCTGTATCCGAAGTCCATTGCGGTCCTGCGTGTCATTTCCATGACATACGCCCATTTCCACGATTCTTCGGGAAGGATATCGCGCACGCCTCTCGGCGCCCTGATGCTGGACATTGAAAAGGGCCTCCCTTGTATATGTCTGCATGCCTGCCGGGAATCACCACGGCCTGAGCAATTTGTACATTGTATCATCACGGGGCGAAATTGTGGTCCAGGCGTCGGGAACACACAACAGGAAGGCGGGCCGCTACGCGGCCCGCCCTGATGAAATACGATCGATGCTTTTGCTGTTTCGGTTAAGAGAGCCCCGCCCTGTTCAGCGGTTTTCCAGTTGGAACTTGATGGCGGTTCGCT
>Ga0272441_10004961_pt1 | contig 23571 bp, 21 predicted proteins | sample SSMProp6N_FD_193582 | JGI IMG/M metagenome (GOLD analysis project Ga0272441, IMG submission 193582) | Marine sediment archaeal communities from Little Sippewissett salt marsh, Falmouth, MA, United States - SSM-Prop-6N | ecosystem: Environmental > Aquatic > Marine > Wetlands > Sediment ...
TACTCGGGATGGGCGAGCAAGAGGCTCATCCCTACCTGGAAGACGCGCGAGACGACACGTCCCCATCCAAACGTGAGCACGAGTTCGCCGAGACGTCCCCGGGGATCCTCGCTCACCAGCAGATCCAGCGGCGCCGGCGTGATGAATCGTGTGTTCGAGCCCTTACGCACGAACAGGTGGCTCCTGAAACTGTCGACTGAGTCGTGCAAGAAGACGTCGATCGGAGCCGGAATCGCCTCCTCGTCCACTTCGTACTCGCCGACAAGTTCATCGAACAGGCGCTCCAGCTCCTCGCCCCGAGCTTCTTTGTTCATCCACTCCGCGGATGCGCTCTCAAACCACAGCCGGAAGCGCTCCGTCTCGTAGGCTCGCCGCCCTGTCGTCGCATCGTCATACAGGTCCTTCGTACCGAAATACATGAAGGACAAGGCGATCCCTATCCCGACGCAGCTGGCGAGCAGAGGGAATGCTATGATCTTCGCGATCCGAAGGATTCGATGTCGTCCTGACTCTCGTTCAAGCATAGATGCGGATTATAGCTCTGGGCTCAGATGGCTCCAGTCTGTGCGCGCACGTGCTGATTCGCGCTGTTGCCGCGTTCCGGCCCACCTCCTGTTGATCGACATGTGGCGCTGCTCGCTGGACATGAGGCATTGCGCTGGGCACAGCCTGACTCGGCCGTGTGGAGATATCGTGAAGCACCCTCGGCACATGCCCAAATACCGTTGAACACGCAACAACCGTTGACTCGGCGCCCACTCACCGCTATACTGCGACCCAATCCCAGAGATTGAGAACACGTCGTAGTCGTTCACTGCGGAGGACGTCGCATGGAGATTCTGAAGGTCGCTTCCCGATCAAACCCAAACTCCGTGTCCGGCGCCATTGCCGGCGCCATCGAGCAAGAGGGTGTCGTCGAGCTCCATGCGATCGGTGCAGGAGCCGTTAACCAAACCGTCAAGGCGATCGCCATCGCACGTCGCTTGGTGGAGTGCGACGGCGATCCTCCGCTCAAGGTCATCCCCGGCTTCATGGAACTCGAAATCGCCGGCGAGCGGAAGACGGGCATCCGTTTCATCATCGAGAAATAGGCGCAAAGCGCGTACCATCCCCGCATGCCAACCTACCGGACGTCATACCTTGTGGACTACGTCCTCGACCGGACACTCGGCGCGTATCGCGCGATTGAGAACGAGGATCCCATGGCAATCCCGGCCATCCGCCGGCCGGACCGGGCCGAGTTCGGAGACTACTCCACCAACCTGGCGATGGTCGCCGCGAACCAGAAGGGAACCAATCCTCGTGCCCTGGCTGACAAGCTCGTGTCCGCCCTCGCAGACGACCTGTCCGATGACGGCATCGAGAAGATCGAGGCCGCCGGTCCCGGCTTCATCAACCTCTTCCTGGCTCCGAACAGGGTCCAGGCCGCGCTGGCAAGCATCCTCAACGACGGTGAAGACTACGGTAGGCACGTCCCAGACGAGCGCCACAGGCTTCAGGTCGAGTTCGTCAGCTCGAATCCGACCGGCCCCCTAACGGTCGGGCACGGGCGACAGGCCGTTCTCGGAGACGTCCTCGCGCGGCTGTTCGAGGCAATCGGCTTCGACGTCCATCGCGAGTACTACTTCAATGACGAGGGTCGGCAGATCGATCTCCTCGCCGAGTCGCTCTGGGTCCGTTACCGGGAGCTGCTCGGCGATTCTCATGAGATCCCCGAGGATGGCTATCAAGGCGACTACCTGCAGGATGTCGCGGCGGACGTGCGTGCCGACATCGGCGACGGATGGCCGGCTTTCGACGGCGACGCCAAGGAGCGCTTCCGGCAGGAAGCCGTCACTCGGATGACCGAATGGATCAAGCTGGATCTTGCCGAGCTCGGCGTGGCGTTCGACACCTGGTTCAGCGAGGCGACGCTCCATCGCTCCGGCGAGGTCGAGGCCGCGCTCGCAGCGCTTCGGGAGAAGGACGGGACGTTCGTCGAGGAGGGCGCCGAGTGGCTGTGCGCCGAGGACCACGGCGGCGCCAAGGACTCCGTCCTCATCCGAAGCGACGGCCGCCCGACCTACTTGATGGTGGACATCGCCTACCACATCAACAAGGCCGCCCGTGGCTTCGATCGCGTGCTGAACGTCCAGGGCGCCGATCATCATGCCGAGCTGACCTGTGTCAAGGCGGCGCTTCGCATCCTCGGCTATCCGGAGGCGTTCCTCGACTACGCGATTCATCAGTTCGTGAGCCTGAAGGAGAAGGGCGAGACCCTCAAGATGTCGACCCGCGCCGGGCGCTTCGTGACCCTCCGCGAGCTGGTCGCGGACCTCGGCGGCGACGTCGTCCGATGGTTCATGATCTCGCGCAAGCCCGAGGCTCATCTCGATTTCGATCTCGATCTCGCGCGGAGCGAATCGCAGGACAACCCCGCGACCTACGTTCAGTACGCCCACACGCGGATCCTCTCGATCTTCCGCAAGGCAGCGGACGAAGGGCTTGATCAGGCTGACTGGAGCACCGTCGATCTCTCCCCGCTCGTCGAGGCCGACGAACTCTCGCTGATCAAGCAGCTCGACGAGTTTCCCGAGGTCGTCAAGGCCGCGGCGACGACGTTCGCGCCGCATCTGCTGGCCGAGTACGCGCTCCAGCTCTCCCGAGCGTTCCATGCCTACTACGACCACTTCCGCGTGTTGGGCGAAGAGGCGGCCCTGTCGACGGCCCGTCTGGCGCTGCTTCGCGCGATTCAGCAGATCTTGCGAAGCTGCCTCGACATCCTCGGCATGTCCGTTCCGGAGACGATGTAATGGCCGCCTGGTCCGACCGGCTAAAGGCCGGCCTCAAGAAGACCCGCTCCGGATGGATCGACTCGATCGGCCGCGCACTCACCGGGAAGACGCGCCTTGATGACGATGTCGCCGAAGAGATCGAGGAGCTGCTGATCGCAGGGGATGTCGGCGCCGGGCTTGCCGTCGAGCTCGTCGAAGAGCTTCGCGAGCTCTCGCGCGGGGACGCCCGGCCGCCTCTCGACATCCTCAAGGACCTTGTCCTTGACCGATTCGGGCCCGACGTCCCGGGCATCGCGCTTCGCGACGACGGCTCCCCAACCGTGCTCCTGATGGTCGGCGTCAACGGAGCCGGCAAGACGACGACGATCGCCAAGCTTGCCGGACTTCTCGGAAACGGCGCGCCCGATCTGCCCGTCACGTTCGCCGCCGCGGACACATTCCGCGCCGCGGCGATCGAGCAACTCGGCGTCTGGGCCGAGCGGACGGGCGCACACATGATCGCCCACCGGCACGGAGCCGATCCGTCGGCCGTTGTGTTCGACGCGGTCGACCATGCGATCAAGACGGGCGGCGTGCTGTTCATCGACACGGCCGGCCGCCTTCAGACGAAGCACAACCTGATGGAGGAACTGAAGAAGATTGAGCGGACCCTTGAGAAGAAGCTCGGGCGCAAAGCGGATGAGCGATTGCTTGTGCTCGATGCGACCACGGGCCAAAATGGGGTTTCGCAAGCGGAGCGATTTCACGAAGCGATTGATCTCACGGGAATCGTCCTCACGAAGCTCGACAGCAGCGCGAAGGGCGGTGTCGTCCTGGCCATCGCCGGGACACTCGGCATTCCGCTGAGGTATATCGGCGTCGGGGAATCCGCAGAGGATCTACACGCGTTCTCGGCAACGGAGTACGCCGAAGCGTTGTTCGCGACGTAAACGACACGACAGATACGACGCAGCACACACGGAGGTGCAGAGAGGATGAAGTACGTCTATTCCTTCAGCAAGCAGAAGGTGGAAGGCAACAAAGGGATGAAGGAGCTGCTCGGAGGGAAGGGAGCCAATCTCGCGGAGATGGCGAGCCTGGGACTCCCAGTGCCCCCGGGATTCACCTGCTCGACCGAGGCGTGCGACGCCTACTACAAGCTCGGCAAGGCGAAGCTGTTCGCCGCGCTGAAGCCCGAGATCGACGCCGCACTGAAACGGCTGGAGAAGGCGACGGGCAAGACATTCGGCGCCGGCCCCAATCCGCTCCTGCTCTCCGTCCGATCCGGCGCCGCCGTGTCGATGCCGGGGATGATGGACACCGTGTTGAATCTTGGCCTGACCCCGGCAACGATCAAGGCACTGATCGCCTCGAGCGGCAACGAGCGCTTCGTAATGGACTCCTACCGCCGCTTCATCCAGATGTTCGGCAACGTCGTGATGGGCGTCGATCACCACGCGTTCGAGCACGAGCTCGCCGCGGTGAAGAAGGCCAAGCGCGCGAAGCTCGATACCGACCTGAACGTTGCCGGGCTCGTTGAGGTCATCGAGCGCTACAAGATGGTCTACAAGAAGGCCACCGGGAAGGCATTCCCGACAAACCCGAAAGAACAGCTGATCGCGGGCATCGACGCCGTCTTCCGATCCTGGAACACACCGCGTGCCGCGCGCTACCGCCAGCTAAACGACATCCGAGGCCTCCTCGGAACGGCGGTCAACGTCCAGACGATGGTCTTCGGCAACAGTGGCGAGGATTCCGCCACCGGCGTCGCGTTCACGCGCGATCCGTCGACGGGAGAGAACAAGTACTTCTACGGCGAGTACCTCGTCAACGCGCAGGGTGAGGACGTCGTTGCCGGCATTCGCACGCCGCAGCAGATCACACGCAAGGGCTCGCGCGCCTGGGCGAAGTCGCACGAGATCGCCGAGGCCGAGCGCAAGGCCAACTTCCCCTCCCTGGAAGAGGTCATGCCGAAGGCGTTCAACGAGCTCGACCGCATCCGCGTGAAGCTCGAGAAGCACTACAAGGACATGCAGGATCTCGAGTTCACGATCGAGAACGGCAGCCTGTTCATCCTCCAGACGAGGAATGGCAAGCGGACGGCCAAGGCCGCCGTGCGCATCGCCACCGACATGGTGAAGGAGAAGCTGATCACCGAGAAGCAGGCCGTGCTGCGCGTCGACCCCGCGGCGCTCGACCAGCTGCTTCATCCGGTCTTCGTGAAAGCCTCTGAAGACAAAGCTCAGCAGATCGCCGTCGGCCTCCCCGCCTCGCCGGGCGCCGCGACCGGACAGGTCGTGTTCACCGCCGAGGACGCCGAGACATGGGCCGCCAGGGGCAAGACGGTCATCCTCTGCCGCACCGAGACAAGCCCCGAGGACATCGGCGGCATGGACGCGGCGGCCGGGATCCTGACCTCCCGCGGTGGGATGACGTCCCACGCCGCCGTCGTCGCCCGAGGCATGGGGCGCTGCTGCGTCGCCGGCGTCGGAGACGTGAAGATCAACTACAAGACCAAGCGGTTTACCTGCAGCGGCGTCACCATTAAAGAAGGGGATTGGATCTCGCTCAACGGCTCGACCGGCCGCGTCTACAAGGGCCAGATCGACACGGTCGACCCCAGCCTGACCGGGCCATTCGGCACGATCATGAAGCTCGCCGACAAGTACCGGAAGCTCGGTGTGCGAACCAACGCCGACACGCCGCACGACGCAGCGGTCGCCGTCAAGTTCGGTGCCGAAGGAATCGGCCTCTGCCGTACCGAGCACATGTTCTTCGAGGGGAGCCGCATCGTCTCCTTCCGACGTTTGATCCTCGTCGCAGAAACGGTGAAGAAGCTCCGCGAAGAGAAGGGGATCGACGACCTCACCGCCCTGCAGAAGGCCGTTGCCAAGGACAAGAAAGCCGTCGAGGCGATCAAGCAGTACAAGCAGGCGCTCCGTGAACTCTTGCCACTGCAGCGCAAGGACTTCGTCGGCATCTTCAAGGCGCTCAAGGGGCGGCCGTGCACGGTCCGACTCCTCGACCCGCCGCTCCACGAGTTCCTCCCGCACGACGCGGAAGGCCAGAAGGAGATGGCCGCGACGATGGGCGTCAAGCCGATCGAGATCAAGCGGCTCGTCGAGGCATTGCACGAGTTCAACCCGATGCTCGGGCACCGGGGCTGCCGCCTCGGCATGACCTATCCCGAGGTCACCGAGATGCAGACGCGCGCGATCTGTGAGGCCGCCGTCGCCGTCAAGGGCTCGAAGCCCGAGATCATGATCCCGCTCGTCGGGAACGTGAAGGAACTCTCGAACCAGAAGGCGATCGTCAAGCGAACGATTGCCGACGTCGAGAAGAGGAAGGGCGTCAAGCTCTCGATCCTGATCGGAACGATGATCGAGGTCCCGCGCGCCGCGGTCACCGCGGATGAGATCGCGGCCGAGGCCGAGTTCTTCAGTTTCGGGACCAACGACCTCACCCAAATGGGCTGTGGCTTCTCGCGCGACGACGCCGGGAAGTTCCTCGGCGACTACGTCGAGATGGGGATCTACGACTACGACCCCTTCCAGGTGCTCGATCAGCAGGGTGTCGGCCGACTCGTCGAGACCGCAGTCACGCTCGGTCGGAAGACACGCAAGGGCCTCAAGATCGGGATCTGCGGCGAGCACGGCGGCGAGCCGAAGTCGGTCGGCTTCTGCCACAACGTCGGCCTCGACTACGTCAGCTGCAGCCCGTATCGAGTCCCGATCGCCAGACTAGCCGCAGCCCAAGCTGCATTGCAGAAGTAGCACTCGCAACGTCATCGACCAGAGAAGTCCCGGCTTATGTCGGGGCTTCTCTGAGCTACTCATCACAGATGAGTAGCCGAGCTGCTGCACGACACCTCTATGGCTGGTTGCTCTCGCGAGCAACTCGCTGCTCGGCGAGGACCCAAACTGCATACAAGCTACTCTGCGTAAGAAGAGGATGAATCGATAGTACGGCTGAGATGAAGCCCCCCGAACCACAGCTCGAGGGTGCCTCTATGCTGGCTGATGCAGCGCATACCACGTGGCGTGCGAGTCCTAGTCCTCCAGATAACTCGAATCCCCCGGATACTTGGCGTGGGCGGTCTTGTGCTTCTTGAAGCCGAGATGCTGGTAGAAGCCGACGGCATCGAAGGACGACGTGAGGCCGATGAGCAAATGCTCGCTCCCCTCCGTCAGAGCCTCGATGAGGCCGCGGCCGATCCGTTGCTTCTGCCGCTCCGGTAGCACGGCCATGTCGTGGATCCAACCATAGCACTGGCCGTCGGAGATCATCCGGCCGGCGCCGACGGTTTGGTCTCCATCCCAGGCGGTCACCACGCGGAAGCTCGCGAGGAAAGCCGCCTGGATCCTCGGCAGGTCGCCCGCTCGCGCGAGGCCGATCACACCATCGGTCGCGCAGTAGAGTTCCATCAGCGAATCCCAATCGATGACGTCGGTTCCCGTCCTGTACGTGATCATCCAGTCTTCTCCTCTCGGTGGCCGGGCTGCGCCGCGGATGTCGCCTTTCCGTACTTGTGCACTTCCCGCTTACTGGAGGGCATGAGTGAGTCGTAGAGGAAGTTGGCCGCCGCGGGCTCGGCCCGCGACGCAATCTCAACCGTGTACATGCCACTGGCCTTCAGTCGCGCGAAGCACTCCCGGATCACGGCTTGTGCGAAGCCGCGTCGCCGGAAGTCGGCATGTGTCCCGACCGGCTCGACAAACCCATGCCCCACTCGTGCGCGCTCGTGCCACCCCACGCAATAGGCGACCGGCAGCCCGCTTGGCGAGATCACCATCAGGTTGTATTCGTCCCGGTAGTCGGGCGAAGACATCAGTCCCGTCAGTCGCGCCTCGGTGTAGTCCGGATTGTCAAACGCGCTCTGGACGAGCGCCACACGGCCCGCCATGTCGGGATGCTCGGAGAACGTCCGGATGGTGAATCCCGCCTCGAGTTCGTAGTCCAAAGGGACCCCCTCCAACTCGTAGGTCCGCTTGTTCTCGAAGTGCCGCAGGAAGCGGTAGCCGTTCTCCTCCAGGCGGCGGATCTTGTCGGTGTCTTCGCAGAAGACATCGATCTCGACCTCCGTTCGTTCGGCCGCCCATACCTCGTCGATCCAACGAAAGATGTCCGAGTAGATCTCTCGATACGCCGGAGAGACCTCGATGAACAGGTCGTTCTTCCCGTACTCCGAGATGCAGAGCGCGACAATGCTCCCGTGGTCGTCCCGCCACACATGGGCGTTCTCTCCGAAGAAGGCTCCCCGCGGTGCCTCGGCGGCGTGAAGGCTATGCCGCCAGTAGCCCATCCTCCCGGACTCCCAGTGCGCGAACGGATCCTGAGCGGCGAGCCGATCGAGGAAGTCGCAGATCTCCTGATACTCGTCATCTGAGTTGGTGTAGGCCGAATCGCGAGTGGTCATCGTGTCGTTCTCCTCCTGCTGCTCGGCGATTATCCAAGGCGCGGCCAACGGGCGCCATGTGGTCGCAAGTCCCGACCCGCCATCGACCTTGGACTCCCCAGCATGGGGGCGTACAATGCCGCGCGAAACGGACAGGGAGGGAGCATTGACTGAACGAAACGTGGTCCTCGGCGTCACCGGATCGATCGCCGCGTACAAGGCGCTCGATCTCGCGAGCAAGCTGACGCAGGCCGACGTCACCGTGCACACCATCATGACAAAGAGCGCGACGAAGCTCGTCGGACCAGCCTCGTTTCGCGCGATCACCGGACGGCCCGTCTCGACGGATCTGTTCGAGTTGACGAACCCGTTCTCGATTGAGCACATCTCTCTCGCCGAGGTCGCCGATCTGTTCGTCGTTGCCCCGGCCACCGCCAACGTGATCGCCAAGATCGCGAACGGGATCGCCGACGACCTGCTCACGTGTACGGCGCTCGCCACGCGTGCGCGTATCCTCATCGCCCCGGCGATGCACACGGCAATGTGGGAGAACCCGGCGACCCAGGCGAGCGTCGCAACGCTCCGTGGGCGGGGAGTTCAGTTCGCCGGTCCGGCCGAGGGGCGGCTCGCCTCCGGCGGCTTCGGCGCGGGACGTTTCGCGCCGGTCGACGAGGTCCTCGGCGAGATTCTCGCGCGGCTCGGAGCCTCTGGAGATCTGGCCGGACGCCGCATCATCATCACGGCCGGGGGGACGCGCGAGCCGATCGATCCCGTCCGCTTCCTCGGCAATCGCTCGAGCGGCAAGATGGGATTCGCGTTGGCCGAAGCGGCGCGCGATCGCGGTGCCGACGTACTGCTGATCGTCGGGCCGACACAGGTTCCCGTGCCGGGAGGCGTGCGAACGGTCCGCGTTGTGACCGCCGCCGACATGCTGGCGGCAGTTCAAGATGCCTGTGGAAACGCCGACGCGCTGATCATGGCCGCAGCCGTCGCAGACTTTGCGCCAGCGAGGTCGGCAACGGAGAAGATCAAGAAGTCAGAGGCTGATCTTGTCCTGCGCCTCGAGAGAACCGCGGACATCCTTGCATCGATCGAAGGACCAGCCGTCCGTGTCGGCTTCGCCGCGGAGACGGAGGGCTTGATCGAGAATGCCCGCAAGAAGCTCCACTCGAAGCGCCTCGACCTCATCGTCGCCAATGCCGTGGGTGAAGCGAACCCAGTCTTCGGCTCGGACGAAAATCAGGCTGTGCTGATCACCGCCGAGGCCGAGGAAGAACTCCCGCGGCTGACGAAACGCGACCTCGCAGACCGAATCCTCGACCGCATCGCTCTCCGGCTCGACCGGGACTAGACGCCACAGGAGGAAGACGTGACCCTGCCCACGCTCGGCTTCATCGGGACCGGCACCGTTGGATCGGCACTCGCCCGCGCGCTGTCCCGCGCAGGCTATGCCGTCGCCGCGGTGCACAACCGGTCCCCGGAAAAGGCTCACCGCGTGGCAGCGTCGATCGACGGCGCACGCGCCGTCAAGTCCGCGCAGGATGTCGTCGACGCCTGCGACCTCGCCTTCCTCACCGTGCCGGACGATTTCATCGAAGCGCTTTGCGCTTCGATGACGTGGATTGCAGCGAAAGCTGCAATCCACTGCAGTGGGGCGGCGTCGATGGACATCCTGCAGTCGGCGCGGGATCAGGGCGCGGAGGTCGGCGTCTTCCATCCGCTTCAGACGCTTGCCCGGCCGGACGAGGCGGAGCGGAATCTCCCCGGGAGCGGATTCGCGATCGAGGCTTCGTCCGATGAATTGCGTGCCACGCTCGAAGAGATGGCCCGCGCCCTCGGCGGCACGCCGCTGCTTCTGAGCGGCGACAAGGCGCTCTACCACGCAAGCGCGGTTTTCGCTTCCAACTACCTCGTCACGCTGCTCGGGCTCGCATCGAGCCTATGGGAGCCACTCGGATTGACCCGGGACGAGGGACTTCGCGCGCTTCTTCCGCTCGTCCGAGGAACCCTCGATAACCTGGAGCGAATCGGCCTCCCCAACGCGCTGACCGGCCCGATCGCGCGAGGCGATGCCGGCACGATCGAGCGCCATCTCAACGCGCTCGGACGCGTTGCGCCGGAGCTCCTGCCGGTGTACAAGGAGCTCGCCCGCCGGACGATCCCGATCGCCCGCGCGAAGGGCTCCCTCGATGAAGCGGGGGCCCGCCGCTTGGCCGGGCGGCTCGAACAGAACGGAGAGGAGACCCATGCGAACGACAATTGCTGACATTCAGAAGAAGAAAACGAAGGGCGAGCGTTTCGCGGCGATCACCGCCTACGACGTCGTCACCGCTCGGCTGGTCGACGAGGCCGGCATTCCGCTGATCCTCGTCGGCGACAGCCTGGGCATGGTCGTCCTCGGCTACGACAGCACCATTCCGGTGACGCTCGACGACATCATCCATCATACGCGGGCCGTCGTCCGCGGAAGCAACAAGGCGCTCGTCGTCGCCGACTTGCCCTTCATGACCTACCAGAAGTCGGCCGAGCAGGCACTCGAGAGCGCCGGCCGCTGCCTGCAGGAGGGTGGCGCACAGGCGGTCAAGCTCGAAGGGGGACGCGCCGTCGCGGCAACCGTGGCCCGGCTGACGAGCGCCGGAATTCCGGTGATGGGGCACCTTGGTCTGACACCCCAGTCGATCCATCAGCTCGGTGGTTTCAAAGCACAGGGGAAGGATGTCGCCCGCGCCAAGGAACTCCTCGATGACGCGCTCGCGCTGCAGGAGGCGGGCGCCTTCTCGATCGTGCTCGAGTGCGTCCCGACCGAACTCTCGCGGCTGATCACCGAGCGGCTCTCGATCCCGACGGTCGGGATCGGCGCGGGCCCGTATTGCGATGCCGAGATCCAGGTCGTCAGCGACAGCCTCGGCTGGTTCTCCGACTTCGTTCCGAAGCACGCCAAGCAGTTCGCGAAGCTCGCCGAGGCCGCATCCGATGCCCTGCGCCAGTACGTCGAAGAGGTCGAGTCGGGCGCCTTTCCGACGGAGAAGGAGTCCGTCTCGGTCTCCGAGGATGTAATCTGCGCGCTCAAGGAGCGCGATGCCCTGAAAGAGGGCGCTGTCCTCGTAGAGGACGATGCCCTCGTGGAGGGTGCTGTCCTCGAAGAGGACGATGCCCTCGAAGAGCGCGGCGCGCTCGAAGAGCGCGAAGAAGACCGCTAGCATGAACGTCGCGACGTCGATCCCCGAATTCCGGGCGCTGCGCGCCGAGCTGCCGGAACCGGTTGGGTTCGTTCCGACGATGGGTTTCCTCCACGACGGGCATCTTTCGTTGGCGAGGATCGCCCGCGAACGGTGCGCGTCGGTCGTCGCAAGCATCTACGTGAATCCGAGCCAATTCGCGCCAAGCGAGGATCTCGCCGACTACCCGCGCGATCTCGATCACGACCTCCGCTTGCTGGAAGAAGAATGTGTCGATCTCGTCTTCGCACCCGACGAAGGTGTCGGGCTTTATCCTGAAGGACACGACACGTGGATCGAGCTGCCGAATCTCACCGCTCGACTCGAGGGCACCTCGCGACCGACCCACTTCCGCGGCGTAGCGACGATCGTGACCAAGCTCTTCCACATCATCGAGCCGGACGTCGCAGTCTTCGGACAGAAGGACGCCCAGCAAGCACTGGTGATCGACCGGCTGATCCGGGATCTCGACTTCGACATCGAGCTCGTGCTCGGCCCGATCGTCCGCGAGCCGGACGGCCTCGCGATGAGCAGCCGCAATGTCTATCTGTCGCCGGAGGAGCGGTCGGCGGCAACGGTGTTGAGTCGCTCGCTGCAGCTTGCGGAGCGGTTACACACAAGTGGCGAGCGGAACGCCGAAGTGATCACCGCACAAATACACGAGCTGATCGCGACCGAGCCGCTCGTCGAGCCGCTCTATGTCAGCATTGCGGACGTCGGGACCCTCGTGGAACTCGAGGTCGTCGATCGCAGGGCGCTCGTCTCCCTCGCCGCGCGGGTCGGGAAGACAAGGCTCATTGATAATACCGTTCTGCCGCCCGGGGAGGCCTTGCTGTGAGGCTCAGTCGCGGAACCCAAGCGCGGCGAACCGATCTCCGATGTCACACTGCAACGTGTATGATCCAGCGGAACGGGCGAGGATGCCTCAAGAGGGCGATCCGCGCCCGACGATAGCGCGCGAAGCGCGAAACGGAGGGCGCGCATGCTTCTCACCTACGACGTCGGAAACACGAACATCGTGGTCGGCCTGTTCGACGGAAGCGATCTCGTCAACCACTGGCGGTTCGCCAGCGACCGGAACCGGACCGGGGACGAGCTTCGTCTGACGACGCGGAGCCTGCTCGCGGAGGCCGGCGTCGCCCCGAAGACGATCGAAGGAATTGCCGTCGCGTCGGTCGTTCCGTCGCTCAACGTGCCGCTTCGTCGTGGGCTCGCGCCGTTGATCGACGGGCCGATTCGCTTCCTGACGGCGGACACGTCGCCCATCGAGCTGCGCGTCGATCAGCCCCGGAACGTCGGTGCCGACCGGATCGCCAACTGCATCGCCGGACACGCGCTCTATGGGGGGGCGCTGCTCGTGCTCGACTTCGGCACCGCGATCAACTTCGACCTTGTCTCCGAAGAGGGCGCCTTCCTCGGCGGCGCGATCGCTCCGGAGATGCGGCTTGCAGCCCGTGCCTTGACCGAGACCGCCGCGCAGCTTCACTCCGTCGAGTTGACCATTCCGAAGTCGGTCGTCGGCAAAAACACGGCACGCAACCTGCAGGCGGGCATCGTGCTCGGATATCTCGATCTCGTCGATGGGCTGATCGCGCGATTCCGCGCGGAAGTCGCGCCCGACCTTCCCGTCCTTGCAACCGGCGGCAAGGGCCAGCTCTTCCACGAGCAGCTCGACGCGATCGAGCACTTCGATCCCTTCCTGACGCAGAAGGGCCTTCGGATCTGGTGGGAAGGATCGAAGTGCTAGTCAGCCGAGCCCGTCAGGCGTCCACTGAACGATCGAGCGGCTTCGCCAATCGGCGGACCATCGGGGGGAACAGCGCCAGGCGCGGCCAGCGAGCGCAGGCCTCGAAGCCCTGGCGCTCGTAGAGGCGCTGTGCGTCCGGATTCCGCCCCGAGACATCGATCACGAATCGATCGGCCCCACCCTCCCGCCCACGAGCTTCCATCGCATCGATCAGCGCCGATCCAACCCCCTTGCCCCGGTGCGCTTCGTCGACGGCGAGAAACTGAAGGTAGAAGTCTCCCTTCTCGTACGTGTGCATGAACCGCCACATCGGCGCGGTCAACGCGAACATGCAGGCAATCCGAAACGCACTCCGCCCGGCGGCGCGGGTGATCGGCTCGTCGCTTGAGCGGCCGTGTTGCTCGGCGGTGTACCCCGAGGCCATGCCGAGGATCTCACCGCCTTGCTCTGCAAACAGAGCGTATTCGTGAGAGAGGTCGTGGCCGGGCTCGACAAACGCCTCGGCGACGATCTCCCGATAGCGTGGGCCGAACAGATAACGGAATCCGCCGTCGGCGGCCATGTTCATAAAGCGCGCGAATCGGAGCCCCTCCTCGTGACAGGGGTTGGCCGGACGGAGGATGATCTCGGGCCGATTCATGCCGCTCAGTCTAGCCCGCACTACCCCCCGCTCCAACCGCCCCTCGCGACCGATGCGGGCGACCGCACACGGGATTAGCCGCCCCACCGATCGTTGTGGAGCCGATCCTCCACCTTCGGTGTCAGTTGCTCGTGCCAGACGGCGTTCTTCGCCGGGTAGCCAAGCGGGAGATAGCAAGGGATCTCGTAGTCACCGGGGATCCCGAGCGTCGCACGAACATGATCTCGCTCTTCGGGTCGGGAGATGATCTTTGTCACACCGTGGATTCCTTCGCTCGCGGCGGCGACCAGCACGTTCTCGATGACGGCCCACATCGATGCGAATGCGTTCAGCTCGTGCAGGCTCTTCTTCGCACCAAGAAGATCCCCCTCTTGCCGAAAGCAGGGGATCAGCAGCACGGGCGCGCCGACCACCATGCTCGCCTGGCGCGGGATCCCTTCGAGGTACATCGCGTATTGCCGCTCGTCGGTCATCCCCCATCCGTCGAGCATCTCGTGCAGCTCCGCTTCGGTTCGCTCGTTGAAGAAGAACCGCGCAAGCGACTCGCGACGACTTCGATCCTCGACGAGGACGAAGTGCCAATCTCGCAGGTGGTTGTGGCTCGGTGCCTTCAGCCCGGCCTCGAGGATCCGTAGCAGCGTCTCCCGCTCGATCGGTTCCCCGCCGTACTCGCGAATCGTCCGTCGTGTCTCGATCGCTTCATAGAGATCCATCGTCATGACTCACGCATCCTCCGCGATGTCGAATCGCATCTTCGTTCCGAACTGATAGAACTTTCCCCATTCCGCGGTGAACCGGAGGACGGTGTAGTCAGGATCGTCGACGCCCTTCGAGTAGAAGCGCTCGCAGCCATCCTCCCACAATCGCTCGCGCGATGCGCGATCGCGGAGCACGTCCATCCGTCCGCCCAGCGTCAGCCCACGCCACGGTTCGCTCTCCCATTGCGCGAAGTGGACGCTGGCTCGTGGATCCTTCTCCAGCTGGGCGACGTGCTCACTCGATGTATTCGTCGAGAACCAGATCGTCCGCAGCCCCTCCTTCTCCGCGGCGATCATCGAGATCACCCGAGGTGATCCTTCGCCATCGAGCGTGCCAACCTGTGCAATCAGAGACCCTTCGACAAGGTCCTTCGCCGCTGCACGGACGTCTGCTTCATTCACGCCTCGTCCCTCCTTCGTGGTTCGCAAGATTGGCCAGGATCCGATCGAGCGTCGTCTCGAAGCGTTCGATCTCGGGCTCGGAGAGCCCGGCGTAGTAGATTTCAGTTATCTCCTGCGACACTCGCTCGTACGTGCGCTTCCGCGATCGGTCCTTCTCCGTTCGCTTGACGACGATCACGCGCCGATCGGTCTCCGACCGCTCGCGGAGGATCAAGCCGGCCGCCTCCAACCGATCGAGCATGCTCGTCAGCGTCGACTTCCCCAGCGATGTCCGCTTCGCGAGCTCGCGGATCGGCAGTTCGTCCTCCTGCCAGAGGACGAACATGATCCTACCCTGCGCCGGATTGATGTCGACGCCATGCTCCTTGAGCATGCGCGAGAAGATCCTTCCGGAGAGGTGATGGATCTTCGACAGAAGGAAGCCGCCCTGGCGCTCGATCTTCATGACGGCAGCTCGAACGCGAACGTCTCGCTCCGGTTCCAGCCGCGAACCTCCTTCGGGACGAGCCGAAGCAGTGTGAAGTCGGGATCGTCGACCTTGCCGGTCGGGAAGTACTGTGCCCAGTCGTCGACCCAGAGCGCCTTCTTGATATGGAGATCGTCAACGATCTCCACGTCGCCGATCAGACAGACCCCGAAGAACTCGCTCGGGTGACAGAAGTAGAGCGAGATCCGCGCGTTCGCCTCCAGTTCGCCCCGCTTCTGCGAGTGCGTGTTCGTCGTAATGTACGTCATCAGATCGTGGGCGTGGTCGGCGTAGATTGCAGCCTGGTTCGGGTACTGCGTTCGGTTCCTGAGGTTCAGCATCGCCCGCGTCTTCGGGTAGCCGTCGGCACTGATGTTCGTCAGGTAGACGACGTCGGCCGTCGCCATCTTCTCCGCACAGAGCTCGAGCAGCCGTTCGTTGGACATAGCGCCTCCTTGGTTTGATATCGGATTGTACGATATAGAACTACATTCGCCAAGAGGGTTCTTGTCGGCAGCGTCCGCTTGAGGTTAGAGATCCTCCGGCGCCTCGAACTCCCACTCGCCGGGGTGCTCGTTCGCGTCTTCGTCCCACATGCCGCGCAGGCGGGCATGCAATCCCTCGGCGTTCAGCGATCCGGGGATCGGCGCCTCCTCCGGTGCCGCGAGACTGACATCCTCGAGCGTCTCGAGCACGTCGTCGGTGAAGAAGCGGCAGACCTGCGAGTAGGTGTGGGCGTCCATGAACGGCCGCCACTTGTGGTAGTAGCGGAGCGGCCACGTGACATAGAGATGGTCTTTCGCCCGCGTCAGCGCGACGTAGGTCAGGCGAAGTTCCTCATCGATCTCCTCCTTCGATCCCGTCGCCATATCCGACGGGAGGAATCCGTCGGCAGCGTGGATCAGGAAGACGACATCCCACTCGCAGCCCTTGGCCGAGTGGATCGTCGAGAGGTTCAGCCAGTCCTCGTCGATCGTCGGCACCCCGGCGAGATCGCTCGTCGAGTTCGGCGGATCGAGCTGGAGTTCGGCGAGGAACTTGCGACGCGAGTCGTAGCCGGTGGCGATCTGCTCGAGGCTGATCAGGTCGCGCACACGCAGCTTGGGATGATCGTGGATCCGTTCCATCACCGGATCGTAGAACGTCCGGATCCGCTCGATCTGTGCCGACGGCTCCTTCGTGCCGCGGGGCACGAGATCGTCAAACAGATCGGCAAGCTCGCCCATCGCCTTCCGAGCCGCCGGCGGCGCGGAGAAATCGCGGATCGATCGTGGATCGTGCCGGTGCGTATCGACGTGCTCGACGATGCGCCCGGCCGTCGCTGGTCCGACGCCGTCAAGCAGGAGCAGGATCCGGAACCAGGCCATCTCGTCCCTCGGGTTCTCAAGGATGCGCAGGACGGCGAGCAGATCCTTCACATGCGCCACCTCGAGGAAGCGGAGGCCGCCGTACTTGTGGTAGGGGATGTTGCGTCGCGCGAGTTCGACCTCGAGCGAGTCCGACAGGTGGGAAGCACGGAAGAGGACGGCCTGCCGCTGAAGCGGGATCCCCTGCTCGTAGTGCTCGAGTACGCGATCGATCACGTAGTCGTCCTGCTGGGTCTCATCTCGCGCCCTCACGAGATACGGTCTCTGCTCGCTCTCGCGATCCGACCAGAGATCTTTGGTGTATCGCTCGGACGCCTCGGCGATGATCCGATTGGACGTCTCGAGGATCGGCGTCGTCGAGCGGTAGTTCTGCTCCAGCGTCACGACCGTCGTGTTCTCGAACTGCTTCGGGAAGTCGAGCATGTTTCGCACCGTCGCGCCGCGGAACCGGTAGATGCTCTGCGCGTCGTCGCCGACGACCATGATGCTGTCATGGGTCTTCCGCAGCCGCTGGAGGATGCCCGCCTGGAGGCGGTTCGTATCCTGGTACTCGTCGACGAGAACGTGATCGAATCGTCCGCCGATCGCCTCGGCGATCGCGTCCTCCCCGAGCAAGTGATACCAGTAGAGGAGGAGGTCGTCGTAGTCGAGGACGTTTCGCGCCTGCTTACGCTCGACGTAGCGCTTGAACAGCTCGCGAAGCTCCGCCTCCCAGTCGCTGCACCATGGGTAGTCGCGCTCGATCACCGCAGAGAGCTCGTCCGACGTATTGACGCAGCGGGAGTAGATCGCGAGGCAGGGTCCCTTCTTCGGGAACCGCTTCTCCGCGCGATGAAGCTCGAGTTCGTGGCGGATCACGTTCAGCAGGTCTTCCGCGTCCCCCTGGTCGAGCACGGTGAAGTCCTGGCGCAGGCCGACCGATTTCGCGTAGGTGCGCAGCAGCCGGTTGGCGATCGAGTGAAAGGTCCCGCCCCACACGCGGCCCGTCGCCGAGGTCCCACGCGTGATGATACCCGCCGCACGGCGGAGCATCTCCTGCGCCGCACGGCGGGTGAATGTCAGCAAGAGGATGCGTCCAGGATCGACGCCTTGACTAATCAGCCAGGCGACGCGGAAAGCCAGCGTCTTGGTCTTTCCTGTACCCGCGCCAGCGACCACCAGAAGGGGGCCCTCGCCGTGGGTCACCGCGGCACGCTGCTGCGGATTCAATTCCTCGAGCCAGTCAAACGTCTCCCTCATCCTCACCCCTTCATCCGGCCGATAGCATACACGAGGCCAGGTGAACGAACTACGAGGATCTAGAAGTTGCTGAGCCCCGCCGACCGGATCAGCCTTTGGAGTGCCTCACCGACGTCCTCGCCTACAGGCCGTAGCGGGGCACGCACCGGCCCGCCGTAGAGGCCGAGGAGATCCATCGCGGCTTTCAGGCCCGGCACGCTGTGGTGCCTAGTGACGGCCGTGTTGATCGCCACGAGCCGCAGCTGGAGCGCTTGCGCGGTCTTCAGGTCGCCCGAACGGAAGGCACCAAGGATGGCAACGCACTGCGCAGGCGCGATGTTCGCAAGCGCCATCACGCCGCCGTCGGCGCCGACGGAGAGCGCCGGCAAGAAGAACCCGGCCGAACCAGCGAGGATGCGGAACTCGGCGTCAACCATGCCGCGAAGTGTGGCGAGCTTGGTGACGTTTCCGCCCGAGTCCTTGATCCCGATCGCGTTTCCGTGTTCGGCGATCCGGGCGATCGTCGGTGCATCGAGATCGATCCCGGTACAGGCGGGCATGTTGTAGACGATGACGGGGATCGGCGATGCATCGGCCACCGCCTCGAAATGGGCTACGAGCGCGTCCGGCGTCATCTGCGAGCGGTAGTACGAAGGAGAGAGAACGAGCGCAGCCCGGGCCCCGGCATCGGCCGCGTCACGGCAGAGTGCGATCGTCTCCCGCGTCGACAGGGCTCCACACCCTGCGATGATCGGCCATGGCTGCGGCGCGGCTTCGCATGCCGCGGCAATCATCCGGCGTCGCTCGTCGCGATCGAGGTGAACCGCCTCACCGTTCGATCCGAGCACGACGAGTCCGCTCAGCGCATGTCCCGCTCCGCGCGCAATGTTGTCCCTCAGCCGGTCGAGGGCCAAGGCTCCGTCCTCACCGAAGGGTGTCGGGATCGGCGGGAAGACTCCTTGCAGCCAGTCGGTCGTCATCACACCTCCTACACTCTCGATTCTGCCACAGGCTCGCTCGCCCCGCCAGCCGCAGCTGCGACGCGCCGACTGGCAAGCAATCCTGCTGGCCTCCCCATGCCCTGAGGTGGTACTCTTCCCTTCGGGTGATTGACGATGAGAACCGTGAGGGTTCTGGCGGCCTTCGGCCTCGCGATCGCGTTTGCCGCTGTGCTCGCCGGCTGCATGTTTGCGACACTGCGGTTGATGCCACCTGACGACGGAACGATTCAACCGATCTCAATCGGTGACCGAGTCGAGATTCGGCTTCCCGGCAATGCGACCACCGGCTACACGTGGGTCCGCACCTCACCCGAGTCCCTGGACGGCTCACCGATAGACATCCTCCGTGAGGCGGAGTATGACGCCGTCGACAGCGGGCTCGCCGGTTCGCCGGGGCACTTCACGTTCGAGTACCGCGCCGTAAGGCAGGGAACCGTCACGCTCGAAATGGTGTACCGGCGGCCTTGGCAGGAAACGCCGGACGACGAGCCGATCGACTCCTTCTCCGTTGTGATCTGGGTGAAGTAGGTCTTGCGAGTACTCAAGACGTGATGCACAGCACCCGCCACCGTCCCTCGCAGAAGCGGCGGGTGTCCTTCTTGCGCCCTGGCGGGTGCGCAATGCTGCCGCGAGGGGGTTCCTCACGAGCCTCCGCGGGCGCTGGGCAGCAACCGATCTTCACCCTTTCCAGCCCAGCGCCCCACTTCGTAACGCGGCCGCAGGCCGCGACGATTAGCGTTTCGACATCTCCTGACCACAGCACTCGAAGCCGCTGCAGCGGCAGTCATCGTCCGTGCAGCTGCATTCCGTCTTGACCTCGATCTCGAGCCCGCAGATTCCGCAGGCGTAGACGTCGCCGACCTTCATCTCCGAACACTTCATGCTGATCACCCCGCCGGGATTCTAGCGGAAACAGCCCCTTCGTGACCTCATCGCTGCGGAAGCCACACCCACAGATGACAGACGCCGGGAAGACCTGTAGAATGCCGCCATCACGCGAGGTGCGGGAGGATGCACATGGGCTACAAGATCGCAACGCTCCCCGGTGACGGGGTCGGCGTGGACGTGCTGAAGGCAGCGATGGGGGTCCTCGAAGCCGTCGGCTTCGAGGCCGAGTACAAGCACGGGGACATCGGTTGGGAGTTCTGGTGCAAGGAAGGAAATCCCCTGCCGGAACGCACGATCGAGCTTCTGCGGGAAACGGACTGCGCGCTGTTCGGCGCGATCACGTCAAAGCCGAAGGATGAAGCAGCAGCAGAGCTTTGCCCCGAGCTACAGGGAAAGGACTATGTCTACTCGAGCCCGATCGTCGGGCTGCGCCAGCTGTTCAACCTCCACACGAACCTGAGGCCCTGTAAGGCCTACGAGGGGAACCCGCTCAATCTCCGAGATGACATCGATCTCGTCGTCTTCCGAGAGAACACCGAGGGGCTGTACTGCGGCGTCGAGTGGCATCCGGTACCCGACGAGGTCAAGACGGCCTTCGCGACGCATCCGAAGTTCAAGCGCTTCGTCGATGTCTCCGGCGACGACCTCGCGATTTCGACCCGAATCTTCTCACGAGCCGGCTGCCGGGCGATCCTCCGCGACGCGTTCGAGTACGCGAAGAAGCACGGCTACAACACGGTGACCGTGGTCGAGAAGCCGAACGTGATTCGCGAGACGTCCGGACTGATGGTCCGCGAGGCCCGCGCGATGGTGAAAGAGTACCCGGGCCTCGAGCTCTGGGAGACGAACATCGACGCGATGTGCATGTGGCTCGTCAAGAACCCGCAGGACTACGGCGTGCTTGTCAGCTCGAACATGTTCGGCGACATCATCTCCGACCTCTCGGCACAGATCGTCGGCGGGCTCGGATTCGCGTGCGCCGGCAACATCGGGGACGACTATGCCGTCTTCGAACCGACGCACGGCTCGGCGCCGAAGTACGTCGGCCAGAACAAGGTCAACCCGATTGCGATGATCCGCTCGGCGAAGATGATGCTCGACCATCTCGGCGAGACGGAGAAGGCCGCCAGGATCGAGGCCGCCGTGACGCGAATCATCGCCGAGGAGAGGATCCGCACCTACGACATGGGCGGAACGTCGACGACGACCGAGATGGCCGAAGCAATCGCCGCGGCCGCGAAGGAGGCGTAGATGTCCGAAGCACCCGCCAACACGATCAGTCGCAAGATGGCCCAATTCGCGCTCGGGCTGCAGTATGACCAGATTCCGGACGCGTCGCTCAAGGAAGCGAAGCGCTTCCTGCTCGACTCGGTCGGCTGCGCGCTCGCCGCCCTCGATCACGAGGACATGCGCCAGGCCTATGAGTACATCCAGGCCCTCGGCGGACACGAACAGGGAACGATCATTGGACACGGCACGAAGACGAACATGGGGAACGCCGCGCTGATGAACGCGCTCCTGATCCGAGCGATGGATTACAACGACATCTACTGGAAACAAGACCCGTCGCACCCGTCGGACATCATCCCCGCTGCGCTCACGCCGGCCGAATACAAGGGCCGGAGCGGCAAGGACCTTCTCGTCGGCATCATGATCTGCTACGAACTCGTGATGCGACTCTGCCTCGCCGCCTTCCCCGGCGTCCGCGAGGTCGGCTGGCATCACGCCTCGCTGGTGCAGTTCGTCAGCCCGCTCGTCGCCGCGCGCATGCTCGGCCTGACGGAAGATCAAGCGGTCGCCGCCTGCGGCATCTCCGGCTCGAGCCACTTCACGCTCGGCGGCGTCGTCGCGGGCCACCTGACGAACATGAAGAACACGGCGAGCCCGATGGCGACGGAGGCCGGCGTTCGTGCCGCGATGCTTGCGTCGACCGGATACTCCGGACCGGTCGAGCTGTTCGAGGGGAAGGAAGGCGTGTTCGAGGTCATCTCGAATGTCGAGTTCAAGCCGGAGATCATGCTCGACGGCCTCGGGGTGGAGTTCCTGATCACCGAGTGCGGCTACAAGGCCTTCCCGACCGAGGCCCTGACGCACCAGCCGATCACCGCCGTGCTCGAACTGATGAGTGCGAATGGCATCGATCCGCACAAGGTCTCCAGCGTCGAGATCAAGACGACGGCGCGCGGCGCCGACATCCTTTCCGACCCGTCGAAGTACGAGCCGAAAACGAAAGAGACGGCCGACCACAGTCTGCCGTACTGCATCGCTGTCGCCGTGACCAAGGGAAACGTGCTCCCGTCGGACTTCACCGACGAGGCGATCAAGGATCCGTTCGTCTGGGAGACGCTTCCCAAGATCAAGGTGGTCGCCGACCCGGAGATCGACGCGATGTTCCCGGGCGTCAAGCGCGCGATCGTGACGATCACAACCGAGGACGGTCAGTCGTTCTCGATCCAGGAGGACCACGCGAAGGGCCGCGCTGAGAATCCTCTCTCCGACGACGAACTGATCGCCAAGTTCCGCGCCAACGCGGCCGGCGCGATGACCGAGAGCGCGATGAACAAGGTCGTCGACGAGACATTCGGCCTCGACCAGATCGCTAGTGTCGGTGACTACATCCAAACCCTCAGGAGAGACCAGTAGGAATCTCTCGCTTTGAGTACCATGCGGGCGGCTCTTGGAGCCGCCCGTTTCTCTTGGAGGACGATGGACACCAAACACGCGGACGCCATACGTAAGAAGCTCCTTGCCTGGTACGCGGTCGAGGCCCGTGACTTGCCGTGGCGTCGAACCCGCGATCCTTATGCCATCTGGATCTCCGAGATCATGCTCCAGCAGACGCGCGTCGAGACTGTTCTCGCCTACTACGAGCGCTTTCTCGAACGCTTCCCCACGCTGGCAGTGCTAGCTGCCAGCGAAATCGATGACGTCCTCAAGAGTTGGGAAGGACTCGGTTACTACCGCCGAGCGCACAACCTGCACCGTGCGGCACGCTTCGTCGTAGCGAAGTACGGCGGAAAGCTGCCGCAAGCCGTGAAGGCGCTTCGAGAGCTTCCCGGCATCGGCGACTACACTGCACCGGCGATCGCATCCATTGCATTTGGGCTTGACGAACCGGTGCTCGACGGCAACATCATTCGCGTTCTCTCGCGCCTGTTCTGTATCGCGGGAGATCCAGCGAAGGCTGTGGTCAAGCGCGCGCTTCTCGCAGCCGCGCTAAAGCTCGTCGAGCCAGGCGATGCCTCATCCACGAACCAAGCGCTGATGGATCTCGGCGCGCGGATCTGCCAGCCGAGGACCCCTCGCTGCGGAGAGTGTCCGCTTTCCGGTGAGTGTGATGCACATCACGATGGCCTCGAAGAAGAGTACCCGCAGAAGCCAAAGCGGAAGCCCATCCCACACCAAGACGTTGTCGCCGCTGTGACGTGGAACGCCGTGCCATTCACGTCGGACGCGAAGCTACTGATTGCCCAGCGTCACGCCCACGACATGCTCGGCGGATTGTGGGAATTCCCCGGCGGGGGCGTCGAACCCGGGGAGACACTCGAGCAGGCCCTGCACCGTGAACTGGACGAAGAACTCGGGATTGAGGTCGAGATCCTCGAGCCCTTCATGACCGTGAAGCATGCCTACACGCATTTCCGGATGACGCTTCACATCTTCCACTGCCGTCACACGGGCAGGGAGCCCCGCGCCATCGACTGCGCCGACCTCCGCT
>Ga0272441_10004962_pt1 | contig 23570 bp, 25 predicted proteins | sample SSMProp6N_FD_193582 | JGI IMG/M metagenome (GOLD analysis project Ga0272441, IMG submission 193582) | Marine sediment archaeal communities from Little Sippewissett salt marsh, Falmouth, MA, United States - SSM-Prop-6N | ecosystem: Environmental > Aquatic > Marine > Wetlands > Sediment ...
GTATCGCTTCCAGCCAGCAAAGCACCTGTCGCCTGTTTCGAGGTACTGATCACCAGAACCCTGCTGCCTGGTCCAATATCAAGCGTTTCGGCAAGAGAGCTTCCTACCAGGATATCGAGATTGTTCCCGCCGCTTTCTGCAATCGATTCCCCGTCAACAATACTCTCGCGCAAAAAGTCCGGAGTCTCTGCGGCATTGAAGCCTTTCAGCATGGCCGGCTGAATAAGGGTTTTTTTGCCTTTCCTGCTCTGAAGAATGACATTTTTCTCCATAAAAGGGGTAATCGAGAGCACATTGTCGATATGACTCAGACGACGGGTATCTGCATCGAGCGGATAAAACAGCCGACCGTCGGACTGGCGAACCTGCATATGGGAACTGAAGGCTACCAGTTTTTCTTCGATCTTGACCGAAAACCCCTTGACAATCGACAATGTCAGGATCAGTGCGGTCGTACCAACCGCAATACCGGTCACGGCGATCATGACGATAAATGTTGGTTTGGATGTCGATCGTTGCTTAAAGGCAAAGCGCCTTGCTATATATAACTCGGGTTTCAACTTAGAGAACCCTCCGTCCTGATCTCTTCATAATTGAAAACTTTATTTCTTCCTGTCGATTTGGATTCATACAATGCCCTGTCGGCATTGTTGATCAACGAATACCACCCCTGCGCATCATGCGGAAAGGTGGCGATTCCAGCGCTAATGGTCAGCCTTCCGCCGGGCTGATTGCGTTCCCGTTCAAAAGGTTCTGCGCAAATGACCTCCATCAGGCGAACCACGATACCCCTGGCCTGGGCTGCATCGGTACGGGGAAACAAAATGGCAAACTCTTCTCCCCCGAAGCGAGCAGGCACATCGGTATGACGGCACTCTTCAAGGATGATCTCTGCGATTCGCTGCAAGACACGGTCGCCGGCAATGTGACCGTTGGCATCATTGTAGGCTTTAAAATGATCAATATCAAGCATGGCAAGGGAAACGAGATCATTATAGCGTTTTGCGCGTGCGACATCGCCGATAAGATGCTCCTTGAAATGACGGTAATTATACAGATTCGTTTTCTCATCTTTAATGAAAAGTTCATCGAGCTTCCTGTTTTTCATTTCCAGATCCTGACAAAAAGTCACGATAGTTTCAGTAACACGGTTGATATCACTGGAAAAGCAATCCTTTGGGCAGCTCTTTTTGACATCTTCAGCGGTATCGTGAATGCTTTCCGGAAGGTCCTTGTTGAACTGCAGGAGGGTTCCTGCAAGCCTGTTGAGCGGGATAACGGTTTGCCTGTAATTTTTTATGATCAGCGTTGTTGCTCCTCCCGAAAAAAGCAACAGAATCAGGAGCACGATAAATAAAAAGAACTGGATAGTGCCCGATGTCTGTTCATGAGCGTGATGCAGTTCCAGAGAGACCTGGAGCATGACCTCGTCGAGCTGAAGGATTTTGCGTGAAATGATACCCTCAGCGCCGCTTTTCTGCATTTCTATTTCCCGGAGCATCTTTTCGAGCATGCTGTGCTGGGATTGAAGCCAATGGGCTATTTCCGAAAGCCTTGACTGTTCTCCAAGCTCAGGGTAATTGAGTGAATGCAACGTGACAGGCGTTGTATTCTGAATGACTTTCCTGAAAATTTCAGGGCGTTCTTCAGCCAGCTGCAGTTTGGTCAGCATAGATCGGAAATCAAGCAGATCCTTATACAAGGTCTGAATCTCATCAGCTCTTTGCTGTAGCCTTGTCTGGTAAAACAGAAATCCTGCTGTTCCAACAAGCAACAGCATCGAACAGATAACTCCTGCGACAACAACAGCCTTAAAATGAAGGTTCCTGTTAAAGGTTTCTGAAGATTGCCTCATCAGTCGAGATGTATGGTTCTTGATGGCAGTCTATATGGCGCCAGAGCGCTGCGCATAAACCCTTTCTGCCCCTGCTCAGTCATCCATGCACCAAAACCGGTTGCAAGCGGAAGGTACGGGTCATAGAGATAGTACAACGTATAGCAAAGCGGATAACGGCCCTCATAGATTGCATCCTGGGAAGGAAGGACTGCTGGATTTTCAGAGCCTGTCGTTACAGCTGCAATAACAGGCAGTCGTGGAGAACCAGACATCTCGCTCATAAAAGCACGGACGCTTGTAACCGGAAGAAACCCTATTGCGGCAGGGTCACGCATGACTGTTTCAAACACCTCCCTGTCGCTGGCGGCTTTCCATGCGGTCAGATGACGCGCATCAGGGGCGATCAGAGCCATCACAAGTCGCTGGAATCTCTGGTCCTCGCCATTGATAAAGGGTTTGAGTCCCTCTGGCGAGGTGCCGGAGGTATAGAGATCATGCAGCGCATCGATACCGATATTCATGGACGAGCTGTTGGTATGAACCAGACAAACAACTGCTCCACGAGCCACCGGTTCCAGGCGAAAGGAACGCCCATTGCCATCAATAACAGCTCTTTCCTCTTCGGTCGGCTCCCCGGTCAGCACAGCAGCCTGAATGCGGCCCATGGCAAAATCATAGATAAGGTCCTGAGTACGTTTTTTCTGAACATCAAGAACAGCATCAGGATAATAGCTGACAAACGACTCCCCGATCCGGGTTATCACAGGCGCAAGTAAACTGTCGGCAGCGACAGTAAGCGTTCCACTGACCGGACTCTCTTCGTTCTTCAGAAAATGTGAAGCAAGACGAGATGTTGCCAAAGCCAGAACCGCTATGGCAAAAATGACGGCAATTATAACCGGAACACGTATATTCGGTTTTTTTTCAGCCATAGCTTCGTAAGACTCTTGTTGTTTCCATGAACTCAGAATGCATGATATCTGAGCAAAGATAGAGAAATTATGATCGTGTCGCCATACAAGGACATAGCATTCGTGTATTTTCTTTCATTTCAAACGCTTAGCCCGAAAAACCAATACTTATTCATAAAAATGAATAAGTATCACAGGCTTGCATAAATATTCAGATCATTCTATTCATTGAAATAAAGGAACTTAGATGTATATTATCCATTAATATGGATATTAATTCTGATCACTGAATATCATTCATCACTTAAAGCAGTTAAAGTAACGATCACTATGAGAGGTTATAAACAGCCAACCGTATCCGTTATCGGGGCCTCCGGCTATTCAGGGGCAGAGCTTACAAAAATTCTTGCGCGTCACCCTTCAGTCAAACTCGACAAGCTCTACGCATTTTCTCAGGCAGGCAAAAAAACCACAGACCTCTATCCGTGGCTTGCTGTCGACATGACCTATGAAGCATATGACGGGGAGTTCGATAGCGACATCTGCTTTCTGGCCCTGCCTCACGGCGAAGCATTAAAGCTTGTCCCAGACCTCAGGAATGCAGGTAAAATGGTTATTGACCTGTCTGGAGATTTCAGACTGAAAAACGCTGAAGAACATCTCCGGTTCTACGGCCGGGAAAAACCTGATGACGCATGCATGACCTATGCAATGCCGGAACTGTTCCATGAAGAGATCCGCAATGCAACAGCAGTAAGCAACCCTGGATGTTATGCCACCAGCATCATTCTTGGGCTGGCACCTCTCATACTGAAGCCGCAGGACAGCGCAAAGGTGAACACGGTCTGCTGCAGCGGAATCTCCGGGATATCGGGAGCGGGAAAGACCGCCAAAACGGAACTCTCATTTTCAGAAATGAATGACAATATACGGGCCTACAAAGTAGCCAGGCATCAGCATACACCGGAGATTCTCCAAACCCTTGGAACCAGCGCGACCGAACCGTCATTCGGGTTTACCTTTACGCCGATGATAGCCCCTTTGACCAGAGGTATTTACACTATATTGAATATCGCGCTTGATAAACATCTTCCTGTTTCTGAAATTACGGAGCTCTACAGGAGCTTCTATATTTCCGCGCCATTTGTACGAGTCAGAGAAATGCCGCCTGAAATCCTCCATGTGGCCCATACAAATTTCTGTGATATTCATGTTGCTGAAAGCGGAAAAGATGGTTCGGTTGTTGTGATAACAGCGATCGACAACCTCGTCAAAGGCGCCGCTGGACAGGCAGTACAAAACATGAATATCATGCTTGGCTATGATGAAGCACTTGGATTGACCTAACGATCAACAATGATTTTAAAGGACGTGAACACACTACAGAAAGCATTTGCTGCCGTTGAAACACTGGCGGCCCAGACACCATGGCCGGACGCCGTGACCCTTGTCAAGCCTGAACATGCCGACAATGGCGGATTCTGGCCTCAGGGATTCAGAGCGGCAGGAGTCTCTGCCGGTATAAAATCCAAACGCAAAGACCTGATGGCCATCGTATCGGACAAGCCGGCTTCTGCAGCAGCCGTCTTTACGACAAACCTCTGCTGTGCAGCACCGGTGGTTGTATCGAAAGCTCATCTGGAATGCTCGGCATCATCCATGCGTGCAATTATCTGCAACAGCGGCAACGCCAATGCTGCTACCGGCGATCAGGGAATGAGAGACGCAAGAAGCATGGCCGCTTCGACAAGCGCTCTGCTGGGAGTCAAGCCTGAAGAAATTCTTGTCGCGTCGACGGGGGTTATCGGCGTTCCGCTTCCTCTTGACAAAATTCTGGCCGCGCTCGACATGATTCCTGATGCTCTTGAACGGGAATCGTGTTTCGACGCAGCTGAAGCCATCATGACAACAGACACCTTCCCTAAATTCTTTGCTGTCGACGTCAGGCTTTCAAATGCAACAGTAAGAATTGCTGGCATAGCAAAAGGTTCGGGGATGATCTGCCCGAATATGGCGACAATGCTCGGTTTTCTCGTCACAGACGCATCCATAGAGCCGGAGCTGCTGAAATTGATGCTGCAGTCTGCAAATGCAGAAAGTTTCAATGCCATTACCGTTGATGGCGATACCAGTACCAATGATATGGTAGCGATACTGGCCGGCGGAAACGGCCCCTGCATCCAACAGGGATCCCCTGACGCCGAGCTGTTTTATCAGGCACTTCGCCACCTGATGATATTTCTTGCCAAACTCATTGTTATCGATGGTGAAGGAGCGACAAAACTGGTTGAAATCAGCGTTGAAGGCGCCAGGGACAATCATGATGCAGAACGTGCGGCAAGAACCGTTGCCAACTCGAGCCTTGTCAAAACAGCAATTCATGGTGAGGATGCCAACTGGGGGCGCATTATCGGGGCATTAGGCCGTTCCGGTGCCCATTTCAATCCAGAGGATCTTGTGGTCCGCTTCAACGATCTTGCGATTCTTGAGCCGGGGTTTATCTCGAATTTTTCAGAAGATGAAGCCAAAACTATCCTCAGCAAAAACAGCTATGTCATTTCCATCGTGCTGGGCCAAGGCAGCGGCAAGTCTGTCATCTGGACCTGCGATCTCAGCAAAGAGTACGTGGAAATCAACGGAAGTTATAGAACGTGAACAAGCAACTACTTATACAAGATGAGCAACGTTATGAATGATTTGTGCAGAGACTCTCACCCGGGAATGAAGGAACGCCAGTTAGCGATCGGTCAGGTTCTCATCGAGGCCCTTCCCTATATCCGTCAGTTTGAAGGCAAAACGTTTGTGATCAAATATGGTGGCGCAGCGATGATAGACGATGTATTGAAGAACGCTTTCGCCCAGAACGTGACGCTGCTTCGAAAAGTGGGGATCAATGTCGTCGTTGTTCATGGCGGCGGCAACGCCATCACCAATACAGCCGACTCAATGGGGCTGCACACCACCTTCGTCCATGGTAAAAGAGTGACCGACCGCAAGATGATCGATGTCGTTCAGATGACGCTTGCCGGAAAAGTCAATCAGGATATTGTGCGCCTTATCAGCGGGCATGGCGCTAAAGCTGTCGGCGTCAGCGGTCTGGACGCAAGGACCATTCAGGCGGAGCCTTGCACCGAAGCCGCGCATCTCGGTCTCGTTGGAGAAGTCGCCTCGGTCAATACCGAATATCTCGACCTGCTCTGCCAGGCAAAGCTCATTCCTGTTATCGCGCCTATTGGTTTTGACAATGAAGGCAACATCTATAATATCAATGCTGATGATGCGGCAAGCGGTATAGCCATTGCGCTGAAAGCCGAAAAGCTCATTTATGTCAGCGATGTCGAAGGAGTTCACTGTGGTGACCGAATTCTGAAAAGCGTCTGTAAATCCGAAGCGGCAGATCTTATCGAACAGGGCATTATTTCCGGAGGGATGATCCCGAAATCACTCTCTGCATACCGTACACTTGATGCCGGTGTTGGCAAAGTCCATCTCATCGACGGACGATTTGTGCACTCCCTCCTGCTGGAAATCTTTACCAACGCAGGCGTCGGCACACAGTTTGTATCTGAAAAAGAGTCTCAATAATCGTAAACATGACATCATCCATGCCCCATCCAACGAAAGAAACAATAGTCAAAAAAAGGGATTTCCTCGGATTTCAGCCTCTCGATGCAGGAAAGATTATTGAGCTGTTTGATTTTTCAGCCTTTATCAAGGCAAAACGGCTCGACAGAACTGCGGCCAGCAAATACAAACCGATAGAAGGCAAAACCGTTGCCATGATTTTCAACAAGCCTTCGCTGCGCACAAGGGTTTCTTTCGAGCTCGGCATTCATGAGCTTGGGGGGTATGCAGTCAATCTCGATGGAAAGTCAATCGGTGTCAATTCGCGCGAAGCCGTTGAAGATATCGCACAACTGCTTTCGCGATATAACGATGCTATCGTAGCCCGTCTGCATGAGCATTCGGTCATCGAAGACCTTGCAGCCAACGCAACGATTCCGGTCATCAATGCACTGACTGACCTGTCGCATCCCTGTCAGATTCTGGCGGATGCCTTTACACTCTACGAAAAAGGTCTCTGGAAAGAGGGGGTCAAGATAGTGTTCGTCGGAGACGGCAACAATGTGGCCAATTCATGGATTGAACTTGCCGGTATTCTTCCTTTTCACTTTGTGCTCGCCTGCCCTCAGAACGAGGAATACATGCCTGACACAACACTTCTCGAAGAAGCACGCCGTAACTCCGGGAGCACGATAGAGATCGTCCATGATCCCATGGAAGCAGCAAAAGATGCCGATGTACTCTATACCGATGTCTGGACAAGTATGGGCCAGGAGGATGAGGTTGCCGAGCGGCTCAAAGCGTTCAGCAGCTACCAGATCAACAGCGCTATGCTTCGCCAGTCAAAACCCTCCGCTGTCGTCATGCATTGTATGCCGGCTCACCGCGGGCAGGAAATAAGCGCAGAGGTTATGGACGGGCCGCAATCGATTATCATGGACGAAGCAGAAAACCGTCTGCATGTTCAGAAAGCGTTGCTCGTCAAGTTGCTCAACCATGAAGAGTACAGGAAATTTCACCTGACCCATCGCCTTGAACATGTCGCAAAAAACCTGAAGCACTGAGATTATGGGCAAACAGCTCAGACAGATGAAGATCAAGGAGATCCTGCACAACCATGATGTCGGCAACCAGAACGACCTGATCAGGCTGCTCGACAAAGCCGGCATAGAGGTCGCCCAGGCCACCTTATCGCGAGACTGCACTGAACTCGGCATCATTCGTTCAAGAACGCACCAGGGATTCCGGCTCGTTCTGCCTGAAGATTCGCCGGGACAGATCATCAGAGGGCTTGTCGGGATGGAAGTTCAGTCAATCAGTTCGAACGAAACAGCTATCGTCATTAAAACCCTTCCGGGAAGAGCCCATGGCGTAGCGTCCTTTCTCGACCAGCTCAAAGACATCGCAATTCTGGGAACAATCGCAGGTGACGACACCGTCCTTGTTATTCCCCTCTCCATTAAGGATATTGCATCCATTATCCATGACATTCAGTCTAATCTATCACAAACCTGATAACACAACACACACGTATGAGCAAGGAAAAAATCGCTCTCGCCTATTCCGGCGGACTCGACACCTCGGTGATGATCAAATGGCTTAAAGACAAATATGATGCCGAGATCGTGGCTGTCACAGGAAACCTCGGCCAGGAAAAAGAGGTGGAAAACCTCGAAGAAAAAGCTATCGCAACCGGAGCATCCAGCTTCGCTTTTCTCGATCTTCGCAAAGAATTTGTAGAAAGCTGCATCTGGCCGGCCCTGAAAGCAGGTGCGCTCTACGAGGATGTCTATCCCCTGGCTACAGCGCTCGGTCGCCCGCTGATTGCAAAAGCGCTCGTCGATATCGCGCTGGAAAACAACTGCACCATGCTCGCTCACGGCTGCACCGGCAAAGGCAATGATCAGGTTCGTTTCGAGGTCACCTTCGCCTCACTCGCTCCACAGCTTGCCGTGCTGGCACCGTTGCGTGAATGGGAGTTCACGTCACGCGAAGCAGAAATCGCCTACGCAATGGAGCATAACATCCCGGTTTCAGCCACCAAGAAAAGCCCATACTCCATCGATGAAAACATCTGGGGAATCAGCATTGAGTGCGGTGTTCTCGAAGATCCGATGACGCCGGCCCCTGAAGATGCCTATCAGATCACAACGTCACCTGAAAAAGCGCCAGACAAGGCTGCTGTGATTGACATTGAATTTGAACAGGGTGTTCCTGTCGCACTGGACGGAAAAGCCATGGAGGGTCTTGACCTCATCGTTGAGCTCAACAAGGTAGGCGCAGCTCATGGCGTAGGCCGTCTCGATATGGTCGAAAACCGTGTTGTCGGCATCAAATCCAGAGAGATCTACGAAGCCCCGGCAGCAACCATCCTGCACTTCGCACACCGTGAGCTCGAACGCCTGACCCTGGAAAAATCGGTCTTCCAGTACAAGAAAAACGTCAGTCAGGATTACGCCAACCTGATCTACAACGGCACCTGGTTTTCGCCAATGCGTGAAGCACTTGACGGGTTTATCGAAGCTACACAGAAAACGGTCACCGGCCTTGTTCGCGTCAAACTCTTCAAAGGCTCGGTAACATTGCTCGGCAGAACCTCGCCATGGTCACTCTACAATGAGGATCTGGCAACCTATACGGAAGCCGATACCTTCAACCACAAAGCAGCCGAAGGCTTCATCCACCTCTACGGTCTCGGTCTGAAAACATGGAGTGAAGTCAAAGCCAATAACAGCTGATGATTTCCGCTTACGCTTTCCCCCGGCGCCATGCCGGGGGAATCGTATTGACCACGTTTCACCTGCGCATCCGATCAAACACAGAACACCATCCCCAAAGATCTGCAGTTACAGCAACCATGCTCTGCTCCCCGCGCTCATCGATATCCATTCGCTGAAAACATCCTGTCGATAACCATCAGACAGACAACCCTTTATTCCCCTACCAATGCAACGCCTCGTGCCCGTTGCCGGAAGACCTGTTTTCGTTGCTAACCAAATATTGAATAATTTACAGACGGGACTGTCCCGCACCATGTGTTTGGGTGGATGAGATAGATGGGTCATGACGTTATGACCGATAAGATTGTAAATAGGCGAAGCAACAAAACGAAAGGAGGGGGGAACAGATGGATAGTAAGACACTCAGTTCTGTAGCAAAAGCCATCGTGGCGCCAGGGAAAGGCGTGCTGGCGGCAGACGAAAGCACTCCCACGATCAGGAAGCGTTTCGATTCCATCCAGGTCGAATCCACCGAGGAAAACCGTCAACAATACCGGGAAATCCTTTTTACAGCACAAGACATCGAACGATCTATCGGCGGGGTCATTCTTTTCGATGAAACATTGCGCCAGTCTGCAAAGGACGGCACACCCTTCCCGACTCTCCTTTCCAAACGGGGTATCGTACCGGGTATCAAGGTCGATAAAGGCGCCAAGGCGCTCGCGCTCTATGCCGGCGAAAAGATTACTGAAGGCCTCGACGGCCTGCGTGAACGATTGCTGGAGTATAAAGAACTTGGCGCACAGTTCGCGAAGTGGCGGGCGGTTATCGGGATCGACGAGCGAGACATCCCTTCCCCCTTCGGCATCCGCGCGAACGCTCATGCATTGGCGCGTTATGCGGCACTCTGTCAGGAGCTGGATATCGTTCCGATCGTCGAACCAGAAGTTCTCATGGACGGCGGCCACGACATCGAACGTTGCGAAGTCGTAACATCGCAGGTGCTCGAAGCGGTTTTCGCCGAACTCGACGCCCATCATGTCCTGTTCGAAGGCATGCTGCTGAAGCCGAACATGGTGATTGCCGGCATGCAATGCTCCCGTCAGGCGGGCGTCGAGGAGGTCGCTGAGGCAACGATGCGCTGCATGACCCGTTACGTGCCGGCGGCTGTTCCGGGGATCGTCTTTCTGTCGGGAGGGCAAAGTGCAGAAAAGGCCACGGCCCACCTGAACGCCATGAACGCGACGGGCCCGTATCCGTGGGAGGTCAGCTTCTCCTACGGACGTGCGCTGCAGGCGCCGGTGCTTGCAGCCTGGAAGGGAGAGGAGAACAATGCTTTCGCCGCACAACATGCATTATCAAAGCGATGCCGCCTCAATGGCCTGGCCCGCGACGGAGCGTATGCACAGGAGATGGAGCAGGAAGCGTAACCGGGTGGGGGCGTCGTCGGCCCCCAACACGGACAGTCGGGACACGGAAAAAATCAAACAGAGCAGAAGATGGAGACACTACAATCCGGTCATGAAGAACTCAAAACCCTCTACCGGCCGGCAGTCGCGGCAATGGTCGACCGCTGGGCGGAAGGGAAAACCCTCAACCCTGACTCCGGCAGGGCAAACGGGTACTACCGGCTCACCGCCTGGCTTCTCGATTATCTCGTCCTGCACAGAGCCATGCCGGAAGGCATACACCTCATGCCCGAAGGACGCGACAAACTCAACAGAATCGAACCCTCCTTCCCGGTCGACTTCGACGAGCTCACAAAGGGATTCGGCCTGCCAGAATGAAAACAAACACACTTTTTATATACCTCGATTTCTGCGCTCCCTCTGCCGCTCTCCTGCTTCGCTTACGACACTTTTTAGAGGGTCCCAACAGTACTCTGGATCAGGATACATAACGATGGTGCAAGCACATAGGCAAATCATCTATAACCGGAATGTATTATATCAGGCAATTTTTCCTGCTGCCGTCCGATATGCATCAGCAGAAAGATGAAACCCGGATTTCTCCTGCGCTGTCAGAAAACAGGCGCTGAACTGTGTCAGTCGGTATTGCATTCCTGCTCCCCCGCTCACCTTCGCGTTCCTCACGATCTTGCACTCCCATGCCCGTAGAGATCCTCCCTTGTGTTGATCGGATGGAATCACAAACGGTTATCCGGGCAGAAAGGCCGTGTTGAATGATGCGGATCATGACTGAATGAACAGCACTGCTCCTGATTTGCTGAGAGTCAATATTTTTGTACTATGACGTTGCCGGAGGACCAACGCCTTATGACCATTTCAGCAATGAGAGATCTATCTATGACACCTGCAACAGAGAACGGATTACGCAGAAAACCAATACTACGAAAAATAGGAGTATTTACTTCTGGCGGGGATGCTCCCGGTATGAATGCCGCTATCCGCGCGGTCACTCGTGCGGCAATCGCGAACAAGCTGAAAGTCACCGGAATTCGCCGGGGATACCAGGGAATGATCGAGGGCGATTTTATTCCGTTGCGCTCATCGGATGTCAGCGGCATCATCCAGCTGGGAGGAACAATTCTCAGAACGGCACGGAGCAAGGAGTTCAGAACTCCCGAAGGCCGGGAAAAAGCCTGGCAGCAGTTGCAGAACGCGGGCATAGACGCTGTTGTTGTGATCGGTGGCGACGGCTCTTTTACCGGTGCGCTGACAATGTCTCAGGAGTACAATATATCGTTCGTAGGCATTCCGGGCACCATCGACAACGACATATACGGGACGGACTATACCATCGGATATGAAACGGCATTGAACTCCGTTGTGTGCGCGGTCGACAAAATCAGGGATACGGCAGTATCACACGGCAGGATTTTCATGGTTGAGGTGATGGGCCGGGAAGCAGGCCTGCTTGCCCTGAACAGCGGCATTGCCTGCGGGGCGGAAGTCATTCTGATTCCTGAATCGAAAGAGCAGCATGATGCGTTGAAGCGGTTTCTCGACAAGGGCTATAAGCGCAAGGAGCGAAGCGGCATAGTTATCGTTGCCGAAGGGGATGAACCGGGAGGAGCGTTGAAACTTGCCGAAAACGTGCGCTGTGAGCATCCCGAACTTGATGTTCGCGTTTCGATCCTGGGCCATATTCAGCGAGGAGGAAGCCCGACGGCAAACGACCGCATCAATGCGACGAGAATGGGAGTTGCTGCTGTCGATGCCCTGCTCGACGATCAGAAAAGCATCATGATCGGGATTGACAACGGAAGGATCGTGCAGGTCCCGTTCAACAAGGCCGTCAAGCTGAATCACAGTTTCGACAGGGAATTACTGGAGATACAGAAAATGCTCAACATCTGAGGCATTCCGGACCTCAAACACCAACCGTTCCTGCCGGCAGATCGAGGGGGCATAACGATTCCTGCTTACAAGAGAACGTTTACCCTGAAAACATTTATAAATCTCTGCCGTTGCGCAAATAGAGTGCCTGTCTGAATCCCCCCTTTTCATTCTCATTCCGGGGTCCTTCGAACATGAACATTTTTCGGTTTCATTCATGGTTTCCGGCGCTGCATCAGCTTCCCAGAAACCATGAAATACCTGCGACACAACTGAAGTCATCCGGAACAAGCCCGAACTCTGTGTCAGAATCCCCCCAAAACTGTTTCAGGCGCAGATAGATATCGATCGAATCACTCTGCTTGTAGGTTGGCATGACGACGATGAAGCCGCTCCCGTCTTCAAGACCGAGATAACTATACAGATCTAACGAAACGGAACGAATGACTTCAGGATGAAAAATCCCGGCAAACAGGTAGTTGCTTCGAAGCGGGGCTGCTGCGTTCAATGCATCCTGATCTGCACCGTTGACAATGCCTGCCATTTCACTCGTCGATAAAGCGCCACTGTTCATCCACAACCCGGCTGCCTCGATATATGAATCGAGTTGATCGGATTCATACCCTCCGCCCCGGTACATATATTCCACAACAAGATTGAGATTGTTTTCGAATGTGTACTGGCCACCGATCAGGATATCATGAACACCGTCATCAGGGCCCGCAGGATATGCATAAAGCGGATGATCAGGGTCGAGCCGGTTCAGAAAGTCGTTTCGGGGATTGTATGACGTATATGCATATTCTGCATGCAGTTCCAGGGAGGTGCCAACGGTAAAGGACGTATTCACCCCGGCGGTCCAGTCGCCATCGTCGTTGACCGACCCGACCAGCGAAAGATCGAAAGGATCGACAAAACGATACCAGCGCATACCGAAGCGGTTCATCGTAACAAAATCGTCTTCGAAATCCCAGTTCAGTTCAGGAAAATACAGAACATCGAGCTGGCTGGATTCCGAAAGGCGGGAAACCCCGACAAGATCAGCGCCCCGGACCTTGCTCAACCTGTCTGCCGGATCTTCCGGATTTTTCTGCCGGGTCACCAGATCGGTCGGGCTGTATGCATAACCGACACCCCAACGAACCTTTTTGCGCCCGAGAAGTACTTCGATATTCCTGGCTGCTGTCCGGTAATAGAGCTGATTAATCTCCAGCGTTGCCTCATTATCGTCGAAGGATGTCCCTTCGTGCATCTCACCCGAGAGATACTCATATCCGGCACGGAATTCCCCACTGAAATAACCGTCGACCCCTTTGTAGTCGATGGTACCGAGCAGAAACCCTTCATACCGATTGTCATAACGGCCCAGAACGTTCTCCGGGTTCAGCCTGGAATCTCTCAGATCAATCCATTCTGCCTCACCTCGTGCCCGCAATGTAAAGGATAATGGCGAAGAATCTTCATGCTCATCTTCTGCACGCAGAGCGTCACGAAAAGGAAATGCCAGAAGAGCAAGAAGCAGCAGAAACGTTCTGGCATATATCCTTACAGAATTGTTCCCTGCCGGAGTGTTGTGTCGTTGCAACATGCGATTATCATTATTGAATTAAAAAGTTGCGTCAATAAACCACCTCACCGTACAGGGAAGGCAGACTGGTCTTCAGAAAATACCTGTCAGGCAAAGTCTTGAGCGAAATCTTGCTGAATATCATTGAACTTTGACTGTCGGCGCTTAAATGATCGATGAAATCGATACGGGTATTCATCATTTTACCTCCGATGATCTGGTACTGAGTGAAAAACAACGTTTTCATTTTTTTCCCGGACCTCAGGTAGACAACCGCCTTTCTGGGAACAAACGTGTTTTTTTCAACAGAAAGCACTATCGAATGATAGGTGGCACTGCTTGAAAGTGCCTGTAACTGCAGCACCCAGCAATCCCAGGATGCATCCGAAAAGTCCACAGAATCCTGACCGACCAGTTCGGATCTGTAATCCCCTGACCAGTTCAGGCGTGTAATATCCCCATAGGATGCTCCTCCCGATAGCTTCTGGATAGGGGTAATGCGCATAGGACGACTGGTTTTGTTGACATAATACCAGAGATTGTCTCCGACCATCAACAACATATTCCCCCGTTGCTTGTCCGGCTCCAGATAACTGACCAGTGATTTTGTATGCTCATGGACAAAAACCCGGAAACGTTCCGTCGTCCGCTCCCCTCTCTTCTGGTAAACCAGATCGGCAAGCATGGTAAAGTCAGACCATGGCGAACGTTTCATATCCGCCTGCCGGAGAATGGCAGAAGCAGACAACGCCGGAATGACGGCAAACTCATCTTCAGGCAACACCTTCAGCGAGTCAGGCGACTGGCCGTAGACTGTTTGACCTGAAGCAGGCGCGACAACAAGGAAAACAATGAGAAAAAAAAATCTGACAAATGTCTTATGCATGGCTCAATGAATCAACAATTGACAGCTTTCTGATCTTCTGCAGGGTCAACAACCCGGAAAACGTGGTTGACATGACAATAAGCAGTGCAATCCAGGGAAGATAACCTGGTGCAGGAAAGATCCTGAGCTGATAGGATGAGCTCATGCCGGGAGGAGGAGGCATCATGATACCAGAATGGTTTATAATGATCAGAAAAGCATGCTGTAAAACAATCCCGGCAAGAATACTCAGTATACCGATAAAAAAACCTTCGAAAAGAAACATCTGTGCAATCCATCCATTCGAAACCCCGATAGCCTTGAGCGTGCCGATTTCGCGCACCCGCTCCATGGTAGACATCAACATGGTATTGACACACCCAAGAAAGACAATCGTAACAACGATTCCGCCCGTAAAACCAAAAATGATCGTGTAGATATCACGAACCGAATCATAATATTCCGCCAGCTGATCCCAGGTAACGACAGCAAACAAGCCCTCTCCCGAACCCCCATTGATCACACGATCGATATTCTGGGCCCCAGACTCTGTCATATCGGTTTCATCAAGCACAACAACGAGCTTCGAAACCTTGTCAGACTGCAGAAGACTTCCGGCTGCATCGATGGATGTGACCAGATAGTGCGCGTCAAGGGCACTCATAGCACCTCGAATAACCCCTGCAACAGTCACATCGACGACATTGACCGCTCCATCAACCGTGGTACTCATCAACATCAGGTTATCCCCCTGTTGTGCCTGAAGGACGTTCGACATCTCCTCACCAAGCAGAACCCCGTAGGGACCAGCCTCTTCAAGCTGCTGATAGGCTGCATCACTCATTTGTTTACGACTTCCCACCGTCTTCAGGGAATTCCAGTAGTGGATCAGGCCGGCTTCTCCGGCCGGATCGACACCAAGGCCCATAAATGAAATGGATTTGTCGCCATTTGACACCAGACCGTTGAACTCGATACGGGGCATGGCAAAAGCAACGTGCTCCATGGCCTCGATATCCTTCAGAAGAATCTCTTTATCGGCAATGCCAAACTGCAGCGCATAAGCCTCTTCCTTTTCCAGGGCATCCTGCCGAAAAACCTGTACATGGCCAGTCCCGCCTCCGGTAGCAAATCCACGACAAATCGTCAGTTCACGCAAACCGAAAAAACTGAAATCCATATAGCCGGCAAACACCGCCAGAGCGGCAAACCCTGCCGCTGAAACAAGCACGGTAATAAAAGTCCTTCTACTGTTCCGCAACAGGTTTCTCAATGCCAGATTGACAAGCTTGATAATCGTCATACTACTCCGATACCGTTCCTCATTTACACTTTTTCAAGCAACATCGCCGACATGGTAACCCCCTGGGCATAACCGATACACAACACCTTCTGGCCGACAGGAACATCGTCAGACTCCAGAATCTGTTTGCACATAAAGGGAAGAGCAGCACTTGACAGGTATCCCTGTTCATACAGCAATTTTTTACTCAAAGCAACCTGATCATCTGATAAAGACAGGCCTTTCTTAATCTCCTTCATGGGCAATGAGCTGGACATCTGCAACCCATAGACAAGACTGTCCCTGACATCATCAAACTCCATGCCGACACCGGCAAAAAGTCTGTCTACCAGCTGACGGACATGTTTGCGAATCAGACGAAAATATTGCAACACATCGATAGTAAACTCAAAGGAAGGATCGCTCACCATCCAGCGACAGACAGAGCTGGAGCCAGGAATGGTATAATCCTTTATTCCGATAATTTTCAGACCACGCATTCCTTTAGTGCGAACAGTCTCGTGAGAGCACAGGGAATAGCGAAGAAAACTGTCGCTATAGCTGTTGACCAGGCTGATATTGACCGGATGATTATGAGTCAGGTTGATATGTAAGCTGAACATCTCTGAATGAATGATGTCGACTCTGGAATCCGTCCTGCCAGCCCCGCCATACGACTGTTGCATCAACGCATCAGCAAGACGTATCGCAGGAATCGCCCCGTTACAAGCCTTGTTATACGAATTGTGGACGATGGTATCATGCCACCCCCGCTCACTAATGAGTAACTGAACGGGATTCGGATCACAGTACCCTGTTGAGGTGACATGGATCATCTGATCGGGAGGAGAAACGACATTGTCATACAACACTGAAAGATGGCGTTCACACTCCTGACGATACAGCTCCATTCGCACCCCGAGAGAAGCCCCCTCAGGTTGGCGATGATGTTGAGCCAATTCATTGAACATGGGAAAGACCGGGTCATGAGGCACAAAGCGATTGTTTTCACAAATATTGGCCTTGACCAATGCCTGAAAATCATCGTGCTGCGGCCATATTGCCATATAACGCTCTTTGATCTTGTCCGGAGATGCTGCAAACTGGCTAAACAATACCTTTAAGCGCCTGAAAATCTTCTCCACCTGCTGATCCGATTCTTTGCCTTCCCGGACCGCAATAGCCTTGGTCATCGCTTTCGTCAGAAGCGCCAGAGAAACCTCCTGAGGCACCATGGGCTGCAAACGAGCACTCTGAAAATCAGTGAGTACGGTATCAAGAGCGTGTACAGTCATAGGAAATAACCAAAATTGAAAAATACATCGTCACTGCCGTCACGATCCGGCACCATCGATAATCCTGCCATCTTTCACTGGAATGACACTGCTGATCCGGTCCAGGACAACCGAATCATGAGAAGAAAGAATCACGGTCACGCCCTCTTGTGCATTCAGCTCCATGAGCAACTCCAGTATACCGGTACCGGTGATGCTGTCAAGGTTCGCTGTGGGCTCGTCAGCAATAATGAGAACAGGGCGGGCAACCAGCGCTCTTGCAATCGCAACCCTTTGCTGCTGACCTCCGGACATATGCCTGGGGTAATGATGCTTTCTGTCAACAAGACCTACCATATCAAGCACGGTATTGACACGATCGGAAACAAATGACTTGTCATGACCGTTAAAGAGCAACGGAATCTCGACATTTTCATATGCCGTCAGTACAGGAATAAGATTGAAGGACTGAAATACGAAACCGATTTTACGAAGACGTAACGGAGCCAGCTGTTCCAACGTCATCGAGGTCGTATCGATGCCATCAATAATGACCTTGCCCTCATCAGGTTTGTCAATGCAGCCAAGAAGGTGAAGTAACGATGATTTGCCGCTACCCGAAGGACCGACAAGAACTTTCATGTCACCGTAACCAAGTTCCAGGCTGATCCTGTCGACAGCCCGAACCTGGCTCTCACCTTTTCCATAGTAACGGGAAACAGCGTTCAGCGCTGCAATAACATTGTGCGTCATTATCTCTTTTACAATAAGACTATCTATGCCATCAGGCCTTTGCCACCATCGATAACAATATTCTGCCCCACAATCTGGCTTGCAGCCGGTGTGGTAAGAAACCGGACAACCTCGGCAACATCTTCAGGAGTCGTCAATCTCCCCGATGGTGTATACTCCAGAGTTTTCTCCAGCATCGCTTCGAGTTCCGGCAGCGCTTTGGCAGCATCGGTCATGACAAGTCCAGGGCAGACAAGGTTTACGGTAATGCCATCGGGGGCCAGCTCGCTGGCATAATGGCGAAACAAAGCTTCCATCGCCCCCTTTGTTGCACCCACCGCCGCATAGCTCGGAATAACCCTGGTCCCGCCGGGAGAGGTAATCCCGATGATCCTGGAACCGTTCCTCATTTTCCCGATTAAGGCGCAGGTCAGACGGTGGACAGCGAACACATTGATTTCAAATGTCCACTTCAACTGTCGTTCAGACAGATCCATGGCTTTGCGATGAACGCCGCTGGCTGCAGAATGCACCAGGATATCAATGTGATCACATGCATCATGAAGACGATCAACGACATCCTGATAGCTTTTTTCATGCGCCAGATCCCCTCGAACGATGGTAATCTTCAGACCTTTATCCCGGGCTTCCTGTTCCAGAGATTCCGCGTTTTTACGACTTCTCGCATACAATGCATAGACATGGGCACCACTACCGGCCAGAGCAAGCACTATGGCCTTTCCGATGCCTCTGGTTCCCCCGGTAACGACGGCAACCCTGTCGTTCAAATGGTTCATAGACCTGTATCTCCCAATGATCGTCCTCCATCGACAGGAATCACCGCTCCTGTGATATAGCGTGCATCACCGGAACAGAGAAAGGCAATCAGCGGACCGACATCCTCCGGCTCACCGATGAATCCTGCGGGAATATGGCGACTGATTTCTTTTCCCGAAGCTTGTTCAAGATATCCTACAATTCCCGATGTCATAGGCGTCCGAATCAACCCCGGAGCAACGGCATTCACCGTAATACCACGATGAGCGACCTCCAGGGCAAGCGTTCGGGTAAACCCATTGATACCGGACTTGGCCGCTGCATAGGCGACCTGAGTCCGTTTAGCATAAGTCGAACTGATTGAACTCAGGTTGATAATCCTGCCGAAACGTTTTCCGTACATTGGCTTGAGAACCAGCTGGCTCAACGCCATAGTCACCACCAGATGCTCCTGTAACAGCTGCTGGATGGCTGCTGCATCCATCTGCAGAAAAAAGCCGTCCTTGACACGACCGGCAGAGTTGACAAGAATATCAGGAGACGAGCCAAACGCATCACACACCTCATCGTACAATAACCGGGCATCTGCTGCGGAGGCAAGTTCACGAGCAAACACCTGCACGCGGCATCCGCAGTCAGATAACGCTTCACGGGCACGTTCTGCCCGCTCATGATTGCTACCGTAGGCCAGCGCCATATCACAGGTACCGGCAAGAGCCTTTGCTGCGGCAAAACCGATCCCGGATGTCCCTCCGGTAATCAGAGAAAGATGTCGCTTCATCATCAATCCTCCTTATTCAACACGAGACAGGCGTTCTGCCCGCCAAAACCAAAACTGTTACTCATGACGTGACGAAGATCGGCCTTTCTTGCGCCTTCTATCACATAATCCAGATCACAATCCGGATCAGGATCATTCAAGTTGATAGTCGGCGCTATTTTCTGACGCTGCAACATAAGAACGCAGGCGATCGCCTCCACGGCTCCGGCAGCCACCGTTGGATGACCAATCTGTGACTTCAGGGAACTGACGGGCACACGACCGGCATCAACCCCAAAAACCTTTTTGATCGCCCGGGTTTCGAGACGATCGTTCAATAACGTTGCTGTGCCATGAGCATTGATATAGTCGATCTGCTGCGGGGTGAGCCCGGCATCGGCAAGTGCATCCTGCATCACACGAACGACACAGAAGTTATCCTCACGACCATCGGTCAACCGGTATGCATCGCTGTTGAAGGCATAACCGCCGACACTTGCCAGAATGGTCGCTCCTCTCTCCTCGGCAGCTTCACGGGTTTCAAGAAGCAGTGCTGCCGCCGCCTCGCCTTTGACAAATCCGCCGCGGCTTGCACTGAACGGACGGCTTGCCGTAGCTGCAGGCACCTCATCGACCATCAGTGTATGCAGAAGATGAAAATTCATCAACTGGCTTTCCCATGCTCCGGCGTCGACAGCTGTTACCAGACAACGTTTCATGCGGCCAGCCTTGATGTTCTGATACCCCAGCCCGAGAGCCTGTCCCCCGGCAGCACATGCCGAATTCACGCAAATGCGGTGTTCCGGGGCGATATCACCATAGCCTCTCTGCCTGAGACGAAGAGACATTTCGTCAGCAATCCATTCAGCTCTGAGCTGATCCCAGTCAAAAGACTCCGGATCGTAACCGCGAAACGATTCAAGAACCACATCAAAAAATATTCCAGCAGGAGTGGCATGCAGCAATCCATCGATCTCTACTCTTTCAGGTAACGATTCCAGCAGTTGTTCAAAAGCATACAGAGCATACCGTCCTCCATTGGTCTGAACACTGTCAGAAATCCCTAACTCACGAGCGGAAGGTACTCTTGAGTCATCAACAAGCGCGCCATAAGGTACAGGAAAATTCTGGCCGACAACACGACCCCGAACATCGACAACCCCTGAATCTCCGGCAAACATCCTCCGCTCAAACTCAGGCACCGTCGTTCCTATGGGAGAAACAACGCCGCATGCCGTAATAACTACGTCAGAACCGGCCCTCATCCTCATGAGTCTTTTTTCCTGTCAGCATCGTACTTGATATAATCAAGCAAATCCTGAACCGAAATATCCGTGATATCATCCCCTTTTCTTTCGGTCAGATATTCCATGGCATCGGTAAAATCCAGCTCTATACCGGATTTTTGCTCAATTTCATAACTGATGTCGAGATAATCGATGCTTTCTGCATCAAGATCAGCCTTGAACATACTCTCCGGACGAATTTCGCCCTCTTCGGTATTCAGTACCGCACGTACAGCTTCCTCGACCTTTTCAAAAAGTTCCTTGTCAGACAGCATATGAGTTTTCCCTCTCTATTTGTTTTATTTGACAGATTATCTGGTGAGCGATCCCGTAATAATGCTCACCGTCATCAGAGTCATAGCAAGGTAATGCTGAACCTTGCTTTCCTGAAGTCAGAATCATAGCCCCTGCTCCTTCACACAGAACCCTGTCGCCAAGTTCCCACCGACGAACCCGCTCGAGCACCAGAGGATCCTCGAATGAAAAAGCACTGCACACCAGCGCTGCGGCGACCCGACCCTCATCCAGATCCTGGCAAGCCTGATCAATGGCATGGACACTGCCATACACTGAACTGTTATAGACATTCATCGGACCCATAATACCAAGAAAAATCCCCATCTGGGCAGGCGCAAGATTGGTTACCTGAGTGAGAAACATTTTTGGATTTCTGTATTTCCTGTAGCAATCGGCAAAATCCTCCCGGGGCACATCAACCATGGCATAAGCCGAAGGAAGATCAACCGGACCGTTTTCTATAGCACAATATATCCCGACACTAAAAGGTGAATCATCGAGAAATGGCTGAATGGCCTTGCGCCCCTTGAGGCAGGCCAGAGAAAGCAGAATCCCCGAGCGGCTCATGGAACGGTAGACTTTTCTATCAGGAAGCGGGGCCTTGCGCGCTTCAACAGGAAGCGCTTTGGTTTTAGGTATCACGATCGCATCGCGATAATGCTCGTCGGCAAATGGCTGCTCATGAACATCAGGACCGGGAGTCAGCGCATGACACCAGTGAATTGTACTCATATACCGTCAATCATTGATTTTGCTGCATCTGAAGAGCCAGTCATTTCCTTGTCTACAGGAACATTTCCGTACATCACTTCAGCCGTTGAAACAGTTTTTCCATCAACGTCGATAGAACCTTTTGCCAAAGAATATGATTTTCTGACGACCACCTCAACATGGATCAACGCCCTGTCACCAGGAACAATCGAACTTCGGAAATTCGCACTTTTGACCGATGTCAACACAGGAAGTATACCTGCATGAGCAGCGATAATACACTTCCCCCCCAATTGCGCGATCATTTCTATCTGCAGCACTCCGGGAACAACAGGGTGACCCGGAAAATGATCCATAAAAAAAAGCTCGGAACGGGAAAAACAACGAACACCTGTCGCTCTGACGCCAGGATCCATCTCTACTATTTTATCAACAAGCAGCCAGCGCATAGCAAAAAATCCAGAATAAAAACACAAAAAGCCTTATTTCCAGCTATAATGACCAGACATAATCGATCATCATGCATCGGTCATCAATAAAGAAAAAAATCAAAAAAGTCACGTAACTATATAGAAAATGATCTCTAACAATCAATCATAATTATTGCCACCGCATAATGGCGATCATGGGAAAGTGAAATCCTGATGGTCGCCTCGTCGATTCCGCACCCATTGTCACAGATTCTGACGAAAGGTCTGCCATTGGGTTCATTGAGAATTTCGACACTATGCCAGCCAAAGCTCTTACCAATACCGCTGCCAAGCGCTTTGGAGAGCGCCTCTTTGGCAGCAAACCGGGCGGAAACACTCTGCATCATGTCCGCTTTTTTCCGGCAGCACGAAATCTCGTTCTCGGTAAGAATCCTTTTCAGGTACTGTTCGCCATACCGTTCACAGGACTTCCTGATTCGATCAACCGACACAATATCAATGCCGACCTCTTTTCTCCCGTCAATAAACCCACCTGTCACCATCATCTTTATCATTCATTTTCCCCGGCTTGCACTCCCTCTCCGGGCATTGCTTCTTCGATTGACTCCGCGACAACCGGCATGGGGGCACAGAACTCGTCACAATCCACAACAAACACGCTTCCGGTGAATCAATCGAACACTCGATCACCACCCCCTTCGTTCATCGAACCGGAATACCGTCAATGCATGCTCATGGTTAATAAACCCATTCCGGTGTTACCGTCAATAAAATAATCAAATAACGATTTATCAGGCAGGAAAAAGAACTGCTTTTGACCCTCCTGTTCATCCCGTATCGAAAGATCGGCATAAACAGCGTTGAAGGGGTCTCTCGAAAAGGTCTGTACGCGCATGGAACGAAGTGGAGAATTGTAATCATTACCAAAGGGAATAGCAGGGCGGATACCTCCGGAGCGTTGAGAAGGAAAGAGCGTCGATGGATGGTGTGTGGGCGGTACGGGATTCGAACCTGTGACCTCATGCGTGTGAAGCATGCGCTCTAACCAGCTGAGCTAACCGCCCTCAATATCTGTCGATTTTCGGGTCTCGCGCACCCCATTTTGTTCTGTCACAACGAACAATAAGAAGTATTGTGATGAAAATAGGGCTAATAATAGAAACAAAACAAATATCACTCAAGTGAACTGACCCGAACAGAAACACTCAGTTGCTCCGAAGCAACGCCTTTCCATGTTCCCCGGACAGGAGGAACATC